>SAMEA3663242__coassemble_301_pt1 | contig 15429 bp, 16 predicted proteins | sample SAMEA3663242__metabat2_high_PE_022 | metagenome-assembled genome bin SAMEA3663242 (sample SAMEA3663242) | pig gut metagenome | biome: pig gut; feature: pig-associated habitat; material: faeces | place: China | collected 2013 | reverse complement strand
AGGTCTACAGCCGTATCACCGGCTACTACCGTCCCGTTCAGAACTGGAACGCCGGTAAGACGCAGGAATACAAGGAGCGCAAGGAATATAATGTCGAGACCTCCGTGCTCACCCACGAAGGCCCCCTGTATCCCGATGCACAGCCCGAGACCGCAGAGGAAAGCTGCGGCTGCGGCGAAGACGGCGGCAAGCGCACCCTGCTGTTCGTGAGAGAAAACTGCCCCAACTGCCGCATCGCGTACAGCTATCTTGAGAAGGCCGGACTTGAGTACGAAAAGGTCATGGCGGAGGAAAGCGTTGAGCTTGCGATGTCGCTCGGCGTAAAGCAGGCGCCCACACTCGTCATCACCGACGGCGATAACGTCGAGAAGTATGCCGGCGCAGGCGCGATAAAGCAGTATCTGTTCAAATAAGACCTATGTACGATATAATAGTAGTCGGCGGAGGGCCGGCGGGACTCACCGCCGCCCTCTACGCCTTACGGGCGGGAAAAACCGTCCTTGTGATAGAAAAAAGCACCTTCGGCGGGCAGATCACATGGTCGCCCAAGGTGGAAAATTACCCCGCGATACCGTCCGTCTCCGGCACGGAGCTCGGCGACAGGCTCATGGCTCAGGCCGAGGCTCAGGGAGCCGAGTTTGAGCTCGACGAGGTCGTGTCCGTGGAGCTTGACGGCGATATAAAGCGCGTAAAAACGGACTTCGGCGGCGAGTTCGAGGCAAAGGCTCTCATAATCGCCGTCGGCGCGAAGCCCAGAATGCTGGGCGTTGAGCGTGAAGAGGAGCTTGTCGGAAACGGCGTCTGCTTCTGCGCGGTGTGCGACGGCGCGTTTTATAAAAACCGCCCGGTCGCTGTCAGCGGCGGCGGCAATTCCGCGCTGCAGGACGCGGTGCTTCTGAGCGATACCTGCTCTAAGGTATACCTCATCCACCGCAGAGCATCTTTCCGCGGCGAGGCTAAGCTCGTTGAGGCGCTGAGAAAAAAGGATAACGTTGAATTTGTGCTGGAAAGCGCGGTGACGGCTCTGCACGGCGAGAGTGAGCTAAGCGGTATAACGGTCACGGACAAAAACGGCGCGAGCCGCGATATTTCCGTTGACGGCCTGTTCGTCGCCATCGGCCACGCTCCCGACAACGGCGTTTTCGCGCAGCTCATGGAGCTTGACGAGGCAGGCTACGCGGCCTCCGACGAGAACTGCCTTACAAAGACCCGCGGTGTGTTCGTCGCCGGCGACTGCCGCAGGAAAGCCGTGCGCCAGCTCACCACCGCCGCTGCCGACGGCTCGGCGGCAGCACTGGCAGCGTGCAGCTATATCGACAATATGAGCTGAAGCTTTGCGTGATAAAAGCCCGGAAGGAGTATTTAAGGCAATACTGCTCCCGGGCTTTTTGCTGTGACAGGAGGATAAAGATGAAAGATAAAAACATAGCATGGCTCTGCCTGCTTATCTCGGGGCTGTCCGAGGTCGTCTGGGCCTACACCATGAAGCTGAGCCACGGCTTTACGGTGCTGTGGCCGAGCGTGATAACGGTCGCGGTGCTTGCGGGGAGCTTCTTCCTGCTGGCAAAGGCGGTCAAGGAACTCGGCATAGGCCTGACCTATTCCGTGTTCACCGGCATCGGTGTCGTTGGCACAAGCCTTGTCGGGATATTCGTGCTCAATGAGGGCGTAAACGCGCTGAAGGCGGTGTCGCTCGTGCTGCTGATATCCGGTATAATCGGACTTAAGCTGTGCGGCGGGGAGGAGAATGCGAAATGATGTGGCTCGTACTTATATGCGCTTCGTTTTTCGAGCTGGCCTTCACCGTGTGCATGAAGCTGTCCGACGGCCTGAAAAATGTTAAGTTCACGATACTTACGGTCATCAGCACGGCCTGCAGCATCGGACTTCTTTCCGTCGCCGCAAAGACCCTGCCGCTCGGCGTTGCCTACGCGGTCTGGACGGGGCTCGGCACCGTATTCAATGTCATTTTCGGCATCGTGGTGTTCAAGGAGAGCAAAAGCGTCAAAAAGCTCGTGTTCATGGGCATGGTGCTTGCCGGCGTGGTCGGCTTGAGAATAGCGGGATAATAAAATGCAGCCTCCTGTGAGGCTGCATTTTTTATACCCTTTTGAGTAAGGGAGTATGTGTTATTCGTACTCGCCGCCGCCGATGAACTCGCGGATGAGCGCGTCGGGGGCAACAAGGCTTTCGTCGATAACGCCGAAAAGCTGCAGTGCGGGCAGCACCTGGCGCAGCTCGTCATAACGCTCGATGCCCTCGGGTATCGAGGAAAACAGCTTCGTCGCGGCCTCGTTCATAACGGCCATTTCGTACGGGAAGGATGAATCGAACTGGAAATCGGCCTTGTTTTTGAAAGGCGAGATGTTGGCCTTTTCGCCTCGACGGACATTGGCCCACATGCTCAGCGTCTGATCGGGATCCGCGCCTCGGAATTTGTGGTCGCGCACGGTGCGGCGGACAAGGCGGAACCATGTGCCCTTGAACACGACCTCGCCGTTGAACTCAACATTGCTGCGGGCGGAGATATAGAGCTTGAAGGCGTCGGGATGCCTTTGCGTTATCATGTCGTTCAGGGCGTGGATGCCCTCAAACACGACTATTTCATCCTTCTTGAGCTTTATGGATTTCGAGGGCTCGATGACGCGCATCTGGCGGGAAAACTCATATTTCGGAACAAATATGCGCTTGCCCTCGGCCAGCATGGAAAAGTGCTCGTTTAAAAGCTCCATATCCAGGCACAGGGGCGACTCATAGTCTATATCGCCCTCGGGGGTGCGGGGTGCGGTCGCGGGGTCGACGGTGAGGAAGTAGTCGTCCATGCCGACATAGTGGGCGTGAACGCCGCGCCGCTCGAGCTCCTCGCTTATTTTTCTGGCGGTTGTGGTCTTGCCCGAGCCGGAGGGGCCGGACAGCAGTACAATGGGACTGCGCCTGCTGTTTTCGATTATCATATCGGCCGCGGTCTCCACCCGCTTTGCGTAGACCTCGTCGCACTCGCCGATGAAGCCCTTCGGGTCGGAAACGGTGCGGAAGTTAATATCCTTAAGATCGTATGCCATTATTCTGTCTCCTTATTATAGAAGTTAATTATACCTTGCTTGTCGCGGCAGGTCTTTTCGATGCCGGCGATGTACTCGGCGGGATACTTCGGCGCGAACAGGCGTATGCTGCGTCCTCCGTCGCGGTTTACGAGCTTTGTCGAGCCGCCGCCGCCGAGCGCTATGATGGAGCACAGCTCCTCCATGATGCACACGTTGTAGAGATTGACGCAGCCTGCCTTGGTCCAGCCGACGTTCTCAAAGCCGCCGGACATGAATTTCTGGCGGTAGAGGTAATAGGGGGAGTACCCAGCCGCGCGCAGCTTATCCCCCGCGATATCCAGCATCCTGCCGACCTCCGCCGCCGTGGGAAGCCGGCTGCCCTCAAGCGTGATCCTCGAGCCCTTCTTGAGCGACAGGGTGTGCACGGTGATGTTCTCCGGCTCAAGCGCCGTAACCCTGTCAAGGGTCTCGGCAAAGCCCTCGACACTGTCCGAGGTGAGACCGGCGATGAGATCCATGTTGACCGCCATGCCGCCGACCTTACGCACCTTGGCGAGCGCGTCAAGGATATCCTGCGCCGTGTGCCTGCGGCCTATGGCCTGCAGAACATCGTCGCACATGGTCTGGGGGTTTACGCTGACCCTGTCGACGCCGTGGACCTTGAGCACCCTGAGCTTTGCCTCAGTGATCGTGTCCGGCCTGCCGGCCTCGACGGTGTACTCCCGCAGTCGGGACAGGTCGAAGCGTTCGGAAAGCCGTGAGCACAGCCGGTCGAGCTGCTCGGAGCTGAGCGTGGTGGGTGTGCCGCCGCCCATGTAGATGGATATGACGGAAAGCCCCAGCTCATTTACGGCATCCGCGGCGGCGTCTATCTCCTGCATAAGAGCATCGAGAAAGGGCGGGATGAGCTTCATGCTTTTTTCCACCGACTGACTTACGAAGCTGCAGTAGGAGCAGCGTGTGGGGCAGAAGGGGATGCCCACATAAAGGCACACATCCTTCTCGCCGAGACCGGAGCGCACCTGCTGTGTAACGAGCGAGGTGTCGCGGCAGAGCTCCGCACGCTCGGGGCTCACGTCGTATTCGGAGATGAAGCGGTTCAAGGCAACGTCGGGGCCGCTGCTTTCCATGAGACCGCAAAAGAGCTTTCCGGGCCTGACCCCGGTCAGCGCGCCCCATACGGGCTTTGCATGTCCGGAGCTGAGGGCTGCGCGGTAAAAGGCGTTTTTGATGATGCGGCTGCACAGCTTGTCGCGGGATATGCTGTCGCTTATGCTGTCCGCCCGAACGGCGCTGCGCCCGTGAAAGGTTCGGCCGTGTGAGACGAGCTTGCAGCTTGCGGTGATGAAGCTCGTTCCTTGGCTCAGGCTCAGCTCGACCCTGTCGCCCTCCGGCCTGCCCTCGGGGTACTCGGGCCGCTCGGCGGGGTAGAGGGACAGCAGCATCTGCTCGGCTGCGTATTTATAGTCATGTCCGTGAAGATAAAGTTTCACGTCAAAGCTCCTTCGCGATCGTTGATATAATTAAACATTATATCACACAGATCGCTTGATTACAACGACAAGACGAAATACATTCCCGAACGGAATGACGCCCATGAGAAAAAAACGATTACTAAACAGTGAATTGATTTTCTTAGGTCAAAAATGTATAAAAAGTCTATGAAAATTTGGTGATTAGTCAAAAACGAGGATTTTTGAGGTAAAACCCTGTTTACAAATTACGGGGATTATGATTAAATACTATGTGTAAAATGCATGTCAATAAGCATTTTTAAGAACAGGAGGAAATTATTAATGATCAAGTTTGCAAGCAGAATGGACAACCTCAAGGGCTCTGCGATCCGCGAGCTTCTTGCACTGGCAAACAGACCCGAGGTCCTCTCTTTTGCAGGCGGCATGCCCGCCCCCGAGCTTTTCCCGGTCGAAAAGATGAAAGCTGCTACCGACGCTGTTCTTGACGAGCAGGGCAGAGTAGCTCTTCAGTACACCAGCACCGACGGTTTCCTGCACTTCCGTGAGCAGATCGCGGAGCGTATGGGCGCAAAGAACGGTATCAAGACCGACGCAAGCCACATTCTCGTGACCTCCGGCTCCCAGCAGGGTCTGGACTACTCGGCACGCGTCTTCTGTGACAAGGGCGATGTTGTCATCATCGAGAGCCCGTCCTACCTCGGCGCACTGAACGCCTTCAAGGCATGCGAGCCCAACTTCGTGGCCATCCCCACCGATGAAAACGGCATGATCATGGAGGAGCTGGAAAAGGTCCTCGCCACCACCGAGAGAGTCAAGATGATCTATGTCATCCCCGACTTCCAGAACCCCTCCGGCCGTACATGGCCTATCGAGCGCCGCAAGCAGTTCATGGAGATCGTTAACAAGTACGAGATCCCCGTCGTTGAGGATAACCCCTACGGCGAGCTCCGCTTCGAGGGCGAAAATATGCCCGCGCTCAAGAGCCTGGATACCAAGGGCCTTGTTGTGTTCCTCGGCACCTTCTCCAAGATCCTTGCCCCCGGCTACCGTCTCGGCTGGGTCTGCGCCGACGGCGAGATACTCAAAAAGTACAACTTCATGGCTCAGGCAGCGGCTCTCCAGGCTTCCACCGAGGCTCAGCTCATCGTTTCCAAGTTCATCGATATGTTCGACCTTGACGAGCACGTTGCAACCATCAAGGAGTGCTACCGCAAGCGCCGCGACGTCATGATGGAGACCATGCAGAAGGAATTCCCGCCCGAGGCAAAGTTTACTTACCCCAACGGCGGCCTGTTCACATGGGTCGAGCTTCCCGAGTACATAAACACCAACGAAATGGCAAAGCAGTGCCTCGCGCAGAATGTCGCTTACGTTCCCGGCGACGGATTCTTCCCCGATGCAGGCCACAATAACTGCATCCGCCTGAACTACTCCTGCATGCCCGAGGATAAGATAGTGAAGGGCATGACCATCCTCGGTCAGGTCATCAAGGCAAACATCAAAAAGTAATCGCTGAATAAAACATGAAAGGCGTGGCCATTAAGGTCACGCCTTTTGCACTATGTGGACAGCCGCAAAGCGGCGCAAGGGATACGGTCCCTTGTTCGGAACGCAGCGGCGTAAATCGCTCCGGACATTTGAAAGTGCCCGGGGCATTTTGCCTTGCGGAGTCGGGAATTCTGCGGTGATCTGCAATTTTACTCCCGCGCCCGCTAATTATTGCTCGTTGACCTTCAGCTCCAGAACGTCGGGTCTTGCGTAATGCCCTACCGCATCGTGCTCCATTTTGCAGGACGCCGGAAGATTCATATCCAGCTCTGCATAAATGATCGTCTCCTTGTCCCAGACCGGCTCAGTCACATAATGGCCATAGGGGTCTACGATACAGCTTCCGCCGCGGCACACCGTTTCCGGCAGCCGGGAAATCGCTTCCGCTTCATTGAGTCCGTAAGGATAAGAGCTTTTCCTTACGATCATATCTGCGTTGATAAAATAGCATTTGCCCTCGATAGCAATGTGCCGGATGGTTGACTGCCACTCGGGATTGTCGTTCGTGTTGGGCGAAATATAGATGGTAATGCCCTTTTGATAGAGTGCGACCCGCGCAAGCGGCATATAGCTTTCCCAGCAGATCAGGCTGCCGATCGGTCCCCACGGCGTTTGTGTAACGGGGAAATAGCCCTTGTTGGCATCACCCCAAACGACCCGTTCGGAGCCTGTCGGCTTGAGCTTGCGATGAACCTGATACGCACCGTCCGGCTCGAAAATGACATTGCTGTTATATAGTGTTCCGCTGAACGCATCCCGTTCCGAAAAACCAAGGCTGATATAAGCATCTGCTTTTTGGGCTGCATCGGCAAGTGCCTGAAATTCCGCATCGCCCACGACAATGGAAGCGTCATAATAGCGTTTCCAATCGGAGCGCCCGGCTTCTGTCCGCTTGCCCATGCTGAAGCCGAAGTTCATTCCAATCGGATAGCCGGGGATAAAAAGCTCCGGGAAAACGATCAGATCCGGCTTTTGAGACGCGCTTTCTTCAATGTATTCAAGTGCTTTTGCAAGCGACGCTTTTTTGTAAAAAAGTATAGGCTCTGCCTGTACCAATGCGATTTTGCAAACAGGACTCATATCCTTCATTGTATGTGCTCCCCCGTAAATCCCGATTTACAGATCTGTTTGGATCCATACTATCATATAACAGAAAAAAATACAATAACAGCCACAGCAGAGCAATCTGCTATGACTGTCAACTGTCTTATGCTCCCCCGCCTTTTACCGGACTTTTTTTGCAAAAAAATTCAGCAAATTTTTAAAAATGTCTAAACTTTTGGAAAATAGTGTTGCAATATAGTCGGGGGCATGATATAATGTTAACAATATTACAGCCGCATACCCTCCCCCCATGCCCCTGCTCCCGAGGTGTAAAAAGCCTCGGGAGCTTTTTTGCTTTTCGGGTCGGGCTTTCGCGCTCAGACTTGTCACTCAAGATATTGTGTGATAAAATATACTCAATTTAGTTTAAAACAAGGAGAATAAACAATGGAAATCGGAATTAAAGGCAAGGTCGAAACTGTTGTAAATGAAACAAACACCGCAAAGTTCGTGGGCAGCGGCTCGCTGGACGTGTTCGCCACTCCCAACATGGTCGGACTTATGGAGCAGGCCGCGCAGATGTCGGTTGCGCCCTACCTCGAGGAGGGACAGGGCACCGTCGGCACCAGGCTCGAAATCAGCCACGACGCGGCAACGCCTCTGGGCATGAAGGTCTGGGCAGAGAGCGAGCTTATCGAGATCGACCGCCGCAGACTGGTGTTCGATGTCAAGGCGTATGACGAGTGCGGCCTCATCGGTCAGGGCAGACACGAGCGCTTTATCATAAGCAATGAGAAATTCCTTGCCAAGGTAAACGAAAAGGGCGCAAAGTAATGAAAAAATTCATCGTTCTGATCGGAAACTATGGCTCAGGAAAGACTGAGATCGCCATAAATCTTGCCGTGAACTCAGCGAACAAGGGGCTGAACACCCTTGTTATAGACCTTGATAAGGTCAATGACTATTTCCGTATGTCCGACCGCGTGGACGTGCTCAAGGAGAACAAGGTAAACCTTGTATCCCCCACCTTCGCAGGGCAGGGCGTCACGCCCAGCAATATGTCCGCGGCGGTGGCCTCGGCCTTTGCGGGTGACTGGGATCTGTGCGTATTCGACGTCGGCGGCGACGCGGCGGGAGCCATGTCGCTCGGCCGCTACCATCAGGATTTCGCGGCCCTGGAGCCGGGTCAGCTCGAGGTCTACGATATCGTGAACGTGTTCCGCCCGATGTCCGAGAGCCCGGAGAAGATAATTAAGCTCAAGGAGGAGATGGAGGATTTTGCACGCCTGGAGGTCACGGGCTTTGTGAATAACTCAAACCTTCTCAACTATGCCAGCGCCGATGATATCCGTCAGGGCTATGAGGTCCTGCGCGAGACGAGCATAATGACCGGCATCCCCGTTGCCCACACCACGGGCAGGACCTGCTTTGTGGAGGAGTTCCTGCGCGACGGGCGCGACGAAAAGTATATCGGCGAGCCGATAGGGCTTGAGACATATATGCACAGGTCGTGGGAGGCCTTCACCACGCTGGGGCTTTAAAAACGAGAAAAACGCCCGACTGCTTTTGCGCAGTCGGGCGTTTTTTTATCCTTCCATTATGTGCAGGGCGCGTATCTGCGCGTTTTCAATGTGGCTTTGCACGTCAAAGGCGTGCTTTTCGAGGTAATCCCAGCTCCCGCAGCTGAGCCTCTGCGCCTTGAGCTCCTTCACGGTTTCGGCGCAGATGTCCTCAATGACGGCGGCCTTGAGCTTTTGTCCCTCGGCGTCGTTCTCGGCGGTAAGAAGGAACTCGAGCGCTTCCGCAAGCTGACCGAGCTTCGGAAGACGGCGCATACCGCGCAGCAGCCACTTGTAATACGGTGCGTGGGCGCGGTTTAAAAGGAACACCGCTTCGGCGGCGTTTCTGACGAATTCGTCCAGCGCCAGAACTGCGGCACCCTCCTCGCCGTGCCTGAGGCAGCGGGAGTAGTTGTACTGCCCGGCCTGAGCCATGAATATGAGCCTCGCGGCCAGCTTTTTGCGCCGCACGTCCTCGGGCATGCCGCTCTTTATGCTGTCGCGGATACGGGAAAACTCGCCGAGGTCATCGCGGAAGACCTCGCCGTTTGAGGCCTCGGCAAGGGCGTGAGACGGCAGGCACAGCCAGTCCTGCCAGGTTTCGGGAGCCTTGCCGCTGCCCGTATAGGGCCTGTAAAAATCGCTTATGCGCATGACCCCTACGCCGGCTGTGCCGAGGACGGAGGACTCACCTGCGGCGGCGCCGCACAAGGCGCGGTATTCGCGCGCGAGCCGAACGCCGATGGCGGCATCATCGGAGTCGGTCAGCCACAGGCAGAAGCCGGGCTCGAAGTCGTGGTCTCGGGAGAGTGCGTCGTCAAAGCCGAAGCACTGTGAGCCGCGCCCGGCAAGCCCCACGGCGATGCGGTTTTCATATTCGGGGAATTTTTCTCTTATCATTGCCGCGCCCTTTTCAAAATAAAGGCTGCGGGCAAGCTCAAGTCCTTGCATTTATCTCATCCAATCTTTTCTTCAGCGCCTGCTCGTACACGAAATAGCCGAAATGCTCAAAGGTGGGCAGACACTTTGAGATGGTAAAGGCGTGGTAGCCGTCGAGGGGAAGCCCCGTTTCCGTGAGACTGCGCCATGCTTCGTCGAGCATCTTTTCTATCTTTTCATCCTGACCCATGTACTCGTACAGCTCTGCCATGTTGCAGTACGTCACCGCAACCTCGTTATCGCCGCCCTCGCAGCGGCACATTACGGACGCGGCCTTCAGGTAATACTGCTCGGCGGTGTCATACTCGCCGATGTCCTGATATGCCAGCGCCATGTTGTTGAAAAGTCCGCCGAAGCGGTAGTCTAGGGGGTCGAGATTTTCGGCGTATACGCGCGAGACCTGAACGAAAAGCGGAACGGCCTCGTCCGACCTGCCGAGAAACTTCAAAGTGGTGGCGGCGTTGAGCATGACGGTCGCGCCGGACACGGTGCCGCCCATGCGGTGAAGGCGTATGATCTCAAGCCCACGGTCGACGGCGGCCGCTGCTGCGGCTTTGTCGCCCGTGCGCCGGTGCAGACCCATGAGCTCACTCTGTATCGAAAGCTCGGAGCGCCAGTCTCCGGCTGAAAATACTCTGTCTCGCCAATAATTAAGATGTCCGACAGCGTCGTCATAAAGTCCTCTGTTCAGGAACGCATCCAGAATAGCCGTGACTTCCTTTATGTCCGAGACCGTAGGGCAGGGGGAGGAGTCGGGTCTTTCGGAATAGTCGGAGGAGTCAAAACAGCAGCTCGGTTCGGAGTAATCACGCTTGTCCATACTATCACCTCAAACTAATATTACCACCGACAGCACGAGCTGCCGGTGGCAGATACCACAGAATGTATGCTCTTGAAAATTTAAGGCGCACGGGATATGATATGACCATGGAAAAACGGTATGTGAAAATCTTTATAGCCGTGCAGGCGATGCTTTATGCGGCGTTTCTTTGGCTCGATATGAGCGGCGCGGGCGGCAGCAGGTGGATAAAGTATGCGTCTATCGTCCTGTGCCTCGGCTTTTCCGCGTTTCTGAGCGCACGTGGCGGGGAAAAGCTCGTGACGGCCGCGATGGGCTTCACCCTTGCCGCGGATACCTTCCTTCTGCTGCTGGACGCGGCTTACGCCGCAGGCGTGGCGCTTTTCTGCGCGGTGCAGGCGCTGTACTTTGTCCGCATTTACAGGCTAAACGGACGCCGTGCCGAGCTCCCTGCTCGGATTGCACTGTTTTTGGCGGCTGCCGCCGCACTGTGGACGCTGGATATGCTCAGCCCGCTTAACCTGCTGGCCGCCCTGTATTTCACGGCCTTCGTGTGTAACGCGGCGCAGAGCCTGAGCATTAAAAACGCCATGTTTTCCGCGGGACTTATCCTGTTTTTGTGCTGCGATATTTGCGTGGGTATCCACAACGTGCCGGAGCTTTTCTCTGCGGGACTGCGCGGCTTTGCCGATGTCGGCATGTGGCTGTTTTACCTGCCGGCGCAGGTACTCATAACGCTCTCCGGGCGTAAATGCTAACGCTTGACTTTACTCAATAACAGCATGAGAGTATTCAGAAGTACGCTTATTGCCATAAACGCAAGCACGACCAGACACAGCGCGTATATCGTGTCGTCCACGGCCGCCCAATCTCCAACCATCACATTTTGACATATGTCAAATAGCTGCATGCTGACCGCCGCTCCCGCAAGCCCCATGCTTACCAGCACGCTCACCGAAGCTCCGCGAACGCTGCCGCGGGTCATTCGCCATACGGGGATCATCCACGCGGCCAAGCCCATAATTAAGCTCACTTCGGGGAAAAGAAGTGCGGTGCCGTTTTGCAGCAGCAGGGTAAACGACATTGCCGCAACGATCGCAGAAACGAAAACGGTTGCAGCGCCGAGACTGCGCAGGACAGCTCCTGACGATCTTGAAATGCTGAGCGTGTCGGCAAGCAGCTGCTCGGCCGCCTGTGTGCTGATGCTGCCCTCATTGCTTCGCTCGGACTGCATAAGCTCGACCAATGTCACGCCCAGGGCGTCCGCGAGAGCCTCGAGATTTCCGATATCGGGAAGCCCCGCGCCGCGCTCCCATTTACTTATAGTCTTATCCGACAGGAAAAGCTTAGCGGCAAGCTCGGCCTGCGTCATACCCTTTTCTTTTCTTATACCGGCGATAAACGCGCCCATTTTATTTGCATCCATGATATGCACCTCCTATGCTCAAGCATAGACCTTTACCGGCGTCTGCGCAACCTACGCTCCGTTTACATAGGCATTATATCAGATATCGTGAGGAAAAAGAATGAATAAACTGCTTTCCCTTATAATGAGCATAGCGGTCGCGGCGGCTCTGCTGAGCGGCTCGATCGCAGCGCCAATCTGCCTGAGAGACTTTTACTATGCGCACATCGGGCCGCTGGGGCTGGAGGAAAAAAGCGGCCTGAGCGAAAACGAGATAAGGCAGGCCTACGACGAGGTACTGGACTACTGCACCGGCAAAAGCGATGAGTTCTCGGCGGGCGTGCTGCCCTTTTCCGCCGACGGTGCGGCGCACTTTGCCGACTGCCGCGAGCTGTTCATCCTCGATTTTCGCATTTTTGCCGTCAGCGCCGTACTTATCGCTGCACTGATGCTGTACAAGCGTAAGCACGGGCTGCACAGATTTCTGGGGCGCGGTCCCGTATTCTGGGGAGCCGCCGGCATGGGCGGAGCCCTGTGCATTGTCGGAGCTCTGGCGGCGGCGGACTTTGACCGCGCGTTCACGGTGTTCCACGGCATTTTCTTCCCCGGCAAGGATAACTGGATATTCGACCAGAGAGTCGATCCCATCATAAGGCTCATGCCGGAGGAATTTTTCCGCAACTGCGCGATACTGATTCTCGCGCTGCTCATCTCGGCAGCAGCGGTCATAATAATCGCCGACCTGAGAAAGAAAAAATAGCCGAAAAATGCTTGACTTTATGCGCAAACTGAATTATAATAGGCAAGCTGATTAGTCAGCCAACCGCATATTGTTGTACTCGGAGAAGTCGCGTAGTCCGGCCGAGCGCGCACGATTGGAAATCGTGTAACACCCATAAGGTGTTCGAGGGTTCAAATCCCTCCTTCTCCGCCACGTCGGAGCAAAGTCCGCTTTGCTCCGACGTTCTTTTGTTCCTGCGGAACAAAAGAACGTCATCTGCCCGCTTCCTTGCTCCTCCTTTCCAAATCACAACCACTTCGCTGGGTTGTGATTTGGGATGGGAAACGAAAATATCTGGAATGAAGCCTCTTGACAAAGAAAGAAACCTCTTTTGTCTGCTCGGACAAGAGAGGTTTCCTTATTATGGCTTTCATACTATGCCGAAATGTGCTATTATAAAACAGAGGATTCATTATTGACGACAAACCGGAATTTGAAAGACAGCAAGAAAAGTCGAGAATATTCCCACTCTTTCTGCGATAATGGCTTTGTCAGGAGGAGGTGATAAAGTGACGGAAAAGGTTTTGGCGGTACAGCAGATGCAGGACTATATTGCGGCGCACCTTTCAGAAAAAATCACATTGTGCGACCTTTCCGGTATAGCAATGTATTCTCCTTTTTATTGCGCGCGAATATTTAAGGAGCTGACGGGTCTTGCGCCGGCAGATTACATCAGGCGGCTTCGGCTGTCCCGTTCCGCATTGCGTTTGCGTGATGAACCATGCAAGGTGATCGACTTGGCTTATGATACCGGCTACGACAGCGTAGACGGCTATCAGAGAGCATTTCGCAACGCATTCGGTTGTAATCCCTATGAATATGCAAAGTCTCCTGTTCCGCTTCCACTTTTCACCCCATATGGCGTGAAATTCAGAACATTGTGGAAGGAGCGGGAAACAGTGGAACACATTGCAAATGTTTTTATTCAAGTCATTGAAAAGCCCGAACGCAAGGTCATTATCAAGCGTGGAAAGACGGCGAAGGAATACTGGGGCTATTGTCAGGAGGTCGGCTGCGATGTCTGGGGCATTCTGACCAGCATGAAATCTCTTTGCGGGGAGCCGGTTTGCCTGTGGCTGCCGGAGAAATACCGGGAACAGGGTACTTCGGAATATGTGCAGGGCGTTGAGGTGGCAATTGATGATATCGGCATCATCCCCGATGGATTTGATGTCATCACCCTGCCTGCCGCAAAATACCTGATGTTTCAGGGAGAGCCGTTTAAGGAGGAAGACTATTGTCAGGCCATTGAAACGGTGCAGGCTTCTATGGAGAAATACGACCCATCGGTCATTGGGTATGCGTGGGACAACTCGAATCCGCGCATTCAGTTGGAACCTCGTGGCGAGAGAGGCTACATTGAACTAAAGGCGATTCAGCCTATTTGACGGTCCGAAAACCGCGTGAAACAGGACTTTTCGACGTTTCAGACGCATAAAAAGCAGCCGCTGCGGAGCAATCCCACAGCGGCTTTTTCAGTGCGCAGAAATGTGCCGAACTGCCTTGAAATGCGGCTTCATGAGTCCTCGCCGAGCCGTCCGAGAGACCAGAGTCGAAGCGAAAGATATTTGTTCAGACAGGCGCCTTCCTTTTGCAGCATATAGTGCACGCCGCCGAAAGTAAACACAAGGGCGCTGCCGCCGCGGAGGATCTCCATTTTTACTATTAAGGAGAAATCGAAACGGTATTCCCCGATCGAGAGCGCGTCGGCGGAGCTGTACAGACGCCCTGTGAGCAGCAGAGTCTTACGGAAGTTTTCTCCGGTCTCAAAGAGCTGAACATCCTCGTCGTGAAAGAAGCGGCCTTGCTCAAACAGCTCACGGTAGACCTCAAGCTGCAGCTTTTCCCAGTCCTGTATCGTCGAGACGAGCTGAGGCTGTCCGTGCAGAAAGCCGTATCTGTCATAGAGCATGGAGTAGCCGCAGCTGCATATTACGCGGTCGCCCTTTGCGCGGAGCGTATCGACACCGCGGCAGCTCGGACAGGTGTCATAGTACCTGGTGATATCGCGGATGCCGTGCCGGAGCCTGAACGGCTGCATCAGGCGGCGCTGCTCCTCATAGGCGTCAACGTACAGGTCCTCCCGTATGTGCTTGAGCAGCTCATCGGCCGATAGCTGCCGCAGCTCTTCCGGGGAGTACTCGTTTACGATGCCGGAGAAGAAAAGCTTCCCGCTGTTCAGATAGTTTTGCCAGCGCGGCTGCTTGAAAAAACCTCCGGAGGTTCTGAAGGTGACGAGCCTGCAGCCTAACTTTTTGGCCAGCTTCGCCGTTGCCGGAGCTATGGGCATTGTCTTCCCGTTGTGGCTTATGCGCCCCTCGCAGAAAAGGAGTATGCTGCTGCCGCCGCGGACACGGCGTATCATGTCCATGACCTCCGAGGGCTTCAGCGCACCCTTGTTCACGGTGATCGGATCGAGCAGCTCCTTGAACAGCCTGCCCAAAAGACCCATGCCGAGAATGTGCTTGCTGGCAACGAAGTAAAGGTGGTCGCTTATATATGCGCTCACGGCAGTGAAATCCAGGTCCGTGGTGTGGTTCGAGAGCACGAGCACGGGTTCACCGTAGCGCTTGGGCCTGGCCTTTATGCCGAAGGCGAAAAAGGCAACCAGCCGGAAAACAGGAAGCAGGGCACTGTAAATGCGGCCACAGCGCCGGTCTGATATCTGCCGGCTCATCGGTCGTGTACCTCGACCGAAAGCTTCTCGCCGGTGTTTGCATAGCGCTTTTTAAATATGCTGCGCCTGAAAAGGAAAATGTTGTATGCGATGAGAAGGAAGACATATACACCGAGCATTATGAGCGTATGCTGCAGGCTGGAGGCGGCAAAGCCCAT
>SAMEA3663242__coassemble_263_pt1 | contig 16503 bp, 14 predicted proteins | sample SAMEA3663242__metabat2_high_PE_022 | metagenome-assembled genome bin SAMEA3663242 (sample SAMEA3663242) | pig gut metagenome | biome: pig gut; feature: pig-associated habitat; material: faeces | place: China | collected 2013 | reverse complement strand
GCCCAAACGGTTTTCAAGACCGCCTCGTTATGACCACTTCGATAACTCTCCATTTCGGTTGACTCAATATTTATAACACATCAAAACGAAAGTGTCAACCATCCGGTGCTTATGTCCCGAATGTTTGCGCATTCGGGATTTTTACTTGACAAATTTCCAAGCTGCGATAAAGTATTGATTAGAGGTACTTATTATGGAGCTTATTTATTATGACAAAAACATGATAGTGGCGATAAAGCCCGCGGGGGTCATATCGACCGACGAGCCGGGCGGGATGCCCTCGCTGCTGCGGGAAGCCCTCGGCGACGAGAATGCGGATATCCGCACCGTTCACAGGCTGGATCAGGTCGTAAGTGGGCTTATGGTGTATGCCCAGAACAACGAAACGGCCTCGGAGCTCAGCCGCCAGATAAGGGATAACGAATTTAAAAAGACCTACCTTGCCGTTGTGCACGGCGTTCCGGAGGACCGCAAGGGCCGCATGGAGGATCTGCTGCTCCGCTCAAAGGAAAAGCGCAAGACCTTTGTGGTTAAAAAGCCCGTGCGCGGCGCTCAGGAGGCCATTCTCGATTATCGCCTTCTCGGCTCAAACGGCGAGCGCTCCCTTGTCGCCATAGAACTCATAACCGGACGCACGCATCAGATCAGGGCACAGTTTTCTTCCCGGGAAATGCCGCTACTCGGCGACCGTAAGTACGGCGCGGCAGATGATGATTGCAGCATCGCCCTCTGGTCATACTCCCTCGGCTTTACAAACCCCGCCACCGGGCGCTTCATGACCTTCAAGGTCAAGCCCCCGAAGGAGTATCCCTGGACGGAATTTGACTCTTCCCTGTTCCCACGCTGATTAATTTAAATACCAATGTCAACAATAAAACCGCCGGCTTGATGCCGGCGGTCTTGCTTTTATATCAGATAAGGATACCGCGCTTTTTTGCCTCAAAGGTGAGCTCGTCGCGGAAGTCGGGATGAGCGATGGCAATGAGCTGACGGGTGCGGTCGCCGAGGCTTCTGCCGCGCAGATGCGCTATGCCGTACTCGGTCACGATGTAGTCAACGTCGTTCTTGCTGGTGGTGCAGATGGCGCCCGGGGTGAGGATGGGCTTTATCTTGCTGATGGTGCCGCCCTTGGCCGTGGAGGTGAAGGCGATAAAGCTCTTGCCGCCCTTGGACTGGCATGCGCCGCGGACGTAGTCGACCTGGCCGCCGGAGCCGGACATGTGCTTGGTGCCGACGGATTCGGCGCAGACCTGGCCGAAGAAATCGACTTCGAGAGCCGCGTTTATCGAGATCATGTTATCGTTCTTGCAGATGACCTCGGGATCGTTTACATACTCGACAGGCAGGATCTCAACACTGGGGTTATCGTCGATGAAGTCATATATTCTCTTGGAGCCGTAGGCAAAGGTGGTGACGGTCTTGCCGCGGTGTATCTGCTTTTTGGAGTTGTTTACGGCGCCGCACTCGAGAAGCTCGACCATGGAGTCGGTGAACATCTCGGTGTGGATGCCCAGATCCTTCTTGGCTTTCAGAGCCATGCCGGTAGCGTCGGGTATCGCGCCGATACCGAGCTGGATGCAGGCGCCGTCGGGGATCTGCTCGGCGATGAGGTTGCCGATGGTGATGCTCGTCTCGTCCAGCACAACGGGGGGCAGAACGGGAAGCTCATGGGTATTCTCAACGATCGCGTCTACCTGAGATACATGGATCTGCGTGCCGCACAGGCAGCGGGGCTGCTTCTCATTGACTTCGATAAATATTCTCTTGGCCTTGTCGATCATTGCCTCGGCATAGGAGCCGTTGAGGGCGAGGCTGAAATAGCCGTGGCTGTCCATGGGAGATACGGCGACGCAGAAGGCGTCGTACTCATACTCGGCGCGGATATGACGGGGTATATCCCTGTAATATGTGGGGAAAAGGTCGGCGTAGCCGCCGTTTACCGCCTTGCGCGCACCGCCAGAGGAGAACCAGGAGTAGCCGGTCATCTTGCCTGCGAGGGACTCGTCGGCATAGAACTCAAAGGGGTAGATATCCAGCAGGGTCTGCACCTGAACGCCCTTGATGTCGCTGTTTCTCACCTTTTCGGCAACTGCACTCATTATTGCGGGAGTCTGGGAAGGTCCGGTGTCCATGCCGAAGAGCCAGCCGGACTGCACCTGCTCGGCAAGCGCCTCGGCGCTGATAAGCTTCTGTGCGTATAATGCATTATAATCGGTCATTTTTAACACTCCTGAAAAAATTTTGTATTCATTAAGGTATATTATAATATAGCCTTGTTTCAAATTCAAGTATATGCTTTACTAAGTTTTTAACAATTGGTATAATGTTATAATCTCATTTTCGGAGGTAAAAACATGAAATTCACAAAAATGCACGGAGCCGGAAACGACTTCGTCATCATAAACTCATTGGAAGAGCACATAGACCCGGAGCGCATACCCGAGCTTGCGCGCACCCTGTGCAGCCGAAGGACGGGCATCGGAGCCGACGGCCTTATGCTGACCGCGAAAGCCACCGACGGCGGCGACTATAAGCTGCTGTTTTACAATGCCGACGGCAGCCTCGGCGAGATGTGCGGCAACGGCGCAAGGTGCATTGCCCGCTACGGCTATGAGCACGGGCTTGCAGGTGAAGTCCAGCGCATCGAGACTACCGCCGGTCTTGTCACCGGCGAGAGGATATCCGAAAGCCTGTACCGCATAAGGCTCAACGACCCGAGCGTCATCGACCTGCACAGGCAGGCCTGCGGCTATGACTGCGCATACGTCGAGCTCGGAAGTCCCGGCATCCCCCACGCCGTCGTCATGATGGACGATTGGGACGAAAGACCCGAAAACGAGCTGCGCGAGCTGGGCCGCGCCCTGCGCTTTGACTCTGCCTTCCCGAAGGGCGCAAACGTCAGCTTTGTAAAGCTTATAGGCTCCGACCACCTGAAAGCCGTCACCTTTGAGCGCGGCGTTGAGGATTTCACCCTCGCCTGCGGCACAGGCAGCGGCAGCATAGCCGCCGCCATGACGCTGAAAGGGCTTGTATCCAGCAGCAATGTTCGCGTGCAGATGCCCGGCGGGGACTTATACATAAGCCTTTCGTCTGACGCGGACAAGGTGCGGGATATTTTCCTTACGGGGCCTACCTGTGTGGTATGTCGCGGCGAAACCGAGCTTTTTTAAAATTATTTCTGATACAATGCAATAAAATACCTTTCCCGTGCATTAATATGGTGAAGCATAGAAACGACCCTATGCTAAAGGACGGAACGCAGGATGATCGCTCTGATGACCTCTACAACTAAATACGGCGCAGACGATGCATATGAGCTGGAAGCGCTGCTGGCTCGTATCGCAAAGGAGGATAAGGCGGCACTCGGCGAGCTGTACGAACGCACAAAAGCCGCGGTCTACGGCTTTGCAATGAGCTTAACTCATTGCCCTGCGGACGCGGAGGATGTTCTGCAGGACACATACCTTGCCGTGTACTCCGCCGCCGGGGGCTATGTTCCCCGTGGAAAGCCAATGGCATGGATCATGACCATCGCCAAAAACCTTGCCAGAATGCGTCTGAGAGCCGCCGGAAAGCAGCTTGACCTCGCCGAGGAGGACTGGGGCAGATACCTTGCCGCAGCCCCGAACGTGAGCCCCGACGAGCGAATGCTTTTGCAGGTGGCCATGAAGGTCCTGTCCGACGAGCAGCAGCAGATCGTCATGCTGCACGCAGTGGCCGGAATGAAGCACCGCGAGATCGCGCGGCTGCTCGATATGCCGACTGCGACGGTTCTTTCCAAATACTCACGAGCCATAAAAAAGCTACGGATCGCGATGGAGGCAGACTGAAATGAAAAACAATGATAAGATTGAAAACACGCTGAAATCTGCCGTTTCCAACGCCGTTCCAGACGTCCTCGACGGCATCATGGACGCCTGTGACCATGAGAAAGGAAAGGTAATTTACATGGAAAATAAGAAGAACAATACTCTGCGCAGCTTTGCCGCAGTTGCTGCGGTGTTCGTACTGCTCATAGCGGGCTTCATTCTCGCCAGGAGTTTTTCGGGCGGCAGCTCCGACACCCTCGCCGCAGTTGTATCGTTCGACGTAAACCCCAGCATTGAGCTTAATGTTGACAAAAACGAAAAAATCATCTCCGCTGCCGGTCTCAACGACGACGGCCGAGAGGTGCTCGACGGCATGGAGCTTGAGGGCACCGGCTTTGAGGTCGCGGTAAACGCGATAATCGGCTCAATGCTCCAGCACGGCTATCTGGACGATACGGCAAACTCCATCCTGCTGTCTGTGTCCGGCGTTGACGGCTACGACGCGGATACGCTTCAGGCCAAACTCACCGATAATGTAAGCCGGCTTCTCAAGGACTGCTCCGTTCTCAGTCAGAACGTATCAGACGCCGACAGCGAGCTGGCCGAGAAGGCGGAAAAGTACGGCATCACCGTCGGAAAGGCGAGACTTATAAGCGAGATCGTAGCCTGTGACAGCCGCCACAGCTTTGAAGAGCTGGTCGGACTGACCATAAACGAGCTCAACCTCATCGCCGGCGGCAAGCAGCTTCCCAACATCAGCACTCAGGGGCAGGCAAGCACAAAATCCTACATTGGAAATGACGCGGCGCTCAGTGCTGCCCTCACCCACGCCGGCCTCAGCCGCGACTCCGTAAAGAATATCGAGATCGAGCTCGATTACGAATACGGTCTCATGGTATACGAAGTCGAGTTTGAAAGCGGCAGTGCCGAATATGAGTACGGTATCGACGCCCTCAGCGGCGATATCATCTGGGTAGAGAACGAAGACGGCCACAGCTTCCGGCAGGGCAGACCCGATCTCACGGATAAAGCCAAAGCAGCAGCCCTGAGCCACGCGGGACTTACCGAAGATCAGGTCAGCAAGCTGCATACCGAGCTTGACTGTGAAGGCGGCAGATATGTATACGAGGTGGAATTCAAATACGGAGGCTACGAATACCACTACGAGGTCGACGCGGAAAACGGCGCGGTCATAAAATTCGACAAGGAGCTTCACCACTGATAACAGCAAAAACTCCTGCGGCATAAAGCCACAGGAGTTTTTTATGCTCAGATGTACTGCTTGCGCGGGATCCTGTCGTAATTCCAGAGCAGGATGGGTTCAACGCAGCTTGAAAGGAACTTCATATCGAGATTGAAGAAATAGATGACAAAGGTCACGGCAAAGAAGGACGCTCCTCCGCCTAATATCTTCAGGGGCAGTTTTTTTAAGTTTGACATATCCATCCTCCTTATCTGTTACCATGCTTCGTTGTCCGGCAGGACCTCAATGCTGGGATCCAGCGGCTCTTCCCGCATTACCGTGCGCATATACTGGTTGAACTGGTCGCGTATCGCCTGACGCGTGTAGACACGCGGGTCGGCGAGGTCGTGGCAGACCCAGACGAGGTTTATGCCGCGCTCTCTGGCCTGCTCCTCGAACTGGCCGTGCATGCCGGTCAGCGCCTTGCAGGACATATGCTCCCACATCATGACCATGTCGGCGTTCATCTTCTCACAGTACTCCCACAGCTCATCGACGAGCACCTTATAGCCGCCGTGGGTGTGATTGCGCATGATCATGTTCATGGTCAGCCATGCCATGTCGTAGTAGGCCCGCTCCCTGTTCTCCGGCGTATCCTCTTCGGCTATCTCCTCACTGATGACCATGGAGAGCATATCGGTCAGAGGTACTACGCCCCAGCAGTGGACCATCCAGTTGAGCATGTCGATTATGTACTGCGGCTGCACGCCCCAGACTATGCATCTGTGGCGGTACTCGGGAGCCATCATGGTCTTGTTTTTGTAGCCCCGCATGACGTACTTCATTATTTTCTTGTCGATTTCGGCAAAGACCGGAAATCTTCCGCAGTTGCCCATGTAGTTGGTATCGTTATACAGCGAGAAGGTCGCGCCGATAAACTGCGGATAGGGCGTACTGTTAATTTCGAGCCACGCCACACGGTTTCGGGTGGTCTGGTTCACGCGCTTTGCACATTCAAAGTAATGCGCCCAGTCCCACTTTTCGCCGGTCTGTTCCTCGATAAATGCTATCGCCTTTTTAATGTCGTTGGCTGCATACGTCTGAACGTCGTCCTCCTTGTGGCGCATGGGCGCGACAAGCTGGAAGGTCGGTATGCCGTACTCCCGCTCAAGGCGCTTCGCGATAAGGCCGTTGCCCATTAGCGAGCCGTCGCAGGTCGTGTTTACCTGAACTGCGCACTTGCCGAGTACGGGGAAGTCGTCGTCAATGGAGACGCCGAGCTCCGCTTCGGGCATGGGGCACACGTCGCCCGGAATGCCGAACTGCTGCGCAACGTCGAGATAATGCATGCCGGAGTGCTGATTAAGCAGGTTTGCCGAGAACATCGTCGGCACCTCGCGCAGTATGCAGTTGAGGGTCGGGAAGCCCATCATGGCGGCGGTCATCGCATTCTCATCCCACAGCACGCATTTTTCCGAATACTTTACGTTGTTGCCCGTGCGGCGGTCGCCCTTAATCGAGTTGTCTATGCAGGTGGCAACGTCCTTTACGACGAAGTCCATTGCGGTGTGTACTATGCGCAGGGGCTCGTCTCGAAGTCCCATCGTGAATTTGTCCATCATGTGCGGCACGGCCAGATAGTTTGCAAACCATCTGTAGCGGAACATTGCCTTGACATTACGGGGCTTTATAATGACGCGCGCAAGTATCGACAGGAGGTATAGCCATCTGCCGTAATCATACAGCGTGTCTTTTACACCGCGCCACTCACGGCGGCGGCGCACCTTACCATTGTTAAAAAGAACGCCCAACTGCTTTTCGCCGATACGTTCCTTGTCATTTACCGCAAAGGCCATTATTTTGCACCTCCCTGGATCTTCTTTATCTCAATGCTTTCTACGAACGCCTGCACACGGGTACGCATCTGCCCGACGGATGAGCTGATATTGTAGGGCCTGTCGACTGCAAGCACCGGGAAGTGATAGTCATCGCGCAGCATGGTTGAGCCGAGCAGCTTTTCATACGCCCAAGGATCGCAGAATTTTATCTGCTCGTAGATTATGCCGTCGGCGCCGTATTCCCTGGCTATGTCGTTGACATACGCCTTGCGGCCGTAGACCTTCTCCATGTTGAACATACGCGGGCACTCGCCGTGATAGACATAGTGGCGGCACACCTGAGTGAGCGTATCCTCCTCGTCATTGAGCTCGATCTCCATCCTGCCGGGCAGTGAGCCGAAGCAGAAGCGGTCGGCGCAGACGTAGGCGCCGGTTTCCTCGATGAGCTTTATAAAGCCGCTGTCATCGACCTCGGAGCCGACGACCGCAAGGCGCGCGCGGTATTTCTTATCGTCCGGCTCGCGGGTCTTGAGCTCCTCGAGCGTCTCCTCGAGCTTATCGATGATAAGATACTGCGGCATAACATATGTAGCCAGAGTGAGGATATGGAACTCATAACCCGTGATCCTCGGTTTTTCCTCCTTGCGGAACTTGCCTATCTCGGTTATGACGCGGCATACGCGGTTGTGCTCCTCCACAGCTTTCCTTATCGCAGCGTCGGACACGTCAATGCCGTACTTTTCGTGCAGGGGCTTGAGAATATGGTTTTTGCACTGCAGGATCAGCAGCTCTACGCCGTTGTCATCTGCCTTGAGCGGGATCTCCATATACTCGTGAAAGAACCTGTCGTTCCCCTTCCCCACGGTCCCGAGAAGCTCCATATTCTCCACGCAGCGGTTTATCATCGTGCAGCCGTCAGGCGCGATGACGCAGTCGGCAAAATTGAAGCCTCCCTCAATGGCGCGCTCGAGCAGCGCCCTTGTCGTTTCGCACAGAAAGCTTGTCATGTAGTACGTTGCAATATCCATCGAACCGGTATTCGGCGCATGCAGGCGTATGCCGACGGCATTGCCCAGATTCATAAGAGGTTCCGGAGTGTTTTCGCAGACATAAGCAACACATATCTTCCCATCTTTCTTTGCCTGACCGATGAGCTCGTTGTTCGCCTCCTGCAAAAGGTTCTCAAAGTAGTTCAGGTACTTTAGGTCTCTCATTGTTGATCTCCCCCATTTCGTAATATAATCCTATTGCCGTTCCTTACGGATATTGCATGTTATTATTTTATCATTGCCGTCATTATAATGCAATCTATTTATACATTTTCTACATTGTGTATAGCGCCAATTTGGGATTTTTGTGCAATATAACGACATTTTTACATCGATTGTCTATTTATATTCAGGCATCGTGTATACTATTCGTAAGTCGGATGAGGCAGCTCAGACTGCGAAAACACCTGCGGGAGAACAAAAAAATCCCCCGATATCGTGGAGATATCGGGGGACGGCAGGTTTATCAGAATTTTACAAAGCCTGTGATCGAGTTCAGCGGATAACCGAGCGTCCACTCGTTTTCTCCGCACTTTGGGCAGACCGTGCCGCGTTCATTCAGCTCGTCTATATACGCCTCGGCGCGCATGATGTACATATTGCTCTTTTCAACGTGCTTGCATTTACGGCAGAACACAAGGTAGTTTGCAAAGCTGTCGTATATGCCCTTTTCCCTGTTGTGCTTTTCCTCATAGGAGAGCTCGCGCGGGGTGATGTTCTTGTTCGTGAAGCTCATTTTTCCGCCTCCTCAGATTATATGCTCACGCTTAACGCTGTCATGGTGCTTATCAAGGAAGGGCACTATAATGCTGCGCATGAGCTTCATATCAAGATTGAAATAATATACCGCAAACAGCGCTGCCAGAGTGGCCGTGCCGATACCCAATGCTTTAGCGACTATTTTCATGCTGCTTTCTCCTTTCTTTACCAGCCCATCTCGTCGTCAAAGTCGACGAGGGTCGGGTCAACGGGCTCTTCATGCAGAACGCTCTGCATATACTGGTTGACGGTCTTGCGGGCTTCGTTGGTGGGCACTATGCGGCAGTCCATGAGGGAATGGGGCATCCAGATTATCTTGAACTTATCGCGATGCTTGTGGAATTCCTCCTCGAGCAGGCCCTGTGCGCCGGCCATGCCCTTGCAGCCGATATCGTCATACATGATGATGGTATCGCAGTTGAACTTCTCCGCAGTCTCCCACATCTGCATAAGGTGGCGGTTGCCGCCGACGGTATGGGTGCGCATGGGAGTCCTCGCGTGCCAGTCGGCAATGTCGCTCATCATGGTCTCACGGTCGCTCGTGTCAACGATGTTGTGGCCGGTCAGGGAGTCCATGTTGATGACCGTCATGATGCCCCAGCAGTTATACAGCCACTGAACACCGTGGGCGTAATAGGTAGAGCCGCAGGACCATGCCAGTGCGCGGTGACGGGCAAGCGGGAACGGATGTATGTTATTGCGCACGCACTTTTCAAAGACCTTGTTGATCTTCTTATTGGCCTTCTTGAAGTACTTCGTGCCGCCCTGCTGGTAGAAGTAGATGCGGAACAGACCCTGAACGACGGAGTTGAGCGCGCCGTTATCGCTGTTGGCATAGACATCCCAGCGGTTGAGCGAGCCGCGGTTAAACTCGTTGGTATCTTCAATGTGCTTTATGAACGCATCCCAGTTAAAGGGCACTCCGAACTGCTGTTCGAGGAATTCTATCGCGGAATATATCTCGTGAACTCCCAGCTCCTTGGTCGTGGGGTCGTCATACATGAGGGGGCTGGTGAAGGGGTGGACGGCCTTCTGACCGTTGTTGGAAAGCGCTCTCCACATGGCGGTGTTATCCATCATGTTCGCGTCGCAGGGGTTGTTGGTGGTGAGCCAGCAATTGCCGATATCGGGATACTCGCCGTCGACCGCAACGCCGACCTCGACCAGAGGCAGGGTGCACATATCGCCCGGGATGCCGCAGGCGACCGACTGGTCGACATAGTAGCAGCCGAGCTGCTTGCGCATGAGCGGCAGCATGAACGCCGCATGCTGCTGCATATTGATCGCATAGTATCCGGGGAAGCCGAAAATTATGTGCTTCGGCAGAGTGTAGTCAAATGCAACGGTCTTGTCCGACCATTTGGTCTCGCCGAGCCTGCGGTCTGCACGCAGGGACTTCCACAGCGTATCTGTCGAGTCGGAGATCATGCAGTCGAGCGCGTAAAGGTCAGCGCGAAGCGCCTCGCCGCGGTCGCCCTCTATCCACTTATCGACCATCATCGGGGCCGCAAGATATGCGCTCAGCCAGCGGTACTTCCAGAAGGCCTTTGCGATGCGGATGGGGTCATGCATGACGAAAATGGCCATCTTAACCCATGTGCAGAGCCATTTATAGAAGGCAAACGCAGTGTCCTTGACGCCTCGCCATTCGCGGCGGGCATAGAAGTTAGTACCCTCGATGTATCTCTGGCCTATGTAATGGCAGGGCTCGTCACCTTTAAGGAAGTGCTCAAGGGTGCCATACTGCTCTTTGATGCTGATTTTTCTTTTCCACATAGCTGTAACCTCCTTATTCGGCCTGGATTCTCTTGATCTCAAGAGACTCTACAAAGGCCTGGAATCTTGTCCGAAGCTGACCGACCGCCGCGTTTGCATAGTCGCGCTCGATCTGGCAGGTGGGTATCGCCGAAGGAACATTGAGCCCCTCTGCCAGCCACTTTGCGGCAATGGCTCTCTCATAGCCCCAGTATTCGCAGAACTTCATGTTCTGGAGAATGATACCGTCGGCCTTGTATTCCTTGGCAAGGTCGTAAAGATACATCTTACGGTCAAGTATGTTCTCGGTACCCATCGCTCTGGGGCACTCGTTTGTGTACATATAATGCTCTGCCAGCGCGTCCAGCGGATGCTGTCCTTCCTTGACAACTATCTCCTCCCTGCCGGGCAGCGAGCCGAAGCAGTAGCGGTCAGCCACGACCATTGCTCCGCACATCTCAACGAGCTTTGTAAACTCGGGATCGTCGATCTCGGAGCCGACGAGCATGACCCTTGCCCTGTACCACGGTGCGGGCTCGGGCTCGCGGGTCCTGAGCTCCTCAAGAGTCTCGCGCAGCTTGTCAACGATGAGATACTTGGGGCAGACCTCGCTCACGAGCTGGATAACATGGAATTCATAGCCGGTGATGGGAGGATTATCGAGCTTTCTCAAATTGCCTATCTCGGTTATGATGCGGCAGATCTCATTATGACGCTCGATCGCGTCCATGAGCTTTTCCTCTGAGTAGTCCACGCCGTAGGTCTTCTGCATGGGTTCGATTATCTTCTGCTCGATCTGGCGGCGGAAATATCCTGCATACCAGTCGCCCTTCTTGATGGGCATATCGATGCACGCGGTAAAGAACTTCTCATTCGGAATGAGCTTGCAGTATTCAAAATACTGCTCCATGCGGTTCATCGTGGTGCAGCACTCCTGACCGATAAGAGCGGATATGAAGTTATAGCCGCCCTCAAAGGCGCGCTCCAGTATGCTCTTGGAGTAAGGGCAGGAGCGGTTCGTCATATAATAGGTCGCAAGGTCGGGATTCGTGCAGCCGGGCGCGCGAAGCCTCACACCGAAGCAGCCTTCAACGTCCAGCAGGGGCTCGGGTATGTAAGAGCAATTATACGCCAGCGCGAGCTTGCCCTCGGCACAGGCTTGCTTTACAAGCTCATTGTTTGCTTCCTGCAGGAGGTTTTCAAAGTAAATCAGATGCTTTAGATCTCTCATGGTTTTCTCCCCCGTTTCATTTTGCAGCATAAAATATGTTGCAGCAAAGATGTTATTATTTTATCACTGGCTAAATCAAAGTTCAATTCATTTGTACATTTTCGACGCATTGTACACTATCGACCGTTCTTTTTGTGCAAATCAACAATACCGTTTGTAAAAACTCACTGCGCGTATATAAATAAACGTACGAGAGCGGCTGCCGTATAAAAAAACAGCGCACCATAACGTGCGCTGTTCTTTCAAAATATAAGTGATTTATTTATCTCTGCCGGGGACGGTGAAGATGCCGGATTCCACAAGCTCCTGCAGGCCCTTATGGGACTCGTACATGACCAGCAGGCGGCTCTCGATAACGGCCCACTTCTCGTCGACCTCAACATCCGCCGCGGCAAGGCGCTTGCGGGCGACCTCCTCGGCCTCACTGATTATCTGCTCGGCCTGCTTCTCCACGTCCGCGAGGATCTCCTCGGAGCGGGCATCGCGCTTTTTCATATTTTCAACGTAGGTGCTGACGGTGGCCTGCGCCGCCTCAAAAAGGCCGCTTATCTTCGCGGAGGCCTCGGCAAGAGAGCCGGACTCGCTGACCTTGATCTCATAGTCTTCAAGCTTTTCCCGAAGCTCGGCGACCTCGGCCTTGAGCTTTTCTATCTCCTGCTCCTGGTCATGCATGACCATCATCATTTCGTTCTTGGAAAGGTTCATGGATTCGTTTCTCATCGGTCTGCTCCTTAGTATGATATTCTGATATCTATAATTGTTATCATTGTATCATCAGGAAAACTGAATTTCAACACAAATCTGCGCAAAAAGACACGGGATCGCTCCCGTGTCTTTTTTATTATACTGTATGACTCAGGCCATAGCTCTGTGCAGGAAGGTCACCACCTGCCAGCGGGAGCAGATCCTGTTGGGCTGGAAGTCGTCGTTTCCGTAGCCCTGGGTTATCCCCTTCTCAGCCGCCCAGAGTATTGCCTTGTAGAAGACGCTGTTCGGGCTGACGTCAATAAAGGGATTGCTGAGATTTGAGGGCGAGGGCTGTCCGTAATATCTCCACAGGAAGGTCACGAATTCCGCACGCGTTACCTGGGCATGGGGTCTGAAGGTGCCGTCACTGTAGCCGGTGGTTATTCCCTTCTCCGCCGCCCAGAGGATAGCGGTATAATAAGGCTGGCAGGCTCCGCTGTTTGAAACGTCGGAGAAGCTGATCGACGTATTTGTCGGCTGGGGTCTGCCTGCTGCGCGCCAGAGGAAGGTCACGACCTGGCCGCGGGTGCAGGGTGCGGAGGGAGTGAAATGGGTCGCGTCCGTACCGGCGGTGATCTGCGGGTCATAGTAGTACGCCCACATAATGTGTTCATAGTAAATGGAGCCGCTGTCAACGTCAACGAAGGGATTTTTGAAGGTCTGCTTGCAGTTTACGCAAATTCCCCTGCTTATCTTGTGTCCGGCAGCCGGGGTATAGCTGTCAACATAGCTGTCATTGCAGGTGCTGCAGGTGTGGGTCGTATAGCCCTTCTCCGTGCAGGTCGGCGCTTTAACGACGGCGTCGTATCTGTGATTGCCGAGCTGTCCGTAGGCTTCGCCGCATTCATCGCAGACAGCCTTGTTTTTGCAGTCGGCGACGCCGCCGCTGTGGGCGGTCTTACGGCTGAGTTCATACCAGCGCTCGTTTAAGAATATACCGTTTGCTTCGAGCTCGGGTCTTATGTCCTCAAGGGTCTTACCGCAGCGCTGGCAGCCCAGCCAGTGGTAAGTATCGTCATAGCAGTGGTCGATATCCTTGACGCTCAGCTTTGCAAGAAGGCTTTCAAATGTCACATCCTTCATGGATTCGAAATCGCCGTTCTTTATCATGTTGATAAGATCGTCCGTCGAGATATTAAGGCTATTCATAAGGCTCGCAAGATCGGTCGATGTGAGCGCGTTCATACCCGGATGCAGGTCGTGTCCCGTGCAGGGGTCGACTATGCCTTTTTCATCGGTGGGCATGGTGCCGTCCGACTTCAAATACATATTTCCGCACTTGGTGCATATGTAGTGAGCCTTTTTGCCGTCCTCGGTGCAGGTTTTTTCTACTGCGGGAACGTATTCGAGGTTGGGCGCACAGCCGTCTGCGCAGGGGGCATAGTATGCTCTGCCCTGCTCGATTATCTCGCCGCAGCCGAGGCACTTGGTATCGCCGGTGTATCCGGGCTTATCGCCCTCGGGCTCGACTGCTCCGACTATCTCCGTTCCGCCGGAGTGATTTTCCGGATCACGCTGGCCGTCGTCATGGCCGCAAGTCACGCACACGTTGCCGCCTGAGCAGCAGGTGGGCTCGGCATTGCCGAGAATGGTGTGGGTACTGTAGGTATCGTTGTATCTGTAGCCGCAGTGTTTGCACACTCTCCAGTGTCCGATCTCGTCATATGCCCATTCCTGTACCTTTACGTTCGCTATCTGCGTACCGGAGATCTCCGCGATGTAGTGCTTGAGGGGCTCAATGGTCAGTGTGCTCTCATCGCTTATGCTCTCTTTGCCGTCGGCGTCGCTGAATATCGTGCCGCATATGCTGCACTTATAGTGCTCCTTGACGCCCTCGGCGTCGGTGCAGCTTTCGCACTTTGCGGGAACTTCTTCGACCTTGACAAGCTCATGCTCGCAGATATCTGCGAAGGATATCTTAACATTCTCCGCAACTATTTTCTCGCAGTCCTTGCAGTATATATTGCAAAGGCCGTCCTTTTCGAGGGTGGGCTCAGCGATTATCTGCTTTTCGGTGTGGATATGATTATCCGGATCGACAGTGCCGTACTCAAAGCCGCAGGTATCACACACGGCCTTGCCGGCGCAATATGCCTCGCCGCCTGTGTGGCTGCCGGTGTTTTTCAGGTCGCCGCACTTACTGCACTCCTCGGCGTGGTACTCAACACCGTCAACACTGATCGCGACCCAGTTATAGCTGTGGTCAAGCTTCTTGAGAGTGGTGTCGGCCTTGCTTATCTCCTTGGTGCCTGCCGCATCGGAGAAATAGTCCTTGCATCCGCTGCAGTAGTAATAGGCGATATTGCCCTCTTCCTTGCAGCTTGCCGCCTTGGGAGGATAGTATTCCAAGTCGCTGTGGTTGGTCTTATCCTTATCAATATCCAGCTTGGCCTTTGAAATGGAATTTTTACCGTCGGCATCGGTAAAGTACTTGTCGCAGCCGTCGCAGTACCAGTATTCGATCGTACCCTGCTCGCTGCAGGTGGGCGCCACGGCGTCGCTGTGAACAAGATTGGTGTGATTTGTTTCGTTGATGGCAAGCTCTATCTTGGAGCTATCGAGCTTGCCCGTACCGGTCTCGTCCGAGAAAGCCTGTCCGCAGGTCTGGCATGCCCAATGCTCTATGCAGCCCTTTTCGCAGCAGGTAGCATCCCTGGCCTCGACAAGCACGATCTTATCATGGGTGGTGAGCTTGGGGATGGTACAGGACTCCAATGTGGTTTCCAGCCTGCATTCCTCGTCAATATAGTATCTCTCGCAGGCCGTGCAGTAGTAATACTCAATGTTGCCGTCCCTGGCGCAGGTGGGGGCGGCAGCCTCGGTCTTTGTGAGGGTGTGCTCCTCACATTCGGGCGGTCTTACGCTGAGCGTCGCCGTCTCGCTGAGGCTCAGGTCGAGCGGAATACTGGATAACATGAGATTCTTGGTATAATAGACAGCGCAGCGGACGGTCATGCCGTCCATGTCTTCGGTGACATTTTTCAGGACCAGCGTCTTGTCCTTTCCGAGCGCCGCCTTCTCGGCTTCATCTATAAAGCTTTTGAAGCTGTTGATATTATCAGTATTTACCTTTTCTATATCAAACCAGATATATTTCAGGTTGGTACTGTTTTTGTTTTCAGCCTCTATGGTGAAGCTGACCGTGTCGCCGATATCGGCTATCACATCCTTGGGCTGGGTTATAATAGCGGTGTCCCCAAACGCCGCAAACGCGCCCATCGGTACAAGCGACATCAGCAGTACGATGACCATCATGAGGCTTATCACGCGTTTTTTCATATTGTTCCTCCTTTATGTTGATAATAGTTATGCTTATTTAATCAAAGCAATTATACACTTTTGCGGTTTTTATTACAAGTATTTGAGAATGATCAATTTTTACATATTTGTGCATTAAAGCCGAAAAAGGAGCCTGTTTGGGGATATTGTAGCGGAAAAGATCATTATGTATTACTCCTAATATCTTCTGACTTCGCTGTGAAACATGCTCAAATGTTTTTTAAATCGGCTATTGACAAACGTTTTTGCGAGTGCTATATTAGCCCCATCAAAACCGATGAGTAAGAGGAGTAAGCTATTAGGAAGCTCACAGAGAGCCGCAGGTGCTGGGAATGCGGCAGCCGAAAGATGGCCGAATGGACTTACGAGGGCAAACCGAAAGATCTCGAGTAGGGGCGACGGAGGGCTTACCGTTAAAAGAGTCGGCGTATGTAAGTACGCGCTGAGTGGACGCAAACGCGTCAAGCCGGGTGGCACCGCAGGAGATCGTTAACGCTCCTGTCCCTGCAAAATTGTGGGGACAGGAGCTTTTTGTATGCTTTTGTCTCCGAAACAAATCATTCCAAAAAGGAGAAAATGAAAATGAGCGAACAGAAGATCCCCTACAAAATCTATCTCGATGAGGACGAAATGCCCCGGCAGTACCTTAACCTCAAGGCTTTCATGAAGGATAAGCCCGAGCCCATGCTCAATCCGGCGACCCTAAAGCCCGTGACCAAAGACGAGCTCACCCCCGTTTTCTGCGAGGCCTGCGTGGAGCACGAGCTCAACGATACCGATAAGTACATCGATATCCCCCAGCCCGTTTTTGACTTCTACAAGATGTACCGTCCCTCCCCCACCGTCAGGGCAT
>SAMEA3663242__coassemble_259_pt1 | contig 16639 bp, 14 predicted proteins | sample SAMEA3663242__metabat2_high_PE_022 | metagenome-assembled genome bin SAMEA3663242 (sample SAMEA3663242) | pig gut metagenome | biome: pig gut; feature: pig-associated habitat; material: faeces | place: China | collected 2013 | reverse complement strand
GCGCTGCCGAGATGACGGCCGAGGCATTTACGACCATCGCTCTTGTGATGAGCTTCTGCATCATGTGGGGCATGGTGTTCTCGATATTCTTCAATAAGAAGTATCTCAAGCGGCTCGGCAGCCCCAAGAGCACCAAAACAGGCGGTGCGGCCGGCTTCGGCGACACGGCGATGACCGCGATGTTCATCGGCCTTGTCAGCGCCTATATCGGAAGCTACATAGGCGGCTTCATCTCAGGCGGCGGCGGAGGACTGTTCGGTTTCGGCGGCTCATGGCTGCCGCTGGCTGTCGTGCTTGTTTCGGGCGCGGTCATGGCTGTGTTCATATGGCTGGCCGAAAAGAAAAAGGCCGCGTGGGTCGAGAGCTTTTCCATCGCGGGCAGCATGATAATCGCCATGGCTGCCGCTGTGATAATAAACGGATTTGTAAGCTGAGGAGGTGCGGAAATGACCGAGACCGAAAAAACCGAAATTTTTGAAAAATACAATAACCGCACTCACGTTCTGGGCAGGATAGTCTGCACGATAACGCTCGTGATGCTCCTCGGAGCGCCATTTGTCATGGGCATGCACCTCGGCGCGATGCCCAATCTTCCGGCGGCAGGCAAGGCCTTCCTCGCCGTCGGCGTCGTGTGGCTTGTAAGCTGCATCGCCGAGTATCTTGTGTACACGCCCATGCTGGGCGCGGGCGGCGGCTACCTCGCGTTTATTACCGGCAACCTCATCAACATGAAAATACCCTGCGCGGTCAACGCGCGCGATATCGTCGGCGCAAAGACCGGTACGCCCGAGAACGAGATAATCTCGACGCTTTCGATAGCGACGGCCTCTCTGGTCACGATCCTTGTGCTCGCGCTGGGCGTCACGCTGCTTATCCCCCTGCAGCCGGTACTTCAGAACCCCGCCCTGCAGCCGGCCTTCGACAACGTCGTTCCCGCGCTGTTCGGCGCCATGGCGTACAAGTATTTCCGCAACAACCTGAAGATCGCGCTCATTCCGCTGGCGGTCATGAGCCTGCTGTTCATTTTCGTGCCCGGGCTCATCTCCTCGACGAGCTTTATGATACTCCCCAGCGGCGCGATAGCCATCGGCATCGCCTTCCTGCTGTACAGAAAGAACAAACAGGAGGAAGAATAATGAAGGCAAAAAATATCGGGTTTGCGGCTGCCTCAGCCGGAGCCTCGCTGCTTGCGGCGGCGGTTGTGCGCACACTCATGATGCCGGGCAAGGTCTCGGACTATGTTCCCGAACCGGACGAGGCCCGCGCAATGGAATACGCCGAAAAGCTTGCCGAAATGATAAGGTGCGAAACGGTCTCGACCCCCGAAGACCCGACGGGAGCAAAGTTTTCCGCCTTCCGCAAGCTGCTGGAAAAGCTCTTCCCACTGGTGCACGAAAGGCTTGAGCGCACCGTTATCGACGGCAACCTGCTGTATTACTGGCAGGGCAAAAGGCACGATAAGCCCATGGTGCTCATGAGCCATCAGGACGTCGTGCCTGCCGAGGGCGAGTGGCTGCACGCGCCCTTCTCCGGCGACATCGCCGAGGGCAAGGTCTGGGGCAGGGGAGCCGCCGACACGAAGTGCACCGTCATGGCCTTTTTTCAGGCGGCCGAGGAGCTGCTCGCGCAGGGCTTCGTGCCCGAGCAGGACGTGTACATATCCTCCTCCTGCACCGAGGAATTTGCCGGCGGCGGCTGCAAAAAGCTCGTTTCGGAGCTCAAGCGCCGCGGCGTCAGGCCCCATCTCGTCTGCGACGAGGGCGGCGGTATAATCAATGAGCCGATCGGCGGCATCAAGGGCAATTACGCCATGATCGGCGTTTTCGAAAAGGGCAAGGGCGATCTGAAATTCACCGCCCGTTCAAGCGGCGGGCATTCCAGCGCGCCTACGAAAAACTCCCCCATCCCGAGGCTTGCGAAGTTCGTCAACCGCGTTGAGACACGCAGCCCCTTCAAAAAGAAGCTGCTGCCCGAGGTCAGGGCCATGTTTGAGACGCTCGCGCCCTATGCCGGTTTCGGTATGAAGCTGCTGTTCGGGAATATATGGCTGTTCAAGCCTCTGCTGATGCTCGCGCTGCCAATGGTGTCCGCTCAGGCGGGAGCCATGCTCAAAACCACCGTCGCGTTCACGATGCAGTCGGGCTCCGACGCGGCAAACGTGCTGCCTCAGGAGGCCTCCGTGTGGGCGAATATGCGCTTTATCCCGCATCAGGGTAAGGATGAGAGCCTTGCCGTCATAACTAAGCTCGCCGAAAAGTACGGTCTTGAAACGGAGATACTGTGGGCGGCGGACTATACCGAGCCCGTCGATACCCGAGGCGAGGCCTGGGGCAAGGTGGTGTCGGCCATTGAACGCACATTCCCCGGGCTTCCATACAGCCCCTATGTCATGACCGGCGGCACGGACTGCCAGTTTTATCAGGAGATATGCGATAACTGCATCCGCTTTGGCCCCGTGATATACGGCCCCGAGCAAATGAAGGGTATGCACGGCTTAAACGAGAATATCGAGATAAGCTGCCTGCCCGGCGCCGTGGATTTCTATAAAAATCTTATAGACATAAACAAATAAGAATGCATGATGCGAACCGCCCGAAATAAGGATTCTGCACTTAAATCAGTTTAAGACAGATGACAATAAAAGCATAAATAGGGATTGGAGGATATTTATGAAAAAGCGTGTGCTCTCTGCCCTGTTTGCACTTGTAATGATCTTTGCTCTCATGCCGACAGGGGCATCGGCAGCGGCGACCTACAGTGTGGATAAGGCCATAGCCTACGCTAAGGCGCACTGGAACGACGGTGAAGGCGCGTGTGCGACTTTCGTGTCGCGCTGTGTGATAGCCGGCGGCATCAACATAAAATCGCAGTCGACCACACGCGACTGCTACGAGGCAGTCTGCAAGGCGACGGGCTTACCCCAGCAGCAGCTGAAGCTAAATAGCAGCGGCTATGCTACAAAGGCTCTCGACGGCAATATTCTCGCCGCCGGTGACATTGTATTCCAGTACTGCAACACTCACAAGAAGTCTCCTCATATCCTTCTTTGCGGAGGGTATAACAGCAACGGGATCGCAACTTTTTATGCGCATAACAGCGCACTTAACAACAAGACATATAAGCTGAGCGTCAACACCGCCTATGAGCATACGACCTCCTGCGATATGGTGGCAAAAGTTGTGCATATATCTTCGCTTGACAACTCGAAGAATACCTACACCATGTCATTTTCGGCAAACGGCGGCAGCGGAAGTATTGATAGCATAAAGGTCAAATTCGGTCAGGAATTCACTCTCCCCGCAAACACGTTTACGAACAGCGGCAGCTCCTTTGCCGGATGGAATGTGTGCCGCGACGCCGACGGCAAATGGTATGTCACCGGGAAAGGCTGGGTTTCTCAGCGTGATATTACGGCCAACGGATATGAAAAGAAAGTGTATGGAGACGGCAGCACATATACTTTTAACAATTCCTGGACAGACGGCTACAACGGTGTAAGCGGCTATACTTTCTTCGCTTTGTGGGAAAAAGATGAACATACACACGAATATACAGGCACATATACGGATCCGACATGTACTGAAGACGGATACTTCAAGTATACCTGTTCCTGCGGTTACAGCTACAATGTCATTTTAGGCAATGCCCTCGGTCACAGCTATGAAAACGGAATATGCACACGCTGCGGCGAAAAGGATCCCGACTACGAGCCCGCGGCGTATCCCTTCACGGACGTTGACGTCGACGGAAAGCATAAGCCCTTTGCCGACGCGATACTCTGGGCGGCAAACGAGGGTATAACCACCGGATACGGCAACGGCATATTCAAGCCCGACAAGGACTGCACGAGAGCGCAGGTCGTGACCTTCCTTTGGAGAGCGGCGGGCGAGCCCACGCCGAAATCCACGGACAACCCCTTCGTCGACGTATCTGCAAAGCAGGCAGACGGCAAGGACAATCCCTTCTACACAGCCATTCTTTGGGCGGTCGGTGAAGGAATAACTCTCGGCTTCGACAAGACCCACTTCGCGCCCGACGCGACGGTGACCCGCGCGCAGTTTGTTACCTTCCTGTGGCGCTATGAGGGTAAGCCTGCGGCAAAGCCCGGCGTGACGCTCACGGACCTCGGCACGGTGACGAATGCCGACTTCAGAGCGGCGATACTCTGGGCTGCGGGCGAGGGGATAACCACCGGCTATTCCGACGGCAGCTTCCGTCCCAACACCGTCTGCACCCGCGCCCATGTCGTGACCTTTATCTACCGCGACATGAACTGAAAACAATAACAAAAGCAAGAATCCCGCATCGAAAGATGCGGGATTCTTCTTTAAAAAGCTCAGCTGACCTCGACTACGCCGTCGGCCTTGACGCTTATCGTGGCGCCGGTCTTGACATATTCGAGGAACTCGTCGCCGAGGGAGTCGACAACGGGCATTTCGGCGCCCGTCCATACGTCGCCGAGTATCGCGCCGCTGGCTGCCAGCGGGTCGATGGGCTTTGAAAACAGCATGCACGCCGGCTGCTTGCCGAGTGCGCAGACGGTGAACAGCACCATGCCGCCGGTGGTCGAGCCTATGGTCATGGGCAGGCACAGAGCCTTGCCTATCATGGGCTTTTTGTATATATCGGCGTTGTTCTGGTCGCCGCATTTCATCTGCTTGTCTCCGAACATCATACCCATCTGATAGGAGGCAAGGGTGTTGAAGCCGCCGGTGGAAACGAGGGCTTCCGCGGTGCAGGTGCCGGGAACTACGACACGGCCTTTGAACGTTTTCATTTCTTGCCCTCCTTCTTCGCGGTGATGGTGCTGAGGATCTCAGCCTCGGTGTAGTAACGGGCGCTGGTGTAGGTGCGCAGCTTGTTGGAGGAGGTGATGACCGCCTTGCTCTTGCACAGGGGATTGTTCATGTACATCAGCGGGCAGATGTAGCTGAGTATGATGCCCTGGCGCTTGAGCTGCTTGGAGTAAGGCGTTTTCTCAAACTCCTTGATGACCGGGGTGGAGGCAGTGAACACGGTGGGCACCGTGACCTTCTTAAGACCGTTGCGGCGGAGAGCTTCGCCCACGCGCTCTGTCCAGTCGATAAGCTGCTGCAGGGTCATGTGAGGGCAGCCGACGAAGCAAAGCTGAGGAGCAGCGTCGGGGTTTTTCCAGATGACGGGGTAGCCGGCCTTGACGCGCTCGAGCTCGGCGTCGTCGATGACGTAGACCTGCGCGTTATCCGCAATTATGCTCTCGCCCTGCTCGACAGCCTCGGGCGTGAGATTTTCGATGTGGTACAGGCCGACCGCGCCGTTGGAGGCGGTGGCAGCGCCGAAGTCCTTGAGATATGTGCAGGCCTCGTCGTTCAGCTCGGAGCCTATCCACTTATCAAGACCCTTGACGTAGGGGACTTCCTCCATGACCTTCATGCCGATGGCCGAGCCCAGAAGCTGGGCGTCGGGCTTTTTGGAGCACCTAAGCTCCACGACCCAGGTTGCCTTGCGGTTTTCGTCCAGCAGCAGGCCGAACTCGGGAACGAAGCCTGCCAGCGAGCCCATGAGCTCGATCATGCCGGAATTGCGGTTGCAGCGTGCGCCGAGGACGGAGTTTGCGTAAACGACGGCGCTCGATTCCGCCCATGAGAGGATATCTCCCTTCTTGGGCTTGTTGCCCACCTGATCGAGATAGCAGGTGCAGGTGTAGTCATCGTCGCTTGTGATGCCGAGCTGACGAAGCTGCTGCTCATAGTCATCCTGATAGGTGTACATGAACTTTTTGAAGACGAGGTCTTCAATGAGACTGCTGGGGACATTTTTGTCCAGAGGCTTGGGGTCTGCGGTGAATTTCTGGTCGGAGGCCAGACCTGCGTCAATGATCTCCTGATACAGATCATACACAGGCTTCATGACCTTGAGGCCAAAGCTGATGACCGTATGGCCGTACTTCGAGGTGATGGGTACCATACGCTCTGCGCCGAAGGTTTCGCCGTACATGACGAGGGTCTTGACGACCTTTGCCATAGTCTCGCCTTTTTCGCCGTTCAGCATGGCCTGCTGCTCGGGGCTAAGTTTCATAGGGCAAATCACATCCTTATATCAGCAAATTTTGTTATGCAATTAACAAGTATATTCTATATCATTGGTATAATATTGTCAATGACACAGCGGAAAAAAGAAAAAAGCGCGGCAAAAGCCGCACTTTTTGAAATAGACAGCTGATCGGATCATGTATCAAATACGCCTGCCTCGGGCATCAACTCATCCGAAATGCGGCCGAGCATTTTCGCAAAAAGCTCGGTCTCCTCGGGGGAGAAGTTGATCTCGATCCTGTCCATGACGGTCTTCACATAGCTGCGCATGATATCCGTGTAGCCGTAGTACTTTTCCGACAGCACGAGGTGATACTCTCTGCGGTCGGTGGTTGAGTTCTGCTTCTGGAGGTAGCCCTTCTTTATAAGGTTATTGACCTTATAGGTGGCGTTTGACTGTGAAATGTTCAAAAACTCCGCGAACTGGCCTATGGTGGGCTCGTTTAGGGCGTGGATGATCTCAATGGAAAAGGCCTCCATGGCGCTGAGGGAGCCCTCGCGCTCCCGAACGAGCTCGAATATCCGGCGGAAGAATTCCAGCTTGAATTTATCGTATACATTCAGAAAATTGTCCTGAAGCATATTAAGGCCTCCTTAGGTTAAGAGTATGTCCGCAGAAAAAAGCTGCTGTTTTTATATATTTTATTACAAATCCGCAAAATTGTAAACACTTTTTGGATAAAGGCAATAAAATCTCCCCCTGAGCGTTCATGCTTCGGGGGAGATGTCTTTCAATATCAGGAGCCTTTTATCTCGGCGCCGTCCATAAGCTTCACGGAAACGTCAAAGGTTTTTCCGTCGCGCCAGACGGTGAAGTCTATCGTGTCACCGATCTCAAGCTCGGCTTTGGCGGCCGAAACATCGGCGTTCTGATGGGCGTCGGCGCCGTTGACCTTGATTATGATATCGCCCTTCTCAATGCCCTGAGCCTCCGCGTCGGAGCCCTCGAGCACATAGGAAACGTAAAGACCCCGGGGTATGTCGTAATAATCGGCGATCTTCTCGCTTATGGGGCCTATCGTGATGCCGATGGTGCTGCGCCCGTAGACCGCGCCGTCCTTGACGAGAGCGCCGACGATCGCCTGGACGGTGTCGGAGGGGATAGCAAAGCCGAGACCCTCGATGCCGCTGCCGAAGGTGGATATCATCTTCATGTTGGTGATGCCGATCACCTGACCGCGGTCGTTGAACAGCGGACCGCCGGAGTTGCCCTCATTGATCGAGGCGTCGGTCTGGATAAGGCTCATGACCGTGCCGTTATAGCTTATCTCGCGGTTTAGGGCGGAGATGATTCCGCGGGTCATGGTCAGGCGAAGATCGGGGCTGAGGGGATTTCCTATCGCCGCAACGCTGTCGCCCACGCGAAGATCCGAGCTGGAGGCAAATTCCGCCGCCGTGAGTCCCTCGGCTTCGATCTTTATGACCGCGATATCGCTCTGAGCGTCATAGCCGACGAGCTTTGCCTCGTGCTCGCTGCCGTCGTAGAGAACGACCTTTGCAGAGTCGCCGTCGTCAATGACGTGTGTGTTCGTGAGCACGTAGCCGTCGGAGGAGATGATAACGCCGCTGCCCCAGCCGTAATAATCGGGGCTGTCGCCGATGAAGCTCTTGATGCCGACGACGGAGGGGACGCACTTATCATAGATCTCGCTGAAGTCCAGCGCTGCGCCGCCTGAGGAGCTCATTTGCAGCGTAAAGCTGCCGCGCTCATCGGCAACGGGGATATTGATCTCGGTCTGCGTGAAGGTGTCCGTGCCGTAAATACTGTCCATATAGTCCTGCCAGAGGACGGGCATATCGTCGGAGTTGCGCTCGAGCGACCTGTCGCCGCCACCGGCCGCAACGACCAAGGCACCGACTATAATAAGGCATAGGCAGGCGATGACGGCGATGATCCTGACTTTGCGATTGCCCGGCGGAGGTGTCTGCGGCTGCTGCCGCGGCGCAGCGTACGCGCCCCGCGGGGCGGTGCCTCCGGTCTTATACCAGTTGTTGTTGCTGCTGTACCAGCTCATGTTTATCTCCAATCTGCCGCACATGGCAGCGCATATTATTTTGCGGGCATTGCCAGCGGCAGCGTGAATACGAATACCGTTACGCCGTTGCGGCTGGTCACGGCCACATCCTCGTCGTGGCTGTTGAGTATCTTCTTAACAAGATACAGACCGAGTCCCACGCCGTCCTTATCCATGCTGCGGGAGCGGTCGGACTTGTGGAAGCGGTCGAAAATGTAGGGCAGATCGTCCTTCGGGATGGTCTCACCCATGTTCTTGACGGAAACATAGGCCTTGCCGCCCTTTTTATAGAGCCTGATGGTTATCGTGCTGCCGGGGGAGGCAAACTTGACGGCGTTGTCCGTAAGGTTATAGATGACCTGCGTGATGGAGTCCCGCTCGGCGAAAACGATTATGGGATCCTCCGGGATCTGGGGATCGACGTCGAGGTGCTTCTCCTTTGCCCGCCCCTCAAAGCTGAGCATGCTCTGGAGCAGGAGCTCGGAAAGGTCAAACTTGGTGCGCTTTGACTTATCCACGGCGTCGCTCTCGGCCTGACTGAGGTCGAGCATATTGCGCACAAGGCGGGACAGCCTTCGGGTCTCGTCGGCGATCTTGCGCAGGTATTTTTCCTCCTGCTCATGCGGTATGGTGCCGTCGAGTATGCCGTCGGCGAAGCCCGCAATGGTGGTCATGGGCGTGCGCAGCTCGTGGGATATGTTTGCGACGAACTCCTGACGCTTGTTCTCGCTCTGCTCAAGGGAGTCGGCCATGAGATTGAACGACTCCAGCAGGGTGCCTATCTCGTCGTCGCGATCCTCCTTCGTGTTTACGCGGACGGAAAAGTCGCCCATGGCGAATTTCCGCGCAGCCAGGGTTAGCTCATCCAGAGGCTCGGCCATCTTCTTTGAGTATATGAGGCTCATGAGTATCGCAACGAGCATCACCGCGACGCCGACCGCGAACACAACGCCCATAAAGGTCTGCCAGCCGCTCATGATGGCAACGTCGTTCGAGGATACGAACACATAGCCCAGCAGCTCACCGTCGGGATTGATGGGCTTTGCCACGACATACTGCTGCTCGGGGTAGAAGCCGCCGAGATCGGTCAGACTGTCAAAATTGCCGGTATTCTTCAGGGTAGAGACCACGGCCGAGTCCAGCAGCTTGCCCTGATGCTTGGCGCAGTGCAGGGTAAGATCGGAACAGGACAGCACAAGACCTTCCTGATCGCAGATGAATATGTGGCTGGAGGTAGCGTTGGCAATGGGGCTGATGGTCATGCGAAGGTTCCAGCTTGAAAGCGACTCCTGCGTGACAAGGGCGGAGGCCGTGTGCACGACCTCGTCGGCGCAGGCGCTCATCCTGTCCCGGGTGTTGCTGATAAGGTAGCTGCGCCCGAGAAAGAAGAAGGAGGCGCCGATAATGAAAAAGCAGAAGAACACCAGAAGCGCCGTTGCAAGGAAATTCCTTAAATATATGCTCTTCATTTACTTTGCAACTTCAAATTTATACCCTACGCCCCAGACGGTCTGCAGCGACCACTGAGAGGATACGCCCTCGAGCTTTTCTCTCAGGCGCTTGATGTGAACGTCGACGGTGCGGGAGTCGCCGAAATAATCAAAGCCCCAGACCTCGTCAAGAAGCTGATTTCGAGTGAAAACGATGTTGGGCGAGGCGGCGAGATGGTACAGAAGCTCCATTTCTTTGGGCGGCGTGTCCACCTTGACGCCGTCGACCAGCAGCTCGTAGGAGTCGAGGTTGACGACAAGCTTGTCATAGGTGAGCTTTTTCTCCTTGGGGGCGCTTTCGGCCTCGGTGCGCCGCATGACCGCGTGGATGCGCGCAAGAAGCTCCTTCACCTCAAAGGGCTTGGTGATATAGTCGTCCGCGCCGATGTCAAGGCCGGCGACCTTGTCGCCCACGGCGCCCTTGGCGGTGAGCATGATGATGGGCACGGAGGAGGTCTTGCGTATCTCGCGGCAGACCTGCATTCCGTCCATGACGGGCATCATGATATCCAGCAGCACCAGATCGGGCTGAAGTTCGCCGAACATGGCGATGCCATTTCCACCGTCGTGGGCGATACTGACTTCAAAGCCGTCCTTCTCCAGATAGAGCATGAGCAGCTCGGCAATATTAACGTCGTCTTCAACAACAAGGGCTTTCTTATTCATAGTATTTCCCCCTGATTATAAATTGATTAAATTTATTATATTATACATCAAGGCCGACTGTAAAGGTGAATAAAATGTAAAAAAGGAGCTGCCGAAAGGCAGCTCCTAATCATTGTGTTGTCAGTTAATTACTGAGCGGGGTTCTCATTGACCTTGGACTGTGCGCTCAGAGCCTTGACGCCCTGGATAACGAGGTCGATGGCAAGGACGATGAGCAGGACAGCGATGACACCGCGGACGATGCCCCAAGTTACGTCAGCACCGGTGGTGATGAGACCGATCTGAGTCTTGATGGTGAATACAAGAGAGGTCAGGGTAACAACAAGCATGAATGCCATGGGGATGTAGAACATCTTGTTGTTTCTGCCGATCTTGCCGAGCCATGCAGCGACAGCAAGCAGACCGAGAGCAGCCAGCAGCTGGTTAGCAGCGCCGAACAGTGCCCAGATCTTTGCATAGCCGGTCATACCGAGGGCAACGCCGAGTACGACGGTGATAGCGGTGGAGACGTACGGATTGGTGAGGACTTTTCTTGCACCGGTCATATCGCTGAGGCTCTCGCCGGGCTTCATCCAGAACTCCTGGAACATGTAGCGGGCAAGGCGGGTTGCGGTGTCAAGAGAGGTCAGGCAGAATGCGGAGACCGCGAGGATGAGCAGGGAGTAGGTGACGCTCTGTGCACCGGCACCGAACAGGGTTCCGAGCATCTGAGACAGGCCGCCTGCGAAAACTGCGGTGGGAACGACGGTGGTGCCTGCTGCGTAATCCTTCCAGATGTATGCAACAGCGCAGAGGGAGATGATCGCCAGGCCGGACTCGATGAGCATGCCGCCGTAAGCGATGGGCTTTGCGTCCTGCTCGCGGTTGAGCTGCTTTGCAGTGGTGCCGGAGCCGACGAGGGAATGGAAGCCGGAGATTGCGCCGCAGGCGATGGTGACGAACAGTGCCGGGAACAGGTAGCCGATGGAGGATCCGGTCGGGGCAACGGTGTCATAGAAGCCAGTGAATGCGGGCATTGCATCGATGCTGGGGTGGCAGCCGATGATGCCGACAACGGCGAGGATCATCATACCGTAGAGCAGGAAGGAGCTCAGGTAGTCACGGGGCTGGAGAAGGATCCAGACAGGAGTGACGGAAGCGACGAGAATGTAAACGCCGCAGATGATCATCCATGCCTCGTAGCTGAGGTAGATGGGGTGCCATTTGAGGCCGATGTACATGCAGATGGCGATAAGAGCAACGCCGATGACGGTGGAAACACCGAGGGGGGCGTTTCTTCTGTATACGAATAAGCCGAAGAGGATAGCAACGACGATGAAGAAGATGGAAATCATCGCAGTGCTTGCGTTAGCTGCGCTGGCCGCGTAGTCGACAGCACCGTTCTCAAGGAAGGTTGCCTTGAAGGTGTTGGCGACGATGGAAGCAAATGCGGCGACGACGAGCAGGAGGGTCAGGTAAGCGAAGATGATGAACAGACGCTTTGCCTTGAGGCCGATGCTGTCTTCGATAACGGTGCCGATGGACTTGCCCTTGTTGCGAACGGATGCGAACAGAGCACCGAAGTCATGCACACCGCCGAAGAAGATACCGCCTATGAGTACCCAAAGAGCGACGGGGACCCAACCGAAAACGGCAGCCTGGATAGGTCCGTTTATGGGGCCTGCGCCCGCGATGGAGGAGAAGTGGTGTCCCATAAGCACGGGTGCCTTTGCGGGAACGTAGTCAACACCATCCTCCATGGTGTGAGCAGGGGTGACATTCTTGGAGTCTACTCCCCACTTTTTTGCCAGCCATCCGCCGTAGAATATGTAACCTACGACCAGAACGGCTATGCTGATTATAAGTAATACAGCAGCATTCATTTAGAGTTCTCTCCCTTTTTAAATTATTTCAGCAGCGTTTTTTTCAAAAGCTGTGCTGTACTGCGTCCACTGCCGTTTGCGGCAGTCATTCCGCTCTCGAGCGCTATCACGCCTGTGTGGAAATCCATCCAGCCGTAATAGGAGAGGCGGAAGCTCTTGTATATCCTCGTCTTTTTGAGCAGCTTGAGCGCCTTGTCGTCGCAGGTGTCGCAGACAAACAGCGCGGTTATGTAGGAGCACATATGACCGGCCTTGGGCTCGATATGAGTCATGCCCTCCTTGTAGGCGTAGTCCCTGCAGCGGGCAAAGATCTCCTCGGTCAGATGAGGAACGGAAAAAATATAAACGTACTCGTTGCTGTCGGCCTCCCAGAGCTTGGCCGCCTTTACGAGAACATATTTCTCGGAATGCACATGAAGAAAGCAGGTCGCGGCAAGCCCATTCTCGCCGCCGTCGAAACGCTCGATATCGAAATATCCGGAATAGCTTTCGCACAGGATATCAATTGCTTCGGCTCTTGTCATACTGACCCTCCTTAAGAATGCTCCGACGAATAAGGCGATACGGAAACAAAAAAACAGTGCCGGAAAATGATGACATTGTTAATAAATTTTCAATCGTGTTAACAGTATATACTTATTTTCCGTAGAAATCAATATATTTTTTTACAAATTGTTCATGAGTTTTTGGCATACTAAGTATAAAAAATTGAAATAATTTGCGAATAAAAGGGAATTGTGAGAAAAAATGATTTTTTGGTTTACTTTAAGGAAAAATTAAAGTATTCTTAAATAAAAAATCACTATTATTGAAACACGCCCTCTGAACGGGGGCGGGTTCGGGAGAAACGATGAACAGAGAATTTGAGCTGTGCGTGCCCTGTCTTTTGGGGCTCGAGGGGCCTATCGCCGACGAGCTGCGGCGTATGAAGCTTTCCGACGTAAGAAACGAAAACGGCAGAGTGTATTTCCGCGGCGGCGCGAATGAGATCGCCAGGGCAAACGTTAATCTTCGCATCGGCGAGCGGGTGCTGCTGGAGCTGGGGAGGTTTGAGGCGAACACCTTTGACGAGCTTTTTGAAAAAACAAAGGCCCTGCCGTGGGAAACCCTCATCCCGAGGGACGCGGCCTTCCCCGTTAAGGGCTACAGTCTCAATTCAAAGCTCTTTTCCGTGTCCGACTGCCAGAAGATCATAAAAAAAGCGGTCGTCGAGAGGCTTAAGAGCGTTTACGGCATCGAGTGGTTCCCCGAGACTGCCGAGACCTATCAGATACAGTTTTCAATAATGAAGGACGTCGCCTCACTGTGCATCGACACCTCCGGCGAGGGACTGCACAAGCGCGGCTACCGCCCGGCGCACAACGCCGCTCCCCTCAAGGAGACCATGGCGGCGGCGATGGTGTCGCTCTCCCGATACCGCGGCAGGGAGGACTTCTGCGATCCGTTCTGCGGCAGCGGCACGATACCCATCGAGGCGGCACTCATCGCGAAAAACCGCGCCCCCGGCCTCAACCGCAGCTTCGCGGCCATGGACTGGCGCATCTTCGACAATAAGATCTGGCAACAGGCGAGGGAGGAGGCGCGCAGCCGCGAGTTCAATGGCGATTACCGCATCGTGGGCGCGGACATCGACCCCAACGCCCTTGCCATAGCAAGGGAAAACGCCGAGCGTGCGGGCGTTGCGGATATCGTGCGCTTTGAAAAGGCCGACGCCGCGAAATTCGACCGCGTGACGGAAAACGGCATCATCGTCACAAATCCGCCCTACGGCGAGCGCATCATGGAAAAGCAGGAGGCAGAGCGGCTTTACGCGGCCTTCGGCGCGGCATGGCGCAAAACCCAAAACTGGAAGCTTTACCTGCTGTCCTCCCACACGGAGTTTGAGCGCACCTTCGGCAGGACCGCCGATAAAAAGCGCAAGCTCTATAACGGCATGATAAAATGCGACCTGTTTATGTATATTAAATAGTATAAACTGCAATTGCTGCCCCGATCAAAACTTTGCAAAGAAAAATATATAAAAATTTTTGCAAATTTTTCGATAAAGGTACTTGAATTTTTCTGAATATGTGCTATTATAATAACCGAGTTAGCACTCAAAGCTAAAGAGTGCTAACTCGGTCGAATTTTGTAAATAATTTTTGGAGGTATATATAATGAAACTGAAGCCTTTGTCAGACAGAGTAGTGCTCGTACAGAGAGCAGCCGAAGAAAAAACCCAGAGCGGCATTTTCCTTACCGCGTCCGCTCAGGAGAAGCCCGAGATATATGAGGTCGTCGAGGTCGGACCCGGCGGCGTAGTCGACGGAAACGAGGTCGTTATGACCGTGAGCGTCGGCGATAAGGTGCTCGTCGGCAAGTACAGCGGCAGCAAGATAAAGCTGGATGACGTTGAATACACCATCGTTCGTCAGAACGACATTCTTGCAATAGTTGAGTAATCGATCAAGGAGGCAATTATTATGGCAAAGCAGATAATTTTCGGTGAAGAAGCCCGCAAGGCTATTGAGCGCGGCGTAAATCAGCTCGCGGATACCGTTAAGATCACCCTCGGCCCCAAGGGCCGCAACGTAGTGCTGGACAAGAAGTTCGGCGCGCCCCTCATCACCAATGACGGCGTTACAATCGCGAAGGAAATAGAGCTGGACGATCCCTTTGAGAACATGGGCGCACAGCTTATAAAGGAAGTTTCCACCAAGACCAACGACGTTGCCGGCGACGGCACCACCAGCGCCACAGTGCTTGCACAGGCGATGATAAGCGAAGGCCTGAAGAACCTTGCCGCAGGCGCGAATCCCATGACCATGAAGCGCGGCATCAAGAAGGCCACCGACGCGGCGGTTGACGCCATCCGCGCAAACTCCCAGCCCGTTTCCGGCAGCGGCGATATCGCCCGCGTCGGCACTATCTCAAGCGGCGACGAGGTCATCGGATCCCTGATCGCCGAGGCGATGGAGAAGGTCTCCCAGAACGGCGTTATCACCATCGAGGAGTCCAAGACCGCAGAGACCTACAGCGAGGTCGTCGAAGGCATGCAGTTCGACCGCGGCTACCTGAGCCCCTACATGGCCACCGATACCGAGAAGATGGAGGCAGTCCTTGACGACGCTCTCATCCTCATCACCGACAAGAAGGTCAGCAATATCCAGGAGATCCTGCCCCTGCTCGAGCAGATCGTAAAGGCTGGACGCAAGCTCCTCATCGTTGCCGAGGACATCGAGGGCGAGGCCCTTGCGACCATCATCCTCAACAAGCTGCGCGGCACCTTCACCTGCGTGTGCGTCAAGGCCCCCGGCTTCGGCGACAGACGCAAGGAAATGCTGCAGGATATCGCCGTCCTCACCGGCGGTCAGGTCATCTCCGCTGATCTGGGCATGGAGCTCAAGGACGCCGACATCAATATGCTCGGTCAGGCTCGCCAGGTCAAGGTCACCAAGGAGAACACCGTTATCGTCGACGGCGCAGGTCAGGCGGAGGATATCAAGGCCCGCATCGCCCAGATCACCGCTCAGATCGAGGTCACCGGCTCCGAGTATGACAAGGAAAAGCTGCAGGAGCGCCTTGCAAAGCTCGCCGGCGGCGTAGCTGTCATCAAGGTCGGCGCAGCCACCGAGACCGAGATGAAGGAGAAGAAGCTCCGCATCGAGGACGCGCTCAACGCCACCCGCGCAGCCGTTGAAGAGGGCATAGTGGCCGGCGGCGGCTCGGCATATGTCGCGGCAGCCAAGGCAGCCGACGAGCTTGCATCCACCCTCGAGGGCGACGAGAAGACCGGCGCTGCGATAATCGCAAAGGCGCTGAAAGCACCCATCATGCAGATCGCGGCCAACGCAGGTCTTGAGGGCGCTGTCATCCTCAACAACATCTACGGCAGCGACGAGGCCTCCTACGGCTTCGACGCGGCAAACGAGGTGTACGGCAACATGATAAAGATGGGCATCATCGACCCGACCAAGGTCTGCCGCAGCGCGCTTGAGAACGCAGCTTCCGTGGCGTCCATGGTGCTGACCACCGAGAGCCTTGTCACCGATATCCCCACTCCTCCCGCACCCGCAGCCCCCGCACCGGATATGGGCGGCATGTACTAAGCCGAAAAGATAATACAATATAATTCAGGGCGGCCCTTCGGTTGAAGGGTCGCCCGTTTGATTTATTTGTTTCGTTCTATCTTTTTGAAAAACAGGAAATATATAAGCAGCAGATCTATTATGTAGTCGTAAACTCTAAGCCGGTCGAATAAGACTATGCTCGACAATACCGACACCGCGACGATGCCGACGCTTATTATTTTCGGGAATATCCCGGGCTCCTTTGTCATCCATGCAAAGTATGCCATTATCGGAGTGCAGAGGGCGAACACCGTCCATGCGATGATGAAGCTTTCGCCGTAAACGCCGTTTGCCAAAAATGCCGTCACATAATAGGTGATAAGCATGCCTATGCAGAACGGCAGTATGTTCAGCATCGCTTTCTTCTTCGTGTCGCTGTAAATGGAGATGATAACGCCGAGCAGTATCCATATCGCCATTTGCGAA
>SAMEA3663242__coassemble_256_pt1 | contig 16722 bp, 14 predicted proteins | sample SAMEA3663242__metabat2_high_PE_022 | metagenome-assembled genome bin SAMEA3663242 (sample SAMEA3663242) | pig gut metagenome | biome: pig gut; feature: pig-associated habitat; material: faeces | place: China | collected 2013 | reverse complement strand
GGCAAGGTCACCCGCGCTGTGTAATATTGATATTACCCGAAACAAGCTCGCCTTTACGGCGAGCTTTTTTCGTTCCTTTTAATATCGTTGCTACATTTTAAAATGTCGTTTTTGCGTCAGCACGACCGGTGAGATTTTAGGTAATCCTTACTGCACTCGCGCTCTGAATAAGATTCTGCTGGTTATTGCGTCAGCCCGACCGGTGATATTGTACATTATCCATTATGCACTCGCGCTCTGAATAAGATATTGCTGATTTTACGTCAGCCCAACCGTTTACACCGGAGAAATCTTGCTGCACTCTCGTTTTCACCCGCACCCACCATTGTAGGGGCGAGCATCGCTCGTCCGCCCGGCGGCTGCCGGGAAGCTATTCGCATCATAAATAGCACGTCTCGTTCTTGCGTCAGCCCGATTATATACTGCGGAGATAGTCGGTATATCTCCGCAGAACACAATCAGGATACCGCAAAATCGATACGCTCCATTTTTAACGCGGATCGGCCGTCTGCCAGGACATGCGGTAGCCTATACCTATGTGGGTCTGGATAAGCTGAGGGTGTGCCGGATCCTTTTCGAGCTTTTTTCGCAGCGTCGCCATGAACACGCGCAGCGAGGGCACGTCGGACACCGCCGTGCCGCCCCAGACCTCCTTCAGAATATAGTTGTGCGTGAGCACCTTGCCCGTGTTCCGCGCGAGCAGGCACAGCAGCTTATACTCAATTGGCGTGAGATGTATCTCCTCCCCGCCGAGATAGGCGCAGCCTGCGGCGTAATCTATCTTCAGCCCGCCGTTTTCGTAAACGCTGGATTCATCGCCGAGGCGGCGGCTGTCGAAGCGCACGCGCCTTAACGCGACGCGAAGCCGCGCAAGCAGCTCATCGACGGAAAACGGCTTTGTCAGATAGTCGTCCGCGCCCGCGTCCAGTGCCGCAACCTTGTCGAAGTCCTCGCTCCTCGCGGATACGACGATGATAGGCATATTGCTCCACGAGCGTATCTTGCGTATCACATCGACGCCGTCCATGTCCGGCAGCCCGAGATCGAGCAGAACGACATCTGGCTTTGAGGACAGCGCCTCCATGACCGCGCCCGCGCCTGTATTGGCGCGCTTATAGCGGTAATCCTGCGTCTCAAGAGTCGCGGAAATGAGATTTGCCACCGCGTTATCGTCCTCAACGACCAATATCTCCGGTTTATTCATTCGTCTTTACCTCCGCCTTTTTCAGGCTGAAAACAAACGCCGCTCCGTGCGGAACGTTGTCCTCGACATATATCTCTCCGCCGTGGGCGCTGACTATGCTCCTGCAAAGAGCGAGCCCCAGCCCCATGCCCCTCCGACCGTCGCCGCGGGCGTTGTCCGCCGTGTAGAACATATCGAATATTTTCCCCTTAGCCTCGTCGCTTATCCCCGGGCCGTCATCGGCGACCCGGACGGTGACGAGGTCTCCGTTTTCCTGCGCCGATAATTCGATGTGCGAGCCGGGCGGCGTATACTTGACGGCGTTATTCAAAAGGTTTATCAGCACCTGCACCACGAGCCGCCCGTCCATATACGCCATCAGCAGCTCGTCGCCGAGCCTCACGCTGACGCTGTGCTTTTCCGCCTTTCTGTCCATATGCGCCGTCGCCTCGCGGAGCACGTCGTCCAGAAGCTCCGGCTGCATATTCTTAAGCCGGCTGCCCTCCTCGATGCGCGTTATAGCCAGCAGGTTCTCGACAAGATCGATCAGCCAGATGGAGTCGTCGTATATCGAGCCGTACAGCTCCCTGCGCCTGTCCGCGTCCATGTCGTTTTCCATCAGCAGGGCGGCGGTGCCGGAAATGCTGGTGAGCGGCGTGCGCAGGTCATGGGATATCGAGCGCAGAAGATTTGCCCGCAGCTCCTCGGCTCGGGCTTTTTCCTCGATCTCGCGCTTTGCGCGCAGGTTGTTTTCGTTCTCGAGTATGAGCCCGCACTCATCGAGTATCGCCACCATGAGTGACTTTTCAAAGCTCTTGAGGTTCTCCCCGTCCTTCATGGCGACGCACGCGACCGCAAGCACCGGTCCCGAGCCCCTTACGGCCATATAAAGCCCTTTCGCGTTCGGCCGGACATTGGTGGAGCATCCCGCACGCCTGTTGTTCAGAAGCACCCAGCGGGCGGTCTCCCGCTCGAAGGGACCGAGGTAATCGTCGAAGCTCACATCCCCGTAAAGCGGAAAGAGCATGGGCTCCTTCAGCTCGCCGTCCTGCGCGGGGTAAATGAGAAGGTCCCGCTCAAGCAGCTTCACGAGCTGAGCGGCGGTCACGGAAAGTATCGCCTTCTCGCTCTCGGCCTTCTGGAGCTTCTGGCTCGTTTCAAGGAGTATATCCGTGCGGTATGCCCGCTGTGCCGCCTGCCGCGCCTGCCGCTTTATCCTCACGGTGAGGGAGGATATGAAAAGCGCCGCGGCGAACATCACGACGAAGGTCGCGATGTAGTTCGGGCTCGCCGACAGCGAGTGATAGGGCTCGGTGAAGAATAAATTGAATATCAGCACCGAAAGCACCGAGGCGGCAAGACTGTAGCTCCTGCCCTCCGTGACCATCGCAACGCCCAGCACGCCGAGGATATACAGCATTATCACATTGTCGGCGGACAGACCGAGCCACGCGAACAAAAAGCCCGCAAGGGTGCTCAGTGTAAGCAGCGCGGCGGTTTTCAGAACGTCCGAGGCTTTGAACCGCTCCTCGGCCAATCTGCGGCGCGGGGCGCGGACGGCGGTGTTGGTCTGATCCGGGATTATATAGATATCCATGTCCGGCGCAAGCTCGCTCAGGCGGTCGATGAGGTTTTTGCGCGGGCTCATGCCGCGCTTGAGCGGACTTCTTCCCAGTACGATCTTCGTCGCACCGCTGACCCGGGCATACTCGGCGATCTGTATGGCCGCGTCCTCGCCGTAGAGGGTCGTCACCTGCGCGCCGAGCCTTTTTGCGAGTCTGACGTTCTCCGCAAGCCCCGCGCGGCTCTCCTTATCGCTCTGTTCAAAATCCGGCGGCTCGACAAAAAGCGCCGAGACCGAGCCCCGAAATGCTTCCGCCAGCTTCGCGCCGGCCCGTATGACCCTCGCGTTCGAAGGAGAGCCGGAAAGGCATATCAGTATCTTCTCTTCGCGTTCCATCGTCTTGCCGCCTCACTTTCACTGACATGCTGACATTGTACCACATTACCCGCTTCATAAAAAGCAAATTCTACCCGGGACAAATAATTTCCATTATTTTGCTGCGTTTTAATGCAATTTTAATGCGCGGAGCCTTGTTCTAATCCCGCTCTAATGCCTTTGATGGTACATTTGCCTCAGCAAAAAAGAAAAAGAGGTCTCAGATATGAGGATCGTGATCGTCGGCTGCGGCAAGATAGGCCAAAGCATACTTAAGAGTCTGGTCCAGGAAAACCACGAGATAGTCGCCGTGGACTCCGACCCGGACGTTATAAGCGGCATAACGGGCAACTACGACGTTATGGGCGTCTGCGCCGCCGGTACGCATTATAAAACGCTTTCAGACGCGATGGTGCAGAACGCGGAGCTGTTCATCGCGACGACCGGCTCGGACGAGCTTAATATGCTCAGCTGCTTTCTTGCAAAGCGCATGGGCGCAAAGCACACCGTCGCGCGCATACGCGGGCAGGAATACAGCACCGAAAACCTTAAATTCATAAAACAGCAGCTGGAGCTGTCCATGGTGATAAACCCCGAGCAGCTCACGGCTCAGGCCATATTCAACATACTGAAGTTCCCCTCTGCGGTGAAGTCGGAGACCTTCACGCGCCGCCGCTTTGAGATGGCGGAGCTGAGCGTCAGGACCGACTCGCCGCTGGACGGGGCGAGCCTTTCGGAGCTCAGGCGCAGGTACAGCGCGGCATTTCTTGTGTGCGCGGTGCTGCGCGGCGGAAGGGCATACATACCCGGCGGCAGCTTCGTGCTGGAGGCCGGGGATAAGCTCGGGCTTCTTGCCGCGCCGGAGGATATGCAGAAGCTTCTGCGCGGCATGGGCATACTGCAGAAAAGCGCAAAGCACGTCATGATATTGGGCGGCAGCAGGATCGCGCAATACCTCGCCGAGGAGCTGATACGCAGCGAAAACAGCGTGAAGATAATCGAGAAAAACGAGGCCCGATGCGAAGAGCTGTGCGGCACGCTCCCGGGCAATGCGCTCGTCATCTGCGGCGACGGCTCCGACCACGGGCTGCTCACCGAGGAGGGGCTCGACCGCGCCGACGCCTTCGTCGCCCTCACGGGAATGGACGAGGAAAACCTGCTCGTCTCCTATTACGCGCTCGGGCGGCGAGTGCCCAAGGTCATAGCCAAGATCAGTCAGGACAGCTATTCGGACATCGGCGGGCAGCTCGGCATCGACTGTGTGGTCTCGCCAAAGCAGATCACCGCAGATCTTCTCGTGCAGTACGCAAGAGCCCTCCGGAACTCGCTCGGCAGCAGGATAGAGACCCTGTACAGCCTGATGAACGGCAGGGTCGAGGCGCTGGAATTCGACGTGGCCGATGATTTTGCCTGCGCGGGCGTGCCCGTAAAGGAGCTGCGCCTGAAGCCCGACATACTGCTGGCGGGTATCATCCGCGGCGAAAAGACCATCATTCCCGGCGGCGACGACGTCATCCTGCCCCACGACCGCGTCATCGTGATCGCCGCCGGACAGAGACTATGTGATTTATCGGATGTGATAGCGTGAGATACAAGATCGTTCTGCATACCGTCGGCAGGGTCATCCTCTTCGAGGCGGCGCTGCTGCTCCTGCCGCTTGCGGTATCGCTCATCTTCGGCGAGAGCTGCGCGAAAGCCTTTATCCTCACCATACTTGTCGCGGCGGCTGTGGGCTTTGCCGTTTCGCGGCTTTGCGACGGCGGCGAAAAGGATATCTTCATACGCGAGGGATTAGCCATCGTTTCCCTTTCATGGATAGCAATTTCCGCCATCGGCGCCCTGCCTTTCGTCATAAGCGGCGGTATCCCCTCATACATCGACGCGTTTTTCGAGACCGTCAGCGGCTTCACCACGACCGGAGCCTCCATCCTGACGGACGTCGAGAGCATGAGCCGCGGACTTCTGTTCTGGCGCAGCCTTACACACTGGCTGGGCGGCATGGGCGTGCTGGTGTTCGTCATGGCGGTCATGGAAAAGGTGCCCGACCGCTCGATGAACATCCTCCGTGCCGAGATGCCCGGACACAGCGTCGATAAGCTGGTGCCCCGCTCAAGAAGCACCGCCAAAATATTGTACTACATATACCTCGCGCTGACGGCGCTGGAGGTAGTTTTCCTCCTGTGCGGAGGCATGCCGCTGTACGACAGCATCGTCCACGCCCTCGGCACCGCAGGCACGGGCGGCTTCGGCATAAAGGCCGACAGCATAGCCTCCTACAGCCACTATCTGCAGTGGGTCATCACGGTGTTCATGCTCCTGTTCGGCGTGAGCTTCAGCCTGTATTACCTCCTGCTGCTGAAAAAATGGAAGGCCGTCCTCGGCTCCAATGAGCTCAGATGCTATCTGGGCATCGGCCTTGCCTCATTCGTAATAGTGACGGTAAATATCTACCCCATGTACGGAAACATAGCGGACGCAGTACGGCTTTCGGCCTTTCAGGTGTCCTCACTTATCACGACGACGGGCTACGCCACCGCGGACTTCGACCTCTGGCCTCAGCTTTCAAAGGCAGTGCTGTTTCTTCTGATGTTCTCGGGAGGCTGCATGGGCTCGACCGCGGGCGGGCTGAAGATATCCCGCATCGTCGTGCTTGCGCAGTCTATTAGAAACGAGCTGAGGCGGGCTCTGCTGCCGAGGTCTGTCAGCTCCGTGAAGCTCAACGGCCGTCAGCTCGACCCGCAGGAGGTAAAGGCCGTCCACTCCTACTTTGCCATTTACCTTGCCGTTATCATAGCCGTGTTCCTGCTCATAAGCTTCGAGCCCTTCGGTCTGGAGACAAATCTCTCCGCCGCGGTCTCCTGCGTGAACAACATCGGCCCGGGCTTCGATCTCATCGGACCGTCGGCAAGCTACGCGGCCTACTCCGGCTTTTCAAAGCTGGTGCTGTCCCTCGCCATGCTGCTGGGCAGGCTTGAGATATTCCCGATGCTGCTGCTGTTCTCGCCGCAGCTGTGGTCTAAGCGATAGACCTGTCGGCGCTCGTCAGCCGACCAAAGCGCGCCGCTTCCGTCAAAGCTGCAGAATGGAGATTGCCATGGAAACTGTTGTTTTAATAGCCTGCCTAATCGTGATATTCGCCGCGGGCTTCCTCGCGATCGATCTGATCTTTCCGGCGTCGAAAAGACACGGCAGAAGGGGCGGCAGAAGGCGGCGCTGACTCAGGCGCGGCCCGCACGTTCAATTCAATATAGATAACAGACGACCCCCCGGTCAGAAAATCTGACCGGGGGGTCGTCTTTGCTATCATGCTCAGCTTTTTACTTAATCCTTATTCTGCTTTTTCAGCACTATTGCGAGGATAACTCCGCCAATGACGGCGACGATGCCGATGACCATGATGACCGTGCCCATGGTGGAGACGGGGTTATTCGCAGCAAAGTCGGCCACGGCGTTTCCCATCTGATTTCTGAACTCATCATAAATAACGGTGCCGTCGGAGAAACCTCCGAGCATGCTGTCCGCAACGTCATTAAAGGACGTAAACATCTTGCGCGACAAAAATCTCGCCAGGCCGCCGATGAGGGTAAAAGCGGCGCCGTATACCGCAATATAAACGCCTAAGAGCCAGCCGTAGCGGCGCAGCAGTCTGCCGAGCGTGCCGGGCAGGGAGTCTATCCAGTCGGGATAGTGCTTTGCGCTCTGTCCGGTCTCGAAATCGCTTTTGGCTTCCTCCTGCGGTTCTTCGTCCGACAGCAGCCAATCCGTCGAAACTCCGAAAACCTCGGCAAGCAGGCGCAGCTTTTTGAGCTCGGGCTCGGCCTCGCCGGTTTCCCACTTGCTTACCGCCTGACGCGACACGCCGAGCTGCTCGGCCAGCGCCTCCTGCGATTTTCCGGATTTTTTGCGGCAATAACAGATCTTTTCAGATAATTTCATATTAAGCATCTCCTTTGCAGAACCGCCCTGTCTGAGCTGCTTTTATCATATCCGAGGTCAGGCCGCGAGACTACATACAAAGGCTTGAAATTCCGCAACCTGCGGTTGCGAAAGGCTTATTTTTCGGCCTTCATTGCGAGGAAGGCGTTTATGAAGCCGTCGATATCGCCGTCCATGACGTTCTGGATATTGCCGTTTTCAAAGCCGGTGCGGTGGTCCTTTGCGAGAGTGTAGGGCATGAAAACGTAGGAGCGGATCTGGCTGCCCCATTCGATCTTCTGCTGAACGCCCTTGATGTCGCTTATCTTCTCAAGATGCTCGCGCTCCTTGATCTCGGCAAGGCGGGCGCGCAGCATGTTCTTGCAGTTTTCGAGGTTCTGGAAGTGGCTGCGCTCGACCTGCGAGGCGACCACTATGCCGGTGGGGATATGAGTCAGGCGCACCGCCGAGGAGGTCTTGTTGACCTTCTGGCCGCCAGCGCCGCTGGAGCGGTAGACGTCCATCTTGATATCCTCGTCGCGCAGCTCGATCTCGCTGTCGTCGCTTATCTCGGGCATGACCTCAAGCGCGGCGAAGGAGGTGTGGCGGCGGCCGGAGGAGTCAAACGGCGAGATGCGCACGAGGCGGTGTATGCCGTTTTCGCTCTTTAAAAAGCCGTAGGCGTTCTCGCCCTCGATCATAATGGTCGCGCTCTTGATGCCGGCCTCGTCGCCGTCGAGGTAGTCCATGAGCTTAACGGTGTAGCCGTGGCGCTCGGCCCACATATTGTACATGCGGTAGAGCATCTGAGTCCAGTCCTGAGCCTCGGTGCCGCCGGCTCCCGCGTGGAAGGTCAGTATGGCGTTGTTCGCGTCGTATTCGCCCGTGAGCAGCGTGCCGAGGCGGGTCTCCTCGAGCTTCTTTTCAAAAGCGGCAAAATCGCTCTGGAGCTCCGGCAGCATGGAGTCGTCGTTTTCCTCTATCGCCATCTCGCACAGGGTCATAAGGTCGTCCCACTGGGCGCAGAGCTTCTGATAGTTCTCGGTCTTGCCCTTGAGCTGCTTTAAGCGCTTCTGCACGCGTTGGGAGTTTTCAACGTCGTTCCAGAAGCCGTCGCGTGCGCTCTGCCCCTCCAGCTCCTCGATCTCCTTTTCGGCGGCATCGAGATGCAGCGCCCCGCTCAGAGAGTCAAGCGTGGGCTTGAGCCCGTTGAGCTTTACCTTATATTCTTCAAATTCGATCATAAATATCAGTCCTTAATAAATTTAGCTCAAATATTATACATTATAAGCAATTGCTTGTAAACCAATAATTTCTGCTTTTATTTTTCCAAAGGCGAAAAAGCGCGGATACAAGAGATAATTGTTTAACATCGGTTGACTTTGAAGCGCCGCTGTTTTATCATGTATAATGAACAAAAAGCGGTTTTCCGCAACAGAAAGTTTTTACGGAGGAACAAGACCATGTCTTTGACTGCCGAGCGTATTGCAGAGCTAAACGAGCTGTGCAGACGCTTCAGAATCGATGTTTTGACCGCTATCCACGCGGCACAGTCCGGTCACCCGGGAGGCTCGCTCTCGGTGTGCGAGATACTCACCTATCTGTATCAGGAGCACATGAAGCTCGACGCAAGCAACGCCGCCGACCCCGACCGCGACCGTCTGGTGCTTTCCAAGGGTCACGCCGCCCCGATGCTCTACCGCAACCTCGCGGAGAAGGGCTTCTTCCCCCTTGAGGAGATGTCCACCCTGCGCCGCATGGGCGGTCTTGCGGGCCACCCCAACATGCACACCCCCGGCGTCGAGATGCCCGGAGGCCCCCTCGGTCAGGGCTTCCCCGCCGCACAGGGCATGGCAATGGCGCTCAAGCTCAACAAGTCCCCTGCGAAGGTCTACGCCGTCCTCGGCGACGGCGAGCTGAACGAGGGCGTTATCTGGGAGACCGCCATGAGCGCCGCGAAGTTTAAGCTCGATAACCTCATCGCCATCGTCGATTACAACAAGGTGCAGCTTGACGGCACCACCGACGAGGTCATGCCTCTGGGCGACCTCGCGGGCAAGTGGGAGTCCTTCGGCTGGACGGTGCTCGAGTGCGACGGACACGATATTGAGGCTCTCGACTTCTGCGTCAGCGTCGCAGACGGCGCAGTCGGCGCACCCACCGTCATCATAGCCGACACCGTAAAGGGCAAGGGCGTTTCCTTCATGGAGGGCAAGAACACCTGGCACGGCAAGGCAATCGACGACGAGAGCTTTGCAAAGGCAATGGAAGAACTGGGAGGTGACTGCAATGCCTAAGGCGATAAGAGAAGTTTACGGTACCGTTCTGGCGGAGCTGGGCGATACAAACGAGAATATCGTGGTGCTGGACGCGGACCTCTCCGGCTCCACAAAGAGCGCCATCTTCGGCAAGGCGCATCCCGAGCGCTTTTTCAACATGGGCATAGCCGAGCAGAACATGGTCGCGACCGCCGCGGGCATGTCCACCGTCGGCAAGATCCCCTTTGTGAACACCTTCACGGTGTTTCTCACCTCTCTGGGTCTGCTCTCGGCGAGAGATCAGATCTGCTACGCAAACCTTAACGTCAAGTTCGGCGGCGCATACTGCGGCATGAGCGACGCGCTCGACGGCGCGAGCCATCACGCGACCGAGGATATCGCCATCATGCGCGCCCTGCCGAACATGAAGGTCATCGTCCCCTCGGACGCCGCCTCCACCCGCTGGGCGACAAAGTACGCCGCAGACAACTACGGCCCCATGTACCTGCGCCTTAGCCGCGACGTTTACCCCGATCTGTACACCGAGGAGACGAAGTTCGAGCTGGGTAAGGGCGCGGTCGTGCGCGAGGGCAGCGACGTCACCGTTATCGCCTGCGGACTGCTTGTGCACAAGGCCATCGAGGCAGCCGAAGCGCTCGCCGAAAAGGGCGTGTCCGTCCGTGTCGTTGATATGTACTCGATAAAGCCCATCGACAGCGAGCTCATCATAAAATGCGCCCGCGAGACCGGCGCTCTCGTCTGCGCGGAGGAGCACAACATCTTCGGCGGACTGGGCTCGGCCGTGTCCGAGGTGCTTGCGCATGAAGGCTGCGGCGTCCCGACGGAGTTTGTCGGCATACAGGATACCTTTACGGAATCTGCTCCCTATAAGGAGCTGCTTGCCAAATACGGCGTCGATGCAAACGGCGTTATCGCCGGCATCGAAAAGGTGCTCAGGAGGAAATAATACGCGGCGCTTTATGCGTTCAAAAAAGAGGGCGGCTATATGAAAAGATTTTTTGCGCCGGGCAGGACAGAGCTTGCCGGCAACCACACCGACCATCAGAAGGGCAGGGTGCTTGCCTCGGCGGTGGATAAGGGCATCCACGCGGAGATCGAGCCAAATTACGACAACATAGTGCGCATAAGATCCGCAGGCTTTCCCGACATGGAGATAAACCTCCTTGATCTTGATGTGCATCCCGAGGAGTTCGGCTCCTCGGCGGCTCTCGTGAGGGGCACCGCGGCTGCTATGTACGATCTGGGCGCGCGCTTCGGCGGCTTTGACGCCGAGATATGCAGCGACCTCAGCTCCGGCTCAGGGCTCAGCTCCTCGGCGGCATTTGCCGTGCTCATGGTGCGCGTATTCAACGCGCTGTACAACGACTCGCAGCTCGAGGCGACCGCCATCGCCAAAGCCGCGCAGCAGGCGGAAAATCTGCACTTCGGCAAGCCTTGCGGTCTTATGGATCAGCTTGCCTGCGCGCTGGGCAGAGCCGTGTACATAGACTTTCTCACCGGCGAGGTGCAGCCCGTGAACGCGGACTTTTCGCGCATGGGTCTGACCCTCTGCCTCACGGACACCGGCGGCAGCCACGCGGGGCTCGACACGAGCTACGCGAGGATCCCCGCAGACATGCGCCTTGTCGCCAGCTTCTTCAGCAAGGAGCTTCTCGGCGAGGTCGACCCGAAGGAATTCTTTGCGAAAAAATGGGATACCGCCGACAGGCCCGTACGCCGCGCAAAGCACTTTTTCGATGAGAACGAGCGCGTTCCGAAAATGCGCGACGCGCTCATCGCGGGCAACGCGCAGGAGTATATGCGCCTTATGAACGAATCCGGGCGCTCCTCCGAGCGGTATCTGAACAACATCGTCACCAGCGCGACCGACGACAGGAAGCTCGAAAACGGCCTCATGCTCAGCGAAAAGCTGCTCGGCGGCGTCGGAGCGTGGCGCGTGCACGGCGGCGGCTTTGCCGGCTGCGTTCAGGCGCTGATGCCCGAGGAGTTCTTCCCGCACTACAAGGCAGAGATGGAAAAGGTCTTCGGCGGCGGCTCCTGCCGTGAGCTGAAGCTGGGGTGATATCATGGAGTTTTTAAATTCTTTGGCCGATATCAAGCTGGGCGATATCTCCCTCAGCTCCATCCTTTCGGCAGTGCTCATTTATATCGTCTGCTATGCCGCGATAAAGCTGCTGTGCCGGGCCTTTGATAAGATGCTCGACCGCTCGAAGCACATCGACCCGAGCCTCAAGACCTTCTTTGCCAGCGCCATCAAGGCCGCGCTCTGGGTCATTGCGATCATAATCATCGCCGGCAGCCTCGGCATACCGGTGACGAGCCTGGTGGCTGTGCTGTCGGTGGCTGGCGTCGCGCTGTCGCTTGCGCTGCAGGGGCTGCTGTCAAACCTCTTTTCCGGCATGACCATCCTCACCACCCGCCCGTTCAAGGTGGGAGACTATGTGCAGATAGGCGGCGAGAGCGGCACCGTCAAGAGCATCGGTCTGTTTTATACGGTGCTCAACACGATGGATAACCGCGTTATTTGCGCTCCCAACGGCGATATAACCTCAAGCAAGATCATAAATTACAGCGCCGAGCCTCTTCGGCGGATCATCATCCCCATCACCGCGTCCTACGACAGCGCGACGGAGGATGTGCGCAGAGCCGTCCTTGCCGCCGCGGCGAAGGATGAGTGCATTTTGGACGATCCCGCGCCCTTCGTGGCGATAAGCAATTTCGGCAGCAGCTCGGTGGAGTACACGGTGCGCGTCTGGTGCAAGAGCTCCGACTACTGGAACGTGCTGTTTACGCTCAACGAAAATATACGCGAGTGCTTTGCCGAGCACGGCGTCGAGATGAGCTACGATCATCTCAATGTCCACATCGATACAGGCTCATCGGCGCAGCAATAATGCTCCCTGTGCTACAGTAAAATCGCCCTCTCGGTACAACGACTGAGATGGCGATTTTTGTATATTGGTCAGAAGCCGAAACGGGTCATTTTTCGGTCGCAATGCTCATAAGCGCCTGCTTTATCCTGAATATCTGGGTCGCCTGAGCGACATTGAAGTCATCGAGCTGCTTATTGAGCTTATCTATGGCCTCGATCTGACGCGGGCTGAGCCCGAGCGAGGCGGCCTGCTCCTTAAAGCGGTTCTCTGCCGTGAGGCTCTCGGCTTGTCTGCGTGCCTCGGCAAGGATCTGCTCGGCTTCCGCCCCGGCCTTATTGAGCATCTCCTCCGCCGTTGCCTGCGTGCTTATCATGAGCTCGGCGATCTTTTCCTTCGTGCTGCCTATATCGGCAAGCTCCGCGCGCAGCTGCTCATTCTCGGCGATGAGCTCCGCCACCGCGGCCTTTATCTCCTCCATCTTCGCGTTGACCTTGTTGGCGTTATAATACTTCTGCTTTGCTATCTCAAAGCTGATACTGTCGAGATACTCTGTCGTAATAGCCATAAAAAGACCTCCGGAATGATTTCTGTGTCAATATTAGCAGATTTGCACAAAAATTTCAATTTAACTTTTTAGGGCAAATCATTCAGTTTTTTCGCATAAAGCATTGACATTGACAAGCATCGGATATAAAAATAGAATATCAGTATGCCCTCTTTTTTGCAAGAGGGGATGTTCATGTATTTTAAGGGGAAAAGAATGAAGAAATCAGCTCTTTCCGTCATAAGCATTATCCTTATCATCGTTAGCCTGTTCGGTCTGGTCGCCGCAGGCTTCGGCATCAGGGACGGTCTTGCCATAAAAAAGTACAAGGAAGACGATGCAAAGGCGACAGACGTTGTCGGCCAGCTCGAGGAGGCCATTGCACTTCTGAAGGAAAACGAGCAGGCATACCTCGACGGCATCGGGGCCTACAGCAAGGGGCTGAGCGAATATACCGCCGGCAAGCAGGCCTACGACGAGGGCAAGGCGGCGCTTGAAGCGGGCAGAAAGCAGCTCGCCGAAGGCCAGGCTCAGATAGACGCCAACACGCAGGCCTACAACGAGGGCAAGGCGCTCCTCCGCAAGATACAGCCGCTGATGCCCTACCTCAACCAGTATATCAGTCTCCGCGATAACGGCGTCGCGGGGATCCCCGGAATGTCAAAATGGTACGGCTTCTCAAGCGCTCAGGCGTGGTTCGTGTCCGTCGTGCGTCCCGTCGGAGCAAGGCTCGGCCTGAGCATCCCCGCGGACGTGACCGACTTCCCCGCATATATGCAGAAAATGGTCGCCGAGGGACAGGCTATGCTCAAGCAGTATGAGGACGGGCTTGCCGCTCTTGAGGCGGGCAAGGCAAAGCTTGCGCAGGGCGAAGCAGAGCTTGCCGAGGGCGAGAAAAAGCTCGCGGAGGGCGAAGCGCAGCTTGCCGAGGGCAGGGCACAGCTCGAGACCTTCGAAAACGGCATGGCTCTTGTCGACGAATACACCATGGTCTGCTATAAAAACGAGCCGATATACCGGCACAACGGCGATATGGCCGTTCCCGGCCCCGAGCAGCGCCTCGGCGAGGACTTCGACTGGCGCAAGTACGATGAAAACGGCGAGCTTGTGACTCTGCGCAGCGGCGAGCCGTATCTTGACCTTGACAAGTGCCTCGTTGTCTGCGCCAGCTTCCGCGAGTCCGTCGCGGAGCACGTCGCCGACGTCACCCATGAGCTGTATATGCGTCTTGTGCTGTACGTCGCCCTGATCCTTGCGGGCGTTCTCGGCATCATTGCGGGAAGTCTGGGTCTTGCCGGCAAAGGCGCCGCGGTCACTCTCGGCCTTATCACCGCCGCTCTGCTTATCGCCTGCAACATTTTCGGTCTGTGCACACGTTATCTGGGCTACACCTATCCTCTGAAGGACGGAACATATTCAGGCACGCTGCAGCTCATTGCGCTGCTCGTCTTCGCGGCTGCCGCCGCAGTCTTTGCCGTCGTGACTGTGTCGGCAAGGAAAGAGGCCAAAAAGGAGGCTGCCGCCGCGGCAGAGCTCTGACCTGACCGTATGAACCCGCAAAAGCGCTTCGGCAAACGCCGGGGCGCTTTTTCAGCGCGAAAAAACCTCAGGTTTTTTGACAGTCCGCTTCGGCAAGATATAATAATAACAATGGTTGCATAAAATTTTTTTTGCTATATAATCAACAAGGCAGGGTTTACCTGTTTATACCCGCAGATAACGACCCTTTGGAGGCTGCAATGAACAACAGAAAGCTTAATCTCACCATGCTGTGCGACTTTTACGAGCTCACGATGGGCAACGGCTACTTTGACCACGGCATGGCAGACAAAATAACATACTTCGACGTTTTCTACCGTCAGAACCCCGACAACGGCGGCTTCGCCATTGCGGCGGGCCTTGAGCAGATCGTGAATTATATTCAGAACCTGCACTTCGACGAGGAGGACATCGAATACCTGCGCGGACGGAAAATGTTCTCCGAGAGCTTCCTTGAATATCTCCGTAACTTCAAGTTCACGGGCGATATCTGGGCGGTTCCCGAGGGTACTCCCATCTTCCCCCGCGAGCCCATCATGACGGTCAGAGCTCCCGCGATTCAGGCTCAGCTCATCGAGACCTATGTGCTGCTGGAGATAAACCACCAGAGCCTCATCGCCACCAAGGCAAACCGCATCTGCCGTGCCGCCGAGGGCAGAGTCGTCCTCGAATTCGGCTCGCGCAGGGCGCAGGGCATCGACGGCGCCGTCACGGGAGCCAGAGCCGCTTACATCGGCGGCTGCGCGGGCACGGCCTGCGCCGTGTCGGACACCATGTACGGCGTCCCCGCCGGCGGCACCATGGCGCACTCATGGGTGCAGATGTTCGACAGCGAGTACGAGGCCTTCAAGGCCTACTGCGAGACCTATCCCACCAACGCCACCCTGCTGGTGGACACCTATAACTCCCTCAAGAGCGGCGTTCCCAACGCCATTCGCGCCTTCAACGAGGTGCTCAGGCCGCTCGGCATCACCAAATGCGGCATCCGCTTCGACTCCGGCGACATGGCGTATCTGACCCGCAAGGCCAGAGCGATGCTCGACGAGGCCGGCTGGCCCGAGTGCAAGATCACCGTTTCCAACTCCCTCGACGAGCGCCTCATCACCGAGCTGCTGCTCCAGGGTGCGAAGATCGACTCCTTCGGCGTCGGCGAGCGGCTCATCACCGCCAAGTCCGACCCCGTGTTCGGCGGAGTGTACAAGCTGTGCGCGGTCGAGGACGACAAGGGCAATATAACCCCGAAGATCAAGATCAGCGAAAATGTCGGCAAGATCACAAACCCGGGCTTTAAGAAGGTCTACCGCTTCTTCGACAAGGAAAACGGCATGGCCGAGGCGGACTACATCTGCATGCGCCACGAGACCGTCGACGACACCAAGCCCCTTGAGATCTGCGATCCCGACGCACGCTGGAAGCGCAAGGTCGTTGAGGACTTCACCGCCGTTGAGCTTCAGGTTCCCATCTTCAAAAACGGCGAGCTCGTTTACAAGCTGCCCACGCTCAACGAGATAAGGCGCCGCTGCGCCTACGAGGTCAGCACCCTCTGGTCCGAGGTCAAGCGCTTCGACTTCCCACACCAGTACTACGTCGATCTGTCCGAGGAGCTCATGGCGCTCAAGGACGAGATGCTCAAGCAGGGTAAGTGACAGGGGTGAAGGCATGGACGCCGCAAAACGACGCGAAAAGATAATGTCGCTCCTCAGAGCCGCCGAGCGCCCCGTCAGCGCCGCGAGCTTAGCTTCGTCCCTCTCCGTCAGCCGTCAGATCATCGTCGGCGATATCGCCCTGCTCAGGGCAGCGGGCGAGAAGATCGCCGCAACGCCCCGGGGCTATGTCCTCGAAGCCGCCGCGGACAATGTCTACACCATCGCCTGCATACACGGTCTCGACGACACGGAAAAAGAGCTCAACATCATGGTCGATAACGGCTGCACCGTGATAAACGTCACGGTGGAGCACCCCATTTACGGCCAGCTCACCGGTCAGCTCCGGCTGTCGAGCCGCTATGACGTTTCGCAGTTCATGGAAAAGCTCAGAAACGGCGAGGTCGCACCTCTTTGCCAGCTAACCGGCGGAGTGCATCTGCACGCCCTCTCCTGCCCGGACGAGGGCTGCTTTGAGCGCACAAAGGCCGCCCTTGCCGAGGCGGGTCTCCTCTATGAGTGATAATATTTAAACATAGGTTGACAAACGGATATATAACGGTTAAAGTAGGCTTTACAAGTGTCTTGACACCAGTGAAGTCTACTTTATTTGTTACAAGGAGATGCGATCACCATGTCCAAGGTAAAAGCATTTTTCAAGCGCAAGGATATTGAGGTCAGCCTCAAGCGCTACGGCATCGACGCGCTCAGCGCGATGGCTCAGGGTCTTTTCTGCACCCTGCTCGTCGGCACCATACTTGACACGCTCGGCACCCAGCTCGGCATCGGCTTTCTGGCAAAGCCGCT
>SAMEA3663242__coassemble_241_pt1 | contig 17237 bp, 18 predicted proteins | sample SAMEA3663242__metabat2_high_PE_022 | metagenome-assembled genome bin SAMEA3663242 (sample SAMEA3663242) | pig gut metagenome | biome: pig gut; feature: pig-associated habitat; material: faeces | place: China | collected 2013 | reverse complement strand
ACGCCTGTGTTTTGGTGGCAGAGTTATCTCGGATTTTATGAGATAGATAACGGTACAAATCTTCGATTGATTTATGAGAGAAACGGCAAAGGTATCGCTCTGAAAGAAATTGAAATATTAGATTAAGGAGAATTTGAAATGCAGGAAACAATAAAGAACATCAACATAGATTTACTAATTCCATTTAAAAATCATCCGTTTAAGAAAAGAGACGGAATTGAAAAAGAAGAATTGACAGAGAGCATAAAAGAAAACGGATTGCTTGAGCCGATAATCGTCCGTTCTTTTTCCGCCGGTACTTATGAAATCATCAGCGGTCACAGGAGAGTTGAAGTTTGCAAAGAACTGGGAATAAAAACCGTTCCGGCAATAATCAAAGTAATGTCAAAAGATGAAGCGGTTATCGCAATGGTGGATTCAAATTTGCAAAGAGAACATTTACTGCCAAGTGAAAAAGCTTTTGCTTACAAAATGAAATTAGAAGCGTTGAAACATCAGGGAAAAACTTCGTGCCAAGTTGGCACAAAGTCAAGAACAGATGAACAGATAGCCGAAACTGTAAATGACAGTGCAAGGCAGGTACAACGATATATCCGCTTAACGCACTTAATACCCGAACTGTTGAAACTGGTTGACGAAGAAAGGATAGCCTTTACTCCGGCTGTCGAGCTTTCGTATCTGCCCGAAAACGAACAGAAAACATTAGCTGAAGAAATAGAATACACAGACGCTACTCCCTCACTTTCACAGGCACAGCGTCTACGCAAATTCAGCGAACAAGGCAGATTATCCATAGAAACAATATTTGCCGTGTTAAGCGAAGAAAAGCCAAATCAGAAAGAACAGGTCAAATTCAAAACCGAAGATATACGCAAGTATTTCCCAAAAAGTTATACAAGCCTTGATATGCAAAAGACAATTATCAGCCTGCTTGAAAAATGGCAGAGACAGAGAGAAAGAAACAGAGGTGAAGCAAGATGATGACACTAAAAAGCGATAAAACCGGGCAAGCCGAATACGATAGGTTCTTAGACCTAATGGCAAAGATGTACTTAAAATACGGAGATAAATATCGTTTGGTAACAACGGAAGATGTTTTGAGACAATTTCCAAACCGCCAATGCAAGAATCGTAACAGTTCGCAGAAAGGGGCTTAGTCCCCTTCTGCCGTACATTGGAATATTTATTCACGTAGCAATATAATGTAAGCAAATCAGAAAGGAGTTATCGTATGAAAAGGAAAAATTGCTATATATACACCCGTGTATCAACCTCTATGCAGGTCGACGGTTTCAGTCTTGATGCGCAGAAAGAAAAGTTAAGAAGATATGCCGAATTTCAGGACTTTATGATTGCCGGAGAATATTCCGATGAAGGTAAGTCCGGTAAAAATATTGAAGGCAGGCCTGAATTCCAAACTATGCTTAACGACATATCCGAAGGAAAAGACAATGTACAATATGTGCTGGTGTTCAAATTGTCCCGATTTGGCAGAAACGCAGCCGATGTTCTTAATTCTTTACAACTGATGCAGGATTACGGGGTTAATCTTATCTGCGTTGAGGACGGTATTGACAGTTCAAAGGACAGCGGCAAACTTATGATTTCAGTGCTGTCTGCCGTTGCGGAAATTGAACGAGAAAATATTCTTGTTCAAACAATGGAAGGCAGAAAACAGAAGGCTCGTGAAGGCAAATGGAACGGAGGATTTGCCCCATACGGTTATGAACTTATTGACGGCGAGTTAAAAATAGCCGAAGACGAGGCAGAAATTATTCGCATTATTTATGATAAATTCATTCATACCACAATGGGTGCCGGTACAGTTGCAAAATATCTGAATCGCCAAGGCTATATCAAAAAGAAACGCCAAAACGGAACTTTAGATGCATTTACGGCACATTTTGTAAAGCTTGTGTTGGATAACCCTATTTATTGCGGAAAAATTGCTTTCGGGCGAAGAAAAACGGAAAAAATTCAAGGCAGCCGTAATGAATATCATGTGGTAAAGCAAGAAGAATATCCTATTTATGACGGTATTCATGATGCGATTATCAGCGAAGAAGATTGGCTTTTAGCTCAGGATAAGAGAAAAAAGACAGGTATAAAGAATGAAAAAATATACAGTACAGAACATCAGCATTTATTGACCGGTATAATTAAATGTCCTATATGCGGTGCCGGGTTGTATGGCAGTGTCAACCGCAAACGCAAAAAAGACGGAAGTTTTTACAGAGATTATTGGTATTACGCCTGCAAACACAGATTGGAATATGACGGTCACAAATGTACTTTCAAAAAGCAAATTCATCAGGAAAAGATAAATGAAGCGGTTGTGGAAGTAATAAGAAATATCGTTAAAAATTCAAAGTTTGATTCTGCAATAAAAGAAAAATTAGATGCAAGTGTAGATTTATCTAAGTATGAAAAAGAAGAAGCATATTTAATGACACAGATAAGACAGCTTACTGCCGCAAAGGAACGACTCGGCTTTCAAATTGACAGGCTCGACTGTTCCGACAGGCATTATGAGCAAAAATATACCGATATGCAAAATCGTATAGATTCATTATATGATGAGATTGCAGAGGCAACCGAAAATCTTGATACTGCACAAACACAAATCAAGGCTATAAAGGAACAAAAAATCTCTCAGAAACGAATATTTGAATTTTTGGAATTATTTGATATAATATATAATGAATTTACCGAATTTGAGAAGAAAGAATTTCTTCACAGTTTTATAAAGAAAATCGAGATATATCCCGAACCGTTGGAAAACGGTCAGATATTAAAGAGCATACAATTTCGTTTCCCGGTATATTATCAAGGGAACGAAGCCGATATGTTTATTCCGAATTTCGAAAACACAGTCGAAGCGGTAGTGCTGATGTCGCGAAAGTGAGAACAGATGAAAAAATATATTACACTGTTTCTTAAAACAAGGTTTGTACTCATCTTTGGATGGGCAACAGTACTTTTTGTCTTGTTTTTTTCGGTACTTCTTTTTGACCGTAATGCGGTATATCCTCCAATTTTTGCACTATGGGTCTATTTCGTGGCAATAGTTTTATATGCAATAAACCTTATGATTATTTTGAGATTTCGAAGGGTAATAGCATATCAGGAACGACTCTTTGATATTAGATTCTGCGATACGAATGCCACTCCATTATATAAAGGCTCCGGGGTGTTTCTCTCTGATGACTGGTTGATCTTTGCAGGAAAATCTGCGTTTTGCAGGCAATATATAAAACATATAGACATCAAATCGGAAGAGACGAATATGGGAAACGACTATCGGCTCAGAATTCATACTGTTGATCATAAGGAATACTCAATTCATATTGATTCTCCGGCAAATGCGAGAAGAATTCAAATCTGGTACAAAAATCAGTAACAACAGCTGATTTGTTTCAGCAAACGGACAGGGGTATTCTGACATCAATCCTCAGCAGTCGAGCCACGTTGAAGCGGTAGTTTTGATTACAAAAGGAGAAACAAAATGGACAATGCAATGATGATTGAGATTTTCGGTTACATAGGCTCTGCGTTGGTAGTGGTTTCCATGCTGATGTCTTCCATCGTGAAATTAAGGATCATAAATACGGTGGGCAGTGTGATCTCGGGGATCTATGCGGTCATATGCGGCGCGATACCTCTGGCGGTAATGAACATCTGCCTTATCACCATTAATATTTACGGCCTGGTAAAGCTGCTGAAGATAAAGCAGGTGTATGACCTGGTGATCGGAGAAGCGGATGACGCACTTGTCAGCTACTTTCTGAACCGTTATGAAGACGATATCAAGCTGCACTTCCCTGAATTTGAGCATACGAGGGCGAATGGGAATAAAGCATATATTGTTTGCTGCGACGGAAATCCTGCCGGCGTATTATTGGGCAGGGAAAATGACGGCGTTCTTGATATACTTATCGATTATTCGACTCCGGTATACCGCGACTGCTCCGTAGGAGCATATTTATACTCGAATATTGATACCGACAGTATCCACACGCTGAGATTTTCGGAAAAATCATCCGAAGCACATATTTCATATATGAAAAAGATGGGTTTTGTGAAGGAAAACGGAGTGTATGTAAACAAGCTGGCGTAAGCAAGCAGCGGCGTTTGCGAAGAAAAAGTGTGAGAGAACTACATGAGTAAGATCACGGAAGCCCTTCAGGATAAAGACAACAATAAAGCTTATGCCGCCGTCTGCGGCTGCCGCCGGGGACGATTACCTCGAACGGGCGGTTTCGCGGCGGGACCGGCGGTGCGGTAATAAAAAACAGAATTTATGGGAGAAAAAAATGGAACGTTATTTTGAAATAAACGAAAACGGCTGTAACGTAAGATGCAAGATGTATTTTGATGATGCACACAGCATCCAAAAAGTTGTGGTGTTCGGGCATGGCTTCGGCGGACATAAGGACAACAGGGCTGCAGAAAAGTTCGCACAGCGCGTCCTTTCAAAAAATAAGGGCATAGCCGTTATAACATTTAACTGGCCGTGCCACGGTGACGATGTGAAAAAGAAACTGCATTTGTCCGATTGCATGAGCTACCTTAGCATTGTAGTCGGATTTGTGAAGGAAAAATATACTACGGATAATATTTATGCGTACGCAACGAGCTTCGGCGGGTACCTGACGCTCAAGTATATTGCCGAGAACGGTGATCCGTTCACAAAGATCGCGCTCAGATGTCCCGCGGTGAACATGTATGATGTGCTCACAAAAACGATCATCAGCTCCGAAGAATATGAACGGATCCTCAAGGGCAGGGATATCCCGGTCGGTTTTGACAGAAAGATAATGGTCAATGCTGACTTTCTCGGTGAACTTAAGGATTCGGACATTTTCAAATACAGCTATACCGATCGTGCAGATGATATCCTCATACTTCAGGGAATGCAGGATGAAGTCGTGCCCGTCAGCGCAGTGCGGGAGTTTGCCGACAGAAATATGATCCGATTTGTTTCCGTCGACGGCGCTGACCATCGCTTCCAGAATCCCGTGCATATGGACTATGCCATAAAGGGTATTGTCGAGTTTTTCGAGTTTAAATAAGTGACGCAGCTCGGAGAACAAGACCGAAACGGGCAGGCTCAAGCGCCCACCCTCGCGCACTGTGCGCTATACGCTCACGGAGGCGCCGAACGATTGATGTCAGATATCTCATGATCATACAAAGGAGGACATGTCATGGATTACGAAAATGACTCCGCTTGGGTCAGACCATATCTCGGAGCCGGTGAATATGTCCTATGGTCGGGAAAACCGGGTGAAGGTCATCTTTTGGCTCCGAATGACGTTTTTTTGATCCCATTCAGCATTTTGTGGTGTGGTTTTGTGATTTATTGGGAAATTTTGATTTTGTCTGTAAATGCGCCGCTGATTTTCAAGCTGTGGGGGATCCCGTTTGTGCTGATAGGACTGTACATAACGGTCGGAAGGTTCATTTATAAAGAATATATCCGAAAAAGGACCTCATATGTGGTCACAAATCATAGACTAATCCGTATTCGCAACAAGAAAGTCGACACGCTGGAGGGGAATGAAAAATCACAGCTGAGTGTTTCCGTGAACAAGGACGGTTCGGGAACGATCACCTTCGGAAGTCCGCTTTGGAAGTACAGCAGGCTCTTGTCCTGGTCATATGAAAATGCAGGCTTTGAATTTAAAAACATTGAAGATGTAAATCGTGTGCGGCAGATAATTCTGAATATGGATAACTGAGCAAGGACTGCTCTGTTCCCGCGCATTGGAGACATTCGGCCAATCATCTCACCGCGTGCGGAAGCGGGGCTGACGACAATAACAGACGATTAGCATATCTTTAATGCGGGGGGCAGGTATGGCATTGTTTATAGCTGTTGCAGTGATACTGCTTGTGGTATTTATCATTGCAATAAATGCTGTTGTATCAAATAGTTCGCTTGAGTCTCCGAGTGAAGCAGCGGGCAGGTACGGTGAGGAGACTGCTTCAAATATTATACAAAGAATACTCCGCGAAGATGACCTCTTGTTTCGCAATGTGCTTGTTTCATACGACGGTAAAGAAGCAGAACTTGATAATGTAATTGTTAATAAGAACGGCGTTTTTATAATAGAAGTCAAAAACTACAGCGGCAGACTTGAAGGCACCGAGGATGATTTTGAATGGGTTAAATACCACACCAGTTATGGCGGAAATACATATATAAAAACCGTCAAAAACCCGATAAAACAAGTAAAACGTCAAATTTATATCCTCGCTCATTATCTGAGTTATTATGGCGTTGACGTGTGGGTTGACGGTTATGCATTTTTGCTGGAATCGAATAGCCCGGTGCTGAGCGAATATGTTTTGCCCGACGCTGGAGCCATTGACCACGCATTACACTGCTGCAGAAGAAAAAGGATAAGTCCCCAAACAATCAGCGCTGTTGAAAAACTGCTCGTTTGAAACCGCCGCAGGGACGCAGAGAAAACTTGGGAGGATAAACCGTATGTGGATGCTGTTTGCAATACTGTCTGCCGTATTTGCGGCGCTCACCTCTATACTGGCCAAGGTCGGCATTGACGGTGTTAATTCAAACCTGGCCACGGCGATCAGAACGGTGGTAGTCGTGCTGATGGCCTGGGGCATGGTGTTTTTGACTAATGCGCAGAGCGGCCTGGGCGAGATAAGCAGAAAAAGCTGGCTGTTTCTTATCCTGTCCGGCCTTGCCACCGGCGCGTCATGGCTTTTCTATTATCGCGCGCTGCAGCTCGGCGAGGCGTCGAAGGTCGTGCCGATAGACAAGCTGAGCGTTGTTATAACGCTGGTGCTGGCCTTCGTTTTCCTGCATGAGCAGGTCACGCCAAAGTCGCTTATAGGCTGCGTGCTTATAGGAGCGGGAACGCTACTGATGGTACTGTAGCCCAAGCCACATTCTAATAGCGAAAAACGTCCCTTCCGGCAGTAGGAAGGGACGTTTTATCAGGTTTGGGTGATGCTTATATCAAAGCTCCGCCATCCACAGACCGTGGAGATTACAGTAGGCATAGACGGCTACTGCCTTGTCGCCGCCGAGGCAGAAGCTCACGTTCGGAGCGTCGCCGGGCTTCAGAGCCTTGCGCTGACCGCCGTTCTCGGTCTGGAGATAGACCCACTCGATGTAGTGCTCGGGAACCATGGGATGATCCACGGAGCCGACATTGACGCTGACCGCGCCGTCGGTCAGGGTGACGACGGGCAGATGCTTCTCGCCGCTTGCCTCGACAGTGTTGGGCACGAGCGCCTCCATCTTCTGACCGCAGCAGACGAGGGGAACGCCCGAATCGTTTACCATGCCTACCAGATTGCCGCAGTGACGGCAGATATAGAACTTTGCATTCATTGAAAAAGCCTCCATTATTACTTGATTTATACTAGCACTGCGCAGATACACTCTGTGTCGGCTATTATATCCCGGTTCAGGGCGCGCGTCAAGAATATCGGCTCGAATCAGGCGGCCGCGCCGTCAAGCTTTTTCAGGGATCTGCGGAACTGGAGCGTAAACAAGGTCGCAGTGAAGCATACGGCAATAATGTCCGCGACGGGCTCCGCTATATATACGGCGTCGGTCGGGTCTGAAATCAAATGCGGCATGATATAGATAAGCGGGATAAGCAGCACAAATTTGCGCAGCACAGCGACGATTATCGAGCATACGGCGTTTCCGATGGACACAAAGGTCATCTGGCAGGCGATCTGCACGCCGAAGATGAACATCGCTCCGCAATAGAGCCTGAGCGCGCGTGCGGTGAAGTCGAGCAGCGCACCGTCCGAGGTGAACATTCCGGCAAACAGCCTCGGAAAAGCCATCACGCAGGCCCAGAGTACGAACGAATAAATTACGCTCACCGTCAGCAGCAGGCGGAAGCTCTGCTTCACGCGGGCTCTGTTTCCCGCGCCGTAGTTATAGCTCGTGACGGGCTGAGCGCCCTGGCCTATACCCTGCAGCGGCAGCAGGGCAAACTGCATGATGCTTGACATGATGGTCATGGCCCCGACCGCAATATCCCCGCCGTATTTCAGCAGGGAGGAATTAAAGCAGACTGAGATCACGCTTTCGCTCGACTGCATGACAAAGGTGGAAAGGCCGAGCGCCAGGCAGGGCGGAAGCAGCCTAAGCCCGGGGAGCACATTCTCCATTTTCAGGCGAAGCAGAGTCCTTTTCCCCGATAGAAACGCGATAACCCATATGCAGGACAGGCTCTGAGAGATAACGGTCGCAAGCGCGGCGCCGCGCACGCCCATGCCCATGACGAAAATGAAAATGGGGTCGAGGATTATATTGGCTATCGCGCCGATCAAAACGGTCGTCATTCCGGTTCGGGCAAAGCCCTGCGCGGTGATGAATGCGTTCAGCCCGAGCGTTATCTGCACAAATATCGTGCCGACGGCATAGATGTCCATGTACGCCGACGCGTAGGCGACGGTGTTTCCGCTTGCGCCGAACAGCAGCAGGAGGTCCTCGTTCCATATCAGCATGACGGCGGTCAGCACGGCCGAAATGCATACCTGCAGAGCAAGGCAGCCGGCAAGCGTTTTCTCCGCCGAGTCCTGATCGCCTTTGCCCATGAATATCGATGCGCGGGGCGCACCGCCCGCTCCGACAAACGCCGCGAACGCGGTAATGATAAGAATAAGCGGCATACAGACCCCGACGCCGGTGAGAGCAAGGCTGCCGTTTTCCGGAATGTGCCCGATGTAGATACGGTCAACGATGTTGTACAGCATATTCACCAGCTGCGCGATCACGGAGGGGATCGCCAGACTTAACAGCAGCTTACCGACGGGCTGTGTTCCGAGAAACGTTTTATCACGTTCCATATGATGTCCCTTCTTTTTTGCCAAACCATGGAACCGCTATACGGCTTGTTCAGTAATTTTTTCATCTGACTTTTCAAGTCTATCCGATATGTCTGCGCCCGTCAACCGCGTTCCGGTGAACATTTTGTGAAAAGTTCCGGTTTTTGTGGATTGAACAGACGGAGTAAATGTGTTATGATATGCAGGTCCTGTTTGGATTAGAGCCGTACGGGCAGAAAGAAAGGTAGAAATATGAGCTGGATAAGAAAAAACGTGCCGGGACTTTTGCTGTGCCTTGCCATAGCCGTGCCCTCGTGGCTTTTCGGGAAGAGGTTCCCGATCATAGGCGGCGCGGTGACGGCGATAATCGTCGGCATGATAGTGACCCTGTTTATTAAGGATAAGACAAAGCTGGAGGCGGGCATCAAATTCACCTCCAAAAAGATACTTCAGTGGGCGGTCATCCTGCTGGGCTTCGGAATGAACCTGAACGTGATATTCCAGACCGGAGTGCAGTCCCTGCCCATAATCGTCTGCACCATAACCGCTTCGCTCGTGATAGCCTTTGTGCTGCAGAAGGCCATGCACATGCCCTCGAAGATATCGACACTGATTGGCGTGGGCTCATCGATCTGCGGCGGTTCGGCAATAGCCGCCACGGCACCGGTCATCGACGCCAACGACGAGGAGGTCGCCCAGTCGATATCCGTCATCTTCTTCTTTAACGTTCTGGCGGCGCTTATATTCCCCGCCTTCGGCAGCCTCATTGGTTTTGACACCGCTTCGGGCGAGGCCTTCGGTATATTCGCCGGTACTGCGGTGAACGACACCTCCTCGGTCACAGCGGCGGCAAGCACATGGGACGCGATGTGGGGTCTCGGCTCGGAGACGCTGGACAAGGCTGTGACCGTCAAGCTGACAAGGACGCTTGCGATCATCCCCATCACGCTCGCGCTGGCGTTTATCCGCACGAAAAAGGCAAACGGTACCGACGGCAAAAAGGTCAGCTTCAAGAAGATATTCCCGTTCTTTATACTCTACTTCATCGGCGCGTCTATAATAACCACCGTGGCAGTGAGCCTCGGCGTTGATCCGTCAGTGTTCAGCCCCGTTAAGGAGCTCAGCAAGTTCTTCATCGTGCTCGCGATGAGTGCGATAGGCATGAACACCGATATCGTGAAGCTCGTAAAGACCGGCGGCAAGCCCCTCATCCTCGGCGCCTGCTGCTGGGCGGGCATAACCGGCGTGAGCCTGCTGGTGCAGCACCTTATGGGTATCTGGTGATTTTTAAGCCCGAAAAGAATATGAAATGCACGGAAAAGTCCGGAGATGCGTCAAAGCATCTCCGGACTTTTTGCAATACGTTTATTCGAGATGGGGTCTTCTCAAAAACGGTCAACGCAGTTATAATATCAGCAGATTAACCGCATCGGTCAACGGGAGGGGCGCAATGAACGGCAAATTTTTTGAGCTTACGGCGGAAAAACAGCAGCGCATCATCAACGCGGGCTTTCGCGTGTTCTCGGAAAACAGCTATAAGAAAAGCCCGATGAGCGAGATAGCCGCCGCCGCAGGCATAAGCAAATCGCTCCTGTTCCACTATTTTCGCAATAAGAAGGAGCTTTATATGTTCCTCTGGGATAAGGCCGCCGAGATCACGATGCAGTATCTTAATGATTATAACTGCTACGAGCCGGCGGATCTGTTTGAAATGATGGAGAGGGGCATGAGGGCCAAATTCAGGATCATGGAGGAATACCCCTGCATGGCCGCCTTCGCCGTCAAAGCCTTTTACGAAAAGGACGCGGAGATATGCGAGGAGGTACAGAAAAGCTATCGGAAGCTTTTTGACATCAAGGCGGCAAACACCCTTGCCGCGCTCGATCCCGAGAGCTTCGTGCCCGGGCTTGACCTTAGGATGATGTACAGGGAGATGTACTGGGCGTCGGAGGGCTATCTGTGGGAGATGATTCGCAGAGGAAAGCTGGACGCGGCGCAGATGGAGAAGGATTTTTCGGCGCTTCTGCAGTTCTGGAGATCGGTCTATCAGAAAAAGGAGGAGTCTGTATGAACGCTATCATGACGGATGCTTTGACAAAATACTACGGCAAAGCCCGCGGTATCGTCGGCGTAAACCTCAGCGTTGAGGAAGGCGACTTTTTCGGCTTCATCGGGCCGAACGGCGCGGGAAAAAGCACCACCATCCGCACCCTGCTCGGGCTAATAGCGCCAACAGGCGGCTCGGCTGAAATATTCGGGAAGGACATCATAAAGCAGAGAACCGGGATCCTTGCGGATATCGGGTATCTGCCCTCGGAGACCATGTTTTACGGCGGCATGCGCGTAAAGGACGTACTGCGCCTGTCCGCGCGGCTGCGCAAAGCCGATTGCTCCGAAGAAGCGGGAAAGCTCTGCGAGCGTCTGGAGCTGGACACCTCCCGAAAGATCGACGAGCTGTCCCTCGGAAACCGCAAAAAGGTCGGCATAGTCTGCGCCCTTCAGCACAGGCCGAAGCTGTATATCCTCGATGAGCCGACGAGCGGCCTTGATCCGCTGATGCAGAGGGAATTCTATTGCCTTTTGCAGGAGCGCAATGAGGACGGCGCGACCGTCTTTTTGTCTTCGCACGTCCTGTCGGAGGTACAGCGCTACTGCAAGCACGCGGCAGTCATCCGCGAAGGCAGGCTGCTGGCCTGCGACAGCGTGGAAAAGCTCGGTCACACCGGCGCAAAGCGCATCACGCTGCGCGGCGTCACAAATGTCCCGGAGCTTGAGCATATCAGAGATGTAAAGACGTCAGCGGATGCCGTCAGCTTCCTCTACGGCGGGAAAGCCGACCTGCTGCTCAGGGAGCTTTCAAAGCTCCCCATTACCGATATCACCATCGCCGAGCCGGATCTGGAGGAGGTCTTCATGCACTACTACGCAAAGGAGGACGGCGGAAATGACGATATTTAAGCACGAGCTGAGGCAGGGCAGGGTTTCCCTCATTATCTGGACGGCGGCTATCTCATTCATGCTGGGCATCTGCGTTATCATCTATCCCGAAATGTCCGCCCGGATGGAGGATGTGAGCGCGATGTTTGCCGATATGGGCAGCTTTTCGCAGGCGTTTGGGATGGACAGGATAAACTTCGGAGAATTCATCGGCTTCTTCGGCGTTGAGTGCGGCAATGTACTCGGTCTGGGCGGTGCGTTTTTCGCGGCACTGCTGGGCATATCCGCGCTTTCAAAGGAGGAAAAGGAGCACACGGCGGAATTTCTGCTGACGCACCCCGTCTCGAGAACGCGGATAATTGCGGAGAAGCTGTGCGCTGTGATCGCGCAGATAGTTATCTTAAACCTTGTCGTCATCGCCGTCACGGTGCTGTCCGTCCTAATCATCGGCGAGGAGGCGGACGAAAAAACGTTTGCACTGCTGTTTCTCTCATTTCTCCTTATGCAGCTCGAGGTAGCGGCGGTCACCTTCGGTATCTCGGCCTTTCTCAGGCGCGGAAGCCTCGGCATCGGGCTCGGCCTTGCCGCCGTGTTCTACTTTATGAACATTGTCGCAAATCTTATTGACGAGACGAAGTTTCTCAAATACATTACACCGTTTGGCTATACCGAGAGTGCGGATATAATAGCTGACGGAGCGCTCAACGGCGGCTATGCTGCCGTGGGCATGGCGATTGCCGCGCTCGGCATCATCCTCGCATTTTGGAAATACGGCAGAAAAGACATAGGCTGATCCTTTGCCTGAATTGGCGATCATTTATCATACGGATAACAAGAAAATGGAACGGAAAACTCCCGAAAAATTAATATCCGCCGTCGGTACGGCGGCGCTTGCAGCGGTGTTCGGCATATGGTGCTGCGGCAGCAGCTGCAGCGCATGGGGCTTTACCGCTGCGGCAGTCAGCGCGCTTATGATGCTCGCACTGTGCCTGCGCTTCGTGCCGGTCTGGTGCGGCTTCTGGCGCGAGAGGTCGGACGTGAGCCCGCGCGAGCCCGACGGCGGACGCATATGCGCGAAGATCTTCGCCGCAGTCCTGCTGTGGGATGTGTTTATCCTGCTGCTGGGCTATGTGCTGCGGGCATCGCTCGGCGCTTCGGAGAGCCTTACTCAGTATCTTGAATTTTGGCGCTGCACCGACAGCCAGCACTATCTTGCCATCGCGGAGGACTGGTATCTGTCCGAGGGCGAGTGGGACAGGCTCGTGCAGCTCGTGTTCCTGCCGGGCTACCCCGTACTCGTGCGCGCTTTTGCGATTATTACGGGCAATTATTTGTACGCGGGGCTTATCGTGTCCGCCCTGAGCTATGCAGGCGCGGCCTGCCTGCTGTATAAGCTGCTGCGACTGGATATGGGCTATGAGACCGCGCTGAGGGGAGTTATACTGTTTGTTCTGTGCCCGGCGGCGTTTTTCTTCGTCTGCCCCATGAGCGAGAGCCTGTTTTTGCTGTGCTGTCTTGCCTGTCTGTACCTTGTGCGGCGTGGAAAGACGACGGCCGGTTGTCTTATCGGCGCTTACGCCGCCTTCACGCGCTCGCTGGGTATACTGCTGCTCGTGCCGGTGCTTTTTGAGCTCATAGGTCGCAGGGGCAAGATCAGGGAATATGCCGCCGCGCTTATCATACCCATGGGCTTTGCCGCCTACTGCATTATAAACTACCTCGTGGCGGGAGACCCCTTCAGGTTCATGGAGTACCAGCGCGTGCACTGGGGTCAGCGGCTCGGCTGGTTTTTCAGCACCGCCGCGTATCAGACCGAGCACGCCATCAGCAGCGCGGCAAGCCGCCCGACAGACTTCCGGGGACTGTGGCTGCCGAATATTCTGGCGCAGCTAATAAGCCTTGTAATCATGACTGCCGCGGCGAAAAGACTGAGGCCGTCCTATACGGCGTGGTTCATAGCCTATTTTGCCGTCGCGATCGGCGCGACCTGGCTTCTGAGCGCGCCACGCTATCTTGCGGCTCTTCCTGCCCTGCCTGCGGCAATGGCGCTGCTGACAGAGAAAAAGTCGGCGATGCGGGCTTTCGCGGCGCTGAGCCTGCTGTGCGGACTTGCGTACTTTGCGGCGTTCCTGCTGCGCTGGCAGGTGTGGTGAAAAAACGGGAGTTTTTTGAAAAATACCGAAAAAGTCCGAAATTTTTTCTTGTAATAGTAAAAGTCTTGTGTTATAGTAGTGTAGCTAATTTGTAAACATCGAAAGGATTGGATATAAATGAACACTATTAAGCTCATTCTCACGATACTTCAGCTTCTGTCCGGACTGGCAGTCACCGTCGTCGTTCTTATGCAGAGCGGCAAGAGCGCCGGTCTGTCGGGCGCCATCGCCGGCGGCGCGGAGACCTTCCTCAGCAAGGGCAAGGCAAAGTCCCTGGATGCAAAGCTCGCAAAGGCCACCAAGTGGTTCGCACTGGCTTTCGTTATCCTCACTCTCGTCCTGAACCTTATCTGATCGGGCAATTTTGTGAAAGTCCGGCGCAGCTAAAAGCTGCGCCTTTTTTATGCCATGAAAACTGTAAGTGCTGAAAAAATCTGGCGCGGCATAAAGGCCGCCTTCCCCGTCACCATCCCCATACTGTTCGGCTGGGTCTTCGTCGGGCTGACATACGGCGTTCTGATGAGCGAGCTCGGCTACGGCCCGCTTTGGGCGATGCTGTTTTCGCTTTTGTGCTTCTGCGGCGGTATGCAGATCGCGGCCATCCCCATGATGGCGGCGGGCTTTGACCCGCTGCAGATGTTTATCATGAGCTACTTCGTGAACTTCCGCCATACCTTTTACGGCGTGGCACTGCTGGAAAAGTATAAGGACACAGCGCCTTTCAAGCCCTTTCTCATCTATGCCCTTGCCGACGAGCCGTTTTCGCTGGCGGTGTCGGCAAAGCCGCCGGAGGGGCTGGAACCGAAGTATTATTACTTTGGCATGACCTTCCTTACATATCTGTATTGGGCGGCTCTGACGGGGCTTGGCAGCGTGCTGGGCGGCATAATAACGTTTGACACGACGGGGCTGGACTTTGCCCTCAACGCACTGTTCATCGTGCTGTTCCTGCAGCAGTGGAAGGAGAAGCAAAACCGTCCGGCCTGCATCGTCGGCATTGCCGTAACGCTGCTGTCCCGCATCGTTTTCGGCTCAACGGTGTTCCTCATCCCCGCGCTTGTGGGAATGCTCGTTATCTTCTGGCTGGGGAGGAACAAGCTATGACACTTACGGTCACGCAGACACTCATAACGATAGCGGCCATAGTGCTGGGAACTCAGATATCCCGCTGGCTGCCGTTTATTGCCTTCTCCGGCAAAAAGGAGACCCCTAAATTCGTGCAGTATCTCGGCAGGGTGCTTCCTCCGGCGCTCATGGGGCTCATCGTCGTCTACTGCTTTAAAAATGTGCCGATACTCACGGGAAGCCACGGTCTGCCGGAGCTTATTGCGTCGGCGGTCGTCATCCTGACCTACCAATGGAAGGAAAACCTCCTGCTCTCGGTCGGGGGCGGAACGCTCGTGTACATGCTGCTGGTACAGTTCGTTTTCTGAAAATTTACATTTCAAGGGCTGTCGAAAGCGATTTCGGCAGCCTGTTTTATTGCAATTGTCAGGATAAAATGGTATAATTTTTTTAAATACGGCATTGCTGCCGAAGCCAAATCTGTATTTTATCCGAAAGGAAAAGACGTTATGTGTGGAATAGTCGGATTTGTCGGAAGCGAACAGGCTGCGCCCATCCTGCTTGAGGGACTGGAAAGGCTTGAGTACCGCGGCTATGACTCCGCGGGCATCGCTGTCGTTTCAAAAGATAAGGAGCTTCAGCTCAAAAAGGCCAAGGGCCGCCTGAAGGTCCTGAGCGATATTATCCAGGGCGGCAAGAGCGTTGAAGGCACCATCGGCATCGGTCACACCCGCTGGGCGACCCACGGCGAGCCGAACGACGTTAACGCGCATCCCCATCTCAGCGGCGACGGTAAGGTCGCCGTCGTCCACAACGGCATCATAGAAAACTATGTCGAGCTGAGGGATTTTCTCATTTCAAACGGCTATGACTTCAAGTCCGAGACCGATACGGAGGTCGTCACCCAGCTTCTTTCGTATTACTATGCCGAGTGCGATAATATGCTCGAGGCGGTATTCAGAGTGCTGCGCCGCATCGAGGGCGCGTATGCGCTGGGCATCGTCTGCACCGACGAGCCGGAGCATTTCATCGCCGCGAGAAAGGATGCTCCGCTGCTTATAGGCTACGGCGAGGGCTGCAACTTTATCGCCAGCGACGCGACGGCGATAATAAAGCACACAAGGGAAGTCTCCTACATGGAAGACGGCGAGGTCGCGGTGGTTTCCGCTGACGGTGTCAGCTTCTATAACTCCATGGAGCAGCCCATCGAGAAGGAGCGCCACACCATAGACTGGGACGTCTCCGCCGCGGAAAAGGGCGGCTATGCCCACTTCATGCTCAAGGAGATAATGGAGCAGCCCGAGGCCATCCGCAAGGCCGCGTTCCCCCGCATCCGCGACAACCGCATCCTCTTTGAGGATCTGAAGCTCGACGAGGAATATATAAGAAATATCAGCAAGCTGTACATAGTTGCCTGCGGCTCGTCATATCATGTTGGTGTGGTGGGAAAGTACAACCTTGAGCGTATGCTCCGCAAGCCTGTCGAGGTCTGCCTTGCCTCGGAGTTCCGCTACTGCGACCCGCTGGTGGACGACAGGACCCTCGTCATAGTTATAAGCCAGTCCGGCGAGACTCTTGACACAATGGCGGCTCTCAGAGAGGCCAAAGCTCTGGGCGCGCACATACTGTCGATAGTCAACGTCGTCGGCAGCTCCATTGCAAGAGAATCGGACGACGTTATCTATACATGGGCGGGACCCGAGATCGCCGTCGCGACCACCAAGGCTTACAGCACCCAGCTCGTCCTGCTGAATATGCTGGGCATCTACTTCGGAGATATGCTCGGCAATGTGAGCAAGGCCGAATACGCAAAGATGGTCGACGCACTGCTCCGCCTGCCCGGCCAAATGGAGCAGATGCTCGAGAATATCGAGGATATAAAGCATTACGCATCAAAGTACTTCAACCACAGCTCCGTGTTCTTCATCGGACGCAATCTGGACTACGCGATGGGTCTTGAGGGCTCCTTGAAGCTCAAGGAGATATCCTACATCCATTCCGAGGCCTACGCCTCCGGCGAGCTCAAGCACGGCACCATTTCCCTCATCGAGAAAGGAACTCTGGTCATCGCCCTGGGCACCTATGCGCCCCTGTTCGACAAGGCCATGAGCAACGTCGTTGAGGTCCAGGCAAGAGGCGCGGACGTCCTTGCCGTCACCACCGAGAGCCATGTGGCCGAGATGAAAAAGACCGTGGAGAACGTCATTGCCGTTCCCGAGTCACACACGATATTCCAGCCTTCTCTGGGCGTTGTTCCGC
>SAMEA3663242__coassemble_232_pt1 | contig 17612 bp, 14 predicted proteins | sample SAMEA3663242__metabat2_high_PE_022 | metagenome-assembled genome bin SAMEA3663242 (sample SAMEA3663242) | pig gut metagenome | biome: pig gut; feature: pig-associated habitat; material: faeces | place: China | collected 2013 | reverse complement strand
ACAGGCGAGCGAGTGGGGACATTTGCGCCACGAAGTGCCGCAGGCGCTTCGCCCGCCGCGCTCCCCAGTTCTCCAAGCGTTAATCTTTACATTCAAACTGCCATTCTCGCGGATGGCAGTTTTTTTATTGCGGCGGGCGGCGAGTGCGCTGCCGCGAGCCGTAAGAGCCTCGATGGCAAAGGCATTGCCTTTGCCGGCAAAAAATATCCCGACCGGTTGACCGGTCGGGATATTTTATTTTGTTGGCTCGATCAGTACGGCCAATCAAAAATGGCATTGAAGAACAGCCAGGCTGCAAGCTTAACGGTAGCTTTTATCATTATATTTTCCTCCTCGTATTTTTTGTCCATGCGCATTTCGCATCCCACATGAACCGTTTCTATACTTAAGGACGGAAACTTTTGCATATTATTGCACATTTTGCAAAAAAGTTTTAATAATAATTATTCTTGCAAAAAATGTTTATTACGTCACAAGCGCGCCGAGGGTCAGGATACCGATATTATCCTTATAGATCTCATCAAACTGCGATATCGGCAGCGGGTTTACGCCGCGTCCTGCCTCGATGGTATAGCCCGGGCGGTTAAAATCCTGAATGAACCAGTCCTTGTAGCCCGCAAAGCCCGATGCATAGGGCGTATCCTCCACCGCGTAGCCGGACACCGCCGAAAAGGCGTCGGCAATGGCGCGGGAGTTCGTCGGCTCATAATCGAGAAATTTCCAGTAGATCACCTCGCCCTGCGTGTGATATGCCAGAATTAAATTCGGAGAAAGGGACAAAGTAAAGTCATACATCGCGCGGCTCTCGGGCGCGGAAAGCGGCGCCGGGCCCACATAATCCGTGGGAGCGGGGCTGACAAAGCCCTGCGCGAATTTGATCTCGCGCGCCTGCTCCCAGCCTGCCGGATACTGCAGATTCAGATCGACACCGCGTATATTGGCCTTCCAGCCCGAGGGAAACGGTATCGAGGGGTAATTTCGCGCAATGGAAACCGCGTTTTGATAATACTCGCCGCTTGTCAGCTCACCCGTTACGAGATCGACGCCGTCGGGGTCGACACAGGGAGCTATGTAGATATTCGATCTTGCGAAGATCTCCGCCGCACTGCGGCCGAAAACGCTGCCGCCATAGGCGTAGGCGTGGGCAAGCTGCTCTGTAAATTTCAGCAGCACGGGCGTGGTTATCCATTCGTTTGCGTGATGGCTGGCGTTATAAAACACCCTGTTGCTGCCCTGCCCCGCCGACATGAACCACAGCGTTCTGCCCATGACGCTTTTTCCGATCTCACCTATTTTAATAAACGGATACCGCGCCGCGATGCCCCGCACGCAGTAGGCTGTCAGCGCGGAGGTGAAGCTTACGGTCGTGGGCACGACGTCAAAGGGCAGCGGCACAGTCACGCTGTTGCCGAGCTGCAGATTTTCCGCGTTCAGACCGGGGTTTGCTATGTTTATCGCCTCAAGGGTAGTTCCGTATTGCTGCGCAAGCGAAAAAAGCGTATCACCGCGGTGTATGCGGTGCACCGCGTAGCCCGTGTACCACGGAACGAGCGTCCTGTGCGTCGCGGGTCCGACGATGCCGTCGGCGACAAGTCCGTTATCCGACTGAAAATGCAGCACCGCGTTTCGCGTCCGGGTTCCGAAAACACCGTCGAGCGCAAGTGTTCCGTAGCCCGCGCGGTTGAGCGCAAGCTGCAGGAGTTGGACCGACGGCCCTTCGCTCCCGTATTTTAAAATTTTCATTTTTCACTCTCCTTATTCATCGTAAAAATTGTCTGCGCCGATTTTCGCTGACAGCTCGGCGTCAGGTAACGCAGAAAGAATTAGCCTGCTTTATTCTACGCGGACACTCACATACTTTATGTGTGGATGATTGGAGGTGAAAGTTTGACAATCAAAAAAATATCGGGCTTTGTGATCGCCGCAATACTTTGCTTTACGATGAGCGCGGCGGCGCTGGCCCAAAGCCTTGTGCCGGGAGGAAAAGCCCTCGGCATCAGGATGACTACCGACGGTGTGATGGTGGCCGGAGTCTCGGAGGTCGAAACCGAAAACGGTGTGGTTTCTCCCGCCGCAGACGCGGGAATAATCAAGGGCGACATCATAACGAGGCTCGGCAGCACCGAGATAGACACCGCGGAGGACTTCAAGGCCGCCGTTTCCGGGCTCAGCGGCGAAAAGATATCCGTGACCGTTGACCGGCAGGGCAAGACAAGGCAGTTCAATCTTCAGCCCGCTCTCGGCAATGACGGCGGCTGGAAGCTCGGGCTGTGGCTCAGGGACGGCGTGAGCGGAGTCGGTACGCTGACCTTCTATGACCCCGAAAGCGGCGTATACGGCGCGCTGGGGCACAGCATTAGCGACGCCGACACAGGAGCGATACTCCCTCTCGGCGACGGCAGCATTTACGACGCCGAGATAGTCGGCATCGTCCCCGGCAAGGCGGGCGCTCCCGGCGAGCTTAACGGCGATCCCGATGAAGCAGCCTTCCTCGGCGACATCAAGCTCAACTGCGGCTGCGGTATCTTCGGCGCGGCGGATTTTGAGGGCGAGCTCCTGGAGACGGGAGAGATAAAGACCGGCAAGGCGACTATCTACTGCACCGTTTCGGGCGAGACTGTAAGCGAGTACGAAATTGAAATAAAAAAGGTGTACGAGACCTCCGACTTCACGACCGTCATGCTGACGGTGACGGACCCTGAGCTCCTGGCTCAGACCGGCGGCATAGTGCAGGGGATGTCGGGAAGCCCCATAATACAGGAGGGAAAACTTGTGGGTGCTGTTACCCATGTTTTTGTAAACGACCCTACCTCGGGCTACGGCATAAGCATTCAGGATATGCTGAGCATGGCGGAGACCTGCGCATAACACCGGAAAAGTGAATACGAAAACAAGGACGGGTGATTTCCCGTCCTTGTTCATTGTATTATGAAGCTTTCGATCCGGCAGTTTACTTCCCTGCGAGCTCACAAATACTTATTCTGTCTTGCCTTCGAGATAAGCCTTATACTGCTTGTCGGCCTTATTGAAGACCTTTACCGCGAATATTCCCGCCAGAAGCACCAGCCAGCCCGAGATCTGTCCGGACACGATAAGGTTTACGATCATCGACGCCGCGCCCATGACCAGGATCAGTACAGCGCAGACCTTGCTGCGTCCCAGATGCATTCCCAGACTCAGGCCCAGCAAAATGAGCGCGTCAATGATACCCAAAAAGTTAAAAGCAATTGCGACAATCATGCTCAGTCCCGCGCACACATAGCAAAGGATCGCGTAATTCTTGATCTCCTTGCGCAGCGAGGGATCGGCATAATTATCTATGAAATCCTTTCTGTTCTGGGGCATACTCTTCGTGGTCTGACCCGTAAAGCCCTCGTAAGCGCCGTATGCCTCCTGCTCGACCTCATCGAAATCGGAGCAACCGCAGTTGGCGCAGGACGAGGCATCCGCCGGTACCTCTGCTTTGCAGTTTCTGCAATACTTTTTCATTAGCTTTCCTCCCATAGACTGTTTTTTATGTTTTTCCCCCGCTCCTCGCCGGAAGAAGATGCGGCGGGACTTTCTCTTTTTACTTGTTATAGTCCTCAAGGCGCCTTATGCTGCCCTTTTTCGGGACATATCGCGTAATGTACTCAAGCGCCTGCCCGGGTGTATCCGCCAGCTCGTAAAGCTCAAGGCAGCCGCGCGACATGAAGCGCTGACGCGCCGTATTCTCCAGCATTTGCTGCATGGGGGCGTAGTAGTCGTTGGTATTCAGGACGACTATCGCCCTGTCCGAGCGTCCGAGCTGCTTGAGCGTGAGCATCTCGAAAAACTCCTCAAAGGTTCCTATGCCGCCTGGCAGCACGATGCAGGCCTCGGAGCGCTCCTCCATGAGCTGCTTGCGCTCGCGCATGGTCTCGGTGAAAACAAGCTCGGTGCAGTGCTCATAGATTATTCCCGGCTCATCGAAAAACTTCGGAACGATGCCGATGATATCGCCGCCGTTTTCATGCGCGCCCCTTGCGGCAGCTCCCATGAGCCCCTCCCTGCCGCCGCCGAACACGAGAGTGTGTCCCTGCCGCGCAATGAGCGAGCCCAGAAGCTCCGCCTCCGCGTAGTAGCTTGCCTCAAGCTCCCTGCCGGAGGCGCCGAAAATGCAGATATTCATCAGTCGTCCATGTCCTCGAAGGCGTCGAGTCCCCTCTTTGCCTCTGGCTTGTTATCGCCGTGCTTTACAAACAGCATGGTCGCAAAGCTCATTGCGACAAAGGCCGCCGCGTAGGGAAACAGCGCGGTGTAGCTCACATTGCGCATGAGGTAGCCGGCAACGACCGGGGTCACGACCTGCGCGGCCATTGAGAAGGTGTAGTAGTAGCCGGTGAATTTGCCTATATCCGAGCCCTTGCACATCTCGACGACCATGGGCAGGGAGTTGACGTTGATGGCGGCCCACGCAAGGCCGACAAGCGCAAACACGACGAACATGATGAGGTTTATCTCCTGATACGTCGTTGTCAGGAAATAGCCCAGTCCAAAGCAGCTTGCCAGCAGGATGATGCCGCCCATGATGGTCCTCTTTCTGCCTATCTTCGAGGCAAGAACGCCGATGGGGATATAGCTTATGACCGCGCCGCCGGTGGCGATGAGAAGGCAGGTGGAGGCTCCGCCCAGAGCCTGACCCATGACCTTGCTCACATAGGTGGTGAACCACGTTTCAACGGCGTTGTAGCCGATGAACCAGAGGCAGATAGACGTCAGCAGGAAGCCGAGGCTCTTTTTGACGTCCGCGGGCAGTGTCTCATTGCCGCTGCCGTCATCCTCGGCAAGGTTCCACTCGGGGTGCTTTGCCTCAAGCTCCCTCTGCTCGGCAACGAGCTTCGGCTCCTTTACGGTGAGGAACAGCACCGCCACCGCGACGAACATTATCGACGCAACAACGATGAACAGCGGCTGGTAATTGACGTGCTCAAGACCCGCGACCTTGCTGTTGGGGTACATGACCGCGGCAACGCCGAGATAGATGACGCCGCCGAACGCACCCATGAGATTGATGATGGCGTTTGCCTTGCTGCGCAGGGGCTTGGGGGTGATATCCGGCATCAGGGCGACCGCCGGAGAGCGGTATGTACCCATTGCGACGAGCAGCAGCCCCAGAACGATGACGAAGGACACGGTCTTGAAGCCGCTGGGGGCAGCGGAATAGCTGTTGTCTATGATGGGCAGAATGTTCATCAGGATAATGGCCGCGCCCGTGCCGAAAAGCACATAAGGCATGCGCTTGCCGATCCTGGTGTTCGTTTTGTCCGAAAGGGAGCCGAAAAGCGGCAGCAGGAACAGCGCGAGGATGTTATCCGCCGCCATTATCACGCCGGAATATGTCTCGTTGAGATGGAAGGTGTTTGTAAGTATAAGGGGTACGATGCTGTTATACATCTGCCAGAAAGCGCAGATGGACAGGAACGCAAGTCCCGTCAGTACGGTACGTTTGTTGTCAAGTTTCATATGAAGCCTCCGATACTTTCTTCGGAATCATTTTATAACAAAATGCTCTTTTTCACAACAACAATTTTGCCAATATTATGTTTGACCCCAAAGCAATATGGGTGTAAAATATAACATAGTTGAATTCAAACGGAGGTGTCCATTATGAAAAATTCGTCGAAATTCCTCCTTCATGCAGCGCTCGCAGGAGCTGCGGCGGCTTCAGGGCTCGTTTTCCTCGTTGCACCCGGCAAGATCCGCAAAAGGCAGAAGGAGCCCTTTAAAAACCGCAATTTTGCCCACCGCGGGCTTCATAAGCGCGATAGATCCATACCTGAAAACTCCCTTGCAGCCTTTGAACGAGCCTCCAGATACGGCTACGGCATCGAGCTGGACGTTCAGCTTTCCAAGGACGGCGAGGTCGTCGTATTCCATGACGACACCTTAAACCGCGTCTGCGGCGTGGACGCGAGAGTGGACGAAAAGACCCTTGCCGAGCTTCAGCAGCTCTCCCTCTGCGGAACAGGCGAGACCATCCCGCTGTTTTCCGAGGTGCTCAAGACCGTGCGGGGCCGCGGCGCTCTCATCGTCGAGCTCAAAAACGGAAAGCACAACAAGGAGCTTTGCGAAAAGACCTATGCCCTGCTGCGCCGCTATTCCGGAGACTACTGCATTGAGAGCTTCAACCCCTTCATCGTCCGCTGGTTCAAGCTCAACGCACCCGAGGTCGTACGCGGTCAGCTTGCCTGTCCTCCCGCCGACTACAACGGCGAGGTGAACCCCCTGAACGGCTTCCTGCTGGGCAATGTGCTCCTCAACTTCCTCGGCAGGCCGCAGTTCATCGCGTATAAGCTCGCGAAAAAGCCCTTCACGGTGAAGCTCTCCGAGTTCCTCGGAGCCATGAAGATCTGCTGGACCAGTCACGAATGGGTGAACGAAAAAGGCCACGACGCCGTCATCTTCGAGTTCTATAAGCCGAAACTGATATACAAAAAATAAGAAGCTCAGGAAAATGAGCAGTTTAAGAAAAGCGCCTGTAGGGGCGAGCATCGCTCTCCCCTGCGGGACTTTCTTATTTTGTCTCTCATTTTACTGAGCTTTTTTCATGTCTTAAAGTATTCTGCCGTCGATGGATACGGTGACCGTACTGAAGGGGATCTTTTTGCCCGATGCGGCTATGGCGCGCTGCACGGCCATTTGCAGTCCGCCGCAGCAGGGCACCTGCATACGCGTGAGGGTCACGCTTTTTATATCGTTTGCGCGGAATATCTCGCCGAGCTTTTCGGCGTAGTCAACGGCGTCCAGCTTCGGGCAGCCGATAAGGGTGACTCTGCCCCTGACGAAGTCCTCGTGGAAGCTGCCGTAGGCATAGGCGCTGCAGTCGGCGGCTATCAGCAGGTCGGCGCCGTCAAAGCAGTCGGCGTTTATCGGCGCAAGCTTTATCTGAACGGGCCAGTTTGAAAGCCGGGAGGGCACGCTGCACGCCTCACCTGCCTCGCTGACATTTATTCTCTTCGGAGCCGAACCCGGGCATCCGGAGCCTGCTCCCTTTGCGGCCATCGCCGCTTTTACCGCGGCCTCGTCATAGGGAAGAGCCTCCCTCTCGACGAAGCTTATCGCCTCCATCGGGCAGTTGGGCAGACAATCGCCGAGCCCGTCGCAGTAATCATCCCGAAGGAGCCGTGCCTTGCCGCCGACGAGCCCGATCGCGCCCTCGTGGCACGCTTTTACACAGGCGCCGCAGCCGTTGCACTTTTCTTCGTTTATCTCTATCACTCTTCGGATCATAGGTTTTACCTCCTCACATTTTTCATTCTTCGATTCATTATCTTAATACATGAGCGCGAAAGAAGCTGTTGCATACGCTACATTAAAAATCGGAAAGCAGCCCGCCCTTAAGTAAAGGGAGGGCTGTGTGCATTTTGGTTTTAATTGAAATCGCGGGTACACTTACGGTGTCGGCGCTCGGTACAGCGAGCAGTGATCGCATTAAGCTCTGCAGCGGTTTAAACGATCACTTGCACAGCTCGACTGCGGTCTTGGCCGCGAGGGTAGCGTTGTTGAGAACGAGCCGGATGTTGCTCTCGAGGGAGCTGCCGCCGGTGAGCTCGACGACCTTAGCCAGCAGGAAGGGGGTGGTCTCCTTACCGTGGATGCCCTGCTCGATGCTCTCCTTCATCGCCTGATCGATGGCGGCGTCGATGACAGCCTTGTCCATGGCGTACTCCTCGGGGATGGGGTTGGTAACGAGCATGCCGCTCTTCAGGCCAAGCTCCTTCTGAGCCTTGAACATTCCGGCAAGCTGTGCGGGGGAATCGGCTCTGTAATCAACGCCGAAGCCGCTGTGTCTGGTGTAGAAAGCGGGCAGCTCGTCGGTGCCGTAGCCGATAACGGGAACGCCCTTTGTCTCGAGGTATTCAAGCGTCAGGCCGAGGTCGAGGATGCTCTTGGCACCTGCGCAGACGACCATGACGGGGGTGCCGCCGAGCTCTTCAAGGTCAGCGGAGATGTCCATGGTGGTCTCAGCGCCTCTGTGAACGCCGCCGATGCCGCCGGTGGCGAAGACGCTGATGCCCGCCATATGGGCGATTATCATGGTGGTGGTGACGGTGGTCGCGCCGTCCTTGCCGGCTGCTACGAGCGCGGCCAGATCGCGGCGGCTCGCTTTTGCGACGCCGGTTCCGGCTTTGCCGAGGTACTCGATCTCCTCAGCGGAGAGTCCGGCCTTGAGCCTGCCGCCGATGATGGCGATGGTGGCGGGGACGGCGCCGTTATCACGGATGGTCTTTTCGACGAGCATGGCCGTCTCCACGTTTTTGGGATAGGGCATGCCGTGGGAGATGATGGTGCTCTCCAGTGCAACGACGGGCTTTCCGTTTTTGAGAGCCTCCGCGACTTCGGGGGCTATGTCGAGATACTTGTTCATGAATTTTCTCCGATCTTGTTTGATGTTATAGCCGGCTGCCTCACGCGAAAAAGTCTGAGGTGTTGAGGTAAGCCGCAATATTGGTGACAACGCCGTGCTCGAAGCTGAGTACAACGGTGATGCCGCCTTTGACGGCGCGGCAGGTGTTAAAGCCGCCTCCGGTCATTTTGAAGTTATAATCGAGCAGGACGGTCTTTGACTCCAGCTCATCGTCGCCGACGCGGATGCCCATGACCGAATAGTACTTTTCCGAGGAGGAAAAGCCTATGACCTTGTAGCCTCCGAGGCCGGAGTCCGGGTACTTGCCGAGATAGTATTTCGTGTCGGCGTCCAGACCGGCGATACCTTCGCCGATCGAATCCTCGAACCACTCGTAATGCTCGGGGTCATAGCCTGCGGCATCCTCCGGGCTGCGGACGTGATCGATAGAGCTGCCAAGTCTCCAGTCCATCATGGAATGGTTGTTCAGCAGTGCAAGCTCGCCAACGCCGAACCATGAAAGCAGCAGCGCCAGTATGAGCGCGGCACCAACGACCGCGGCGATTCCTATCCTGAGGGTTTTTGGGGGGATCCTTTTCAAAAACATCATAGTGCAGTAAGCGCCCTTCAAAAGACTTGGCTAATTAATAATACCATTTAATAATAAAATGTCAATACGGCACGTTTTAACAATTCGTGTAATTACACAAAATTGTACACAAAAAAATAGGCAATATGGTTATAAAAAATCTGTTCAAAATGTCATCGAGATGTGGTACACTTAAACTGAACCGCAGAATGCGGCGGGGCTTTTAACGGCTCACGTCCGTACTGCACAAAAGAGCAAACAAAAATTTTTTAGGAGGAACAAAATGAAGAGCACAAAGAAACTGCTTTCTCTGCTGCTGGTTCTCGCCATGGTATTCTCTCTGGCGGTCCCAGTATTCGCAGAGGGAGAGACTCCTGCCACCGCGACTAAGGTCGATACCATTGCCGCCGGTGATCAGGTCGTGATTTACCACTCATCAGGCAAAGCAATGACCGAACAAGGTTATACTTACACCAATCCCAAAAATGGCAGCACAAAGGACGAGCTTGTCTCAGTCGACGCAAGCGTAGCCGACGGCAAGATGACCGTTCCCGATACTGCCGTTGTCCTGACTGTCAAAGTTGACGAAAACGGTAAGTACAGCTTCGTTGCCACCGATGGCAAGTACCTGTACGCCGACGGCACCCACGTCCGCTTCGTTGAAGAGGTCGGCGTGAACACCCTGTTCCAGCTCGAAACTGCAGAGGGCGGCAGCTACATTAAGTGCGACAGCGCCGCTTATCAGGGCAAGGCACAGTATCTCGAGTTCTATAAGGACTACTTTACCGTTTACGGAATGGATGAAACGAAGGCGGATATCTACACCTTCCAGTTCTTCAAGATCGATGCCGCAGACCCCACTCCTCCCGCGGGCGAGTTTGAGGGCAAGACCGTTATCCTGCACTCCAACGACGTTCACGGCGCAATAACCGGCTACGCCAACATGGCCGCTCTCGCAGCTGATTACGAGGCAAAGGGCGCCAAGGTCATCATCGCCGACGCAGGCGACTTCAGCCAGGGCACTACATATGTCAGCACCAGCAAGGGTCTCGAGGCTGTCAACATGATGAACGCCGCAGGCTACGACGTCGCCACCCTCGGCAACCACGAGTTTGACTACGGCTACGCTCAGCTCACCGAAAACCTCAAGAGCGCAAAGTTCGATGTCGTTTGCTGCAACATCCTCGACGCAGACGGCAATCTCGTATTCGCACCCAGCAAGGTAGTCGAAGTTGACGGCGTTAAGATCGGCTTCATCGGCGTCAACACTCCCGAATCCCAGACCAAGGCCAACCCCGCACTCATTCAGGGCCTCAAGTGGCTCGCAGGCGAGGATATGGTAAAGGCTGTTCAGGCTGAGGCAGACAAGCTGGCCGAGACCGTCGACGTCACCGTCGTTCTCGCCCACCTCGGCGTTGACGACTCCTCCAAGCCCAACACCTCTTACGATCTGTTCAAGGATCTCAAGGGCGTCGACTTCATCATCGACGGCCACAGCCACACCGTTATGGACAAGGGCACCGCTGATGAGCCCATCCAGTCCACCGGCACCGCATTCAAAAACATCGGCGTTGTTGTTATTGACAACGCGAAAAAGGCGATAGAGAGCAACAAGCTCGTTGAGATCACCGAAGAGTCCGCAAAGGACGAGACCGTCGCAGCGGCGGCACAGGTCATCATCGACAAGATCAATGCCGAGTACGGCGTTGTGTTCGCAAAGAGCGAGGTCGACCTCAACGGCGCAAGGACCGTTGACGAAAACGGCGTATACGGCAACCGCGACGGCGAGACCAACCTCGGCGACCTCATCACCGATTCCATGATGTGGCAGGTCAAGAAAAACCTTGACGGCATCACCGTTCCCGAAGAGAACATCGTTGCCATCACCAACGGCGGCGGCATCCGCGCATCCATTGCCAAGGGCGACATCACCAAGAAGGACGTCAACACCGTTCTGCCCTTCGGCAACACCATCGCGGTCGTTTATGTGACCGGCGCTGAGCTTCTCGAGGCTCTCGAGGCTTCCACCTACTGCACTCCCGTATCCCTCGGCGGCTTCCCCCAGGTAGCCGGCATTGAGATGACCGTTTCCGTCACCGTACCCTACGACGCAAACGACAATACCTATCCCGGCTCCACCTACTACGGACCCAAGAGCATCAACCGCGTGACCATCGACAGCATCAACGGCAAGGCCTTTGATCCGGAAGCGACCTACGCTGTCATCACCAACAACTTCCTCGCAGCCGGCGGCGATACCTATTATGCTTTCGCAAGCGCATCCGCACAGTTCGACACCGGCATTCCTCTCGATGAGGCTCTCATGGCTTACATCACCGAGCAGCTTGAGGGCGTAGTCGGCGAGCAGTACGCGGCACCTCAGGGCCGACTCATTTTCCCCCACGATCATGACACCGAACTCCGCAATGTCAAGGATCCTACCTGCACCGAGGACGGCTACACCGGCGACAAAGTCTGCAAGATCTGCGGCAGGACCATGGAGAAGGGTGAGGCGATAGAGGCCCTCGGCCACGACTTCGAGGACGGCCACGGCACCTGCAATGTTTGCGGCTTCACTCCCTTCAGTGACATTGCTGACAGCGGCTACTGCGATTACATCGTTCTCGGCTGGCTCGCCGGCATCACCAACGGCTATCCCGACGGCACCTTCCAGCCTAACGCCACCGTTACCCGCGGCCAGTTCATCACCATGCTGTGGCGCGCCGTCGGCGAGCCCGAGGCGGAGAACACCAGCCTGAACTTCAAGGACGCGGCCAATATCCCCGATGCATACAAGGATGCGGTCGCATGGGGCGTTGAGAACGGCATAATCAAGGGCTATGACGACGGCTCCTTCCGTCACGCCGAGCCCATCAGCCGCGCTCAGATGGCTACCTTCAGCTACCGTCTCCTGGTGCTGGCCTTCGGCGAGGAAGCTATCGATGAATTCAATCAGTCCTGCGGCTTCAAGGACGCTGCCTCCGTTGCAGCTCCCTATGTTGACGCCGTCAATGTCTGCGCAAACCTCGGCATAATCACCGGCTTTGATACCGATAACGACGGCGAGGGTGATACCTTCCGTCCCAACGATACCGGAGTCCGCGGTCAGGCTGCTACCATCATCCTCAGACTGGTCATTGTGATCGCCGATCTCGCCGGTGCTCTCGAATAAAAACCCGGCAAAATAACAATATCCCGGCATAACGAAGCAGCCGCCCGAGGGCGGCTGCTTTTTTGTATGTCTGAAAGCAGGTATGATCCATGGCAGCTGACGGATGGGAGCTTCGGGGGATCGTGCATAAAGCGAGCATTCGGCTCCCCGCGTCCGCAGTCTCTGCTGCGCCCCGCTCCGATCCTACGCATCATATATGCGAAAAAGCCCGGCTTTGACCGGGCTTTTCTACGTCTGAAACGGTGCTCAATGAGCGTCGTTATTTTATTATCTGTTTCTCATGACGGTCTTCATACGCAGGCCGTGGTCGAGGATGCTCTTGCGCAGGCGCAGGTTCTTGGGCGTGACCTCAAGAAGCTCATCGTCGGCGAGGAACTCAAGGCACTGCTCAAGGCTGAGCTGGCGGGGCGGGATGAGGCGCAGGGCCTCGTCCGAGCCGGAGGCGCGGGTGTTCGTCAGGTGCTTCGTGCGGCAGACATTGACCGCAACGTCGTCAGCCTTCGGGCAGACGCCGACGATCATTCCCGCGTAGACCTTGGTGCCGGGGGTGATGAACATCGCGCCGCGGTCCTGCGCGTTCCAGATGCCGTATGCGACCGCCTCGCCGGTCTCAAACGCTATGAGGGAGCCGGTGTTGCGGCGGGCGATATCGCCCTTGTACGGCTCGTACTTTTCAAACACGGAGGCCATGATGCCCTCGCCCTTGGTGTCGGTGAGGAATTCGTTGCGGTAGCCGAAAAGGCCGCGGGAGGGCACGAGGTAGCTGAGCTTTACGCGGTTGCCCACGGGCAGCATCTCAAGGAATTCGCCCTTGCGCGCGCCGAGCTTTTCCATGACCGAGCCCATGTAATCCGAGGGCACGTCCACGACAACGCGCTCGACAGGCTCGCACAGCGCGCCGTCTATCTCCTGATACAGCACACGGGGAGGCGAGACCTGGAACTCATAGCCCTCGCGGCGCATGGTCTCGATCAGTATGCTCAGGCTCATTTCGCCGCGCCCTGCGACGTTGAAGGAATCGGTCGCGCCCTCGACGTCGGTTACGCGCAGGGACACGTCCTTGAGCGTCTCGCGCATGAGGCGGTCGCGTATCTGTCGGGAGGTGACGAACTTGCCCTCGCGTCCGGCGAAGGGGCTGTCGTTGACGGAGAAGGTCATCTCCAGTGTGGGCGCGGAGATCTTTACAAAGGGCAGAGGCTCGGCTGCGCCTCTCGCGCAGATAGTATCGCCGATGGTGACGTCGCCGATGCCGCTCATCGCGATTATATTGCCCGCTCCCGACTCGGTCACGGGGACTCTGTTCAGTCCGTCGAACTCGTACAGGGATACGGCCTTGGCCTTGAGGGGAGCTGCGTCAGGTGCGTGGTAGTTGCAAACCTCGATCTCCTGATTCTGCTTGATAACGCCGCGCTCGATGCGGCCGATGGCAATGCGGCCGACGTATTCGTTGTAGTCGATGCTGGAGACCAGCATCTGGAAGGGGCTTTCAAGGTCCTGCTCGGGCTCGGGGATATACTCGAGTATAGTCTCGAACAGGGGCTTGAGGTCGGTGCCCTCGACGTCGGGGGAATAGCTGGCGGTGCCTTTCCTGCCGGAGCAGAAGAGCATGGGTGAATCCAACTGCTCGTCCGTCGCGTCAAGGTCCATGAGCAGCTCGAGCACCTCGTCGACGACCTCGTGTATGCGCTGGTCGGGGCGGTCGATCTTGTTGACGACGACTATCACGCGGTGGCCCAGCTCCAGCGCGCGGGAGAGGACGAAACGGGTCTGGGGCATGGGGCCCTCGGCGGCGTCAACGAGCAGGATGACGCCGTTGACCATCTTGAGTATGCGCTCGACCTCGCCGCCGAAGTCGGCGTGTCCCGGGGTATCGACGATGTTTATCTTGGTGTCGCCGTACTGCACGGCGGTGTTTTTCGCCATGATGGTGATGCCGCGCTCACGTTCGAGGTCGTTGGAGTCCATAACGCGCTCCACGATCTCCTGATTTTCACGGTAAACGCCGCTCTGCTTGAGCATCTCGTCGACCAGCGTGGTCTTGCCGTGGTCAACGTGGGCAATAATGGCAATATTCCTGAGCTTTTTCATCAAAATCTAACTCCTAATAATAATTCAGCACAAAAATGTATTTTAGCACCGAAAAGCCGTAATTACAATAGCTTTTTGCTCCGTTGCAGCGATTTTTAGCGTATTTGAAAAATATGCCGCCGCTATTGAAACGGCATACAATTTTTGTTATTATGAAATCAGCTATAAAACGGACTCAAAACCAAAAAAACATGACAGGAGGAAACATATGAAAAAGAAGACCCTAAGCCTCATACTGGCGCTGCTGATGGTATTTTCGCTGCTGCCGGCAAGCGCTTTCGCCGCAAACACGGTCCAGAGCGGCACCTGCGGCGAAAATCTGACCTGGACGCTTGACGATGAGGGCGTCCTGACCATCACCGGCACGAACCTCATGTCCAATGCTCCATGGAGCACATACAAGGACAGCATCAAGTCCGTCGTTATCGGCGAAGGCGTGATGAGCGTTTGCGACAACGCATTTTACGAATGCACCAATCTTGAGGAAGTCTCTCTTCCCAAGGGTCTCGATACGATTGGCTCCAGCGCCTTTCGTGGCTGTTCATCGCTTGAGAAGATCAACATTCCGGCCAGCGTCACATACATTTCAGATCGGGCATTTTGTGATTGCTCCAAGATCAAAGAGATCACTCTTCCGAACAAAATTATTTACCTTTCGGATTTGACTTTCTACGGTTGCTCATCGCTTACAAGCATAACGATTCCCGAGCGTGTGGCGCACACCGGCTCTGCCGTGTTTACCAAATGTACTTCACTGAAAAATGTCGTTATTAACGGAACTATGCAGACGCTCGAGTATTCAATGTTTGCAGGCTGCTCAGCTCTTGAGAGTGTTAGTCTGCCCAAAAGCTTAAAGTCAATCAATACGGGCGCATTTGCCGACTGTACCTCCCTCAAGAACGTATACTTCGGCGGCACAGAGATGCAGTGGTATACTATTGAGATACAGGAGAACAACGATGCTCTCGACTCGGCCAACGTGTATTTCGCCCTCGATTACCCCTTCACCGACATTGCCGACAGCGGCTACCGTGAATATATCTCCCTCGGTCAGGCCGTGGGCATAGTCAACGGCTACCCCGACGGCACCTTCCGTCCCAATCAGCCCGTCACCCGCGCACAGATGGCTGCCTTCAGCTACCGTCTGATGAAGCTTATAGTCGGCAGCGAGCCCGATGCCAAGTACAAAGTCGACTGCGGCTTCAAGGATTCTGCGAGCATCGCAAAAGACTACAAAGAGGCAGTCAATGTCATGGCAAACCTCGGCATCATCACCGGCTTTGACACCGACAACGACGGCGTGGGCGACACCTTCCGTCCCAACGCCACCGCGAACCGCGGTCAGGCCGCGACCATCATCGTAAGAGTTGCCGCGTCCCTCGGCGGAAGCGAATGACGGCAGCAAAAAGCATATAGATAAGCACACCCCCTCGGTTCGATGAACCGAGGGGGTTGTTTTACATTTCTTATATTACCGTTCTGACGCGATATAGAATCACGCCGATTTCAGCACGGATCGCCCGTCCGGCGAGGACTACATCTTTTCGGGGGCGCTGACGCCGATTATGGACAGGGACACGGCTATCACGCGGCGCACCGTGTCGGCAAGGCAGAGCCTCGCTTCGAGCACGCCTGCCTCCGCGCCCTTTATGCGGCAGGCGGTGTAGAAGCGGTGGAAGCGCGCTGCAAGCTCGGTGACGTACTTGTTGATGCGGCTGGGGTCATAGTCGCGGGCGGCAAGGCGTATTTCCTCCGGAAGCGCCGCAAGCTGCTTTATGAGCTCGCGCTCCTGCGGAGCCGAGAGCAGGGAGATATCCACGTCCTTCGGGGACGGCACCTCATGTCCCTCCTCGCGCAGCGCCGAGAGCATGGTGCATATCCTTGCATGGGCGTACTGCACATAGTACACGGGGTTTTCGCTGTCCTGCCGCACGGCGAGATCAAGGTCGAACTCCACGGGAGACTCGGGGCGGGAGTTGAAGAAGTAGCGCGCCGCGTCCACGGGTATCTCGTCGAGCAGATCCGACAGCGATATCGCCTTGCCGGTACGCTTTGACATACGCACGACCTCACCACCGCGGGTGAGCTTTACAAGCTGCATAAGCACTATATCGAGCCGGTGCTCGCCGTCGAGCCCCAGCGCGTCCATCGCGCCCTTGAGTCGGGCGACATGACCGTGGTGGTCGGCGCCCCAGACGTTTATGACCTTGTCAAAGCCGCGCTTTTCAAACTTGTTGCGGTGATACGCGATATCGGCGGCAAAATAAGTATAGAAGCCGTTTGCACGGCGCAGGACATCGTCCTTGAGCTCGAGCTTCTCGATATCCTCCTCGCTTTTTCCGGCGGCGCGGAGCTTGTCCCCGAGTATTTTCGAGGTGTTCAGCCACAGGGCTCCGTCCTTTTCATAGGTGTAGCCCGCCTCTGCGAGCTTTGACACGCTGTCGGCGACATAGCCGCTCTCGTGCAGGGTCGATTCGTAGAACCACTCGTCGTAATTTATGCCGTAGCGGGCAAGGTCGGCCTTCATCTTCGGCAGATTCTTCTCGAGGCCGAAGGCCGCCATCAGCTCATGCCGCTCCTCCCTGCTCTTATCGAGCCAGCTCTCGCCGTACTTCTCGCAGAACGCTCGCGCAAGCTCCTTTATATCGTCGCCGTGGTAGCCGTCCTCGGGAAACTCGACCGCGTCCTCGCCCTTTATAAGCTGCAGGCAGCGCGCCTCGATGCTCGTTGCGAATTTTTCTATCTGATTGCCCGCGTCATTGACGTAGAACTCGCGCCAGACATTATAGCCCGCGCGCTCGAGCACGGAGGCCAGCGCATCGCCCAGCACGCCGCCGCGGGCGTTGCCCATGTGCATGGGGCCTGTGGGGTTTGCCGAGACAAACTCGACCATGAGCTTTTTGCCGCCGCCCATATCGCAGTTGCCGTAGCTTTCGCCCTCGTCGGCAATATTTTTAAGTACGTCGCCATACCATTTATCGCCCATGCGGAAGTTCATGAAGCCGGGGCCCGCGATCTCGACGGTCTCGAACCAGCTTCCCTCAAGCTCCATATTGTCAATGAGTGCCTGAGCCGCCTTGCGCGGAGGCATGCCCATGAGCTTGGCGCTTGCCATGGCGAAGTTCGCGGCGTAATCGCCGTTTGCGCTGTCCTTTGGTATCTCGACGCTGCCCCTGAGGCTGAGATTCGCGGGGAGCTCGCCTTTTTCGGCCGCGGCGAGGTACGCCCTGTTCACAAGCTCCTCTATCTGATCCTTTGCCATCTGTATCATATTTGCCATATCTTAAGTTCCTCTCAGCTTCTGAGCCTTACGCTCATGTTTAATTTATTTCTGCTTACGACAGCGTGCTCCATGTTCACGACATAGTCGATGCTCAGCTCGCCGCCGTTATCGT
>SAMEA3663242__coassemble_226_pt1 | contig 17845 bp, 15 predicted proteins | sample SAMEA3663242__metabat2_high_PE_022 | metagenome-assembled genome bin SAMEA3663242 (sample SAMEA3663242) | pig gut metagenome | biome: pig gut; feature: pig-associated habitat; material: faeces | place: China | collected 2013 | reverse complement strand
CGATCGCCTCCTAAGCGATAGGTCGGAGGTTCGAATCCTCTCGTGGGTGCCAAAATACGCCGATAATCAGATGATTACCGGCGTTTTTCTTAAAATTTATTCGTTTTTTATAGGTGCCAAGCAGGGTGCCGAAATGCTGTTGGTATATCAATGCTGGCATGTTTATTCAAACAACTGCTCCAACTTCTCCGCTGCAGTCTTATCCGAGCTTTTCAGGAAGTGACTGTATATGTCCGTCGTGGTGCTAGTTCTCGCGTGTCCCGCTCTGCCGGAGACAGTCACGAGCGGGACGCCTGCTGCGATCTGCATTGTGATATTCGTGTGTCGCAGGGAATGTACCGTCCGATGTGGCAGACCGGCTTCATCGCAGATCTTATGCACCCAATTGTCTATCGTGCCGGGGTACAGGCGCTTGCCTTCCTCGGCCACGAACAAGCGCCCCGAGCCCTGCCAGCGGTCACCCATGTCATATTGATATGAGTCATACCACTGCTTGTAATCCGTCAGCACAGAGATCAGCTTATCGGAGATGGCGATCACGCGCTTGCTGCTCTCGGTCTTCGGCTCCTTCTCTACCACGCCGAAACCGGATACCGTCGTCACTGAGCGGGCGATCGTGATCGTCGCCTCGTTGAAATCAATGTCCGACCACTCCAGCCCGCAGAGCTCACCCCGACGCATGCCGGTGAGCAGCAGGGCCATGGCTGCCGTTTTGCAGCGAATATCCGAACAGGCATCAGCTGCAGCATAGAATCTCTTCGCGTCCTCGTCGTTCATATAGTCGATCTCCCGCGCAGGTCTCTTCGGAAAGGAGATATAATCCGCACTGGCGTAGTTATCGGCAATGATCCGCTGCTTCTTTGCCGTTGACAGGATCGCCCGCAGGGTACGCTTTACCTTGTGAATCGTCTCATAGGCATAGGGCTCTTTCGTCTGCACCACGTTGAAGAGCGTATGTACATTCCTGCCCAGACAGTCGGCAAGGCGTTTCGCGTAGTCATAGCTAATGCTGTTGCCAGCGAGCGCGGCGGAGAGTGTGGAACAGTTGAAGTCCTTTTCATACCGCAGCTTTCGGAAGCCCATATCCTCCGCCTTCATTGCCTCTCGCAGCTCAGGCTTGGCCGTCACCACCGTGACGGTCTTTTCCTTTTTATCGAGCTTATCGTAAAATCGCTGAATGATCGTCGGATTCAGCTCACGCAGCTTGTATCCGCCGATATTCTCGACGATATCCTTGATCGCAACCGTGCAGTTCATATAATAGCTGGCAGATATCTCATCCTTCCGGCGCTCCAGCCACCAGTGAGCGTATTCGCTCACCAGGGTGTCTGGCGAGATGCCCTGTGCATCGGACGAGGTCAGCGACATTTTCAGATCATTTTCATACTTGTCCGCAAAGACGATGACCTCACGCTCGATCTGCTTCGTGCTCAGGCCAGCGGGAGGTTTCCACGTCGTAGAGTGGGTATTGATCTTCCCGCTGCCTTTGTCCTTCAGTTTCACCTGGATCCGGTACGTTAGTCCGGATTTCGTCATTCGCTTTGTGATTGTTGCCATTATGATATCCTCCGCTTCTTTTTGTGGCTATGGCAAGCCCTTGGTAACAAAAGAAAGCTAGACAAATTCAGTAATATCAAGAGAAACTTTCACTTTCTCCGGATAAATATTTCAGCAGTGCGTCAAGGTCTACCAGTATCTTTTTACCGGTAAAAACACAGTGCACCTTGCCGTCCTTGCAAAGCGTCCGGATGCAGTTTGCGGTCACGGCGGACTTTGCGTCTATCTCTTTAATCTCAGCGACGGACTCGCTGACAGTTCTCATTCTGTGTAGCATGATGTTTTCCTCCTATCTTGAAAAAACTTGATAATCTTGATTTCACGGCTATACCCCCTCTTGAAAACTCGCTGTTTCGCGCGTGTCTGCGCGCCGGTCTCCAAGATGAAAAGCTGTGAAGATAAAGCACCCCCTACGGGGTGTAGTAGGTGTAGAAGCAGTTTCTTATTAGTATCTACTTTTTTAATTCTATAGAGCTAACTTGATTTGCTCCTACATCTACTACAAAATATAATTATTTTAACGGTTCTGCACGCCCGATAAGCCTATATCCGGGGATCATGGATGTGGGGCTTCCACCACCGGCGGGGCGCATCTGCTTCACATCAACTATGCGGCGTAGTGCCTGGTTGAAGTTTTTTATGTTCTCAATACCGTATCCACGATCACTGCACCAGCGACGGTATTCCTGGTATGCATCCATGGTCTTTACCTTATAATCATCGCCCTTTTCGAGCATCTCTTCCACGAACTGCATAATTTTATCGCTCTCGTGCTGATATTCATCCACGGCTGCGCGTACAGAAGGCGGTGTGTTAAAGCCTTCTTTCTGCAGGAGCTTGTATCCTTCAATGAGCCAATTCAGAATGGCGCTCTGATTTTCCGGTTTGAGGAACTCTCTCTTCAGCGTATGATCCTGCTCGTCTTCCTCAAAGTGCCTTTCGAACGGAATGATCATAATGCGATTGCTCAGGAACACCGGCATATCATTGATGACCGGCTTATGGTTGGTGTTAATGAACATCTTGAAAGTTGGCTTAAAATCGAAACTCTTTTCGTTGAGAAAACGGGCCGTGATCGTATCGTTACCGGTCATGGTTTTAACCAATGATGCATTGAGAACTAAGCCCTTCTCCGGCTCAGAGATATTAACAAAGCGCATACCGAACAGACGGGCGATATCTTCGGTCGGTGCATGACTGTTTGTATAGAGGTTGGTCCCGATGCTTTCCGGCTTCATCCCACATCCGTAAGAGCCCATGAGATTCAGGATGCTTTCGCACAGTGTTCCTTTACCGTTGCGAGTGGTGACACCAAACAGAATAAAGAAACATTCATACTGGGTATCACCGCTGAGCGCATAGCCGAGCGCTTTCTGCAAAAACTTTGCCTTATCCTGATCACCGCTGCAGATCTCCTCCACGAAGGACTCAAACCTCGGGCAGCGTGCCTGCGGATTGTAAACAGCAGGGGATTTCTTCGTGAGAAGATCGCTGGAGCGATGCTCCGTGAATTCCATCGTATCAAGATGAAGCGTGCCGTTGGCACAATTGAAGGTGAACAGATCCGTGTCGAACGCATCCATGCTCAGACTGTATGCACCCTGTGCGTCCTTGAGAAAGGTCTCCCTGCCTTTTCGGGATTGCCATTTCGCACAGAATTTCATGAATTCCTGGCGTTTGTGATCGTCCCGGATTTCTGTTGCATACTGGAACATTGATTTGGCAACATCCTTGCAATACTCCATTGCCTTCAAGCCTTCCGTGTCCTGCACCCATGCGCCGTCCTTGTAAACAAACCAGCTTTTACGCGCCGGCACATATCGTGCCAGATCCTTGAAGCAATCTGCGAAGAGCTGTCCCGCTCCGAGATCCGTCCACGGATACTGGGGATTGCTCACGGGGTTAGCTCGTTTCAGGAAATCCACGATCCGATCATCCGGCTTTGAATTAAAGTCCTCGGGCTGGATGTATCCCGGCTCGCTGCTGATACGTTCGCAAAATTTTTGTGCGCTGCTCCATATGCTATCCAGCTCGCTGCGCTCTAATGGGGGAACGCATCTTTTTGCTTCCGACAGGAAACGTTTATGCGCATCCTCAGTATCGCCATATCGTTTAATAATACAGGCAGCTTCCTTTGACATGACGGAATTTCTGCTACCTGCCGTAATTGGCTCCGGCAGAAGTTTGTCCACCGTTGTCGTGCCGGGGAAGAACTCTACGCCGTTATCGCTGCCGAACAGGAAACGGGCCGCATCCTTGGCATTGCTGTCGAAGTACGGAAAGCGATCGTATATCTGCTGTTTCATAGCAACATATAAATTTGCATCGCTCACGCGCTCGACAGGGAAGTACACGTGGAACTTCGGACGAGGCGTTTTGTCGCCCTTTGCTTTCATATGATTGCGGCTGTACGCCACATAGAATGAAGCTCCGGGGAAGGCTGCGGCAACGTCGGCCGATGTCTTCCACTCCGCAGGATCGTCGCTGTGATCGTTGTCACAGTCCATGGGAATACAGTTGGAATACTCAAATCCACCAGCAAAACGGCGATAATCCTTGTACTTGGCACATACGTGGTCATGCTTTACGGCTTCGGCAAATGATGCCTTATCCGTAATAATGGTCTCGTTGGGATATACGTTGTTTTTAGGGCTTCCGGTACAGGCTGCCGTGAATAATGTAATATCAGCGTTCATTTGCAACCTCCCATAATCTCACGCCATGCTCCATGGCGAAAATGCGAATGTCTTTGTTTTTCATTAGTTTCTCCTTTCTGACTGCAATAGCAGTAAGTTGTTGGCACACGTCAGCAAATAATCAGCTTTGTGCGCCGCTTCTGTTGACTTTTGGTTTTGCAAAGGCAAGCAGGATTTCGTTTATCGCTTTTTGATCATCCGGCTGCAGTCCGGGGAGCAATCTGCGAAGAACTTCTTCATGCTCATCGCGCAGGTATCTGCGGCTTATGTACCATCCGTCCGCGACACGGATGCCCCCGCCGTTTCCCTGCACGGTGAAAATCGGTGCAGAACATGTGAGTACTTCGATATCGCTCACTGCGGTTCTGCGGCTGATCCCGAATTCGGAAGCCAGCTCGTTGTATGTAGTGAAGCGGTGATCGCTGAGATATTCCAGCATTTGCTGCCTTCGCTCAAGCGCGCTGCGCATGTCCTGCACCTCCTTTCTGCCTTGTTGGGCTAAGATTAACGGTTAACGGTGCAACCTAATTGCACCTTTGAAAAAGTTTTTGAAATTTTTCCTGTGCAAGTATCGTAGTGGTTAACGGTTGCAACGAATGCAACTGTTAACTTTCCTGTTCGTTTTTTCAGTGAGAAAATATAGTATCTTGTGGACATCTAATGACCACAAGGAAACTCTACAGGACGATTATTCATCTTGGTGAGCTCACCTAATGAGTCCATTGACTGTTTTTATCGTAGAATTCAAAGTGCCCACCTAATGGACAGTTTGAAATATTTTTTTGCTATATGAGGGATGGTAATAACGATTTTGCACCATAAAGTACCAGTCTGATTGGTACTTTGGCTTTGCATCGCATAGGTTATCGAAAAAGCAGCCAGCCTAATTGGCCACTTTTGACTATTTTTAATCTTCCGTGATTAGTATTAGAAAAGAAGTAGCTCACCTAATGAGCTGCTTTTTTGCTTCTGCAGCAGAAAATAACATCCAAACCGGAAACCTAATTTCCGGTTTGGATATTAATCTGCAAAAAATCTACACATCAAATGGCCAGTCTAAATGGCCATTTGAAACACATATAGAAAAATAACAGTTAATCCGGTCACCTAATGACCGGATTAAAAAAACAGCCGACAGATTTTCTGCCGACTGTTCTCACCTTGTTTAATTATGCTTCGATGGCGTCCAGCTTGATGTTCTTGTACCCCGCGGCCTTCAGCTCGGCCCGCAGGATCCGCTTTGCTTCTGCCATGTTTTTTGCTGTGACATATTCCACGAAGTAGCTGCCTTCTGTGGTTCCGCCGTCCGTGGTGTAGGTTGCTGTAGTGTGGATTTCGTATTCCTTCATTTCTACGTCCTCCGGTTCCTTTTTGTAAAGCTATTAAGCCAGAGAAACCTACAGAAAGCCAGAGAAATCGACGATAATCAAGGGGTAATATGTAACGAAAACACTTGGGAAACAACCGCATATTGCACAAAAAACGCCATCACACCCTTCCGGATGCGATGGCGCCGAATTATTCGTCAATAAGGTTCTGATCGCTGTTGCTACTGATAAGGGCTTCTGCCGTCAGCCGCAGACCGAGCTTGAAACCGAGGACGAATGCTGTAACCTCGGTCATGGAACTCAGCTCCGATGTGTTGTCCTTGAACTTCCCGAAGGTCTCTTTCTGCGCCTCGGTCAGCGTCGCGATCAGTTTTTCTTCGCTGCGTGTGGCGAGCTGCAAGACGTGCGTGTATTCGCTGCCATGCCGGTATTCCCGCTCCGACGGCGTGATATTGCCGTAGTATAGTTCTTCTATGGTGCTCATGTGTGCCACCTCCTTTGTCAGCGCACACAATACCAGAGAAACGCCACAATATCCAGCACTAAAAAGGGGAAAGGCCGACTAAAACCATGCGCAGAAAGTGGATATTTGCCGGATAACGGCCGGATATCTATATGAAAGACGGCTAAAACTACGTTACAGACACGCCGAAAGATAATTAAATATCGCGATAGAGCAGGTACATTTTCGCAAAGACATATTTGTGCTACGGTGTAAAAACATGCGAAAGAACCGAGAAACCGGGTGAAAAACGGCCAAATCTCCGCAAAAAAGTCCAATTATGAAATCAGAGCACAGGAAAACGCAGTTAAATACACGGCAAAACCGCTGAAAACTATGCTGAAATACGCCGAGAAACCTCATTAGAGCAGCTGGATATTGTGGGATAAACTATGGATAATCCGGATTAGAGATGCGGAAAGCGCGTCTAAAAATCGTGGAAAGAACTAAAAAGCCCTCGACAGACGGTTAAGAATCCGTCGTCGAGGGCTTTTTAGTTGCCTCTATTCTTCGCAGCGGTGGCGAATATCGTTTAACCATTCGCCTTTGTATTTGAAATATTTAGGGCCGGCAAGTGCCCACTTAGCCTGAAGCAGCTCTTTTGCCAATGCTGTCATTGCCCAGGGCTCTCCGTTATAAAGCAGGTGCCTGTCATCAACCACCTCAAACAATTCGCCGTGATGGTCATTGCTGGGGCAGAAAAACTCCACCTGTTCGCCAATGGCAATATTGCACATGGAGAATCGGAACGGGGACATGCGCTCCTGGTGCTGCTCGCTGATCTCCTGCGCCAGCTCTTCGTCCTGCTGTTCCTTTGCCGTCGCTTTCCACTTTTTCAGGCGGTGCTTGTAACCGTTGATCTCCGCGATGGCTTCGAGAATGGAGTAGGCATCCTCCGGCGCCATGGCAAAAAACTCACGGATGCGCTTTTTACCGTTGATCTCTTCTGCAGATCGCATGTCCGGCCTCAAGTTGTCCAGTATGGAATGCAGTTTTTTGTCGGACAGCGCAGAGTCGACCTCGTATGTAGCATACACGCGGAAGGCAAACGGCACTGCCGAGCTCCGATTCAGCTCGTCCAGCCGCTGCTTTACGTCCGTGGCATAGCCGATTTTGACATATTCCTTAAATGACGGATTTGTCAGAATATAAATGTATCCCATAAATCACAACTCCTTCATAATCTCCACAAACTGGTCCAGCGTATATGCACCATCGATGCCAAAATCACGGTTTTTGAACACCATGAAGTAGCGGTAGTTCGGGCCGGAATGAGCCTGCCATTTGCGGCCAAGTTTCAGCTTTCGCTCACTATCGCTATTGTCACGGTCATCGCCTTTATACTCTATCAGGACGAGTTTGCCGGAATTGGTCATGACCATGAAATCCGGATAATGATTGATATATCCGTTCAGCCGGAAGCCCTTACGCTCAATGATCCTGTGCCACCACTTGACATTGCTCAGGCCAACTACGGCGTCAATCAGATCATGTTCGCCGTTATTCATATCGTCCTTCTCTGCTTCATAGAGAGACTTCGGAATGGAATCAGTTGTATCTGCGGGCGTGATGACGTTCGGCAGCTCATAGCTTTCGCGGCAAACGATTTTGCCACTATCCAGCCAAAGATCAAACTGCCTTTCACGATATGCATCTTCCAAACCTTTGATCTTATCCTGAATCTTTGCAGCATATGTAGGAATTGCTGTTTCCATTGCTGAAAGCTCATCCTCAGTCATGCCAGCTACAATTCGGCGCACATAATCGCTTATCTCCGTTGCCACATAACGATTGTTTCTATTAATCTGGCTACATAGCATGTTGGTACAACTTTGAATTTTCTGCTCAGCAGGAAGCTGTGCGAGGCGATTACGGATATATGAGCTCAGTTCACTATCTGCACGTTTATACTTTGGTACTGCTTCACCGTTTTCCTCAACATCCACACGGTACATTTCACCAGTTGCAAGTTCAAAGCGTACTTGTGCATCCTGGCCTGCCAGTGAAAAACCTTCTGAAAGGTTTTCAGGCTCCAGGAGTTCAAACTCATCACCGAAAAGGTCGGGGATTGAACGCAGGAAAAACTGTGGTACTCGAAGTGCGGACACTTCTTCGGCAAGGTATGCCTGTATAGCGTTCTGCGTCAGCATATCTCCGAGTTCACCTCCCATAAATCCATCATCATGCGTATCGTTAACTGATGCAGTATAGTTATCTGCCTGTTCTGTGGCCTCTCTTAACATCTGAGTGATATTCGTGTTAGACGTGGTTTCTACACCAATTGCGGTTTTAATTTCCTCAACGTTTACGTCGCTGAAATCATCTTCAACTTGTTCCGCATCCAATGGAATTGTTGTCTGTACATGTTCCGGTTCAGCTGGGGTCTGCGGTAACTCGACAGCATCACCTATACGGTAATCTTTACGGCTGAAACCGGCTTTATTTAATCCGGAAACGATCTTTTCCAATGTGCTATGGAAGTCAGCAGAATTTGTCAGCACATAAGAAGTGTTTAGCAGTGGAGAAGCATGCTGCTTTGCATAAGGTTGACGCAGAATGCGTCCGAGAATCTGCTCCACATCCACGGTGGAAGTGCGGTTTGCAAGAGAAGCCAGGATGTACGCAAATGGGCAGTCCCAGCCTTCTTTCAGCGCGTTCACGGTGATGATATAGCGAATCTTGCAGTCGCGGCTCATAAGATCAACGTTTTTGAGGTCGTCCACATTGGAGGTCTTGACTGCAATCTCGTTTTCAGGAATGCCCATGTCAATAAGCATTGTTTTTATTCGATCGAAGGTGTCGCTATTATCGCCGGTACGAGGCTGGGCTTGGAACAATACTATGGGGCGAATATAGCTTCCCCCAGCTGCTTCTGCAGCAATAGCTTCGCGCTCGATGCTTCCGCGAAGCTGAATTGCATCCTGAATGACGCTCTGGCGCGTAGTCCGGTTATACACTACAACCGGAAGCTTGACCATGTGCTCCCGTTTCAGCTCACGTGCATCCACATAAGAGATAATATTACTGTTGCGGCGAGGTGTAGCCGTCAGATCAAGCACGAAAGACGGATTCAGATTGTTCAGCATCTCGGTACTGAGGTCAGACCCGGCGTTGTGGCTTTCGTCTACCACTACCACAGGCTCCAGATGGCGCAGCACCTGAATCAGTGCCGTATCCGGTGTGTCGGCCAGCAGTACATCATCGTCCTTAAAATATTCAGCAAAGCGGAATAGATTACCGTTTTCCTGATATACCTTACGAACATCTCGATTGCGGCTGTTAATACGCAGTGAGCTGTAACTCATAATGCAAATTGTCAGCATCTCACGCACGGTATCCGGTGAGAAGTTTTGTCCGTTCAGCAGCATTTCTTTCGTGTAAACACCGACACGACCGGCAAAATCCTGATCCAGTTTCTGGCGGTATGGATGATTCACGTCTGAGAGGGTGCGGATCGTCTGTGACAGGATAGAATCGCTGGGGACAAGCCATACCACCACCTGCGGCTTGCCGGTGGGAAGTGCATCGAAAATGCGCTTAACGGATGTACATGCCATGAAAGTCTTACCGCCACCGGTGGGTACCTTCATACAGACGTGAGGCACCCGCTCAATGGAATTGTTATATGAAGGGACACCGCCGAGACCAACTGCTACATCTTTTGCAAACCAGTATTCACGCCATGCCGAAAACAGATTTGTGCCCCGGTTGAGGCAGTTCAAGTATGCTGACAGGTCGCGCATGACTTGTTTTTGATAATTGTTTAGTTCCACTAATATACACCTCCGTTATCTCGGAATATCTGTCGGGAGATAGGATACAAGAGCGCTTACTATATCATCACGCTTTCCTCCATGTAAAAGTGCAATAATAAATGGACGGTAGTTTTTATTATCTACCCCAAAGAACTTTCCGATAGAAGTTGAAATATTCTTACAATTAAAGACCTTGATAACCTCAGAATAATCGGCATTCTTCAAGACAGTATTAAACTTCTGTTCTATCTCCGTATGAATAGCATCATAGCTAATTTCTTTGAAAGTAGCATCCAGGCTGGCCTTGGCCTCTGAATCATCTTTCTTTGAGATTTCGGCGCTCATAAGCTTATACTTAATTTCAGCAACCGTTGCCTCACAGATTTGGCCATTGATTTGCCTTGCAAACCGCTCTTCAATAACATACTTTTTTATTTCGGAAAATACAGCGTCAGGATCTTTTGCCATATGCGAAGCAATCATACGTACAAGATCTTCAACAATAAAAAGATTTTCGACTTCAGCCACATTGATTGTGTAAATATGATCTTCCTTGTATTTTTCAATTTCGTAATCGGATCGGAAGTCACGGTCAATGATGCCAAAAACCTCGCAATCATGTAGCGATGGATTATTACGAAATGCCTTTGTACGAGCAATTACCTGTGTGCAGCTTCCGCAGGGAACGATATGATAATTCGGATAGAGTTCAGTATAAAGCTGGGTATCGAAACTGTTCATCTCACCTTCAACAAATAATACATTTTTCCTACTTCCGAGAATGTCAAGCAGCAGTTCTTCCGGCAAATCATTCCCGTCAACTTTTTCGAGTTTCCAGTTTTGACCGTCGTATTCTTTAATCCAGATTTTATCTGCATGGGGGTGCATAGCAGCAAATTGAGTGTCATGCGTAATGTAAATGAACAGGCAGTCAGGGCGATAACTCTCTAAAGCCATCCACAGGCGATTCATAATAGACCGATGCAGATGGATTTCAGGCTCGTCCATGATGAGTGTTTTGTTTTCCGGAACGCAGAGAACCTGGGCGGCTAAGTATAATACCGCCCTTTCTCCGTCGCTCATTTGATTAGCAGAGTATTTTACCGTAGTTCCATCCTGTTCAAATGCAGCATAGAATTTAGAATCATCAACCAAAAGTTTACGTTGTGGTAAGACTTCGTTCCATAGCATTTGCAATTTTTCAATTATCGTAGTTGGGGTTTTAGGTAAAGGTTTACTTCTTTGTTCAGCGTTTTTACACAATTCAAAGAATTTATGTTCTTCATTATTGTTTTTTGCCAAAAGTGCAGCAAGTACATCCTCATAGTCATTTAGTAATGTTGTAGTTGCTTTCGAATATTCACGCCATCCCCAGCGGGCACCTTTTTTTCCTTATATGCACCGGTATTTGTTCCATAATTTCCATATAGGACCAAGTCCTCAGCTTCCGAATAATTCTTTAACGGAATATTCTCATTGAAATTCAGATTTCTCTGAGCGCCAATACGATGAGTATTTGCAAAATCCTGTTGTTCAATCCACGCGCCGAGTTTGCTCTTGCCTGCGCCGTTTGCGCCGACAATAATAACGGCGTTGTTAGTTGTGCCGTATTCTTGTTTTTGCCCTTGATCGTCTGGAAGCCAATATGTAAAATCCATAATGTTCCTTCTTTCTGTCAGTAAGCGTATTTACAGTTTCGTTATGTCTCTTGGGATCTTTTTAAATGCAATGTGGTACTTTTCAAGTTCTGCATCGCTGAGTGTGCAGAGGTCGGCATAGATCACATAAGCGTCGGCCTTGGTTTTGACCGTATGCAGGAATTCACGGTTTAGCGTGGTGACAGACTCCCGCTGATAGTAGAAGTAATAGGCGCTGTTCACATGAATGCCCATGTAATATGGCTCATCCGGGTGTGCTTCAGGCATCTGACTTTTGGTGTCGGTGAAATAAACATATTCCCTAATCTTATCGACACCGACATTTTCATTCAGTACATCGCCGTTCATAAGCGGCTCGCCCAGCTCATAGTAGCTGAAATTGCCGCCAACACCAGCCACAGTTTTCTTTCCAGTACCATATCCGCTGATGACACATTTTGCGCGCTCGGCGGTAATGCTGTCGGCGTAGTCCATCATTTCAACAAGGATGAATTTGCGCTTGCCGCCGTCCGCCTTGTTCATATTAAGAACTGCGTGGGCAGTGGTGCCGGAACCAGCAAAAGAGTCAAGAATGATGCTATCAGGTTGACTATAAAAACCAAGTAAATATTGAATCAACGCTGTTGGTTTCGGGAAATCGAATTTGATACCCATTATTGCGAGATCGTTGCTCATGTTCTGTGTACTACCCAAGTTGGACAAGACTGATAAAACGTGACTGATTGTTTCGCGCTTTTTTACCATTTCAATGGCACCGGTTTTTGTGATTTCAAATGTAGTTGTCTGTCCTTTTGAATCAAGCACGGGCGCAAATCCGTTTGCGATAAAGTCGAGAAGAATATTCTTTGATGACCATCCACTCTCAACATCAACATCTGATACCAATTTTCCGTTATGTATTTCCGCCTTATCATGGTAATGCGGAAAGGCGGTGTCCCTTTTTTCAATCGTGAGTTCATTAACAGCACAAGGGAAACCCACTGGCAAAGTTATAATTGACATTGGATTTTTGGGGCCATTTTTTACGAGCGTATTTCTGACTTCATCATTAAAAATTTTGCTCTTTTCAGATGCATTTGGATCTATTCCATTTGGAAGGCCAAGCTCATCTGGCGCCTTTGTATAGCACAGAATATACTCGTGACAAACCTTGATTTTTGCTTGATTATCAAAATTCCCATCGGAACGCCAAACCAACTGTGCAACTAAATTTCTTTTGCCAAAGATCTCGTCACAGATAATGCGCAAATTTGCTGCTTCGTTATCGTCAATGCTTATGAAAATAATGCCGTCATTTGACAATAGCCTATGCAACAATTTAAGTCTGGGATACATCATACACAGCCATTTATCATGACGCGAAAGATCTTCACCTTCATCACCAACAGTTTCGTTTATCCATTTTTGGATACGTGGATCATCGACATTATCAGAATAAATCCATGCTTTATTCTTTTCTGAACTCTTAGCGGTATTATACGGAGGATCAATGTAGATGCACTTGACGCGCCCCTCGTATTGGGGCAGCAGGGCTTTCAGCGCGTCCAGATTATCGCCGTGGATAATCATGTTCTCGCTGCCGTTGTCCTCTTCATGCTTGCCGCTTTCATCATAGCTGTACTGCCGCTCCAGAACCCGGTACGGCACATCCAGATGATGATTCACAACTTTATCTTTTCCAATCCATTCAAGTGTCGGCATGGTTGGTGTCCTCCATAGTTGTTGCTTGTTTTTTTATTCTAAACTCACTCAACATTGCTTGTATTACAATTGCATCTCGGTATTCCTTTTTGAACGAATCCATTATATAGCCATTTATCTCTGGAAAGTATGGAAGACCTTTTTCTCCCTGCGCAGAGCACAATTCCTTAAATCGTTTAATATTTTTCCTTATATAATGGAAGAATTCCTTTTGTTCATTCTGCGACTTAAAGAATACGATTGCATTTAAGTAATCCCTATAAGAATATTCTTCGGAAGTTTCTTTATCGTGGAAAAAATCAAGCAGATTAGCGCTCAAGCTGTCCTGTATATAATAACCGAATGCTGAAACACCTAAATCATACAAATCATATGCTCGACTTGGAGCTACAACGAAGCTCCTTCCTCCATCAAGTGCGAGTCCTAGTAATTGCTCAATAGCTGTTTGATGGTATTTCAAGGTAATAAGCCACCAGCTGGGAGTAGTGTTAACTTGCCCGAAAATATAGTATTCGTACCCGGTTCTGGTTTCATCACGTTCACTGGTAATTGTGTACTCAGGAGCAAACTTGTAGAAATACCCCATATCATTGTCCTGGATGTATTCCCAATCGTCAGAATGCTTTAAATAGTAGCGAAATTTTTCAATGGGGGTTTCATCAAGATGGAATCGCTTGCGCCACAAATATTCGACATTGTTAATATCCGCAGATTTATCAATTGCTGTGTTTGAATCCATCACACGAGTATAAATGTGATTAGCTCGTACTCCATCAAATTTTTCTGTAAGGTAAAATGGTGTGTTATGATTGTTTTCAATTACGATTACATCGGCATGTCCTCCGTACAGCAAAATTTGTTCAACATGAACGAGCGGTCGGACTCCGCCAGCAAATTTCTTGTCTTTTAGAAAATCGACAACCATCTGTGTGGTTCTTCGATTAGGGTCGTTTTGCACATCTACAATGGAATAGTTTGTTTCTTCATCTACGCCAATTATAATATAAGCATTACGATTGCAAAGATTATTAGACATACATATGATGTCATGCAAGAAATCGGTTTTGTTACTGTACCATTGTTTTTTAAAATCCCAGTAGCCGCCCTCTTGCTGAAGTGAGATTAGTCGAATTATCTCTTCTGAAAGGCTCATCACTGTTACTATCCCTCCGTCAATATCTCCAAATACTCATCCAGCCGCTCATTCACATACCCCGCGATCAGTTCGGTCATTTCCTCGGCGCTGCCGTCGCGGTAATAGGTGTCAAATGCATCGTAATACTTTTTGCGATCTGCGAACTTGACGTTAATAGCAGGGTAGCCGTTGCGGATTAGGTCAAGATTCATAATGAGTCTGCCTGTTCTGCCGTTGCCATCTATGAATGGGTGTATGCCCTCAAATTCAAGGTGGAAGCGGGCAATACGCTCGATTACGCTCATGGTGATCTTGCACTCCTCATTGGACGCAAGCAGCTCCATCATCTTAGGTTCGATCAGATACGGCTGCACCGGCTCGGTGTACGCGCCCATGATGCGCACGGGAATCTTCCTATATATACCTTTATCTTCAGGCTGGTTCATGAGGACAAGCGAGTGAATATTTTTAATCACAAACTCGCTGAGCGGGAGTTCCTGCTTCGCAATGTCCTGAATATACAGAAATGCGTCTCGGTGGCCGACTGCTTCCAGGTGGTCTTTCAGCGGCTTCTGGTCGATGGTCATGCCCTCCAGCACCATTGCGGTCTCTTTCAGTGTCAGAGTATTGCCCTCGATGGCGTTGGAGTTATAAGTGAACTCTACCATGAATTCTTCCTGCAGGCGCTTTACCTCTCCGGGCGTGAGCGGACGCATAGCGTTTAGACGATCGCGCTTTTGCTCAATCTCAGCAAGTACACCGGCACGGCTCCGTCTTCCATCCAGCGGCTTTTGCGCGTTCTCCGGAATCATGTACAGATTTCCCTTGCGAATGACGCCGGGGATTTTTCCTTCGGCGCACAGCAAACGCACACGGCGGGTTGATATACCCCACTTTTCCGCGGCCTTTGATACCTTTATATATTCCATTTGAGATTCCTCCCAAGTTATTTCATAGTTCATATAATACTATAACGCAAAATCGGAATGATAGCAACATAATATTTGCCGTATTCACGGTGTTTCATTCCGATATTAAAAGCCTGCAGGAATGTTTAGTGTTGAATTTTACACTATGGCACCATTTTTGGCACCCTGTTTGGCACCATGCCGTTTCGACGTATCGTAAAAGACGGGGAAAATATAAAAAATACCGCGAGATCATACCTGAAATCGCGGATTTTACGTAAAATATCAATATTTTGGACATAGCGTACCCTATTATGGAGTATTCACAGTCCTGGAAGTTGGGAATGTCAGCCTTGTTATCCAGCTTTGCGAAAGGTAGTGAATTCGTATCTCGCCGTGGAACACCCGGATGAGCAAAAGACCGTATCGAGATTAACCGATACGGTCTTTTCTGCCATATCTTACTTTTCAAGCTTGCAGACTCTGTTTCGCTCTGCAAGGGTAATGCTCATTTTGCGGCAGAGTGCGTTAACGCTGTCAAAGTCGCCGTCAACGATTGCCTGCTCAATGCTCTGCGCCTGAGTGTTCAGCTCGTTCTCCAGAGCCTCTGTGCTTTCGCTGCTGACGATGTCACTGTAGCGAAGCTCCTCTGCAAGGGCGGTCACGGCAGACTCCGCGTCAGTGCCTTTGCAGGTGGAGGCAAGGGAAATCATCTTCGACTGAATCGAGCGCATTTTCTTGACTTCCTTCTTGATTACCGCATCCTGACGTTCAACCTCATCGCGCATGGCATCAGCGCTGATAAACCCGATGACAGCGGCGCAAAGCATGAGAATGAAGATGACAATGCCCACCCAGGCCGGTACCCACTTTGCCACAGCCATAAACACAATGCTGAGTGCAAGCTGTGCGCCGAGATATACCGTGCTGAGTTTCGCTATCGGGAAGCCGTAGAATTTGCTCTTTGCGCTTTCGCCTGCAAAGGCCTTGGGATAGGCATAAATCTGTGCGGCGATTGCAATTACCGCAAAAATGTATGCCGACCAGAACAGGCCATTCTTTATGAATGGGACGACAAAAGCTATTACGCTGAATGCGGCAAACACCGCCGCAACAATTATGAGAAATCTCGTTTTATTTTTACTCATGGCTTGACTCCTTGTCTTTTCCTCAAATCTGCAACCATTTTTACGATGTTTTCAAAATAACTATTCCGACTATGCTGTTTCCTTTGCTTCTCGATTATCTGCCTCAGCGTTTTTTCGTAGTTTCGTATTAAGAAGCTTCCTGCTCGGTTGGCGACTATTTTGCGGCACAGAACTCTTTCCATATACTCTGCGGCAAATCTGTCTACTGTTCTTGTATATAGCAAATAATCAGGATAATCCTTGTTCAGGTCTTTTCTAAGCAGAGCATCGTTGCAAGCAAATAATTCGTTGAGCCTTACAAAAGTAAATACTCTTTTTTCGCGTTGCTTAGCGCAAAAGTAGGTTATTAATGCTATAGGAACAGCGATAATTGTTGCAATATACGCAATTAATTCAATGGTCTTCATTTATGTTATCTCATTTCTTGGGCAGCTTGATATCTGTCCAGCCGGACACATCGCATCGACCGCCGCCGTTTTCTCCCACGGCAACCACCGTACCGTCGGATTTCAGTCCTACCGTATGGTAGTAGCCTGCGGAGATTGCCACGATGTCCGACCACTCGCTCACATCGCACTGACTAGCGGAGTTCGAACCCACGGCAACCACCGTACCGTCGGATTTCAGTCCTACCGTATGGTAGTCGCCTGCGTAGATTGCCACGATGTCCGTCCACTCGCTAACATCGCACTGACCGTAGTCGTTTGTGCCCACGGCAACCACCGTACCGTCGGATTTCAGTCCTACCGTATGGTAGTAGCCTGCGGAGATTGCCACGATGTCCGTCCACTCGCTAACATCGCACTGACCAGCGGAGTTCGAACCCACGGCAACCACCGCACCGTTGGATTTCAGACCTACCGTGTGGCTACTTCCTGCGTAGATTGCCACGATGTCCGTCCACTCGCTAACATCGCACTGACCAGAGGAGTTCGAACCCACGGCAACCACCGTACCGTCGGATTTCAGTCCTACCGTGTGGGCGAAGCCCGCGGAGGTTGTCTCGCGCACGGTAACATCATTCCAAAGGGCAAAGGATTTTTCATGAGCATCTTTAAAGTTGCCCGCTTTTCCATAGGCGATGGCGGCTTCTGCGGTTTTGCTGTCCTTTTCAAGCTTCTGTGCCTCGGCATAAGCGTTTTCTGCATTTTCGGCATACTTTGCAGCCATTTCTTCAGGTGAAAAGCTTGCAGGAAGCTTGATGTCCGTCCAACCGAACACTTTGCACTGACCGTCTTCGTTTTCTCCCACGGCAACCACCGTACCGTCGGATTTCAGTCCTACCGTGTGGCTACTTCCTGCGGAGATTGCCACGATGTCCGTCCACTCGCTCACATCGCACTCACCGTCGTAGTTCTCTCCCGCGGCAACCACTGTACCGTCGGATTTCAGTCCTACCGTGTGGCTACTTCCTGCGGAGATTGCCACGATGTCCGTCCACTCGCTCACATCGCACT
>SAMEA3663242__coassemble_222_pt1 | contig 17940 bp, 16 predicted proteins | sample SAMEA3663242__metabat2_high_PE_022 | metagenome-assembled genome bin SAMEA3663242 (sample SAMEA3663242) | pig gut metagenome | biome: pig gut; feature: pig-associated habitat; material: faeces | place: China | collected 2013 | reverse complement strand
CCATACTTGACACGCTCGGCACCCAGCTCGGCATCGGCTTTCTGGCAAAGCCGCTCATCGAGATCGGCGGCACGGGCTATACGATAGGCAAATTCGCCTCGGCGATGGTCGGGCCGGGCATGGCGGTGGCCATAGGCTTTGCCCTGAACGCGCCGGCGATGGTGCTGTTTTCGCTGATACCGGTCGGCTACGCGACCAACGTCATGGGCGGCGCGGGCGGCCCCCTCGCGGTCTATGTCGTGGCGATAGTCGCCGCTGAGTTCGGCAAGATGGTCTCCAAGGAGACGAAGATCGACATACTCGTGACCCCCATCGTCACCATACTCGTCGGCGTCGGCCTTGCATATTTCGTCGCGGCGCCCATCGGCAAGGGCGCGATGGCCGTCGGCACGCTCATTAAATGGGCGACCACCCAGCAGCCCTTCGTTATGGGCATACTTGTATCCGTCATCGTTGGCATTGCGCTGACGCTGCCCATTTCCTCGGCTGCTATCTGCGCTGCGCTGAGCCTGACGGGGCTCGCGGGCGGCGCGGCTCTCGCCGGCTGCTGCGCGAACATGGTCGGCTTTGCGGTGATCTCCTTCCGCGAAAACGGCTGGGGCGGCATCGTTTCTCAGGGGCTGGGCACCTCCATGCTCCAGATGGGCAACATCGTCCGCAACCCGAAAATATGGATCCCCGCCATCGCGGCCAGCGCGATCACAGGCCCTGTGGCCACCTGCATATTCAAGCTTGAGATGAACGGCGCGGCGGTCTCCTCCGGCATGGGCACCTGCGGCCTTGTCGGCCCCATAGGCGTCTGGACGGGCTGGGCAAATCCCTCGGCCGAGGCTGTGCTCGACGGCGCGGCGGCAATGATCCCCACCGCCGGCGACTGGATAGGTCTCGCTCTCGTGGCGATCGTCCTGCCCGCGGTCCTCTCGTGGGTGTTCGGCCTCATCTGCCGCAAGCTCGGCTGGATAAAAGACGGCGACCTCAAGCTGCAGCCGTAAGAACTGTCCGGTGTAAAGCTTCCGCAATTTTATATTGCGGTTTCCCGACCGGTGACAACGGAACCGGCCGTTTTATGGTCTCCGTTTGATCTGTATACTAAATGAAAAAGCCGCTTCAAATGAAGCGGTTTTTTATTTGCAGCTTCGCTCGGCGCGGCTTTTGCGTAAAACAGCTGCTTCCCATCCGGGACGATCGCGCTCGATTTCGGAGCATCATGAACCGGTCTTTGTTCGTCATAAGCGTTCTCCCTTATGCAAATAATCGGGGTGTTTTCTGTATCCGACGCCCGCTTGTTTTTACGTCTGTTTTTTGTTTCCTTTTGTAATTTTTTTGTTGAAAAATGGAACTCATTTTGGTATACTTATTGCATTAGCATTTGAAAAGAAGGTGTTCGATATCCACTTCTTCTACATAGTCTGCTTCTGCATCGCATGCTGCCTTTTGATAATGGCAATAAAAACGGCCGCTGACAGCAAGAGGGGTAAGCTCCGGTTCGGCGGGCTGTTTGCCTGTCTGCTGCTGGCAACGTATGTCATATATATGCCCATTCTGTTTTCCGACTATGACGCGCCGACGGCGCTCCTTGGCGGAGTGATAAACGCACTTCAGGTCATATCTCTCGATGCTGACTATCTTGAGTCCTATGAGATAGTCCGCACCGCATTTAGCGGCACGACCTTTTCCTATCTGTACTCCACGGTGCTGGGATTCCTGCACTTTGCACTTCCGGCAGTTTCCGCAGTTACGGCGTACACCTTTATAGTTTACTGCATGACAAACCTGCAGATGGCGGTGGTAAACCGGCACAACGGCGAGCTCTTCATTTTTTCCGAAGTGAACGAGCGTACGATTTTTACCGCAGCGGATCTGCACAAGAACTGCCCCCGTGCCGACATTGTCTTTGCCGGCTACGGTAACGACATCGGCTACAAAGAGTTGATCGACGAGCTGCACTGCGTTTTTAAGCCCGAGCCCATAACGGAGCTTAAAATACACAACAGGACCGGGCGGCAGTGCCACTATTTCTGCTTTTCGTCCTCGGGGGATCACAACCTCGATGAAGCGCTGACCCTTGCTTCTAAGCTTTCGGACTGTGACGAGCTCACGCAGAAAAGAAGCCACATTTATATCGCGGCTGACGGCAAGGAGACCGAGACCATGATCGACTCCGTCAACAGCGGCATTACGGATATACAGCTCATAGACGAGAACTGCTTCTCGGTTTATTCGCTGCTTAACGAGTACCCTCTTTATCTTGGCGCACACGACGGTGTAATTTCCCTGCTGATATGCGGCTTCAACGAGCTCAGCGAGCAGCTTTTCAGGACGGCCCTGTGGTGCGGGCAGCTCGAGGGATACAAGCTCAAGATACGTCTGATTGCTCCCGAGAGCGAAAACAGACTCGACCGGATGCGGATGGATTTTCCCGAGGTGTTTTCGGAAGATTACGACATCGGCTTCAGCTTTTATCGCGAGGAGTCGGAGTTTTCCGCACTGCTGAGTCAGCACGGGGATGCAAGCTATATCTGCGTATGCGGCAGCAGCGACAGCGACAGTATAAGCAGGGCGCTGTTCATAAGGCGGCAGTTTTATAAGAACGATCTCAGCCTGTGCAAAAAGCCCTTTATTGCCGTTCACGTTAGAAGCGACGAAAAGTACAGCATGGTTAGAAATCTGAAGACAGGCGAAACGAACCCGAGCCGTAGAGTGAGCTATAACCTCGTTCCGTTTGGCTGCACAAGCGCCTGCTACAGCTACTCGAGCCTGCTCAGTTCGGATATAGAGGGTCTGGCAAAGAATGTACATATGTGCTATGAGGACATTTTCTCTGACGGCCCCATAAACGTATCCGAGGCGCTCATGCGCTACAACGAGCTGGAGGTCAACAAAGCGTCAAACCGCGCAAACGCAATGCACATCAGATACAAGCTGTGGCTTATGGGCCTTGACTACACGAGCGACGAAACGGCGCAGGAGGTCGATTTCAAAGAATATCTCACGTCGGATCGTCTTGACAGTCTCATGCTGACCGAGCATGACAGGTGGATGGCGTTCCTTCGAAGCGAGGGCTGGACTACCGCAACGCTCGAGGAAGTTGAAGAGTACAAGAAAAGCGGCCTGTCTGCCGGCAGGCATAATTGCCCCTTGCTTATGATGCACCCCTATATCTGTCCCTTTGACGAGCTGATCGCCCGTTCGGATGCCCTCGGGCTGCCGGACGCCACGGTCTACGACAGGGAACTTATCGCAAGAATTCCGGATATTCTGCACGACAAGTGGAACGTTTCCGGCAGGAAATATAAGATAATAAAAAAAAAGAGCGGAGGTATATAGAAATGGGAGAAGCAAAAGCACCTGCAGTTGAGACCCCCTCCAGATCCATTCAGACAAAATTTGAAGTGTACACGGGAGATGAGCCCTATCTCTTCGTCAGCTACTCACATCATGACGCAGATAAGGTCTACCCCATTCTCGACGCTTTGTACGACAAAAAGTACAGGATATGGTACGATGAGTCCTGCGAAAACGGCAGCGACTTCAGAGACGAACTCAGACATATGATAAAAGGCTGCTCCGCTGTCCTGCTGTTTGTATCTTCTTCGTCTATGCAATCGCCGTTCTGCGGGATGGAGATCATCGTCGCGCGCGAAAACGCGAAAAGGATATATCCCATTTATCTTGAGGATTCCTGTGTACCCCCCGCATTTGAGATACTGCTGTCGAATACGCATCACGGCACAACGGAAAACATTGCGAAGCTCATAAAGACCCTCGTGCGCGATCTCCCCGCCGAGGCAATGGACCGCCTCACCACGACCGGCGACGGCAGACTTACCAGGTGTGAGGATAACGGACACCGCATAGCCGTCGACGAGGGCATAAGCGTTATCTGCTCCGGTGCATTCAAAAACCGTCGGGCGCTTCACCATATCGATCTCCCCGAAACTCTTGAAGAGATCGAGAGCGAGGCCTTCCGCGGATGCTCGAGTCTTGAGGAGATCCATATTCCGAAGCTGACCGGCCGCATAGGCGAAAGCGCCTTCCGCGACTGCGTAAGCATGAAGAAGCTCGTCATAACGAACGATCACACAAAAGTGGGCGAACGCGCCTTTGAAAACTGCGCGAGCCTTGAAGAGATCTGCCTGCCCGACGGCATGACAGAGATTTACGGCGGCGTTTTCAACAGCTGCAAGATGCTCAGGAGCATCTCCCTTCCCGAGGGACTCACCGTCATCGGCGAGAGCGCTTTTTCCGACTGCGTGAGCCTCGAAAAGATAAGCATACCCAAGAGCGTGACCAAGATCGACGATCTCGTTTTCAACGGCTGCCTGAGCCTTTCCCTTATCGACATTCCCGTCGGATTGCGCAAAATAGGCAAGAACGCATTTAAAGGCTGCAAGAAGTTGAGCAGGATCGATCTGCCGGTAAGCCTGAGCTCCATAAGCGGCGCACCGTTCCGCGGCTGCGAGAATCTGAGGTCCATACGGGTCGACCCGAAAAACAAACACTTTAAATCCGAGCCGAACAAAAGCGACGGTCACGATCATGTTCTTTTCAACAAAAACAAGTCCCTGCTGATTTCTTATCCGGCAAACAGCAGAGAGGTGCAGTATGACATCCCCGACAGCGTTACCGTCATAAGCGAGTGGGCATTCTGCGACAGTAAAAAGCTCAATCGCGTCACCATTCCCGACTCCGTGCAGGAAATAGGCGAGGGCGCCTTTGCCAACTGCACGCTTTTGGACGAGGTGGAGATACCGGACAGCGTCATAAGGCTCGACGACTGCGCTTTCCGCGGCTGCAAAAATCTCGAATCGGTCATAATCCCTTCCTCTGTAACGGACATGGGATGGGGAATTTTCGACGGCTGTGAGGACTCTGTTACGGTATATTGCGACGAGAACTCCGTGGCTCAGAGATACTGCTTAAGCAATAACATCCGGCAGGCACGTATCTGCGAGCTTACCAGCGCCGACTGATCTATAAACAATGTTTGGCAGGATAGCATAATGCAGCAAGTGATAGCTTTCGTAAAAAAGAATACGGTAATGATCGTTGCTTTAGCAGCAGCGATCATTACAACTGTTTTTGTTCCCATTGACAGGGAATATATTGGCTACTTCGATTTCAAAACGCTCACCTGCCTTTTCTGCGTTCTGGCAGTGGTATGCGCACTTAAAAACATTAATTTCTTCTACATGCTTGCAAGGAAGATCATCAAGCGTTTTAAAAACACCAGGATGTGCATACTTGCGCTCTGCTACATCACCTTCCTCGGCTCGATGCTGATCGCAAACGACATGGCGCTGCTCACCTTCCTCCCTCTCGGATATCTTGTTCTCACGGTGTCCGGCCAGCAGAAGTATATGGCCTTTACCTTCGTCATGCAGAACATATCCGCGAACCTGGGCGGAATGCTCACGCCCTTCGGCAACCCCCAGAACCTCTATCTTTACACCAAGTTCAACATTCCCAATCTGGAGTTTATGGGCATTATGGCTCCTCCGTTTGCGATATCCATTGCGATCATCACCGTCTGCTGCCTGTGTGTGAAGGCGGAGCCTCTGAATATACCGGATGAAAAGATATACATACCTCCCAAAAAGACGGCGCTGTATCTCGTGCTTTTTGCTCTTTCCATTGTCATCGTTTTAAGAGGGATCCCCTATTATATCGGTCTGATCGTCATCCCGATCGTGCTGCTGTTTGCAGACCGCAAGGCCCTTGCCGACGTGGACTATCCTCTGCTGCTGACCTTTGTTTTCTTTTTCATCTTTTCGGGCAATCTTGCCCGTATCGACGCCGTGCGCGAAGTTCTGTCCGGTCTGCTGGATAAAAACACTCTTCTCGTCAGCGTCCTGTCATGCCAGTTCATAAGCAACGTACCCTCCGCGATCCTGCTGTCGCAGTTCACCTCCAACTATACCGACCTGCTCGTCGGCGTGAACATCGGCGGCGTCGGTACCCTGATCGCCTCCCTCGCAAGTCTCATCACCTTCCGCGAATACATGAACCACAACCCCGGTAAGTCCAAGTATTTCCTGATGGTTTTCTCTGCATTCAACTTCGGTTTTCTGATAATACTAACCGTAGTAATGTCGATAATATAAAAAAGACCGTGATTAAAATCACGGTCTTTTTTATTGGTTATCTCGTTTTAAAGAAGCTTACTTCTTGCCCATGTTCATCTGGGCTGCAACCTCTGCGGCGAAGTCCTCTTCCTTCTTCTCGATGCCCTCGCCCTTTGCGAAGCGAACTGCGGTGACGAACTTTACGGAGCCGCCGAGCGCCTTTGCCGCGGAAGCGATATACTTCTCAACGCTCATGCTGCCGTCCTTAACGAACTCCTGCTGGAGCAGGCAGTTTTCCTGATAGAACTTGTTCATCTTGCCCATGACGATCTTTTCCTTGATGGCTGCGGGCTTGGAAGCGTTCTTGGGATCCTGGTCCATGAGGGCCATGGCGATCTTCTTCTCCTGCTCGAGGACTTCCTCGGTGACCTCGCTCTTGTCCCAGAAGCGGGGATTGAGAGCTGCGATCTGCATTGCGACGTCCTTGCCGATCTCGGTGGCGTCAATGCCGCCCTCGACAGCCAGATTTACCAGAACGCCGATCTTGCCGCCGGCGTGGACATATGCCACGGAGGTGTTCTCGCCGTAACGGACGAAGCGGCGGATCTGCAGGTTCTCGCCGATGGACATGACCTTCTCGGGCAGGGTCTCGGCCACGGTCAGCTCACTGCCGGGGTACTTGCAGTTCATGAGCGCCTCGACATCCGCGGGATCGTCCTTCAGAACGACCTTGCAGATATCCTTGACGAAAGCGACGAACAGATCGCTCTTTGCGCAGAAGTCGGTCTCGCAGTTGACCTCGACAACGGCGCCGACGCCGCACTCGGGGCAGACCTCGGCATACGCCATGCCTTCCGCTGCGATGCGGCCGGCCTTCTTTGCAGCCTTTGCAAGGCCCTTTTCGCGGAGCCACTCAACTGCCTTATCCATATCACCGTCGGTCTCGGTCAGGGCCTTCTTGCAGTCCATCATGCCGACGTTGGTCATCTCACGGAGAGTTTTTACGTCCTGTGCGGTAAATGCCATTAGATTTTCCTCCTGTAAATTTCATTTGAAAAGCTATCGAAAAAGCTTAAAAACAAGCGCAATCCCCGACAACGGACGGGGGAGCTCGAGGGGGCAGCAGCCCGCCTCGAATTTGATAAACAGCCATCGAAAAGACTGATTTATCAGGCTTTCTCGACGAGCAAAGCGAGGTTTTTAGTAAAATAAAATTTTACTAAAAACGTGGCGTTTTTTGAAGCGTGCAGAAAAGTCCGGCGGACTTTTATTGCACGCTGAAAGGGGGCTTGATTTGCCCCCTGTTAATTTTGAATTATTCCTCTTCGACCTTCTCGGCCTCGGCCTCTGCCATGGTCTCCTCGACCTCGGCGTCGGCGCCCTGACGGCCTTCCTGAACGGCGTTTGCCATGGTGGAGGCGATCAGACGGATAGCGCGGATAGCGTCGTCGTTTGCGGGGATGACGTAGTCGACTTCATCGGGGTCGCAGTTGGTATCGACGATAGCGACGATGGGGATGTGCAGCTTGCGGGCCTCTGCGATGGCGTTGTGCTCCTTGCGGGGGTCGACGACAAAGATTGCGCCGGGCAGCTTCTTCATTTCCTTAACGCCGCCGAGGTACTTCTCGAGCTTGTCCATCTCGCCCATGAGCTTGATGACTTCCTTCTTGGGCAGCATATCGAAGGTGCCGTCCTCCTGCATCTTCTTGAGCTGGGCAAGGCGGTCGATACGGGTGCGCATGGTCTTGAAGTTGGTGAGCATACCGCCGAGCCAACGTGCGTTGACGTAGTACATACCGACGCGGGCGGCCTCTTCCTTGACTGCCTCGGCAGCCTGCTTCTTGGTGCCGACGAAAAGAATGCTCTGGCCGTTTGCGGCGAGATCGCGCACGAAGGAGTAAGCCTCCTCGAGCTTCTTCACGGTCTTCTGCAGGTCGATGATGTAGATGCCGTTACGCTCCATATAGATGTATTCGGCCATCTTGGGGTTCCAGCGGCGGGTCTGGTGTCCGAAGTGGACGCCGGCTTCCAGCAGCTGCTTCATAGATACTACTGACATTTGTTTTTCCTCCTGATTTTGTTTTTTCCTCCGGGAGCCTCATCCCGTTTCCCAAGCCTTAGGCAAGCCTATGACCACACGGAAAAAAGTCCGCTCCCGTGCGAAATGCCCTGATATAATATCAGAATTGTTCTGAAATTTCAATAGATTTTTACCATTTTGTCAAAAAAATTTTCGCTTCTCCCTGTGGCGTCGGGGCTGATCGGCCTCGAGCTCCACAAGGATGATGTCCCCGCCGAGCTTGACGATGCATTTCCACGGCAGGATATAGTCGTCCTCCCGCCCCAAGAGTCCGAAAAATCTGGCTCTGCCGGGCGTTATAAGGGATATCAGCCTGCCCTCGGCTTCGTCGAATTCCGCGTCGCAGACATATCCCAGCCGCCGTCCGGTATGTATATCGATGACTTCCTTGTAACGAAGCTCGGAAAAATAGCTTATCATACCATCACCCCGTATATAGTATGGCGTGACGGTTTGTACTTATTACATATTGTGTATCCGAGGTCCCCGCGCCCGCCGCCGCAGCCCTTCGGCGTTTCCAATTCTGCATGAGCTTCGAGGTCAAAACAACAAAATTAAACGCATATAAACATTTTCTCGCATTTGCTTTGTTTTGGAAAAGTTTTTGGTTATTTTAACAACAAGCGGCCCTAAACAGGCCGTATAATTCGTCCGTTTATCATTATTTTCACAAACTCGAGCTCTGCCAATGCGCCCCTCAGTACAACAGAAATTTGAAATAATCAGCGGAAAAACCACGCTTCCGACAAAAAAATGTGAAATTTTATGGACTTATTTTTTGTAATCTATTGCATTTTATCTCGAATTGGACTAATATAGAAAAAAAGCAAAAATTGGAGATTAATTGTATGTTATCTGTGGACAGAGCAAACAGCATAAAGCAAATACTTTCCAAGCAGAACAGCGTTACCGTTTCCGAGCTGAGTCTTATGTTTGACGTCAGCGGCGAGACCATACGCCGGGATCTGCAGAAGCTCAGCTCTGAGGACCCCACGATCGTCCGTGTTCACGGAGGAGCGTACCGCCTGACTCCCGACGGTGACATGCCATACAATTTCCTTCAGAACACAAGGATCGGGGAAAAGAAGCGTATCGCAGCAAGGTGCTTCGAGGAGATCGAGGACGGCGACTTTCTGTTCCTGGACAGCAGTAGCACCGCGCTCCATCTTTCAAAGCTGATCGCAGCCTCCGGCTTAAACCTTACAGTCATAACGAACAGTCTGGGCATTCTCAACGAGCTGTGCATGATCGACAGCATCCGTGTGATCGCGCTGGGCGGAAGGTACGCCAACAAGTCGCGTTCCTTTGTCGGCAGCACCACCCTTGCCGGTCTTACCGATCTGTTCGCAGGCAAGGCCTTCGTGAGCTGCTCCGGTCTGGACATGAGCTTCGGTCTGACCCACAACGACGAGGAGGAGGCCGTCATAAGAAAAACCATGCTCCAGAACGCGAAGAAGCGCTATGTTCTCATCGACTCGGATAAGTTCGGACGCGGCAAGACCCACGGCATATTATCCATAGACCATATCGACACCGTTTTCACCGACTCTCTTCCCGATGACCGCTGGGTGAGCTTCTTCGAGAAGCACGAGGTGGAGCTTCGCGTCTGCGAATAGTCATACTCATTTTTACATACCGAAAAGATTGACCGATGCCTGGGCATCGGTCATTTTCTTTTTATTCTGGTATCTCCGCATCTTCACCGTCCGGGAAAAACTGCAGGGCGTCCTGGATAAGAATGAAGCTTCCGTCGAGATCCCAGCTTCCGCTTTTTCTGTACTCCTGTGCCGTCATGGCGGGATACAGAAACCAGCTTCGCTGATGCGTATAGTTTATCCACGAATTTATCATCCAGCCGTCCTGAAGCTTCACCATATCATACGTCACATAGCCGCGGCAGCTCTCCCCGCCGCGCGGGAGCGAGAAGGCGGCGAACACATCCGTTACGGTCTCCGCGCCCCAGAACATGCTGTCGTAGTCATAGGTCTCGCTACCCAGCGAATAGTACGGCGCTGTAAGCGTCTGCCCGTCCGTTTCGCACAAAAGCCTGCCGCTTACGTCTCCGACAGGAGACCAGCCCTCCTGACACTGCCGGTAAGCCGGCCAGAGCTGCAGGGATTCCGTTCCGTAGGCCCCGGGGTCGTTCAGCCACCTGAAGTGGTGGAATATCTTCCACCGCCCGCCGTCGAGCTCCACTGCGACGCCCGTAATGCGCAGGTTATCGTCGTAGACCGTGTAATTATAGATCATGCCGTCCCTTACACTCTCGACCGTGCGGCCTTCGTCAGCCGAATAGAAATTTGTCTCGACGACCACCCGCGAAGCGCCCTCGCAGGCCATGATATCCTCGTCGGTCAGATCGTTCAGGATATCCACGGGGAAGCCGAGGCCGCTAAGCTCCGCTTTTATCTCCGCCGTCTGAGTATCGCCGGAGACCTCCATGGGCTGCCACTGCATCGGATAGCTGTTGAACAGCAGCTTGCCGCAGACTATCCCCGCGGCCACGGCCGCAAGCAGGGCGATGACCAGCGTCCGGTCGGATACGCGCACGGCGGCGGGGCAAATCGCGTAGCCCGCCTCGTCCAGCTCCCCTGAGAGCTTAAACAGGCTGCGAATGATGAGCGCATAGGCAATGATAAGGGTGATGAGGATCAACCAGCCGGTATACTGCTCCGCGGCGAGCAGGCACACGAGCGCGTACCAGACTATCATTGCACCGGCGCCGCCCGCGTGGGCGGGAAGCCCCGCCTTGAGCTGCACGGCTCTGAAGCCCTTCCAAAGGAAGAAGAGCATAAGAAATACCATCGCCACATTCACAGCAATAAAAGCATCCGACAGCCGTGAAGCGTACACGGCTTCCTGATATATGGTCGCATTCAGGATAAGCGACGCGAATATACACACCGCCCGGACGGAGCTTATAATCCAGCAGCCCTTAAACCAGCCGTTTTCACCGCGCAGGGCCCTGAAGCCGAGCAGCATCATGATCACGCCCACGGCGGGCAGAATATAGTTCAGCCCGAGGAAGTTCAGCGTTATCGTCGTCAGCGCAAGTCCTGCCAGGCTTCGGTTCATGGCCTTTCGCCACGGCGTGACTTCCATAACTATATCGTCGGGGGGAAGCTCGGGAATGCTGTTTTTGAGAGCGAGATCCAGCTCCGCGTCCTTCATGAGCTCCCAATCGCGCTCACTCATGCTCCTCACCTCCCAGCGTTTTTCTGAGCCGCTTTTTCAGGCGGTACAGCCTGCCCTCCACGGCCCGCTCTGTCATGCCGAGCTCGGACGCTATCTGCGCCGTGGACTGCAGATAATAATATTTTCTGTAAAAAAGAGCCCTATCCTGCACGGGGAGCCTGCCAAGTGCCTCCCTGACGGCGTCCTCACGCTCTTTTTTCACGATAAGCTCCTCCGGAGTCGGCTCCGACGAGGGCGCCTCGTTCGGAACATCCTCCGACGGGACAACGCACTTGTTTTTCCGCACCTTGTCGAGAGCCGCGTTGCGCGTCAGCGCGGTCAGCCACGCGTTCCAGCTCCCGCGGGACGGGTCGAACTGCTCTATCCTGTCCCAGACGCGCATCGCCGCCTCGGAAACGCATTCCTCCCTGTCCTGCTCGTTCTGCAGGATAGGCGCGATGATATAGCGCATAAGGGGAGCATAGTGCCGCAGGAGAAGCGCGGCGCCCTTCTCGTCACGCCGCTTTATCAGCCCGATCAACTCTGATTCATGCACCTCATCACCTCATTTTCGACTTCTGCCATATAATACGTGTCATTTTCCGAAATCCCACGCGCATCAGTGCTCGGTGACCCATTTTATAATGTAGTCTGCGAATTTGCGGGTGGCGGGGCTTGCCTTGCTGGTCTCGGGTATGGCAAGGCCGATGATACGCTTCGACGGCGGCACGAGCTCCTTTATCGCGACATTGTCGTGCCTGCCCTTGAGCAGCAGCTCCGGCATGATGGAGATGCCCAGCCCCTGCTCTACCATGGCTATGATGGCGTAGTCGTCCTTGGTCGAGAAGCGGATGTTTGGCTTTATCCCCGCGGCTGACAGCGCCTTGTTTGCATCGTGGTTCGAGGTCTCGAGCAGAGTGATGAAGGCCTCGGTCTCACACTCGACGAGCGGGAACTTCGGGTAGGAGGCAAACTTGTGGTCCTTCGGCAGGATGGCCAGCAGCCTGTCCTCCATGAGCGGCACGCACTCGCAGCTTAAGCCCGCCGGAACGTGCACGAAGCCGAGATCCACGCTGCCCTCCATTATCCACTGCTCAACGTCGTGATAGTCGCCGTTTAAAAGCTTTATATCCACGTTGGGATAGTCCCTTTGGAACTCCTTGATGACGCCCGGCAGCCAGTGGACGGCGACGGAGGTGAAGGCGCCGATACGCACGGTGCCGAAATCAAGGCCGCGTATGGCGGACACGGTCTGCTTTAGCTGCTCCTCATAGTTGAGCATGCCCCTTATAGACGGAATGATCCTCTCGCCGTCGGCAGTCAGGCGCACCCCCGCGCGCGAGCGCGTGAGCACCGCGAAGCCGAACTCCTTCTCCAGACCGTTTATCGCGTGGCTGACCGCCGACTGTGTGCAGCCGAGCGCCTCCGCCGCCCTTGTCAGGCTGCCGAGCTCCACCACCTTTGCCAGCGTTTCGTATTTCGATATCATCGCACCGCCCCTCCTTTTCGGTATATATGAATATTATTCATGTTAATATGAAATATATTAGGGTTAATAATAATATACACGATTTTTCTTAAATTTCAAGCAAAAAGGCTGTTTTTTGCCCTTGCGGCGGCGGTTTTTCGCCTTTATAATTCATCTTGTTTTAAATGAGAGAAGAAGAGGAGAAACTATTATGAGTTCAACAACCATCATGCTGATAGCGATCGGAGTTTACCTTATAGGTATGCTGGCGATCGGCGTTGCCTATTCCAGGGGACAGACTAACTCCAGCGAGTTCTATCTCGGCGGACGGAAGCTGGGCCCCTATGTCACTGCGCTGAGCACCGAGGCCTCCGACATGAGCGCATGGCTGCTCATGGGCGTTCCCGGACTTGCCTTCTTCTGCGGCATCGCGGAGGCGAGCTGGACCGCTATCGGCCTTGCTTTGGGTACATATCTCAACTGGCTGTTCGTCGCAAAGCGCCTGCGCCGCTACTCAGTCAAGGTGGGCGCACTGACCATCCCCGATTTCGTATCCAAGCGCTTTCATGACAACACCAAGATCATCGAGACCATCGGCGCGATACTTATCATCGTTTTCTATGTGCCCTACACCGCCTCCGGTTTTGCCGCCTGCGGCAAGCTCTTCGGCACTCTGTTCGGCGCAAGCTATGTTCCCGCGATGCTCATAAGCGCCATCGTCATCGTGGCCTACACCACCTGCGGCGGCTTCAAGGCGGCCTCCGTCACCAGCTTCATCCAGAGCCTTATCATGATCTTCGCCCTCGTCGTCGTTATGATATTCGGCGTCAGCGCGGCCGGCGGCTGGGACAGCGTCTTCGCAAACGCCAGGGAGATCCCCGGCTATCTGAGCCTGACCGCCAGCACCAACATACAGAGTGCCGAGGCCACAAGCTACAGTGCGCTCACCGTATTCTCCCTGCTGGCATGGGCGCTGGGCTATTTCGGAATGCCCCACGTTCTGATCCACTTCATGGCAGCCGAGGACGAAAATAAGCTCAAGGTCAGCCGCCGCGTCGGCACCGCGTGGGTCATCATCTCCCTTGCCGTAGCGGTCCTCATCGGCATCATCGGCTTTGCAATGGCAAACAGCGGCGCGATCAAAATGTTCGACTCCAGCTCCTCCGCCGAGTCGCTTATCGTCAGCATAGCGTCCCTGCTGGGCAGCAAGGGAGTGCTGCTGGCCATACTCGCCGGCGTTATTCTGGCAGGTATCCTGTCGGCAACCATGTCCACCGCCGACGTTCAGCTTCTGGCCGCCGCCTCCGGCATTGCCCATAACATCATAAACGATGTGCTCGGCATAAATCTCAGCGAGAAAAAGAGCATAATAGTCGCCCGCGTCACCGTTATCTGCGTGGCCGTCCTGGGCTTCCTGTTCGCTCTCGACCCCAACAGCTCCGTTTTCCGCATCGTTTCCTTCGCATGGGCCGGCTTCGGCGCGACCTTCGGTCCCGTAATGCTCTTCGGCCTGTTCTGGAAGCGCTGCAACAAGTGGGGCGCCATCGCCGGTATGCTCTCGGGAGCTGCAATGGTGTTCATCTGGAAGTACGCCATCGCACCCATGGGCGGCGTGCTCGCGATATACGAGCTGCTCCCCGCGTTCGTTATCTCCTGCATCTTCATCGTCGCCGTGTCCCTGCTGACCAAGGCTCCCGAGGCGGAGATAGTCGCCGAGTTCGAGGCCGTAGGCAAGTAAGCACAAATCTTATAAAAACGCTTAAAAGGCAGAGGCCAAAGCCTCTGCCTTTTTCATATTTGCGGCATTACGAGGGGAAAAAGTGCCCGTGGATGATCTCCATTGCGGGCAGGACCTGCTCCGGCTCGACCGTTAAGGCGCACACTCCCTCGCCTACCTCGGCCGAGAGCGTCAGGATATCGTGCTGGCTGAGCACCGCTATCGACTCGGCAAGCGTATCGCGGCTGACCGCCCTGCCGACAACGCTTATCTTATTGAGCCTTTTATCGCGGGTCACGCCGCAGATATCGGGTCTCTCGGCAAGATGCGTCATGAGCGTTCCGGGCACTTTTACATAGCTCGAGAGCAGCCATACCTCCACCCCGTTTTTTATCGCCGCCGCCACGCTTCGCGAATGAAGCACCTGAGAGCCGCCCAGAGCCAGCCTGAGCATATCCTCATAGTCTATCTCATCCATTTTCCTTGCCCCCGTAACGAGCCTGGGGTCGGCTGTGTAGATGCCGTCAACGTCGGAGTATATCTCGCAGCGGTCGGCCCCGAGCGCCGCCGAGAGCGCCACCGCCGTCGTATCCGAGCCGCCCCGACCGAGCGTCGTTATATCGTCGTTATCGCTGACGCCCTGGAAGCCCGCGACGAGGACTATCTTCCCCGCTCCGAGCTCCCGCATGATGCGGCAGGTGTTTATGTTTGTTATCCTCGCCTCTCCGTGGTTTGAGTCGGTGTGTATGCCCGCCTGCCGCCCGGACAGCGAGACGCAGTCGAGACCCATCTCCGAAAGCTGCATCGCCATAAGCGCGGTCGAGCTCAGCTCCCCGGTGCTCAAAAGCGCGTCAAGCTCTCTCTTCGGCGGATCGGCGCTTATCTGCGCGGCGTCGCTTATCAGCTCATCCGTCGTATCACCCCGCGCCGAGAGCACAACGACGACCGCTCCGCCGCCCCCGGCGCAGGCGGCTGTTATTCCGGCAACTCTTCTTATTTTTTCGGCATCCGCCACCGAGCTGCCGCCGAATTTCTGAACAGTCAACATGGTTTACCACCTAACAAAAAAGAAGTAGGGTACTTCACCCTACTTCATATTATTCACTTGCCCCTCAGCCTGCCATAAGCTCCACACTGGCAACGCCCGCCACCGCGGACAGCCGCGACATCAGCTCCTCCGTGCTGATAACGAAGGTCTCCGTCGATATCGATATCGTGACGAGCGCAACTCCGTTTGCGGGTATGGACTGGTTTATCGTGAGTATATTTGCACCGGATTCGGTAAAAATAGACAGTACCGAGGCGAGAGTGCCGGGCTTATCATGCAGCTTTATGTGGAAGGTCATGATAGTGTCCCGCTTCATGTCCCGGAAAGGCGCGATGCAGTCCTTATACTTGTAATAGGCGCTGCGGCTCAGCTCGACCCGCTCCACCGCCTCGGCGACCGTGCGGGCCTCGCCCGTTTCGAGCAGGGATTTTGCCTCCGTGACCTTCACGAAGACCTCGGGGAGCGCAGAGGCCTCGACCAGATAGTATTTGGGCTTTATGACCGCCATATCACGACCTCCTGTCTGCAGCCGGCTTACATTTGTGCTTGCATTACGGATTTTATCACAATATCCCGGACATGGCAAGAGCCGCATACAAAAAATGAAGGTGGAATACTTATGCTTTGGGGAATCATATTCAGTATCGTAGCCGGCATGGCGATGAGCGTTCAGGGCGTTATGAACACGCGCCTCGGCGAGGGTATCGGCAACATGGAGGCCAACGCCTTCGTTCAGGGCACCGCCTTTGCGCTGGCGCTCGTCGTGCTCATATTCCGGCATCAGGGCAGCTTCACTGCGCTGGGTCAGGTCAACAAGCTCTACTGGCTGGGCGGAGTTCTGGGCATCGTGATAACCCTCACGGTCATGCTGGGCATAAAAAGCCTCGGCACCACCCTCGCCGTCTCCATCATCCTCATCTCCCAGCTGCTCATCGCCGCCGTCATCGACGCCTTCGGTCTCATGGGCAGTGAGAAGGTAGCCTTCGGCTGGTCAAAATACGTCGGCCTCGCCCTCATGACGGGCGGAATGCTGCTGTTCAAGTATAAGTAAATTTTGTTACTTGAAATATGCCCGGGATATGTTAAAATATCTGATATAACATTTCCCGAGGTGAGATCAGCATGGACAAGCCCGATATCTTCCGCAAGACAGCCGCCGAGAGCTATGCCGCCGGACAGCGGGACAGCCGACACTTCATGAGCCTTTACAGGGCGTACCTTCAGGGCGCCTCGGACGCCGCCGGAGTTCGGGAGGAGGCCGAGCGCGAAAGCAGTCTGAGGCTGACGATCGCCGCCATGGCTTTTGCCCTGCTCAGCTGGCTCATCACCATGTATTTTGTCTTTAAATAGACCCGCCGCCCACGCCTGCCGTGAGGCGGCCTTTTTTTGCTTTTCTTTTCGACATAATTCTACAATTCTGCGAAAACTTGGTCGAATTTAACAACATGTAAACGTATCATGTTGGATTATGTCAACAATTTTAGTATCCTCTCGACACAATTCGTGTGCCAAAACGTTCTGGTTATGGTAAATTTATACCATAAAAGTGGCTGTTTTGCTTAAAAAGATACATGCAGCGCTGTTTATGCAATTTAATGGAGGAATGGAATTATGGAAACCAAAACGCGCGTTCTAATCGCTGACATTGACGAAGACTTCCGTCGGCTTCTTTCCGACGTGCTGTCACGGGAGGAGGATATGGAGTGTCTCGAAGGCACAGACAACGGCATTGACGCCCTGGCTCTGACTGCCGAGCTGCGCCCGGACGTTATCGTTCTGGACCTTGTACTGCTGAAGCTCGACGGGCTTGAGGTGCTCCGGCGGCTTCCCGAGGCCTGCCCGGACACCAAAGCCATAGTCGTTACTCATCTTTACCGGAGCGAGATCGTAAAGCAGTGCGCCGCCCTCGGCGCGGCATATTTTATCCCCGAGCCCTGCGACGTTCCGACGCTGCTCGACCGCATCCGTCAGATAAACTCCTATTCACGGCAGGAGACCTTTCAAGCCTCCGCGAAGCCGAACGACGCAAATCTTGAGGCTCTCGTCACTGAGATAATCCACGAGATCGGCGTGCCCGCGCACATCAAGGGCTATCAGTACCTGCGCGAGGCGATCATACTCACGATAAACGACATGGATATCATAAACGCCGTCACCAAGGTGCTGTATCCCGAGGTGGCAAAGAAGTTCAACACCACGCCCAGCCGCGTCGAGCGCGCCATCCGCCACGCCATTGAGGTCGCGTGGGACAGAGGAGATATCGAAACACTTCAGAAGTTCTTCGGCTACACCGTGTCGAACATAAAAGGAAAACCGACGAATTCCGAGTTCATCGCAATGATCGCCGACTGCCTGAGCCTGAGGCAAAAGCAGGGCGTAAGGTGAAAA
>SAMEA3663242__coassemble_213_pt1 | contig 18199 bp, 18 predicted proteins | sample SAMEA3663242__metabat2_high_PE_022 | metagenome-assembled genome bin SAMEA3663242 (sample SAMEA3663242) | pig gut metagenome | biome: pig gut; feature: pig-associated habitat; material: faeces | place: China | collected 2013 | reverse complement strand
GGATCGCGGGCAAGATAGGCGTTTACGGTCTCAAGCAGATTCTGGAACATACTCAACTCTCCTTAAACATGGGGCTTGAAAGATATCTCTCGCCCGTATCGGGCAGCAGAGCGACGATGGTCTTTCCCGCGTTCTCCGTACGCTTTGCAAGCTCTATGGCGGCGTGCAGGGCGGCTCCGGAGCTGATGCCGGCAAGCAGCCCCTCGCTGCGGGCAAGCTCGCGCGCGGCGGCAAAAGCGTCGTCGTCCGAGACCTTCATGATCTCATCGCATATCTCCCTGTTGAGGGTATCGGGCACGAAGTTCGGGCCTATGCCCTGAATGCCGTGGGGGCCTGCGTGACCCTCGGACAGCAGCGGAGAGCTCTCGGGCTCCACGGCCACCACTCTGATATTCTTATTGCGGCTCTTGAGGTATTCGCCGGTACCGCTGACGGTACCGCCCGTACCCACACCGGCGACGAAGATATCCACCTTACCGCCTGTATCCTCCCATATCTCGGGGCCCGTGGTCACTCTGTGCGCCGCAGGGTTTGCGGGATTGACAAACTGCCCCGCGATGACGCTGCCCGGGATGCTGTTTTTAAGCTCCTCGGCCTTCTCAACGGCACCCGCCATCCCCAGCTTTCCGGGAGTGAGCACAAGCTGAGCGCCGTAAGCGCCCATAAGGAGCCTGCGCTCAACGCTCATACTGTCGGGCATTACGATGATGACTTTGTAGCCGCGGGCAGCGCCCAGCGCGGCGATGCCGATACCGGTATTTCCGCTGGTGGGCTCGATGATAACGCTGCCCTTACCGATAAGCCCCTTGGCCTCGGCGTCGTCAAGGATCGCCTTTGCCGCTCTGTCCTTGACGGAGCCGGTGGGATTGAACATCTCAAGCTTAATCAGCACGCGGGCAAACAGTCCGTGATTTTTTTCAATGCTTCTGACCTCCGCAAGAGGAGTGTGTCCGACAAGCTCGGATACGGATTTATATATTTTCATTATTCATATTCCTTTCCATCGAGGCAAAAAAATGACGATGCACACGCATCGCCGCACAAAATAAAGCCATCAGGCAATATCAGAGTATGCGACGACAACGACATCGACAGGTACAGACGCCGCAACAGATATTCATGGCAGTAATGGTCTTCATTGTCATCGCTCCTTTTTAATTCCTATAAAAGTTCTGGGGAATTGCCCATTGCATAATACGTCTCCCGGCGGGATTTGTCAATAGCTTTGTCTGAATTCCTACAAATTTTGTGTGATATATATTTGAGGAACATTATATTTATGCTGATTTCTTAACACAGTATTTACATCGTATATGTTATAATTAGTTGATATTTGTCAATAGGTGATACCATGAACACATCGAACTGCACGAAACCGGAACGTACCTCCTCACGCACTTTCCGTAACTGGATGATTTCTGCCCTGATCCTTACCGCAGCCTGTCTCATTTGCTCGGCGATCAACAGGCTGGCGTCATCCGACATGTATGTGCCTATGATATTTGTACTGGCGGTGCTCGTGATCTCACTGCTGACGGACGGATATTTCTACGGGGTGCTGGCTTCGTTGGTAAGCGTTCTCGGAGTCAACTACGCCTTTACATACCCGTACATGAAGCTGGACTTTTCCATCTACGGCTACCCCACGACCTTTATGACGATGCTGACCGTATCGCTCGTCATATCCACTCTTACCACCAGAGTGCGCGAGCAGGAAAAGCTCCGGCATGAGACCGCACAGGCGCAATTGAGGGCAAATCTCCTGCGCGCCATCTCTCACGATCTGCGCACTCCCCTCACCTCCATAATCGGCTCCATCGACACTGTAATCACCGAGGACGAGCGTCTTGACAGCAGCACAAGAGCTGAGCTTCTGAGCGATGCGAAAAAGGATGCCGAGTGGCTGGCCAGAATGGTGGAAAACCTGCTGTCTATAACCCGTATCAGCGGTGCGGAGGAGCCGGTGATCGTAAAAAGCCCTGAGCTCATTGAGGAGATCATCGGCGAGTGCGTTTTGAATTTCAAAAAGCGCCGTCCCGATGTTAATCTGAAGATCCGCGTTCCCGACGAGCCGCTTATAGTCGATGTTGACGCAATGCTGATCGAGCAGGTGCTTATGAACCTGCTGGACAACGCCGTATATCACGGCAAGGGTATGACCGAGCTGTGCATCGACGCATACGCCGACAAGGGCTTTGCCGCCGTTGCCGTTTCGGATGACGGCGTGGGGCTTGATCCCGACATAATCCCCGACCTGTTCAAGGGTCAGCTCGCCCCTGCAAAGGGACAGCCCTTTGACGGCGACAAGTTCCGGGGGATAGGCCTTGCGGTCTGCAGTGCTATAATAACCGCCCACGGCGGAAGGATAACCGCCGCAAACCGTCCCACAGGGGGCGCAGTATTTGAATTCACCTTGCCTATGGAGGAGAGCACACAATGAATATCAGAGACAAAATACTTATCGTTGAAGACGAGCGCAGCATCAGCAATTTCCTTCGCACCATCCTTGTTTCAAACGACTATGACGTTATCATTGCCAGCTCAGGCGCGGAGGCATATTCCATGATAACCTCCCATTGCCCCGACCTTATAGTGCTCGACCTCGGTCTGCCCGACATCGACGGACTGCAGTTAATAAAGTCCGTGCGCGAGTGGACGCTTCTGCCCATCGTGGTCGTGTCGGCCCGATCCCACGATCGGGATAAGGTAGCTGCTCTCGATCTCGGCGCGGACGACTATATCACCAAGCCCTTCGGCGCGGGAGAGCTGCTCGCCCGCATCCGCACGGCCATCCGTCACACCCGCACGGGTCTTGCAAACGAGGCGATCGCCACCACCGGCAAATTCAAGGCCGGCTCTCTGGAGATCGACTATGACAAGCATCAGGTGCTCATCGACGGCAATAACGCCGGACTTACTCAGAACGAGTACAAGATCGTTGCGCTGCTGGGCAAATGCGCGGGCAAGGTGCTGACCTACGACTATATAATCAAGGAGCTGTGGGGGCCGGGCACCCGAGGCAACAACCAGTCGCTGCGCGTGCATATGGCGAATATCCGCCGCAAAATAGAAAAAAACCCCGCCGAGCCGCAGTATATCTTTACCGAGATCGGCGTCGGATACCGCATGGTCGAGGGAACTGAGAAATCGGTTTCAATTTACAAAATCACATAAAAAATCCGGAGACTATTGACGAAAAGGCCGGTAAAAGCTAAGATATCCCTATAGCTAAGCACAGCGGAGGGATAAGACATGGATAATCGCACGAGCAAGGAAAATTACTATCTGGACATAGCTGACGCCGTTCTTCAGCGCTCCACCTGTCTGCGGCGGATGTACGGCGCGATCATCGTCCGCAGTGACGAGATAATCTCCACCGGCTACAACGGCGCACCCAGAGGCCGCGTCAACTGCACCGACGCAGGTCACTGCGCGAGGGTCGAGATGAACATCCCCTCGGGAGAGCGCTATGAGCTATGCCGCAGCGTTCATGCCGAGGCAAACGCCATCATTTCCGCCTCAAGGCGAGATATGCTGGGCGCAACGCTGTACCTTGTCGGCCGCGACGCCAGGACCCGCGAGCTGCTCACCGACGCGACGAGCTGCTCCATGTGCCGCCGTCAGATCATAAACGCGGGCATCGCAAATGTCATCATCCGCACCGGCAAGGATAAATTCAAGATAGTCGACGTCGAAGAATGGATAAAAAACGACGACTCCCTGTTCTGGACAGAGTAAGAACACATGAAATCGGCAGCTCACAGGAGCTGCCGATTTTTCATATCTTCATTTTCTTTTTGAATATCACCGCGGCAAGGAGCATGAGCACGGCCGAATAGGCGATGACCCACCACAGCTGCGGCATTATCGCCGAAAACTCGCCGTTGTATGCGGCTCTGCCGGCATTTACGGCGTGGATAAACGGCAGCGCGTTTGCTATTTTCTCAAACGCGCCTCCGACAAGGGATACGTCGAACCAGGTGTCGGACAGCCACGCCGTGAGGTTTGTCAGCAATGCGCCGCAAATACCGCCAACCTGCTTATCGTTCAGCAGCGTTCCGCAGATTAGCCCGACGGCTATGAACATCAGCATGGCCGGGATGAGAACCGCAACGCTCAGAAGTATATTGACGCTCCACTCAAGCCCCAGCGCGAGAGCAGCGGCAAAGCATATCAGCGTCTGCGCTATCGACATCGGCAGCAGCGGCAGGGTGTAGCCGAGTATGTAGTCGGCCGGACGCATAGGCGAGCTGTAAAGCCGCAGCATAAGCGACGAGCTTCTGTCCTTCGATATGACCGTTGCCGAAAACAGCGACACAAAGCTAAGACCGAAGACCGCGATACCCGGGGTGAGCTTTCGCAGCGGGAACAGCTCCTGCGGCACGTTCGCCTGTATGAGCGTCAGAAGCAGCAGAACTATTAGCGGAAAGCCCAGTCCGAACAGCACATTCAGCCTGTCGCGCAGCATCTCCTTCGTATTTCTCGAAGCAAATGCGCACATTTTCATACCGCAGCACCTCCTCCGCAGAGTGCCACAAAGGCGTCCTCGAAATTATCGCAGCCGGCCTTTGCCTTGAGCTCCGACGCAGTGCCGACGGCTGCGAGACGTCCCTTTGTCATGACCGCAAGGCGGTCGGACAGTGCCTCGGCCTCCTCGAGATAGTGGGTAGTCAGAATGACCGTCACCCTGCCCTTTAATTTTTCGATGATCTGCCACAGCTCGCGGCGCGCAATGACGTCAAGCCCCAGCGTCGGCTCGTCAAGAAACAGCAGCTTTGGCCCCGATATGAGTGCCATGGCGATCGACAGCCTTCTCTGCCAGCCGCCGGACAGCGTCTTTGCCTTCTGCCGCGCGACCTCATCCATGGAAAACTCCTCGAGCATGGCCGCCGCCCTGGCCCTTGACTCTGCCCTGTCAAAGCCGTATATGCCGCAGATGAATTCAAGGTTTTCGCGCACCGTCAGGTTCGGCGCGACGGCGGTCTCCTGCGGCGATACGTTTATGAGCGGCTTTATATCCTCCATCTTGCTGCGTCCCAGTATGGAAAAGTCTCCGCCCGTGGGCGCGGTCAGCCCCGACAGCATTTTTATTGTGGTGGTCTTGCCCGCGCCGTTTACGCCCAGCAGGGCAAAAAGCTCGCCCTCGTTGACTTCAAGGTCAAGCTCTTTTACGGCGCATATATCGCCGTAGCTTTTGCTCAGCTTTCTTGTCTCAATCGCTTTCATCGCAGTTTTCCGCCTCCCTGATCGCGCGGGCAAAGTTGAGGGAGTCGGCCTCAGTCTGCTCGGGATATACCTCCTTGGCGCGTCCGGCAAAGATCTTGTCTGCAATGCCGGAGAACACGGCGTAGCGCTCAAGCGCGATGCCCTTCTGCGCATCCGCCAGAATTATGAGCGTGTCGCCGGTATCGATGCCGAACATATCACGCACATCCTTGGGGATGACTATCTGCCCCTTGGGGCCTACCTTGACCGAACCTATATATTTGTTGTCAGCTGATTTCATTTTGTACTCCTTAGTAAGAAAAGTATAACTTGTTATACCATTATTCCATAAAAATGTCAAGCAACTTTTTCGTATTTGGGTGCTTGACGGACGAAAACACCGCGCTTTGTGAGGTAAAAAGCGCGGTGTTTATTGAATTTTGGCGGCGATTTAAGCGTCAATACTCTTGCAGGTGAACAGAATGACCTGACGCTCCTTTGCTATCTCGCTCAGCAGAGTCATTGCCTGCTTTGTGCGCTCGGAGTCAAGGTTGACCAGCGCATCGTCCAGAATGAGCGGACAGTCGGCGCTCTCCGGCAGAGCCAGCTTGCACACGGCAAGGCGCACGGCAAGATACATTAGGTCGAGCGTTCCGGCGCTGAGATACTCCGTCTCGCGCGGTACGCCGTCGTCGGCTTCACGCACCTTTGCGCTGAAGTCGCGGTTTAAGAGCACGGAATCGTATTTGCCGCCGGTGACAACGGACATATAGTTGGCGGCGAGCCTGCCGAGCTCCGGCGAAAAGCGGCTTTGGATATCCGCATCGGCCTCGCGCAGGGTCTCGACCGCGAGGGCTATAGCGTCGTACTCGTTCTGAAGCTCGGCGCGTTCGTCCTCCATGGCCCTGAGCTCCGAGCCCAGCACCAGCGGATCGCCCATTGCGTCAAGCCTGCCCTTTATCTCGGAGATGCGCGCCGAGAGCATATCGCAGCGGCTCTGAGCGGACGCAAGCTCACGACCGAGTCTGGCAGCCTCGCTGTCCCCGCCGCTGAAATCAAGCTCCGCAAGAGTCCTGGTCTCGGTCTGCTCCTGATGCCGACGCATCTTCTCAAGGCGCTCTGCCGCGGCTTTCTCCGCCGCCTCGGCCTCCACGAAGCGCTCATAAAGCTCAAGATACTCCGCTTCGCAGGTCTTTATATCCTCTTCGCTTTCGGCTTTATATTTTGAAAGTATCCTTCTTCGCTGCTTTCCCGACTCGTAGGCCGCGGCCTTTGCCCTGCTCTGCCTTACAAACAGCAGCACGGCGGCAATGCACAGCACCGCCGCTGCGGCATAGGCGTAGGGGCTCAGGAATACACCGATGACGGCGGCTATGAGCCCGAGGACAAGACAGATGATCGCGGGTGCGGCGCTTATCCTTTTCTCGGCCTCGGCCTTGAGCGCGAGTGCGCTTTCGATATCCTCCGCTACCTCGGGACGCACAACCTCGGGGCTGCGCTCGCCTATCACGCTGCCGCACAGAGCCGCACGGCGGGCGTCGCGCTCATCGTCGGCGCGCTCATGCTCCTCGTTGGCGGCGTTTATCTCATTGCGCAGGCTAAGAAGGCTGCTCAGCGCCTCCTTGCGGACGCTCTTGCGGCTCTCGGTCACGGCGGTCTCAAGCCGGACGCACTCGCTCTTTGTACGCTCAAGCTCTGCGGATAGGCTCTCGCGCTCACGCGCAGCATCCTCAAGCACGGACAGGCGGCGATTTGTTTCCGATATCCGCGCTTCGAGCTCCGGCAGTCTGCCGCGCTTATTATGGCGGCGCTTGCGCTGCCATATTCTAAGCTGATTATCGGCCTCGGTGAAGGAGCAGTCCTCCTCCCCTGTCGAGACTATGGAGCTTATACGTTTTTCAAGCTCGGGACTTCCCGATACCGCGACCGCGCCCTGCTCCACAAAGGCGCTGCGGCGGAACACATCTCGCTCGACGCCCGTCAGCAGCTGACCGGCGTTTAGCCCCGTCATGCCCTCGACCGGAATGCTCGTGCCGCTGTACACGGCGGAAAACTCCCGCATGGGTGCGCCGCCCTGCTTTGTTTTTCGGACAAGGCAGATATCCTTTCCTCCGGCGGAAAGCTCCATCGTCCCCTGCATGGCCGCTCCCGACCACGGCGCGTAGCGCATTTTATCGGGCAGATAGCCGTTTCTCTGGCGCTCGGAGCTGTCGATGCCGTACAGCATGGCGCGGATGAAGGCGCACCATGTGCTTTTGCCGCTCTCGTTCGGGGCGCAGATGACGTTCAGCCCCCCGTGCAGCTCAAGAGTATCGCCGTCGAGCTTGCCGAAGGTCGCGCTGAGCTTATTGATCTGCATGGCGCACTACCTCCTCCCGTCTGTCGAGCGCGGCAAGCCCCCAGCGGGCCGCCTGCACCGTTCTCTCGCGCTCGGCTTCATCCTTTGCCTCGTCATATTTTTTTCTCAGTCTTGAGAGGAACTGTCCGCGCAGGCTGTCCTCCCCCGCTTTTTCCCAGACGTCGCGGCGGAGCGAGGTCTCGTCCCTGATCTGCAGGCTGAAAAAGCGATCCTCAAAAGCGGCTTTCAGTGCACTCACGTCGGGCGCCTCCGCCGTCTCGCCGCGCAGGATAATGCGGTAAATATCGTCTCCCGTACCGTCGGGCAGGGCATTGCTCACCGCCTCAACAGGGTCTTTCCCCGTAAGGTCGACACCGAGTATCTCATACCTGCGGCGGGCTATATTCACGGGCTCGATGCTGCATTTGCCTTCTTCGAGGCTGACGATGCTGACGTATTTTTCGCCCGTCTCGTCAAAGCCGCGCCCCTCGGGGCAGCCGGGCCACGAGTAATGGCAGCTCCCCGCATTTTTAAGGCCGCTTCCGGCGTGGATATGACCGAAGGCGATATAGTCCATGCCGGAGGCCGCGATCTCGCCCTCGGTAACGGGGTTATACGATGAGGCTGCATTGACCTCGCCGTGGATGCACATGATATCAAGGACGCCGGACTTTTTCTCCGCGCCGAAGCCGCGCAGCATACCGCCGCTGTACTTATCCGTGAACGCCGCGCCCCATACCCTGACGCCAAGCTCCAGAAGCTCGATGCACTCTATCCTCGGGCTTTTGAAAATATGTACGTTTTCGGGGAGCTTCAGCCGTGCATAGGGCGAGCGAGCGGAATAAAAATCGTGATTTCCCGGGGAAATGAACACCGGCACATCGATGCTGCCGAGAGCCTTCACAAGCTCCTCGGCGGTCTCGGCATATGCGCTGTCGGAGTCCAGCAGGTCGCCGGCCAGCAGCACGAGCTGCACCTGCTCAGTTTGCGCAAGCTGCGCTATCCTGTAAAGAAGCTGTCTCTGTTCCGTTCTGCGCAGAGCCGCCTTGCTCTCGCCCAGGCCCTCGAAGGGCGAGTCCAGATGCAGATCGGCCGTGTGCAGCAGCTTTATCATACTCATGTTAGTCTTATCCCTTCCGCTTTGAGGCATTTCCCCGTCTCGGGGTCTATCTCGAACACGCAGCCCTCAAGCTTGGCCGGACCCTTGGCGGAGTCATAGCGCCGCGGAGGGTCGCCGAAAAATTTACCTATGGACTGCTCGGGCTCTATGCCGATAACGGAATTTATCGCGCCCGTCATCCCGAGGTCGGTGATGTAGCCCGTACCGTTGGGCAGCACGCAGGCGTCGGAGGTCTGCACATGGGTGTGAGTCCCCCAGACGGCGCTTGCCCTGCCGTCGAGCATGAAGCCCATCGCGCGTTTTTCGCTGGTGCCCTCGGCATGGAAATCCACAAGGATTATCTTTTCCTTGATCTCCTCCATGTACCCGTCGGCGATAACAAATGGGTTGTCGGTGTTCGTATCCAGCGTGAAATGACCCATAAGGCTCATTACGCAGACGTCGCCGAAGCTTGTCTTGTATACGTCGATGCCGCGCCCCGGGCACTGCGGCGCGCAGTTGGCAGGACGCAGGATCTTGCGGCGCTCGTCAAGATACGGGCGCAGCTCCGTGCGCGTCCATGTGTGGTTGCCGAGGGTGATAACGTCTGCGCCGGCATGGAGAATCGCGTCGGCCTGACGGGGAGTTATACCCACGACATTTGCGTTTTCGCCGTTTACGACGACGAAATCAAGCTCCATCTCCTTGCGTATTCTGCGCAGGTTTTTTGTGAGATATTCAAGGCCGGGCTCGCCGCAGACGTCGCCGACGGCCAAAACTTTTATGCTCATTTTTGAAAAAATCTCCTCTCGTGGAGTCAGCAAATTTAAGGCTATTATAGCACATATTACAGCGATGTAGCAAAACAATTATGGACATAATATATTTCGGAGGTGTAAACAATGCATAAAGCAAACTTTTTGATCGGCATGGGCATCGGCGTTGCCGTCGGCGGACTTGCCGGCATGAGCATGACGAGCGGCAAGAAGCCCGCTAAGAACATCGTCGGTAAGACCCTTAAGACCATGGGCGAGGTAGTCGATGCTGTCTCAAGCTCTATAGGGATGTAAAGGCGCGTAATATTCTCAATTTTATTCCGGAAATACGCAAAAAATACTTGCATTTCCTTTCCGGCTGTGCTAATATACTAAGGCGCTCAGCAATAAGCGCCGCTAGCTCAGCTGGATAGAGCGTCTGGCTACGGACCAGAAGGTCAGGGGTTCGAATCCCTTGCGGCGTGCCAAAAAGCAACAGTCCATTTTTAATGGGCTGTTGTTTTTTTATTGTTTAAGCACAGAAAGCGCTCCCCGCCGTGGAGCATGAACCTCGGCGGGGAGCGGCAGTGCGGGATGCATTTACTAAATTTAACATTTCAATCCACGACCTGCTTTTGAACAGGTCGACTTTTTTATTGTAACGGAGAACTGAGAAAAATGCAATAGCGAATTAATTGTTCGTTAAATTTAGTAAATGATATTGACAGCAGTAATTTAATGCTATATATTGGATTATAGAGGGATAATTAGTAATTTTTAGGCAGGTGATGTTTTATCCAATTTCATATTGATTATACGGAGGAGCTCGCTATTCAGCTGCATCGGGAGCTTGCGGAAGCAGACATATTCCCCGCACACATCCGCATTGACGGTGAGTGTGCCGCTGTGCAGACTGTCGAGGAACACTGTTTGAAAACAGCAGAACACGCCTTGGAGGCTCTTGAGCACATAGGTCTCGCCAACTGTGCCTATCTTGCCGGTCTGATACATGACGCAGGGAAAATGAGCGATGCGTTCCGCTCCTACCTGATCGACGGGGTGCTCGGGAAGTCCGTTCGCAGAGGCTCTGTCAATCACACCTTTGCAGGCGTACGTCTGATCCTTGAGCGCGGGCACGGGAACACTCCCGATCCGATGCAGAAGATCGCCGCAGAGCACATCGCATATGCCGTCGGAGCGCATCACGGTCTGTTTGATCTCATCGATATAGAAGGCGGCAGCGGTTTTGAGCATCGCCTCAGCAAACCTGACAGTAATATTGTCGAGGCGCTCGGGCGCCACGCTTCCTCCGACGGGGCAGACGCCATAGAGCGGCTGCTGCCGCTGTGCGCCCGGGAGATAGCAAGCGTTTATGCGACGCTTTCCAACAGAAAGGAGCTCAAGTTTTACTCGGGGCTTCTCTCCCGTCTGCTTCTGTCCGCCGTGATCGAGGGCGACCGTCGGGATACGGCCGAGTTCATGCTTGGCCACAGGCCGCCGAAAGCGCCGGAATCCGGCGAAGGCATCTGGCAGGAGTGCTTACGCAGACTTGAGGACAAGCTATCGTCCATTCCGCAGGCCACTCCCATTGCCATCGGCAGATCCGTACTGTCGGAGCGCTGCAAGGCATTTGCCCGAAAGCCCGGGGGCATATATCGGCTCAATCTACCGACCGGCGCGGGCAAAACACTGTCCTCTCTTCGCTTCGCGCTTGCCCACGCGCAGCAGCACAACAAGCGCCGCATCTTCTTCGTCATCCCGCTGCTCGCTATAATAGAGCAGAACGCAAAGATCATACGCGAGGCCATCGGAGACGACAGCCTGATCCTGGAGCACCATTCCAATGTGCTGCCTGCCGAAGGGGCTGACGAGTTGGACGCACGCGAGCTTCTGGCCGAAAGCTGGGAGGCTCCCATAGTCATCACCACGTTGGTGCAGATGCTCAACACCATGTTTTCGCACAAAACTACCTGTATCCGCCGTTTTCACAGTCTTTGCGACAGCGTCATCGTGTTTGACGAGGTGCAGACCGTTCCCCCCAAGATGCTCTCGCTGTTCAATCAGACGCTTATGTTCCTGTCGGAGGTGTGCGGCGCGACTATAGTGCTTTGCTCGGCCACACAGCCCGCGCTCGAGCAGGCAGCCAGGCCGCTGCCTTACGTTCCCGAGCAGATAGTTCCCCGCGACGCTAAGATATGGGAGCTTTTCCGAAGGACGTACATCGAAAATCAGGGCACCATGTCTTTGGATGAGATCGCCGCGTTTTCGGAAAAGCTTCTGGAGGAGCAGGACAGTCTGCTCATCGTATGCAATCTGAAAAGTGAGGCAGCATTGTTGTACCAAAAGCTTCAGGGGCTTGACGCCGAGTGCTTTCATATGTCCTCGTCCATGTGTATGGCGCATCGCCGCGATAAACTTGAGGCCATGGAACAGGCCAAAAAGCGCGGCAAGGTGCTGTGCGTATCAACGCAGGTGCTTGAAGCTGGAGTTGATATCTCCTTTGCCTGCGTAATACGCCTGCAGGCCGGAATGGACAGCGTTGTGCAGACGGCGGGGCGGTGTAACCGAAACGGTGAGTCGGCCGAGCCCGGGCACGTTTTCGTCATCCGCTGCGCCGGGGAAAACCTGAACAGGCTTCAGGATATCAAAAACGGCAGAAAAGCCACCGCAGACCTGTTCTCCGTATTTCAGGGGGACTACTCGTCGGACGAGGCGATCTCTCAATACTACGGCTTCTATTACGGCGCCGTAAAGGGAGGATATCAGGACTACTATTGCAAAGACGTGAATTCGTCCCTGTACTCCATGCTTTCCGACAACCGGAGCTTTATTAAAAGCGACAGTCCATATTTTCTCAATCAGGCATACAAGACCGCGGGGCTTCACTTCAGCGTATTCGACGAGGATACAACGGATGTGATCGTCCCGTACGGCAAGGGCGCGGAATACGCTCAGGAGCTGTTTTCAGACATAGCAGAGCGGGATTGGGCTTATTTGGACGAGCTTATCGGCAAGCTGAAGCCGTATACCGTCAGCATTTACGGTTATCAAAAAGAAGAATTGGAATCTCTCGGTGCGCTTATGAAAACCAAAACCGGCATTCTTGTGCTGCGGTCGGAGTGGCACGATGAGTCGCTCGGCCTGCTTTCAAAGCAGCCGGGGGCAGATTTTTGGGAGGTGTAAAAAATTGCAGCATCCAAACATAGTTGAATTCACGGTCTACGGGGACTATGCACTTTTCTCCGATCCTCTGACACGTGTCGGCGGAGAAAAGTGCAGCTATCAGGTCCCAACCTACGAGGCTCTCAAAGGCGTTATGCACTCAATTTACTGGAAGCCGACCCTGATATGGGTGATTGACAAGGTGCGCATCCTCAACCCGATACAGACCGAGGTAAAAGGCATTCGGCCCATCAAATGGAACAGCGGTTCCAACGACCTTGCGTATTACACATATCTGAAAAACTGTGCCTATCAGGTGCAGGCCCATTTTGAATGGAACGAGAACCGGCCGGAGCTTGCCGCAGACCGAAACGAGAACAAGCATTACTGCATTGCAAAGCGCATGATCGAAAGAGGCGGAAGACGTGATGTTTTTCTCGGGACACGCGAGTGTCAGGCGTATGTGGAGCCGTGCCGCTTCGAGGAAGGAAAAGGGGCTTACGACGACATTCCGGAGCTTGCCTTCGGGCTGATGTATCACGGCATCACCTATGCCGACGAGGCATATGACGAGGCCACCCGCGGCAAAATGACAGCCCGCTTCTGGTATCCCGTCATGAAGAAAGGAGTTATAAGCTTCCCCGCCCCGCAGGACTGCACGCTCACGAAGCCTCTGCGTGAGATGGGCGTGAAGCCCTTCGGCAGTGAGCTCGGCAGCTTCACCGGGCTGGAGGAATTCAAGGAGGCAGCAGAATGAGCATCTGGCAGAAAGCTTATGAGACCTACCAAAACCATGAGCACCTTGCCGGCCTGGAGCTGGAGGGCAAGCAGCCGCTTACACCGGTGGGACATATCGTTCAGAAAGCGCAGATAGAGATCACCGTAAGCGCCGACGGCGAGTTCATTTCCGCCGAGGAGGTGCCCAAGAACGACTGCAAGACCGTCATACCCGCCACGGAGGCATCGGCCAACAAGGTCGGCGATTCCCCATGCCCTCACCCGCTCAGCGATCAGCTCAGGTATTTGTCCGCATCCGGAGGTAAGCGCCATGAGCTGTATCTCAATCAGCTTCACGACTGGGAGCAGTCGGAATACGCCGTTCCCAAGCTCCATGCTATAGCCCGCTACATTGAAGGCGGCAGCATCTTGAAGGATTTGCAGACGGCGGGGCTGCTCGGCTCCGATGAGGCGCCGCTTTCCGGTAAGGCCAAAATTGCCGGGACCGAGCCGGAAAAATGTCTGGTGCGCTGGCGTGTTACGGGCGCAGGGGCGCAGCCGGAATGCTGGAGAGACACTGAGCTGTTCCGGTCGTATCAGGATTATCAGCGCAGTCTCCCCGGAGAAAAGGAAGACGCGTTCTGCATGATATCCGGGCAGCCGGCAATCCCCGCGAGACTCCATCCTAAAGGCGTGGTCGCCGCGGCCTACAGCGCGAAGCTCATATCCGCGAACGATTCTCTCGGCTTTACATATCGCGGAAGATTTACCGAAGCCTCTCAGGCGGCTACGATCGGCTTTGACGCGTCTCAGAAGGCGCACAGCGCCCTGCAGTGGGTAGCCGCCAACGAGGGTGTTGTTTACGGCGGCCGCACGTTTATTTGCTGGAATCCCAAGGGCAAACCAGTTTTTCGGATATTTGACCCCTTTGAGACCGATGCCGTGTCTCCTCCGACAGACCCCTCCTCATACCGAAAGGCTCTGCGGCTGACCATGGACGGATACCGCAATGAGCTTCCCGACGACGAGGATGTCGTTATCGCCGCCTTTGACGCCGCAACGACCGGGCGTCTGTCCGTCACCTATTACAGCGAGCAGAAAGCATTGGATTTTCACCGCAGGATAGAAAACTGGTACGCCACCTGCTGTATGCCCAACGGAAAATTCGGCATTCAGTCTCCGCCGCTGAACAAAATAGTCAGGTGCGCCTTCGGCACGGAGCGGAGCAAGCGTATCGAGCTTGACGACCGAGTGCTTCGGGAGCAGAGCCAGAGGCTCCTGTACTGCGTCACCGAGTTTGCCGCGATCCCGCCGGACATCGTGCGGGCGCTGCGCAATCGGGCATCCCGCCCGCAGAATTATAAGGAAAGCAACAACCGTCAGGAGCTTTTGCACACCGCCTGTGCGGTCATACGAAAATATCTGAACGACAAAGCTAACAAGGAGGAATGGACAATGGTGCTGGACACCAACAACCAAGACAGAAGCTATTTGTTCGGGCGGATGCTCGCAGTCATGGAATATGCGGAGCGGTCGACCTACAAAGATGGCGAAGACAGGGAGCCGAACGCCGTGCGCATGCAGTCGGTGTTCTCCCAACGCCCCATGTATGCCGCCAATATACTGGAGAACAAACTGAAGCCCTATATTCAGCGGCTCAGTCCGGGCAAAAAAATACTGTGCAGTAATCTCATGGGCGAGATATACTCCCTTTTCAGGCCTGAGGACGCAGACAAACTGAATCGTCCTTTGGAGGACACATATCTTCTGGGCTACTATCTTCAGCGTAACGAACTGTACAGCAGGAAAAACAAGGATACGGAGGAATAAAAAAATGAGTGAACTGAAAAGCAAGATCGATTTTATTGTCCTGGTCTCGGTAAATATGGCAAACAGCAACGGCGACCCGCTCGACGGCAACCGTCCCCGCACCACCTACGATGGCTACGGCGAAATATCGGACGTGTGCATCAAGCGCAAGCTTCGCAACAGGATGCAGGACATGGGACACCCCATCTTCGTCCAGTCTCAGGATCGTTGCGACGACGGCTGCACCAGTCTGAGCGACCGCGCCGCAAAAAATCTGAAGAATGCTGGAAGCAGCGAGGCCTACGCTCTGGAGGCCTGCGAGAAATGGCTGGATGTGCGCAGCTTCGGTCAGGTGTTTGCCTTTAAAGGCAAAAAAGGCAAAAAAGCTTCGGAGGACGAGGGCGGCGTGTCCGTCGGCGTGCGCGGCCCCGTATCTGTCCGTCAGGCAGTGAGCGTATCGCCTGTAGAGGTTATGTCCATGCAAATAACAAAGAGCGTCAACGGTGAAGACGCCGAGAAGCGCAGCTCCGACACCATGGGCATGAAGCACATGGTCCGCTTCGGTCTGTATACCATCAAGGGCTCCATAAACGTGCAGCTTGCTAAAAAGACCCGCTTCAGTGAGGATGACGCTCAGGTAATAAAAGAGTGCCTGCGCACGCTTTTCGTGAACGACACCTCCTCAGCCCGTCCCGAAGGCTCCATGGAGGTACTCAAGGTCTATTGGTTCCGCCACAACAGCGAGGACGGACGGTACTCCTCCGCTCGGGTACACCGCTCGCTGCATATCGACCTGAAGGACGGCGTGGAATATCCGTCTTCTTCTGACGACTACGTCATTTCGCTGGACGAGCTTCCCGAGCTTGAGGTCGAGGTACTGGAGGGTGTATAACGAGGACGAGCTTCTACAGCTCTCCGGTCTGCAGCATTTTGTGTTTTGCCGGAGGAGATGGGCGCTGATACATATTGAGCAGCTCTGGGCAGAGAACTTCCGCACCGTGGACGGGGCTCTGTTTCACTCCAACGCCCACGACTCCGGCTTCACCGAAAGCCGCGGCGACACGCTCATCACCCGCGGAATGTATCTGCATTCCAAACGCTTGGGCGTTTCCGGTCAGTGTGATGTATTGGAATTCCACGCCTCTCCCGACGGAATAACTCTCGCCGGAAGACCGGGTAAATGGCGTCCGTTCCCCGTGGAATACAAGAGAGGTCTGCCCAGAGAGGACACGGGAGACGCCCTTCAGCTCTGCGGTCAGGCCATGTGCCTTGAGGAAATGCTGTGCTGCGATATCCCCGGCGGGGCTCTTTTCTACGGTGAAAGCCGGAGGCGGGTATCCGTGGATTTCACTTCGGAGCTGCGCTGTCAGGTGGAAAGCTGCCTTGACGAGATGCATTCGCTCTACCGCAGAGGCCATACCCCGAAGGTCAAGCCGAAAAAAGGCTGCAATGCCTGCTCTCTGAAGGAGCTTTGCCTGCCGAAGCTGATGAATTTGAAAAGCGTGAGTGCATACATTTGCGAGCATATGGAGGACGAACCATGAAGCGTCTGCTCAACACTCTTTATGTTACCAGCGAGGATGCTTATCTGACGCTGGACGGCGAAAATGTGGTCGTGAACCGGGACAAGGCTGTTATCGGCAGGTTTCCGCTCCACACGCTGGAGGATATTCTGTCTTTCTCCTATGCCGGCGCAAGCCCCGCGCTCATGGGTGCCTGCGCGGAGCGGGGAATTCACTTAGCTTTCTGTACTCCCAATGGGCGCTTCCTCGCCTGCGTTTCCGGAGCAAGCCACGGAAACGTGCTCCTGCGGCGGACACAGTATCGCACAGCCGATGACATTCCCGCCCGAACGCGGATCGCCCGGCACTTCATCTTCGGCAAGGTCTATAACTCACGCTGGAGCATCGAGCGGACGCGTCGGGATCACGGCATGCGGGTAAATGATGAGCTGCTTGGTTCCGCTTCGTCAAAGCTGAAGGAGTTTCTGCCTATGCTGCCGGAGGATGATCCGGAGGCACTTCGCGGCATAGAGGGCGTCGCGGCTAACGTCTACTTTGAGGCATTTGACGAGATGATCCTCAATAACAAGGAGCTGTTCCGTTTCCGCACTCGTAGCCGTCGTCCGCCGCTTGATCCGGTCAATTCCATGCTCTCGTTTGCATACTCTCTTTTGGCCAACGACTGCGCCGCAGCATTAGAAGCGGTGGGACTCGATAGCTATGTGGGATTCCTGCATACCGACAGGCCCGGCAGGCGATCCCTTGCGCTCGACTTGATGGAGGAACTGCGTCCGTGTATAGCGGACCGCTTTGTCCTTACTCTCATCAACAACCGAAAGGTACAAAAAAAGGATTTCATATTCCGCGAAAGCGGCGCCGTCACCATGACTGACGAAGCCCGCTCGGCGTTCCTTCGGGCATGGCAGGAGCATAAACGGCAGGAGATCACACATCCGTATCTTAAGGCAAAGCTTGCATGGGGTCTTGTCCCCTACGCTCAGGCTCAGCTGCTCTCGAGGTTTCTGCGCGGAGATCTTGACGGATATCCTCCGTTTTTGTGGAAGTAGGAGGCCGTATGCTTGTACTTATAACATACGATGTAAAAACCGATACTGCCGAAGGACGGCGCAGGCTGCGAAAAATTTCCAAGCAGTGCGTGAATTACGGCCAGCGTGTGCAGAATTCGGTGTTTGAATGTCTGCTGGACGCAGCACAGTGCCGGGTATTACAGGCAAAGCTTGTTGAGATTATGGATGAGAGCGAGGATAGTCTTCGGTTCTATTACCTCGGAAATCACTATCAGACGAAGATCGAGCATTTTGGGGCTAAGCTCTCCTACGACCCTCAGGATACACTGATGGTGTAAGTGCGAAACAAAAGCGAACAGGAAAACAGACTGCCTTCGCACCGATTTTTTGATGAAGAAGCAGTGATTTTTTTGCTGTCGCTTCAGCATGCAAGTGTTCCGTCATGGGACATGACGCAATTTTGTATAGTTTGCGCAAAACTCAGCAAGTATTTTGTTGATTTTTGCTGTCGCACCCCACACGGGGTGCGTGGATTGAAATAACGAAACGAAAGCCTGTTATTATTGGGAACAAAAGTCGCACCC
>SAMEA3663242__coassemble_209_pt1 | contig 18381 bp, 24 predicted proteins | sample SAMEA3663242__metabat2_high_PE_022 | metagenome-assembled genome bin SAMEA3663242 (sample SAMEA3663242) | pig gut metagenome | biome: pig gut; feature: pig-associated habitat; material: faeces | place: China | collected 2013 | reverse complement strand
GTTCGAGCGCGAAGAAAAGGCACGCCGTGCCGACCTGCAGAAGCAGGAAAGAAGACTGCAGCAGAAGGAAGAAAATCTGGACAGGAAGACCGATGCCCTTGAGCGCAAGAACGAGAGCCTGTCCCAGAAGATAGCCGCTGCCGAGGCTCAGCAGGCCGAGATAGCGCTTATCAAGAAAAGCCAGCTGGAAATGCTGGAAAAGGTCTCCGGCTACACGGTCGAGGAGGCCAAGGCGTACATCATCAACGCCCTTAAGGACGAAGTCACCCACGAAATGGCCGTTAAGGTCAAGGAGATCGAGGCTCAGTATAAGGATGAGGCCGAGGATCGCGCAAGAGAGATCATCGTAACCGCCATCCAGCGCTGCGCCGCAGACCACGCAAGCGAAGTCACCGTATCCGTCGTACCTCTCCCCAACGACGAGATGAAGGGACGCATCATCGGCCGCGAAGGCCGCAATATCCGCAGCATCGAAACTCTCACAGGCTGCGACCTCATCATTGACGACACCCCCGAGGCGATCACCGTATCAAGCTTCGATCCCGTCCGCCGCGAGGTCGCGCGTCTGGCACTTGAAAAGCTCATCGCCGACGGCAGGATCCACCCCGCCCGCATCGAGGAAATGGTCGCCAAGGCTCAGAAGGAAGTCAACGCCACCATCAAGGCGGAGGGCGAGAGAGCCGTGTTCGAGACCAATATCCACGGCGTCAATCAGGAGATCGTCAAGCTCCTCGGCCGCATGAAGTACCGCACCAGCTACGGCCAGAACGTGCTTCAGCACTCCATCGAGGTCAGCCACATCGCGGGTCTCATCGCAGCGGAGCTGGGCGTCGACGTCAACACCGCAAAGCGCGCAGGACTTCTCCATGATATCGGCAAGGCCATAGACCACGAGGTCGAGGGCAGCCACGTTTCCATCGGCGTTGATATCGCAAAGAAGTACAAGGAAAGCGAAGCGGTCATCCACGCTATCGAGGCTCACCACGGCGACGTTGAGCCGCGCACCGTTGTCGCCTGCATCGTTCAGGCGGCCGACGCTATCTCCGCCTCCCGCCCCGGCGCAAGACGCGAGAACATCGAAAACTATGTCAAGCGCCTTGAGAAGCTTGAGGAGATCTCAAAGAGCTTCCCGGGTATCGCAGGAAGCTATGCTATCCAGGCCGGACGTGAGATCCGCGTAATGGTCAAGCCCGAGGATGTTTCCGAGGATCAGATGGTGCTTCTGGCCCGCGACATCGCAAAGAAGATAGAGGAGGAGCTGACCTATCCCGGCCAGATCAAAGTCCATCTCCTGCGCGAGACCAAGGCCGTCGAGTACGCAAAGTAAAATGCAAAAAGAAAGCAGAGCTCCAGCTCTGCTTTCTTTTTTGCTCATTATAAAACCGGCTGAGCTTCGGCTCAGCCGGTTAATAATTACCAACCCTTTTTATCAAGTTCATTGGCAATATTCTGGAAAATTTCGCCCACGGCGGGATCCCAACCGGTTTTGGTGTGCAGGTCGGCCAGGAACTGGAAAATATCAGATATCATTGTGTTTCTCCTTTCGTATAATACAACTAATCAACTAATCAATTACAGACTGAGGTTATTTTATGAGGTTCTCATCGATCCAATCAAAGATCTCGTGAAGACCGGGCTCAACGTACAGGAAAAATTCCTTGATGAATTTGTACATTTGCTCCATAATTATTCTCCTTTCTTTATAAGTGACTATTTCCGATTTAATGGTATCAAAGTTGACCTGCAGTGTCAATCAACAATTTGTCGAAATCTGTATATTATTGCATTAGTCAGCAATTATTGTACGAATTACGCCGCTGTAAACACCGAAATCTCTTTTGAAAACCAATTTGACTATTTCCATGTCTAATATTAGCGTAATATGTAACTTTAGTCAAGACATAAAGTTAAAATAACTAAAAAATATTTTTAACGCTCGCTTGAAAAACGTATAGTTTGTGTTGATGCTATCTGAAATACGATAACTATAATAAAAATTGTCGGCGCCCGGGGAAGGACGCCGACAATACGTATTTAATTATGCTAAGTAGGGGATAGACCGTGGGGCATGATCAGCCGCCGAAGACGGAGAGCAGGAAGCCGGCCGCGATGGCGGAGCCGATGACGCCCGCGACATTGGGGCCCATTGCGTGCATGAGCAGGAAGTTCGTCTTGTTGTACTTGCGGCCGACGTCCTGAGAGACGCGGGCGGCCATGGGTACGGCGGAGACGCCTGCAGAGCCGATGAGGGGATTGATCCTGCCGCCGGAGGTGCGGTACATGATAACACCGCCGAGCAGACCGCCGAGAGTGGAGACACAGAAGGCACCCAGACCGAGCAGTATTATCTTTATCGTATCCCAGTTAAGGAAATTCTGAGCGACCATGGTGGCACCGACGGAGGTGGCGAGGAAAATGGTGACGATGTTCATCAGCGCATTCTGAGCCGTGTCGGAAAGCCTGTCGGTTACGCCGCACTCACGGAAGAGGTTGCCCAGCATCAGGCAGCCGATGAGGGGGGCCGTAGAGGGCAGGAGCAGGATGACGAAGGTTGCGACCACGATGGGGAAGATGATCTTCTCGGTCTTGGAGACCTCGCGGGTCTGCTCCATCTTTACCTTGCGCATCTTGTCGGTGGTGCAAAGCTTCATAAGCGGCGGCTGGATCATGGGGATCAGCGCCATGTATGAATACGCGGCGATGGCGATGGGGCCAAGCAGCTGCGGAGCGAGCTTTGTCGTGAGGAATATAGCGGTGGGGCCGTCCGCGCCGCCGATGATGCCGATGGAGGCGGCCTCAGGGCCGGTAAAGCCGAACAGTATTGCGAGGAAGAAGGCGACGAACACGCCCATCTGCGCCGCAGCACCAAGAAGAAGGCTCTTGGGGTTTGCCAGCAGCGGGCCGAAGTCGGTCATCGCGCCGACGCCGAGGAATATGAGCGAGGGATAGATGCCGGCCTTGACGCCGATATAGAAGAAGTCCAGCAGACCGGCGTTTGACATTATATGGCCATAGCTGTGATAATAGGGGCTTGCCTCGTCGAGAAACGCCGTCCACAGCTCGGGGTGGTACAGGGCGTTTTCGCCCATGCCGATAAAGTAGCTGAGGTTCGTAAGTAAACAGCCGAAGGCTATGCCGCACAGGAGCAGAGGCTCAAACTTTTTGGCTATGCCCAGGTACAGAAGCACAAAGGCTATGATTATCATGACGAGGTTCTTCCAGCCGCCGTCGGTGGTGAAGAAGGCGGCAAAACCGGATTCCAGCGCCAGCTTTTGGAGAGTTTCCAGAATGTTCATCTGTTACCTCCTTATGCGATAACTACCAGAGGCGCTCCGGTCTCAACAACGGCACCCTTTGCAACGACTACCTGTGCAACAGTGCCGGCTTTGGTCGCGACAACTTCGTTTTCCATTTTCATTGCCTCGAGGATAAGCAGCACGTCGCCCTCGTTGACCTTCTGACCGTTGGAAACATTTATCTTCAGGATGTTGCCGGGCATGGGGCTTTTTATGACCTCGCCTGCTGCGAGCGCGGCTCCGGCAGGGGCAGCGGGAGCGGCAGCAGCAGGGGCTGCGGCAGGAGCCGCCGCAGCGACGGGTGCGGGAGCTGCGGGGGCATATGCCTCGTATTCATCGACGAGCATTGCTTCGCCTGCCTCGACCTCGACCTCGTATGTCTTGTTGTTTAAAGTTACCTTATACTTCATCTTCCTTGACCTCCTTGATGGAAATAAAGCGGAGCTCGTTAATGGGCTTACCGAGGGTGTCCGCTACGATAGCCATGACCATGGCGGCGTCTCTGGGGTCTGTGTCATAGAGCTTGAGCTCGCCGGCAGAGCCGGGTGCGGGCTCGGCAGTGGGGGCGGGAGCTGCCGGGGCTTCCGCCTGAGCGGCGGTCTTGGCCTTATTGGCCTTGCCGACCATGATCCTGCCCATGACCATAACCACGCACATGAGCAGAACAAGCCCGAAGAACACTACCATATAGCCCAGCAGTGCGGTGATGCCCGCGTCGCCCAAGGAAATATTTATCAGATCATTCATCGTCTGAACCTCCTCAGGCTTCGGTGATGGTGTAGCGCACGACCTTTTCCTCGGCCTCGCGGCGCTTCTCGAAGAAGTTCTCCGCGACCTGGGGGAAGGCGATGTAGCTGAGCACATCCTCCTCGCAGCGGGCGGTGTCGCCCAGATGCTCGGCGGCCTTTTCGTATACATCGGTGGGCAGAGTGTCGGCATAGCGGCCCTCGATGGGCTTTTCGCCGTTAAGGATCTTTGCCCTTATCTCCTCGTCGATCGGAGCGGGAGTGCGGCCGTATTCGCCGCGGCAGTATGCCTTTATTTCGGCGCCGACGTTCTTGTAGCGCTCGCCGGCGAGAACGTTCTGCACCGCCTGGGAGCCGACAAGCTGGCTGGTGGGGGTGACAAGGGGAGGATAGCCCATGTCCTTGCGAACTCTCGGGGTCTCGATGAGAGCCTCCTCAAATTTATCCAGCGCGTTCATCATCTTGAGCTGGCTCAGCAGGTTGGAGAGCATGCCGCCGGGGATCTGATAGGTCAGACACTGGGTATCGGTGGACATTGAAATGGGGTTGAGAGTGCCGTCGGCAAGGTAATCGTTGCGGATGGGCTTGAAGTAATTTGCCATCTCGATGAGTATCTTCTCGTTGAGCTCAACATCGTAGCCCAGCTCCTTGAGAGCGTAGAACAGGGTCTCGGTCGCGGGCTGAGAGGTGCCGCCGGAGAAGGGGGATATAGCGGTGTCGATGACATCCGCGCCGGCCTCGATGGCCTTGAGGTAGGTCATGAAGGCAAGTCCCGTGGTGCAGTGTGTGTGGACAACGACGGGGAGGTCAACGGCGTCCTTGATGCCGGAGACCAGATCGTACGCGTTCTGCGGCGTCATGATGCCGGCCATGTCCTTTATGCATATGGAGGCAACGCCCATCTCCTTGAGCTCCTTGACCATCTCGACATACTTGCCGATGGTGTGCACGGGGCTGGTGGTGTAGGAAATGGTGCCGGATGCCATAGCGCCCTGCTTGACGGTCTCCTCGATGGCGACCTTCAGGTTGTCGGTGTCGTTGAGGGCGTCGAAAATGCGGATGATGTCAATGCCGTTTTTCACCGAGCAGCGGACAAAGCGGCGAACCGCATCATCGGGATAGTGCTTGTAGCCGAGGATGTTCTGACCGCGAAGCAGCATCTGCAGCTTGGTGTTGGGCATTTTGGCGCGGATTTTGCGGAGACGTTCCCAGGGATCCTCGTTCAGGAAGCGCAGGCAGACGTCAAAGGTAGCGCCGCCCCAGCATTCCACGGAGTAGAACCCCGCCTGATCCATCTTTTCGAGGATGGGCTCAAACTTATCATAGGGAAGTCTTGTCGCTATAAGCGACTGGTTCGCGTCACGAAGCACGGTTTCGGTAAACTGGACTTTCTTCATTTTTTCCTCCCATGGTAAAAATAGAATTAACAAATTCAGAATACAATGAGTCCTGTGAATTCATTGTAAAATATCAGTTCAGCGGATATTATACCATAAATATCAGCAAATTCCACACATTTCAGATGATTTTTTTGTCTAAAAATTCACTCTGCCATATCGAGCAAAAATCAGTAAGCAAATGTCATATTTATGTAAAAACAGGAGGCCGCTTGTGCAGCCTCCTGTTTCAATCTTATGCTCTGTGCTGTTTTACTTGGTCGCGAGGGCTCTGTCGAGCCAAACGCTGGCAACGTCCATCGCCGCCCAGAAGCCGTCCTTGTCGCTCTTCTTGACGATGCGGTCGCGGGACTTGATGGAGGGGTCGGTGAGCTGAAGCTGCACGGATACCTTCGTTGCAACGTCGAGATCCTTGACCTTCTTGGTGTCCATGATCTGAAGCATGATGATGTATTTGTCGGCCATGCTGCCGTAGTAGACTATATTTCCTGCTCTCTGCAGGGGATGGCCTTTGTATTCAAGGGGTTTGTTTGCCAAAGTAATTCCTCCTTAATTGACGTGGGTGCGGTTATCTGTACCGTTGGTTCCCTGCGTCTGATTCTGCTGCTCCTGCTTGTTCTGTTCTTCTTCCTGCTTCTTCTGTTCCTCTTCCTCCTGGCGCTTCTTCTCCTCGCGCTCTTCCTCGGTCAGACTCTGCTCCTCCAGCTCCTCCTGGGTGCCGAAGATGCCCGTCGCGCTTCCACCGTAGGAGATGTTAAACTCCTTGCGCGCAAGATCCTTGTGGATGGACTCCATGACCATCTGCCAGATCTGAGTCGCGGGGTTGCCGGAGAAGGACATATACTCTGGAGTATCGTAGCCGGTCCAGACCGCGCAGGTGTAATACGGCGTGTAGCCGCAGAACCAGCGGTCGCGGTTATCGGTGGTAGTACCGGTCTTGCCTGCCACGGGCATGTTGCTCAGGCGGGACTCATAGCCGGTGCCGTAGGTGGCCGCGTTCTGGAGCATATAGGTCATGGTGCGTGCCGTGTTCTGAGAGAAAGCGGTCTGCGTTCTGGGCTGATTGTCGAGAATGATCTTGCCGTCGCGGTCCTTAACCATGGAATAGCTTCTTGCATAGGTGAAGGTACCGTCGTTTGCAAGGGCGGTGTAGGCCTGTGCCATCTCGCGGACGGTGATGCCGTAGTGCGGCTGGCCGAGAGCCAGTGCCGCATAGTCGGCGTCTGCGTCGATGAGGCTCACGATGCCGAGACGGCTCGTCAGGAAGTCATAGGACGCAGAAGGCGTCAGCTTATCCATGATCTGCGCCGAAACGGTATTTTTAGACTTCTGCAGCGCGGTCAGAATGGTGATGATGCCGTCATAGGTGTTGGGCGAGTTCTTCGGATACCATGAGGTATGCGAGAGCTTGACATGCTCATCGTCGGCGTCAAGGACCAATGTTGACGGAGAGATGAGACCGTATTCCACCGCAGGTCCGTAAACCGCGATGGGCTTGATGGACGAGCCGGGCGGCCTCGTGGTCTTGGTGGCTCTGTTCAGACCGAAGCTGATGGTCTTCTCGCCGGTGCCGCCGCACAGCGCCTTTATCTCGCCGGTGTACTGGTCGATGATGACGATGCCGCTCTGAAGCTGGGAAGAGGTGCCGTTGCGGGCCTTGGGGAGTGCGTCAAGGTTTGTGTAGATAGCGTCGACCTTTGCCTGCATATCCATGTCGATGCAGGCGTAGATCTCGTAGCCCGCGTTGTATACCAGACGTCGGGCGGCCTCTCTGCTGATGCCCTTGGCCTCGGCAAGGTCGCTTATAACGTCAGAGATAACGACCTCCTCGTAGTAGGAATACGGGGTAGCGCGTGAAGGCTCGTTCTCGCCGCGGACGAAGTCAAGCTCCTCGGCCTTGGCCTGCTCATACTCGTCCTTCTCCAGGTAGCCCTGCTTATACATCTCGCGCAGGACGTCCTCCTGACGCGCCTTGTTGTTCTCAACGCTGTAGAAGGGGTCATAGTAAGTCGGGAGGTTCGTGATGCCGACGATGGCGGCAGCCTCCGCAACAGAAAGATCCTTGGCGTCCTTGCCGAAATAGGTCTGCGCGGCGGTCTGAACGCCGTAGCAGCCCTCGCCGAAGTACACGGCGTTGAGGTACCACTCAAGAATCTCCTCCTTGTCGTAGTCCTTCTCAAAATCCAGCGCCTGGAAGATCTCCAGCAGCTTGCGCTGAACGGTGATATCGTCCTGCTGGGTGAGGTTCTTAATGAGCTGCTGCGTGATGGTCGAGCCGCCGAAGGTCGAGCCGCCGGTGAACATATTCAGCGCGGCATGGGCCGTGCGGAACCAGTCGACGCCCTTATGCTTGTAAAACCTCTTGTCCTCGATGGCGACAAGCGCATCCTTCATGTGCTGCGGAATCTCGTCGCCGTCGACCCAAATTCGGTCCTCCGAATCGTAAAAGGTCGTAAGCTCCTTCCAAGCTCCGTTTGCGTCCTGGTAATAGATAGTGCTGGACTGGTTCAGGGTAAAGTCATTCAGATCAAGATCGAGTCCGGGGGTGATGCAGGTCTTGACATAAAAAGCAAAAATGCATAAAAACAGCAGACCCGTAACAACGCCGATGAGAAGAATGGTCCCGATGACCCGCATCGCGCGGCCAAATCCACCGCCGCGGGACTCGGTATTCGTCTCTTTTGCAATATCCATTATCCTTCACACCTCCTTTGTAGCCGTGTGTGTCAAAAGATCAAATATTCGATAATATGTAATGGGCATAGTACGCTAATTATATCTGAACATTTATTATACCACCTTATGTCAAGTAGGAGTGTATAAATTGTAAAATTTTTCGACGTGTGTACTTGTTTTGCCGAAAAGGGGGAATAATAATCCGAAAGGAGTGAGCAAAGCGTGAAAAGATCACTGAAAATACTGCTTCTGGGCTGCCTTATCGTGACGGCGGCAGCCATGAGCGCGGCCGCTGTAAAAAGTATAGGCGCAGAAGCAGGAAATAATACCACGCAGGTAAAGGCACAATATGTCTCAACGCAGGACGAGGAATACTTTCTGCGCGACTGGAAGGGCTATGTTGCGGTGTTCCGCGGCGGCGAGGATACGCCCGCGGAGCTTACGGATATCGAGACCGCGACCCTTAACAACGTTGACCGCGAAAAGCTGCGCACAGGTATCCCGGCGGCAGGCAAAGCCGAGCTTTTATCGCTGCTGGAGGATTTTAGTTCCTGAGGAAGCCGATTATTCTTGATTTATGACTCCGTGTAGGTTAGAATAAACTCAGCCATATACCATAACAACACAGGAGGTAGCAAAATGAGCGAAGAATACGGCAACGATTTTGTAACGATAATAGATGACGAGGGAAACGAGTTTGAACTGGAGCTGCTGGACACGATCGACTATAACGGCGAGTCCTTCGCGGCCTTCCTGCCCACCGATATGGACGAGGACGATCCCGACTACGGCCTGATAATCCTCTCCGTCGTGAACGATGAAAACGGCGATGAGCTTTTTGAATCCATAGACGATGACGATAAGCTCCAGCAGGTTTACGAGATGTTCATGACCGTTTTCGAGGCCGAGGAAGAGTAATAATACACAAGGACGAAAAAATGCGGGCATATGTTCCCGTATCGGCGAATACATTATAGTAAAAAGCAAAAGGATAATAACTCCTGCCGTGTACGCGGTGTCATATTGACTTCAGGCCCATTAAACCCACATCTCTAATAAGGGATGCCGATTTGAATCTGCGGATTGCAGGCCTCCCGGCCATGACCGGACGTTGGAAGCAGCGAAACAGAACTTAGGCGACCCACCTGCTCCGTTGTGCAGGTTATAATTGGGCCCCAACGGCACGGCGGGATCACCCGACAGCTTCGGCTGTCGGGTCTTTTTTTGCCCTTTTTGGGCTGCAAAGGCGGTTTTCAGCTAAAAAACCGCCGAAATTTTTTTTGCTTGCACGCAAACGTACAAGTTTTGCCCCGATGCAGCCTATGGTTGAGAGGTGAATTTTTATGAACAAGAAAAGATCCGCGTATGCGGATAAGCTTCTCGAAAAGCTCGCGGTATCATCGCCCAACGACGCCGTGAAGCTGCTTTATCTCGGTCAGGAGGATATGTCCGTCCTCGACGGCCTGGATCTTTCGATGCTCAGCGAAATCAAGCGGGGCCCCAAGGGTGAGGTGGAGCTCAAATTCGTCAATAAGCTTGCGGTACTGCGTGAGCTTATCGAGCTGAAAAATGCGCGGAGCGAGTCGGAAGCGCGCGGCGACGGCTTCTATGAGGCGCTGGACAAGTCCGCAAAGCTGCTCGGAACGGAGGGCGATGAGTGAAATTCGACTTCTTTTCCCGCACTCAGCTCAAGGCTCTTTCCTGGTGGAGCGACGCATCGCCCTACCGCGACCTCGACGCCGTTATCTGCGACGGCGCTGTCAGGAGCGGCAAGACCCTGTGCATGGGCATATCCTTCGTCTGCTGGGCGATGCGCCGCTTCGACAACGAGCGCTTCGGCATCTGCGGCAAGGCCAAGACAAGCATAAGGCGAAACCTCATCGAGCCGCTGCTTCCCGTGCTGCGGGATATTGGCTTTGAGGTCACCGATCTCGTCTCAAAGGGGCTCATAGAGATCGCCTATATGGGCCGCCGCAACAGCTTCTGGCTGTTCGGCGGAAAGGACGAGGGCTCGCAGTCGCTCATCCAGGGCGTCACCCTCGCGGGGGTGCTCATGGACGAGGTGGTGCTCATGCCGCGCTCCTTCGTCGAGCAGGCCTGCGCGAGGTGCTCCGTCACAGGCAGCAAGATCTGGTTCAACTGCAATCCCGAAAGCCCCCACCACTGGTTTTATCTTGAGTGGATAAAGAAGGCCGACGAGCGCAGGGCACTGTATATCCACTTTTCGCTTGAGGACAACCCCTCGCTGTCAAGGAGCATAATCGACCGCTATAAGCGTATGTACAGCGGCGATTTTTACAGGCGCTTTATTCTGGGCGAATGGGTGCTGCCCGCGGGCAGGGTCTATGACTTTTTCACCGAGGATATGCTGGCGCCCGTTCCCGAAAGCTGCTCGGAGTACATCGTGTCCTGCGACTACGGCACGAAAAATCCCAGCTCCTTCGGCCTGTGGGGCAGGAGCGGCGGAGTCTGGTACCGCCTGCGGGAGTATTACTACGATGCCCGCAGGGAGGGAGCGCAGAAGACCGACGGCGAGTACGTAGATGCGCTTAAGGAGCTTTGCGGCGATATAGTGCCGGGCAGGGTCATCGTCGATCCCTCGGCGGCGAGCTTCATCGAGGCTCTGACCAGAGCTGGCTTTCGCACCGAAAAGGCCGAAAACGACGTGCTGAGCGGCATAAGGCTCACGGCGGAGCTTTTAAAAAGCGGTAAGATACGCATCTGCCGCGGCTGTGACGACAGCCTGCGGGAGTTCTACGAATACCGCTGGGACGAAAAATCCGGCAGGGACGTGCCGCTGAAGCAGTCTGACCACGCCATGGACGACATCCGCTACTTTGCCGTGGGCATTTCAAGATCCGCACAGCCGATAGGCGCTGTGTGGGTAGAAAGGTAGGAATATGAAACTGTTTTCAAAACAAAAAAGCCGCGCCCCCACGGTGCAGCTAAGGAGCGGGGAGAAGCACCCCTTCGGTCTGCTCGACAGCTATGTCCCGCTGGGCAGCGGCGAGACGAGGCTTTACCGCACCATCCGCGAGGCGGTGCCGGTCGTCGACGCCGCGATAATGAAGATCATCAGGCTCACCGGCGGCTTTGAAGCCCGCTGCGGCGACAAAAAAGCCGAAAAGGAGCTCAACGACTTCATCCGCAATGTTGATACGGGCAGGGGACAGAGGGGACTGCAGAGCTTCCTTGCCTCATACCTCGACTCCATGATCACCTGCGGCAGAGCCGTGGGCGAGATCGTCACCTGCGGCAGCCGCGATATCGCGGCGGTGCTCTGCGGCAACGTTGCCGACGTGCAGATCCGTGAGGGGGATACCCCTCTTGATTTTGAGCTTTGCTGCACGAACAACGCAGGCAGCGTTGAGCCGATGCCGTACCAGAACCTGCTGCTGTTCACCCCCTTTAACCCCGAGGCCGATTCGCCTTACGGCGTGTCCATGCTCCGCAGTATGCCCTTCCTCTGCGGGATACTCATGAAGATATATCAGTCTCTGGGCGTCAACTGGGAGAGAGCGGGCAACGTGCGCTTCGCGGTGATCTACAAACCCCAGGGCGACATCATCGACAAGATGGCCGCTCAGGAGCGGGCGCAGCAGATAGCCTCCGAGTGGTCGGCGGCCATGCAGAGCGGAAAAAACGGCGCGGTGCGAGACTTCGTGGCCGTGGGGGATGTGGAGATCAAGGTCATCGGTGCAGATAACCAGATCCTCGACAGCGAGGTACCCGTGCGCCAGATACTCGAGCAGCTCATCGCCAGAACGGGCATACCGCCCTTCCTGCTGGGTCTCAACTGGTCGACCACCGAGAGGATGAGCGCGCAGCAGGCAGACCTCATGACGAGCGAGCTGAGCGCCATCCGCCGTACGGTCACGCCCGTGCTCGAAAAAATATGCTCCCTGTGGCTGAGCATGCACGGCTATGCCTGCCCGTTCGAGATCGAGTGGGAGACAATAAACCTGCAGGACGAGGTTGAGGAGGCCAAGGCCGCGCTGTACACGGCGCAGAAGGACAAAATCTATTGGGAAGAGGTAAAAATCAATGAAGATCATTAAGGACGGCTCCTCCGTGGGCAGCGTCTGCACCGATGAGGAGCTTGAGGCGGTGAACGCCTTTGCCAGAACTGAGCTCAGGGCCGAGGATGTGTACATATTCTCCGTGCTGCTGTGCGACAACGAGGTAGATCGTGACTTTGAGCGCTTCTCCGAATCCACGCTCCGCGAGCTCGGCGAGCTTTTCGTCGGCGCGACCGGCATCTGCGACCATGACTGGCGCAGCGGCAATCAGGTGGCGCGCATTTACAGAACGGAGCTCATAACGGAGAGCGACCGCACAACGTCTTACGGCTCGCCATATGTGTACCTCAAGGGCTACGCCTATATGCTGCGCACGGAGTCAAACGCCGAGCTCATCGCCGAGATCGACGGCGGCATCAAGCGCGAGACCAGCGTCGGCTGCTCGGTCGCCAGAAGCGTATGCAGCATATGCGGCGAGGATATCGGCACCTGCAGCCACGTCAAGGGCAGGCAGTACGGCGGTAAGCAGTGCTGCGCCATACTCGAGGGCGCCGTTGACGCCTACGAATGGAGCTTCGTCGCGGTTCCGGCCCAGCGCGGAGCGGGCGTTATCAAAAGCTTCGTCGAGACCGAGGCGGGCAAGGGCTACGCCGCAGAATACGAGGCGCTTGAAAAGGCTGCGGCACTCGGCAGGAGATACCTGTCGGAGCTTAAAGCCGAGGTGCTGAGGCTCTGCCTTGTCTGCGATAAGAGCATGCATCCGGCGCTTGAAAAGAGCGTCGACCTTATGGACGAGACCGCCCTGTGCGAGCTCAAAAGCGCTCTCGAAAAGAGAGCGGAGAAGCTTTATCCGCCCCTGACCCAGCTTCCGGGCAGAGGCGAGGTCACCAAATTCTGCGGTGACGAGTACATTATTTAATTCAGGAGGATAAAAAATGAAAGTTAGTTTTGAAGGCGTCGGAGAGCAGGTGCTCTCCTTCATGAAGGCAAGCGGCGTAGAGGCAGGCTCCCTTGTGAAGCTGAGCGCGAACGCAACCGTCGCAAATTGCGCGGCAGGCAATAATTTCGCCGGAGTATGCATTAAGGCAGCTGACAGCTTTGCCGACGTAAAGACCGCCGGCTACATTGAGCTCGGCTATACCGGCACCGCACCCGCCGTCGGCTACGCCAAGCTCACCGCAGCGGGCGCAGACAAGGTCAAGACCGCCGACACCGGCCGCGAGTATCTGGTCATCAAGGTTGACAGCTCCGCCGCAGTCGTTGGCTTCATCATGTAAGGAGGAAAGAGATATGGCATACAATTTTAACGAGATCCGCCTTGACAAAGGCATGTATTCCGAGAGCGGCAAGAGCTTCGAGCAGGTGCTCGAGGCGCTCGACCCCAACGAAAATTACAAGGGCACTCCCTACGAGGGCCTCGACGCTTTCCAGCGCCAGCTCAAGCGCTTCGATATCAAGGTGCGCGGCGCGGGCAGCGACGTTGTCGAGAAATTTTTCTCCACCTCCGAATCGGCAGTGCTGTTTCCCGAGTATGTCTCCCGCAGCGTAAAGGCCGGCATGGAGGAGGGCAACATCCTCCCCTCCATCACCGCGACCACCACCCGCTTTGAGGGTATGGACTACCGTTCCATCTATTCCGCGGCCTCCGAGGACGACAAGAGCCTGCGCTATGTCGGCGAGGGCGCAGTCATCCCCCAGACCGAGATCCGCGCCGCCGACCATCTTGTAAACCTCAGGAAGCGCGGCAGAATGCTTGTCGCGTCCTATGAGGCGATCCGCTTCCAGCGTCTCGACCTGTTCTCCGTCATGCTCCGTCAGATCGGCGGTCAGATCATGCGTATGCACCTTGAGGACGCCATCGACGTTATCACAAACGGCGACGGCAACAATAACGCCGCCGAGCAGCTCACCGTCGGCGGCAGCGTCATCGGCGGAAGCGCGGGCAGCCTCACTTACGGAGAGCTTCTGAACTTCTGGAACACCTTTGATCCCTACACCATGAACACCATGCTTGCCGCACCCGACGTCATGATGAAGATACTCAAGTGCTCCGAGTTCCAGAACCCCCTGACCGGCCTGAACTTCCAGGGCACCGGCGAGCCGGGCAATCCTCTGGGCGCTAAGCTCATCCGCTGCTCCGCGATGCCCGCCGGCACCGCCATCGGCCTCGACAAGGGCTACGCCCTCGAGATGGTAACGGCAGGCGACGTCTCCGTCGAATACGACAGACTCATCGACCGCCAGCTTGAGCGTGCCGCCATCACCAGTATCTCGGGCTTCGCAAAGCTTTACACCGAGGCCTCCAAGGTGCTGAAGGTCTGATAGGTAATTCCATGAAGCGGGACGAAAGTCCCGCTTCCTTTTAAAACAGCAGAACGGAGGCATAAAATGGCATATACAAATTCTGATATTGAAAAAAAGGCGCTGGGCCTTATGGGCTCCGAGCTTCCCGCGCAGAGCGCCGGTATACTCAAGGCAGTGTGCGCGTCAGCGGCGGCGGAGCTTGAAAGCCGCCTGCGCAAGGGCGTTTCGAGCGAGGAGATACAGGAGCTGTTCGTTACCGCCGCAGGTATGCTGGCGCTGTCAATGTACATTGAGCTTGCAGGCACCAACACGGACAGGGTCGGCGCCTTCAGCGCAGGAAACCTGTCGGTGCGGCTTGACGGCGGCGCAGTGTCCGCATCTGCGGCCAACCTGAGAAAATATGCCGAGCATATGCTCGCAGCCTACCTTGACGGAGGCGGATTTGAGTTCGTGGGGGTGCGCGGATGACGGCAACAGACAGCATACTCAGCCTTTACGGCGAGGACATAAGCGTCGGCACGGCGACCGGCAAGGGCTTTATCTCATGCCTTGACGCGGATAACGCGCAGATACACCGCCAGCCGCTTGCCGCCGGAATAAAAAACGGCTCAAAATACAGGCTGATAACGAATATGGGCAATATCGCCGAGGGAATGCGGGTCACCGCCGCCGGCAGAGTATACGAGGTGCTGAGGATAGAGCCTGTGCGCATTTTCGGCAGACTTTCACATAACGAATGCATTCTGAGACTGAAAGGGGAGAGCGCTGATGTTTGAGCTTATACCCGAGAGCATAGTCGGGGCGCTTACCGCCGCCAATATAAACGCCGTTACAAAGTATCCCGCGTCGGGGCTCGACAGGACGGCGGCGATCGTGTGCGTATCGCTGAAGTCCGCGCGCATGAGCGCGTCCGGATGCGGAAACTACATCGGTCTGTGCACCGAAAACGGAATTGTAAAGGAAATGTACGGCAGCAAGGCCGAGCTTGTGATATCCCTCGACATATACTCTCCCGCAGACCCCCACTCCGATGAGCCCGGCTGTGCGGAGTGCGCCGGACTCGTGTGCGAGGAGCTGAGGAAAATTCAGGGGCTGAGCGTTACGGAATTTGAATTCGGCGACGTTTATTATGACGCGGACAGCGAGATGTTCCGCAGCGACTGCACCGCGAATGCAAGAGCCTTTCTCGTGCGCGAGCTCAAAAACGGAGAGCTTTCGGCCTACGGATTGGGGGAGACGGTATGACGGTGATGCGTGCATTTCCCCCGAACGAGGATAACACTGTGCTTGTAAACGGCGTGAAGCTTGCATCGGTGCTTACCGTGCGGGAGTTTGAGACAAGCTCCGTGTACAAGGTCGAGTGCTTCGGCGATGCCCTTCCCGCAGCGGTGCTGACGAATGATAAGGAGTACGGCGTCGAGCTGCGGCGGGAAACTGCGGTACCGGACGGACTGAGTTTTGACGGACTCACGGATTTCACCGTCAAGGTGGGCAGCCGCCTTTACAGCGGCTGTCGCTGCGCAAGGATCGAGCGCATAACAAAGCCCGACGGGCCGGAGACCGAGGTGGTCACCATAGCCGCGGGGACCAGACAGGAGGAAGAAAATGAGTAATACGGCGGATATTTTTGACGTCCGCTCATACACTCCGGACGAAAACGGAACGAATTTCGACGACGCCGAGCTGTTTGTCGTGCGGCGGAGGGATATGTCCTTCATGTCGGATTACTTCCGCCGTGACGCCCGCAGGTATGACAACGGCTTTGAGCTTTATTAGGAGGTGGAGCCGTGTTAGCAGCAATGAAATACAGAGATTTCGTCTGGCCGAATAACCCCAGAATCTTTGAGGTCGAATACAGACGTACTCTGCACAGCTATAAGCTGCCCTTTTCGGGCTATGTGGTGCAGGATCTGGGGCTGCAGAACAAGATAATCCGCGGCGAGGGCGAATTCACCGGACCGGGAGCCTACGAGAGCTTCCGGCAGCTTGCGGAGCTGTTCGAGGAGAACAAGGGCGGAAAGCTGGTGCATCCCGTATGGCCGACCATCCGCGCATATTTTGCAAAGCTCAACCTCAGGGAGGAGCCGAGGGAGGACTATGTGCACTATAGCTTCGAGTTCTGGGAGTACAAAGGCAGCAAATTTGAGGACATCGCCGATGCAATGGACGATTTTGACTACGATAACCCCGCGGCGAGCCTGCCGGGGCTCAAGCGCTACACCACGGCTGCCGAGGGCGATACCCTGCGCAGCCTTGCGGCGAAGTTTAATGTGTCGGTCGAAAAGATGTGCAGCATGAACCCCGGCATAGAAGACCCGGACAAACCGCTCACCATGGGACAGCTCGTAAGGTTCAGGTGACGTCATGACAGGATACATTATAAGCAGCAGCGGCACCGAGACTGAGCTGCCGTCCTTCCTCTCGTGGGATGTCTGTCACGGGATAGGCGAGCCCTGCGATTGGTTTGAGGTGAGCTTTATCTACTACTCCCACCAGCTTTCAAAGCTTCAGTCGGCCTGCCGCTTCAGGGCCGAGCACAACGGCGCGACGGTGTTTACCGGCGTCGTGGACGAATACAGCATCAGCATAGACGAGCATGGCTCCGTCGTAACCGTATCCGGCAGGTCGCCGGCCGCGCTGCTGCTGGATAACGAGCTGCCCGCCGCGTCATACGCCGCCCTGAGCAGCGATAGCCTTGTCAGCAATTTCATAGCGCCCTACGGCATAAGTCAGGTCGTCAGCGGTGCGGCAAAGACTCTGGGCAGCTTCGGCGTCAGCACGGGCGAGAGTGCATGGAGCGTGGTGAAGCGCTTCAGCCGCTACGCATGGGGCACGACTCCGTTTTTCACTCCCGCGGGAGTGCTGATATTAAACGGCAGGCAGGGCTCAAACATAACGATAGACGCCGATAAGGACGCCCACGCTATAAAGCTGCGGGATGAGCGCTACGGAATTATATCCGATGTGCGGGTGAAAAACCGCGTGACCGGGGCAAGCTACACGGTGCGCAACGAGGATTTTATCGCTCGTGGCGGAAAAAGCCACCGCGAGCTCACCGTTCCGAAGACAACGGGCGCGGACGCCGCCCGATATACGGCTGAGTATCAGATAGCGGAGTCGAAGAAGGGAAAGCATTTCATCGAGCTGACGATCACAAAGCAGTTTGCGTGCTTTCCGGGCGATATCATCGCGCTGAACTCAACGGCGCTGGGCGTGAACGGGAGCTACAGGGTGAGCGCCAGCCATTGCTGGGCCGATTCCTTCAGCGCGGGAACGATCGTTACATTGGAGGTGTAGCCATGTGGCTGTCCGAGATAAAAAGAAAAAGCGAGCCTGACGGCGCGCTGTCCGGGGTGAGCGTGAACGCTGACGGAGATATATGCCTTGAGACCGCGAATGCGAGGATATGCATAAAAAACAGCGGCGAGATAATCATCGAAGGCAGCGTGACCGTAAACGGAAGCGCACTGTAAAATAACAAAGAGAGTACCGACAGGTACTCTCTTTTTTGCAGTTTAGCGTATGTTGGATCAGACAACGCCCTGAGCCATCATTGCTTCGGCTACCTTCAGGAAGCCTGCAACGTTTGCACCGAGCATGAGGTTGCCGGGCTGGCCGCACTCGACGGATGCGTCGTAGCAGGCCTTGAAGATGTTCTTCATGATGCCCTGCAGCTTCTCGTCGACCTCTTCGAAGCTCCAGCTCATGCGGATGGAGTTCTGGGTCATCTCGAGGCCGGAGGTGGCGACGCCGCCTGCGTTGGAGGCCTTACCGGGGCTGTAAAGGAGACCGTTGCCGAGGACCTTCTCGATCGCTTCGGGGGTCAGAGGCATATTTGCGCCTTCAAACACTGCCATGCAGCCGTTGTCGATCAGGTGCTGAACGTCGTCGGCGTCCATCTCGTTCTGGGATGCGCAGGGCATTGCGATGTCGCACTTGAGGG
>SAMEA3663242__coassemble_196_pt1 | contig 19242 bp, 22 predicted proteins | sample SAMEA3663242__metabat2_high_PE_022 | metagenome-assembled genome bin SAMEA3663242 (sample SAMEA3663242) | pig gut metagenome | biome: pig gut; feature: pig-associated habitat; material: faeces | place: China | collected 2013 | reverse complement strand
CTCCGAGTGTGGCGGCGCCGAACTGGGTATCATAGAGAAAGCTGCTCTTTTCTCCAGTTCTGAAAACCATTTTTGAGTTGAGCACGCCCTTGCGCTCGACAACTATCTCATCAGGATTAATATCCACCGTGGTGGCGGTGCCCATGAGCCCCGTTATCTCGCTTTCAAGATAGCGTATCTGATAGCCCTCCTCCGTACGGCAGTAAATGCCGTCGGTGACGAGCTCCACGGTGTCCGCGTCGGCTCGGCTTATGCCCTGCACACCCGTTATTGTGATAACTGCGTTCATCATTTCTCCTCCAGCGGGAAGGGCTCGACATACCGCACCCCGGTCTTGAGCCCGTAGCCCAGCATGATCGGCGCGAGAGCGGTGAAATCCTCCACGCTGCCGCTGGTGTAATATTGCTCATCGCCGCCGTCGGCCTGCATACCCTCGGCCTCGATATACGCCTTGAGCACGCGCGCGGAAGCGTCTGCCGCTCCGATGAGCGCGACGTCCTTACCCAGATAATCGCTTATCGCCTCCGCGATGAGTCCATAGTGCGTGCAGCCCAGCAGCAGCGCCTCAACTCCCGCCTCCTTCAGCGGTCTGAGGGTTTCCGCGACGGTTTTCCGCACCTCGGCATCATTTGCCGTGTAGTGTCCGCGCTCGATCATCGGGACGAATCCCGGGCAGGCCAGAGCCGTTACTTCGGCGTCCGGTCTGAGCCGGAGCAGCTCCCTCTGAAAAGCGCCGCTTTCGACGCTGCACTTGGTTGCGATGACTCCGAGCCTTTTATGACCCGTTTCGGCAAGCTCCTTTGCGCCCGGCGCAAGGACGCCCACGGTCTTTATCCTGTTGGCCGACAGAATATCCGGCGCATTGCTGGATATCGTGCCGCAGGCGGCGAGGATGGCCTTGACGCCGTGTTTCTCGGCAAAGGCGATATTCTGAACGGCTATCTGCCGTATCTGGGCTCTTGATCTTCCGCCGTAGGGCATACGTCCGGTGTCGGCAAAGTATATTATATTTTCATCCGGCATCAGCCTTCTCAGAACGCGCACGGCGGTCAGCCCGCCGAGTCCCGAGTCGAATATGCCGATCGGCCTGTTGTCCATGTCGATACTACTCCAAACCTTTACATTAACTTTAATATAATATGCTAAAACGCCCAAAATTACAAGCAAAAATTAGAGTGGAATGCGGACGCGCAGTCTGATATAATAAAAAGAAGAGATTTTCCCGGATTGGAGGCTTGGTTTTGAATATAGATCTGACAGACAAGGAATTCCGCAGACTGCTGGACATGGTATACATCGGCAACTGGATATTAAACTCAACCAGAGCCGCAGATCGCTTTGAGGACTACGACATCGTGCAGGAGAAGCTGTTTTCCCTCTGCGCGAAAAACGGCATGCGCTCGCTCATTCAGGTCTGGCACGGTCATGTTTTCCCCTCCAAGGCCTACGAGGACGGGGGCATCCACGAGGCCATCGCCGATTACGAGGACGCGGTGTTCTTCGACATCCTCGCCGAGGAGCTCTCCCGACGCGATCTGGGCGAGGATATCGACGACTTCGGCGCGCTGACCGCAAGGATGGACGAATACATGGCCGAGTTTGAGAAAAACGGCGTTGCCAATCTGACCGTAGACTTATAAGCATAACTTCATGTAAAACGGAAAAGCTAAGGGTATCGTATATTTCGATACCCTTAGCTTTTTTTGGAGATCAGCTTATGAAAATGACAAACGAAGAATACAAGGATTATTCCGACTCCCACCAGCCGCGCTCGCGCCTCGGCTCGAATATGCTGAAGGCCTTTGTCGTGGGCGGGCTCATATGCTGCGTAGGTCAGCTCATCATGGACCTGTATATGCGGGCGGGCCTTAATAAGCCCGACGCGGGCAGCGCCACGAGCGTGACGATGGTGTTCCTCGGCGCCGCGCTGACGGGGCTGGGGATATACGACCGGCTCGCAAAATTCGCCGGAGGCGGCACTCTAGTGCCCATCACGGGCTTTGCAAACTCCGTTGTCGCCCCCGCTCTTGAATTCAAGACCGAGGGACTCGTCACAGGCACCGCCGCTAAAATGTTCATCATCGCGGGGCCCGTCATAGTGTACGGCGTCGGCGCCAGCGTGGTCTACGGTCTTATACTGCGTCTGCTCGGCGCGGGATAGTCGGCGCATTTAACGCAAAATTCCGAACCGTCTGAGACGACAACGTGAAAAACATTCTCTTTGTCATCGGCGATAATACTTCTCACATTCAGCAAATTGCTCTCGTTAAGCAAATCAAAAAGATGGTCTTTAAAGTAGTTTAACTCCATTGTTTTTCTCCCTATTATAATATGGTGCGTACACGCACCATATTATAATACACCGCTTCAGGCTAAAATGCAAGTGAGGTGGTAGCGTTGATAAGATACGACCCGCTGTGGCGGACGATGAAGAGAAAAAACATCAGCCAATACAAACTCATAAAGGACTATGGGATAGATAAAGCCCAGCTTCAGAGGCTGAGGGAGAACAGGGTCGTCAAGACCATGATACTCGATACCCTGTGCAACATTCTTGACTGCCCTATCGAGGATGTTGTTGAACATATTCCCGAAAACAAATAGCAGCGACGCCGCAAAAATGCCGTGTCGCTGCTTTTGTATATATACCTCCCCTGTGCGCAAAATAACAAGTAAAGGGGAGGTATGCTTATGTCCAAAAGCAAAAAGACGGTTCAGGAGCAAAATGATCTGACGTATTATGAAAGGCACGGAGATCTGCCGTACTGGGAGAACGTCGCGCCGCGCGATTTTCGGGGCAGAGAGCGTGAGAAATACCCCGACGATGAAAAGCCCCTCGCCCCCGACGGCATTTCGGGCTACTGGTGAGATAAACCTCATTTTACTCCGGAGCAGCCGAAAGCCTTCCCCTTGAGGGGAAGGTGGCGCGAAGCGCCGGATGAGGTGGAACATGTTACGAATTCGCCGGAAGTTTCCTTAAAATGCGGCATTTTCCCGCGCACCTCATCAGTCGGCCTTGAGGCCGACAGCTTCCCCTCAAGGGGAAGCCCATTGTGTCAAAAAAGTCCTTGCAGGCTTTTTGACACAATGTGGTGAGATAAACCGTCCGGGCCGCAGGCCCGGACGGTTTATCTCACATCATTATATCTCGTTGAGCATTTCGCGGGAGTCCATATCGCCGTTTTCGGCGGCCTTGCGGTACCATTTTTCCGCCTCGACGCGGTCGACCTTCGTGCCGCTGCCGATGTTATAGCAGTCGGCGACAAGGCGCATCGAGTCGACGTCGCCGCACTCGGCGGCCTTTTTGAACAGCGCAAACGCCTTTTTCGGATTTTCCTTAACGCCGAAGCCGTTATAGTAGCAGCCTCCGGCCACGCGCATCGCGTCCACATTGCCGTTATCGGCCGAAAGCTTCATCCAGCGGAAGGCCTCGGCGGAATCGGCGGCTGTCCCATCGCCGTTTGCGTAGCACGCGGCGAGGTCGTGCATGGCCTCGGGGTGCCCCATTTCGGCGGCGCTCTTGAACCACTCAAAGGCCTCCTTCGGGTTGGGGAAGGTGCCGCTGCCCCTGTCGTGGTTGAGGGCGGTCTTGTACATCGCGTCAACGACACCGGCCTCGGCAGCTCGCTTCATGAGCGCGAATGCTGCGGCTAAATCCTTCGCCGTGCCGACGCCCTCCTCAAGGCACAGGGCGCAGATATACATTGCCTCCGTGTCGCCGCTTTCGGCGGCTTTTTTTGCCCAGGCGAAGCATTCCTTCTCGTTTTTCGCCGTGCCTGTGCCCTTACGGTAGCACACGGCAAGGTTCATCATCGCCTTGACATGACCGCCCTCGGCGGCTTTTTTGAGCAGCTCAAAGGATCTTGCGCCGTCATGTCCGGCGTAGCTCACGCCGCAGCGAAACTGTATCTCTTTTAGGTTCTCGTCCGTCAGCACACCGAGCGCCAGCGCCTCGTCATAATACGCGGCGGCGGGGATATCGTCCTCGTTGTCGTAGCAGACGGTGCCCTTATCGCACAGCGTTTTCGTCTTTTCAAGCTCGCTTTTGTCCGAGCTCATTATCGCCTCGATATCGGCGAAAGCCGCTTCCGCGGTCATAGGTACATATTTACTCATGCTTTACCCCTCATCCGTCTGATTTGCAGCCACGCAATATTCTGCCGCGGCAAGAGTTCCGTCGTCACCGGCCTTAAGCCTGAGCATGGTAGAGCCGGAAACGAGCTGATATACGCTGCCCGACTGGGTCACTTTTATTGTATCGGGATAGTCGGGACCGCCCATCAGGCTCAGAGCCTCGGACATATCCATGCCGATCTTCACGCCCTGCGGGTTTGAAACGGTGTCGTCGGCAAGGGTGATGCCGGTGATGCGCAGGGTGCCGTCAACATCGTTTACCATGACCTCAAAGCCGTCGTAGTAATAAAACAGATCCTTGCCCTGATAGGCACAGCTGTCCGACTCAAAGGTTCCCTGCGGCTCGCCGAGGGCGTCCAGCACCTCCTCCGCGGGATCCATGATGCCGAATTTTACCTCGCCCGAGACGTAATACAGCTCGCCGTAATCGGGGGTGTAGTCGGCTTTGTCGCCGGTCTCCCCTCCCGAGGGAGCATCATCGCCGCCGCAGGCGCACAGCGCAAATATCATGAGCATTGCAAGCACAAGCGCAGTTATCTTCTTCATTGTTCGTCTCCTAAAGTCCAGCTTTTGAGATAGCCGTATTCCGAAAGCTCCGCTTTCTGCGCGGCCAAAAGCTCATAGTATGCTTCGCACTTTTCCGCCCAGTCGGCGGCGAGGGTCTCATCGCCCCGGCGGTCGGGCACGCCGTAGCGCTCGCTCAGTATCTGCGTAAAATACGCCGACAGCTTCTCGGCGCCGTAAACGTTCAGATGCAGACCGCCGTCATAGGTATCCGTCTGCATATCAAGGCCGATATTCTCGGCAAGTGGAAGGAAATTGATGTAGTCAAGGCCGTATTTTTCGGCGTAAGAGCTTATCTGCGCGTCCCACTCGTCGTACCAGTGCGGCCAGAGGCTGGGCGATTTTATCAGTATCAGCGTTGCTCCGTTAGCATCGCATTTTTCTCGTATTTTGTCAAGGTATTCCCAGCAGGTATCGCCGATCGTATAATCGTCCAGCACGGGCGCGGTGGGCAGCTTCGTCATGGGCTTTACGTCCGCGCGCATGAGATAGCCCGCCACCGTCACACTGTCGCGGCTGAAGATATACTCAATGTCCTCGGCGCTCAGCTCGCTCCAGCGGGAGTGATACCTCAGCAGCGGCACAAGGTAACTCATAAGCTCCTCGTCCTCGGTCATGGATGCCTTTATCGCCTCGATCTTGGTCTTTGAAAGGGGCATTCCGTCGAGCGTCATGCGGTTATACGCCTCGCTCTGGGGCTCATCGTACTTCATGGACTGGACGTTGTACACAACTACCTTGGGCGACTCCCGCTCAAACACCTCGTCGAGCAGATAGTACGACTGCCATATGAGCTGCTGGGCAGAGCCTCGGATATAGCTCGTTATCCCCTGCTCCTCCCACATCTTAACGGGCGAGAAGTTCTCGTACACCTCGCAGTCGCCGATAAACACGACGTCGTGCGGATTTTCTTCGTTGTAGTACTCCGCCGTCATCGCACCCTCGAGCACTCCGGACATATATTTCGGCTCGAGCAGCCTGCCGAGGAGCCACACCGCCGCGATAAACACGGCTATGCAGACAAGGCTGCAGACAATATGCAGTTTTTTGCGGGATTTTGTTATCATCGCGGTCCTCAGAACTGATTATAGATAAACTGTGTGGAGTCGTAGCCGACGCCGTAAGCGCCGAACACGAGAATTATTATCGCAAGAGCGCCGAACAGCGCATACGGGAGCGCGGGTCTTCTCCATATAAGCTCGCGCACGCTGCCGCATTTTTCCTGAACGCAGCTCACGGCGAACATCAGCGCAATGCCGGCGCCGGCGACTATGTAATCCCCCGCGCCGAGGCCGAGGTTCAATAGCTCTCCGGAAAAGGCCTCGCCCCAGTTATTGGTCGTGAACACAGACGCAAAGGCCTTGAAGGACACCGCAACGTCGCGGTAGCAGTCAAGTACGCGCAGGGAGCACATGAGAAGGAAGGTGCGCAGCGTTTCAAACACCCTGTAGCCGAAGCCGCCGACGAGCCTTTCATGCCTTGCGCGGAAGCTCTGCGACCAGGGCTTTATCTCCTCGGCAAGCAGGATGAAGAACGCGTTCAGCAGTCCCCACACGACAAAGTTCCACGCAGCGCCGTGCCACAGGCCGGTGAGGAACCATGTGACGATCGTGGAGATGTACACCGAGAGCTTTCTGCCGAAGCTTTCGGAGATGCTCTTGCGGGCGGACTTGCTGAGCTTCAAAAGCCACGGGGCGACGGACAGGGGATAGAAGATATAATCCTTGAACCATGTGCCCATGGAGATATGCCAGCGCCGCCAGTACTCGGCGATATTGCGGGAGAAATACGGGCGGATGAAGTTTTCCTTCACCCTTATGCCCAGCACCTGGGCAACGCCGATGGTTATATCGATGCCGCCGGTGAAGTCGGCGTAGAGCTCCGCTGCGTACAGCACCGCGCCGATGAACACATAGGCGCCCTCGTACGCCGCCGGGTCGCCGCACAGCGCCGTTACGGCTACAAGCAGCCTGTCGGCAATGACGAGCTTTTTGAAATAGCCCCAGAGTATGCGCTGCAGTCCGAAGGATATCTCCTTGAAGTCCGCCTCATGCTCGGCAAAAAGCGTTTCGCTCAGGTCGCCGAAGCGTGAGATAGGCCCCTGTATGAGCAGCGGGAAAAACGATGTGAACAGCGCAACGCGCAGTATGTTCTTCTCCGGCTCTACCTTCTCCCAGTACACGTCGATGACGTAGCTGACGGTCTGGAAGGTGTAAAACGATATGCCAAGCGGCAGCACCCAGTCCACGGCATCTATCCCCGCGGAAAAGATGGAGTTTACGTTGAAGATTATGAAATTTGTATACTTCAGCGCGGCGAGAATTCCGATATCGGCAAGCAGCGCCAGCACGAAGATGCGCTTTCTCGCTCTTTCCCTGCCCTTTTTATAGGCTCTGCGCTCCTCGCGGCTCAGCGCCTTTCCCTCGGGCGAGGCAAGATATGCCTTCTGCCCGCGAAGGGAGGCGCCCATGAGGTTCGTCGCGCCCCAGGACACAACGACGGTGGCCGCCATGAAGCACAGCCCCTGCCAGCCCGCGCAGGCGTAAAACAGGATGTTCGCCGCCAGGAGCAGCAGCCACTGAAAGCGCTTGGGGATGAGGTAATAAAGCGCGAAAAGTATTATCAGAAAGGCTATGAAGCCATAGGATGTGAACAGCACGGCTTACTCGTCAAGCAGGCGGTTGACCATGTTCAGCATGGCTTCGGCGGAGTTGAAGTTCTCCGGAACTATGTCGCGCGCGGGGATGGTGATGTCAAACACGTCGGAAAGCTCCGCGATGATGCTGACGATATCAAGGCTTGCGAGGATGCCGTCGTCAACAAGGCTCGTGCAGTGCTCAAAGTCCGCGTCAAGGCCGAGGCCGTTTAAGATCTCAAGTATTTCGTCCATGCTCATCTCTCCATATTCATAAGTGAGTTTCTGTCTATTTTGCCGTTGGGCAGCAGGGGCAGGATCTCCATGCGGTACAGGCCGGAGGGCACCATATACCGGGGCAGCTCGGCGCGCAGACGGCGCTGCACGCTTTTTTCATCGGCTGTTCCCATATAGTACAGGTACAGCTTGCTTTTTTCCTTTATAAACAGGCAGCAGGCGCTCTCGACGCCCTCGCACAGGCAGGCGCAGGACTCTATCTCGCCGAGCTCGATGCGGTGGCCCATGTTCTTTATCTGACTGTCCTTGCGCGATATGAACACAAGCTCCCCGCGCTCGTTGAGCCTGCCCAGATCGCCGGTGCGGTAGATCGTTTCGGGGTAGTGGCTGTTTAGCGGGTTTTGCGTGAACACCGCGGCGGTGCGCTCGGGGTCATCAAAGTAGCCGAGGCTCACGGCGGTGCCGCGTATGCATATCTCGCCCGTCTCGCCGACTTGAGCCTCCGTATCGTCCTCCCGTAGCAGCAGGAAGTCGGTGTTGTCAAAGGGTCTGCCGACTGGGATCGGCTCACCCTCGGCAAAGTCGCGGTCGACGACGAAGTAAAAGGACATACCCGTCGCCTCCGTCGGGCCGTAGAGGTTTATAAACCGCGCCTCGGGGCAGGCGCGCTGCCACAGGTGAAGCTGCTTTACGGGAAAGACCTCACTGCCGAAGCATACGGTGCGCAGGTATTCCGGTCTGCCCTCCTCGAAGGCCCCGAGGCCGGACACGAGCGTCAGCGCCGAGGCTACCCAGCAGACGGTGTTTATCTCATGCCGGTTCAGAAAATCGAGCACCCTCAGCGGGGACATGAAAAGGCTCTGCTGCATGAGAAACGCCGTCGAGCCGCATTTTATGACCGACAGCACCTCCTTCATGCACGCGTCCACATACAGCGGCACCTGCATGGCAAAGCGGCTGTCCTCCGAGGCTCCGATGACCGGACACAGCGCGTTCGCGTAGTCGATCACCGAGCGGTGGCAGGCGGTAACGCCCTTGGGCACGCCCGTGCTGCCTGAGGTGAAGACGATATACGCGGGGTCGGTGTCGATGCATTTTGCGCGGATTGAGGCGAGGGCTTCCTCGTTTATCTCCGCCGCGAAGAGCTCTTCACAGGGGATGAGCCTATCCCCCCAGCCGAGCTCGGAGGCAAGGGCTGCCGAGGCCTCGTCGCAGATTATGGCCTGCGGCTCGAGGCGCTGCAGTATCATGCGCAGGCGGTGCCGCGGCATGGAGCGCTCAAGCGGCACATAGCAGCAGCCGGCATACATAACCGCGAAGAACGCGGCGATGGTGCGCGGCGCCTTGTCCATGAACACGGCGACCGGCTGCCTGTATATCCCGCGCCCGGCAAGCAGGCTGCCTCCGGCCTTTGAAAGGGAGAGAAGCCTCTCAAAGCTCAGGCTCTCCGTCTCGTCGGCAAAGGCGGTCTTTCCGCCGAATTTCGGCGCGGTATTTTCAAGAAATTCAAGAATGGTTTTCATTGTCAGCTTTCCCTTGCGTAGGGTATGGTCTCAACGGGAGGATAAAGTGTGGTATCAAAGCGCCAGTACTGCACGCTGTACTGCACGAGCTCCTCGCTCGTTTTCATGAAGCAGCGCAGATGCTGGGGGCCGACGTTGCAGGTGTCGAAGTGATACCAGCCGCTGCCGAGGTTGACAAGGCACCAGAAATGCTGAGTCTTTCCGTTTAAGCGCTCAACGCTGAGCACCTGACAGTCTATCTTCTGGAGCAGGGCATAGCTTGTTGAATAGAAGGTGAAGCAGTCGCCGACGCCATCGGTCAGGCCGCGGTAGGCCTCGGATTTCCAGTCGGTCTTGTCGGAGGTTCCCCAGTAGGTGATGTTCGAGTAGCAGTAGTCGAATATCGCATATGCCTGCTGCTCAAGAGTCATTCCGTCGGTGAGTATCTCCTTGAGCACTCTGTCGACCTCTTTGTCGAGCTGCTCGTCGGTGGTCTTTTTCTCGATAAAGGTGAACTTGACGGTGACGCTGCTCTCGTTGCCCTCGTGGTCTTTGGCGGTGTAGGTGACCTCGTATTCGCCGGCATTTTTGGAGTCGACCTTGGATTTGTCAACGGTCAGCTCCACATCCGGGTCTGCGTTATCCTCGGCGAAGACCTCCTTGAAATACGCAACGGCCTCGCCGACATAGCAGTAGCGGTCGCGGGCGGCGTAGATGACCGGCGCGGTCTCGTCGGGGGATATGACCGCCTTGGCCTTGACCGTCGTCTCGTTTCCCGAGCGGTCGGTGAGTATGATCTCGACCTCCTGCTCGCCCTCTACGCTCCAGTCGGGCTCATTGACAAAGCTCGCCTTGACGCTGCTCACGTCGACGATGTTGGTCACAAATTTTATGGGCTGGCAGTAGTAGCCGGTACTGCAGGGGCAGTCGATGCCCTCGGCCGTGGGGGCGGTGGTATCCTTGACGGTGACGCCCACGACTATCCTGCTGTCGTCCTTTGTGAAGGTCACGGCGTGAGCGCCGAGACTGTTGAGCATGAAGGGCTCGGTCTCCATTTTGTAGCCGGAATAATCCTCGCCGAGCTGCGCCAGAACTGCGCTCTCGCTGAGCAGCTCGTTTGACGCTTCAAACTCGGCCAGCGCATCGCACACAAGGATCTTCCCCTCGGTCTCGGTCGTGTTTCCGGCCTCGTCCGTGGCCTTTACGGTGCATCCGACCGTACCCACCTTGGACAGCTTGGGGGACGCTACAAACTCATAGCTCACCTCGGTTGCGTCCTCGCAGCCGATGGCAAGCTCCGCTGCCTCGGGCTCCGAGTCCGGCAGCACCGCCAGAGGCACAAGGTCGGGCACGGGTGCGGTGGTGTCGACTATCCTCAGGGTCGAGCTGTAGGTCTTGCCGTCAAATTCGATCTGGACGGTGCTGTCGCCAAGCTTGTTCCATTCGATATCGTTCAGGTCGGTGACGAGCTTCGCGTCCTCCCTCTCGACGACCATGAAGTCCTTGAGCACGGGTCTGGGCTGACCCATTTCATGCTCGAGCACGTCCACCGCGCCGAGCACCGTCACCTGAGCTTTAACGGTGCGCCCGTTGCCGCACGCATCCTTGAGCTCTATGCTGCAGTCGTAAACGCCAGCCTGACCGTAGGCAGGCTCGCTGAGCCAGTTCACGGTGTATTCCGAGGCGTCGCCCAGATCCTTGAGGGCATCCTCTGGCTTCATTGACTTTTCGTCAATGGTTATAGCCGCATCGGCGCTCTCGCCCTTGGGGGCTTTGGTATCCCTGACGATGAGCAGCACGGGGCGCACTCTGTCCCCGCTCTTTATCTTGAGGGCATAGCTGCCCTCTTCGGAAAGGCTGACGTCAGGCTCGCCGACGTAGCTTGCCTCGCCCTTGCCCTTTAAAAACGCGGAGGCCGCCGGAGCGCCGTCGCCCAGCTCCGCTTTCAGGAATATGTGCATGCCCGCGTACACCGCGAACACGACTACCGCCGCGATAACGGCGAGTGCCAGCACTATTGCAAGGGCAATGATAAGGCCCTTCCTGCTTTTTTTCGGCTTATCGGGCTTTCTGTGCTTTCCCGAGCTTTTTCTCTTCTTCGGTTCTTCGGTATTTTCTTCAACAATAACGTTTTCTTCCATTCGGATATACCTCCGATACTTGGCTTTTCCATGTAAAATCGGAATTTTAAACCCAATTCGACAAATATATATGATAACATACATTTGCCTTACGCTCAACAGTTTTTTATTAACATACTTTGGTTGAAATACCTCTCGCGAAGTGGTATATTTATATATTATCTTCGCCGCTCATGCGGCAAAACGGAGTATAAAATGATCCATGAACGAAAAGTACTTGGGATAATCGGCGGTATGGGGCCGATGGCGACCGCCGATCTGTTTATCAAGATCATCGGGATGACGGATGCCGACTGCGACGGCGGGCATCTGCACATTCTCATAGATAATAACACGGATATCCCCGACAGAACACAGTCAATTCTTTCCGGCAGCGACGCGCCGCTGAGATTTATGGCAGAGTCCGCCGAAAGGCTGACGGCTCAGGGCGCGGATATCCTCGTTATCCCCTGCCACACCGCGCATTATTATTACGACGAGCTGCAGAAGCTCTGCCGCGTTCCGATCCTCAACATGCTCGGCGTGCTCGCTCTGGCGGCGCGCAGCGCGGACTACAGGCGGCTTGGGCTTCTTGCGACCGACGGTGTCGTGCAAAGCGGCATTTACGACAGAGCCTTCGCCGACACCGGCATCGAGCTCATATACCCAGACCCCGAGGGTCAGGAGAAGCTCATGCAGCTCATTTACGAGCAGGTCAAGGCCGGAAAGCCCGCCGACGCCTCCGCTCTTGACGCCTGCCTTGACGGCATGGTCTCGCGGGGTGCGCAGGCCTTTATACTCGGCTGCACGGAGCTTCCTCTGGTCTTTTCCGACTGCCCCGGCCGAAGCTTTATCGACCCCACCGCGCTCCTTGCGGAAGCCGCGATAAAGGCAGCCGGCGGCAGAATAAAGCCCCAGATCTGATACCAACGCACAGGAGATATACACATGAAACGACTGATTTCCTTTTTTCTCTGCCTCTGCATGATATTTGCGCTCTGCGCCTGCGCCGAGCCCGAGCCGCAGCCCACACCCGAGCCCACCGAAACCGAGCCCGCTTACACGCCCGTGACATTTAAAAATCACGGCCGCAGCATCACGGTCACAAAGCTTCCCGAAAAGGTCGTGACCGCGGGTCCAAACTGCACGGAGATATTCTGCGCTCTGGGTCTTGAGGACTATGTGACGGGCAAATTCATGGAAAACCACTCTCAGGGCGCTCTGCCTGAGCTTGCGCAGGCCGTTGAGAGCATACCCACCATCTTCGAGGGCTATCCGAGCCTGAAGGATATAACAGGCAGCGGCTGCGATTTCATCTACGCCAGCAGCTGGATATTCGGCGATGAGCTCAGCATCGACGACCTCGAGGACGCGGGCATCACCGTATACGTCAGCGAGGCGGCCGATCTTGAGAGCCTTTGGAGCGAGCTGCGCGACCTTGCAAAGATCTTCGGCGCCGACGCCGAGGTGCTCATAAGCGCCGAGACCGCCCGCCTTGACGCGGTTTCCGCCGCGCTGAGCGGCACCGAGCCCAAAAAGGTGCTGGTGCTCGACAGCATCATAGGCGAGCAGGTGTACACCGCAGGCGGCGCTAATATCGAGACCGTTTACATCCGCTCCGCGGGCGGGACAAACGTTTTTGAGGGTCTTGAGAAGCCCTGGGACGCGGTCAGCCGCGAGGATGTTCTCAATTCAATCCCCGACTTCATCATCATCCACGACTATAAAGGCTCAAGCTTTGACGATAAGCTCGCCGCGTTGAAGGCAGACCCCGTTCTCTCCAATCTCGACTGCATAAGAAACGGGTGCATCATAAAGCTCCCTCTTGAGAACGTCATGCCCGGTATGCGCAGTGCGCTGACCGTCGAGACCATCGCCCGGGCCATGTTCCCCGAGCAGTTTAATGACGCCGATGCTCAGTGACGTCAAAAAGGGCTTAGGTCTGAGCTCCTTTACCCTGCACATCCTTGCCATGGTCTTCATGCTCATGGATCATATGTGGGCAACGGTCGTGCCGGGCAACATCTGGCTCAACTGCGTGGGCAGGCTGGCCTTTCCCATGTTCGCATTTATGCTCGTGGAGGGCTATCATCACAGCCGCAGCGTCAAAAAATATATGCTGAGGCTGCTCGTATTCGCCGTAGTCTCCGAGGTTCCCTTTGACCTCATGGTGAGCGGCAGCCTGCTGTATCCCTTCCATCAGAACGTCATGTGGACGCTGCTGCTGGGGCTGGGCACGATATATCTCATTGACAGGCTCATCGGCGGCAAGCAGAGCCTCCTTCGCTTTCTCGCGGCTTTTGCGGCGGTCGTAGTTTCGGCCGTGCTCGCCACGCTTTTGATGCTCGATTATTACGGCTACGGCATTCTGACCGTCCTGACCTTCTACATATTCCGCGGCGATAAATGGCTTTCCCGTCTGGGGCAGCTTATATGCCTTGCCCTCATAAACCTTGAGCTTATCGGCGGTCTGGTGTTCCCCGTTTCGATGTTCGGGCTCAGCTTCGGTTTCCCTCAGCAGGGCTTTGCGCTGCTCTCCCTCGTTTTCATATGGCTCTATAACGGCAGTCAGGGACCCCACGGCAAGGCCGTCAAATACTCCTTTTACGTTTTCTATCCCCTGCACATGCTCATTCTGGGGCTGATCGCAATTGCATAAATAAACGACAGCGATTTAAACGCTGTCGTTTATTTGTTTTTTGTCTTATTTTCTGTTTCTGATGGCCTCGGTCATGCGCAGGAGACCCTTTTCGATGATCGAGCGCGGCATGGCGAGATTGAGCCTTATAAAGCCCTCGGCGTTATCCACGAACAGCGAGTCACCGCCCTCGAGCAGCACGCCGGCCTTGTTGGCGAAGAAGCCGGGCAGATCGGGCTCGTCTGGCAGGCAGCGGCCGAGATCCACCCACGCGAGATACGTCGCCTCCGGCAGACGGAACACGGCCTCGGGCAGATTTTCCTTCAGGAAGCTCTCGACAAAGCGGAAGTTCTCATCCAGATAGGCCCGCAGCTCCGAAAGCCAGGCATCGCCCTTTTCATACGCGGCCTGAGACGCCGTGACGGACAGGGGATTTACGCAGCCGAAGAGCTTATCGTGCTCTGCCATGAGCTTGCGCACCGCGGGGTCTCTCACGATGATATTGGAGAACATCAGACCCGCCATGTTGAAGGTCTTGCTCGCGGACATACAGGTTATGAGCTTTTGGTAATCGGGCATGACCTTCGCCGTGGGGATGTGGCGGCGGCCGCAGCGGATGAGGTCGCAGTGGATCTCGTCCGAGATCATCCACAGATCGTATTTCCGCACGATCTCGCAGACGCGCCTCGTCTCCTCCTCGCTCCACATACGCCCCGTGGGGTTGTGGGGGTTGCACCAGATCAGCAGCTTCACCTTCGGGTCGGCAGCCTTCTTCTCGAGGTCGTCAAAGTCAATGGTGAACCAGCCCTTGTCGTTCCTGAGCCTTGAGCACACCAGCTCACGGTGATTGAACTCCGCCGCGTGGAGGAAATAGCCGTAGGAGGGCGAGGTGATGAGCACCTTTTCATCGGGTGCGGTGAGATCGCCCACCAGCTCGTACAGCGCGGGGATTATGCCCGGGGTGAACACCAGCTCCTCCTTGGGGAAGCTCCAGTCGTACTTATCGCGGCACCATTTTGAAAACGCCTGATAATAGTCGTCGCCGAAAACCATGCTGTAGCCGAAAATGCGCTTGTCCACCCTGTCCTTTATCGCCCGGCGGATCTCCGGCGCCACGGCAAATTCCATGTCGGCGACCCACATGCGCACGAATTCCTCGTCCGCATAGGGGAACTTCATCTCGGGACCGGCGTGGAAAATATAGCCGCGGAAGCCGTCGGTATTCATTGCGTTTGTGTTGCGTCTGTCAATGATCTCGTCGAAATCGTAATTCATTGCTTTCGTCTCCTCTGTCTCAGTATTGAAGTATCGGTGCGGAGCCGTCGTCCTCGGATTTCGTTATCGATTTTATGACCGCCTCATAGCTGCAGCTCTCGTTCACCTGAACCGTGAATCTCTCGCCCACCTTCCTGCCCAGCACAGACTTTCCGAAAGGCGATTCGCGGCTTATGAGCCCCTTCAGGGGGTCTGTGCGTATGGTGGTGACGACCTGAATGAGCTGGGTCTCGTCATCCTCCGGAATGTATATCTCCACCTTGTCGTAAAGCCCTACCTCGTCGGCCTCGGAGTCGGTGTTTATGATGTGCGCGGACTTTATCATGTTCTCAAGATAGCGGATGCGGCTGCCGTTGCGGTTTTTGGCGCGCTTTGCCTCCTTGTACTCGAAGTTCTCGCTCAGATCGCCGAAGGCGCGTGTGCGCTTGACCTCCTCGATGAGCTCGGGCATGAGCTCGTTCCGGCGGTAGTCAAGCTCCTCCTGCATCTTTTCAATGTCCTTCTTTGTCAGATCGTCATGCATGGTCCTTACCTCTTTTCCGCAGCTATTATACCCCCCGCGCCGGGGAAAATCAACGCCCTCCCAATGTTGCGGGAGGGCGGGATTTTTGATATACTGGCAAAAAAGATATCGGAGTGATGAAAAATGAAAAAGTGCAGGATAACGGTCATGCGCAAAGCCTTCTATCCCGACCTTGCGGAAAAATATGAAAACCCCATCGAGCACGCCTGCGGGCTTAACGAGGGGCAGGTCTTCATATGCAACGGCTGGCAGAGGCCCGAGGGCTTCTGCGAAAGCGCGTGGGACAGCGTATCGCCCTTCGTTATGACCCTCGCGCACGGCGGCGGCGATCTCTACGACGGCTGGATGAAAAACAAATACAGCGCCATGATATCCTGCAACGACGGCTTCCGCCCCGTGAGCTTCCTTATCGAGGCTCTGGACGAGGACGCAGAATAATTTTAAAAACAGGTATTGACTCTACCCTTAGGGGACGGACTACGATAAGCGCACAGGGGCACGGATCCCCTATTCCGATGTAGGTAAGACTATGCTGAAGATCGGCGAGTTTTCAAAGCTTTCGACTATAAGAAGTACTGCAAGGAGCCTTATATGCCCTGCGCCTGTTAATCAATGCCCTGCCGCTTAGTCCGTGCAGAACGCAGCAAGACCTCCGGAAGCTCCGGAGGTCTTGCTGCGTAAGCATATATGACTGCACAGTCCCGGGTGCGTTCAGAGCGCCCTTATGATTTCTCCTCCCCGGGTTTCTTGAAAATAAAGAACTTGCTGAAGAAATAGTTAAGTATGACCACAACAACAGACAGAATGATCTTGGCTATCATAATACCGTTGACGCCAAAGAGGCTGTATTGCTCCACGCTCAGCCACATGCACACCAGCAGACCAAGCTCCTCAAAGGCAAAGGAGAACAGACGGGCTCCCACAAAGGAGGATATCTCCCGGGCAAGCACGCCCCGGGACCAGCTCTTGCTCCTGAAGACGAACAGCTTGTTGGTAATATAGGCAAAGGCGACCGCAGCCACAAAGGCCACTGCGTTGGCCACCAAGGTGGACTCCTCTCCGAAGAAACAGAGGATCAGAGCAAACGTCACATAGTTGACCAACGTAGTGAGTACGCCGAAAGTCAGATAGGAGACTGTCTCCCGGTTGCAAAGTTTGTGAAAAAGCTTGTTCATTGAATCTCGGTCCTTTTCTGTGAGAGCATAGCCTGCTTTGCCGCCGGGTTCAGGCAATTGCCGGTTTCCTCTCCTGAGCGCAGCTCTTCATACCGGGGGCCTCGCGTACGGATTGAGGCTTTACGCTTTAAGTCAGGATCATGTTTTATTATTATACATGACGCGCTTATTATCGTCAACAAGTCACATCCCGCCCTCTTTCATCAGTGATGATGTATATAATAGTTGACTCAGTCCTCAAACGGTGTTATTATGGACCGCGTCAACTAATTTTTATGCTATTGACAGATAGAGAGGAACATGAATGAAAAAAGTAATGAATCCGCGTTTGATGCTGGTCGTGTCCATGACAATATTCGGTACACTGGGGGTCTTTGTACGAAACATACCCGTTTCTTCCGGAGAGCTTGCAATGTATCGAGCCGTACTGGCAGCACTGCTGATTGCCGTATTTCTGATAGTGACGAGGCAGAAGATCCCCTTTGCGAATATTAAAAAAGAAGTGCCTCTGCTGCTTGCATCGGGAGTGGCAATGGGCATCAACTGGATCCTTTTGTTTCAGGCATATAAGTACACCACCGTTTCGCTTGCAACGCTAAGCTATTATTTTGCTCCCGTGATCGTTACCGTTGTGTGTCCCGTTCTTTTCCGCGAAAAGCTGACCGGAAAGCAGATCGTATGCTTTATTATGTCCACAGTGGGACTTGTGATGATAACCGGTATAGGAGATATCGGCGGCGGAAACGATTTTATCGGGATACTGTTCGGCTTGGGTGCGGCGGTCTTTTATGCTACCGTTATACTGCTCAACAAGTTCATCAAAAATGTGGAAGGTATACACAGAACATTTCTGCAGTTTATTTCTGCCATCGTTACACTGCTCCCCTATGTGATGCTGACAAGCGGCGTGACACTGGGAAGCATGAGCGGCTTCGGCTGGGTCAATCTGCTGATCGTCGGACTTATACACACCGGCGTGACGTATTGCATGTATTTTTCTTCCCTGAAGGAATTGCCCGGACAAAAGGCGGCGATACTCAGCTACATCGATCCTCTGGTCGCCGTGCTGATCTCCGTCACTATTCTGGGCGAGACGATGACATGGCAGCAGGTAGTAGGCGGCATTCTGATCCTGGGCTTTACTCTTTGGAATGAAATTTCGCCAAAGGCCGAAAGGTAGGGGTTAATGATGTTTTCTGCGGACCAAATCGCCGATATTCAGGGCTTTAATAAGGTTTATCAAAATTTACTGAAACAGATAGACTCTGCCGTTCTGGAAACCGGATACACATTGACGGAAAAAGACGTTCTGCTCGAGATCAGCAAAACCGAGAGATGCACGGCGAACATACTCATTCAGCAATTGAGCATCGACCGCAGCTACATGAGCCGTATGCTTGCGAAATTTGAAAAGCATGGGCTTATTGACAAAACGCAGTCCCAGACGGACAGCCGCATCCGATACGTCCGTTTGACGGAATTGGGGCGCAGAGAGATAAACCGCCTCAGTGATATCCAGAGCAATCACATCGCCGCGATATTCAACAAGTTAAACGACGACGACCGGCAGGCGGTCTGGCAGGCGATGGTCATGATCCGCAACAAGCTGAGCGAGGCAAACGACGTTATAATGATCCGCCCGTTTACGCAGAGCGACATTGAATACGTCATCTCGCGCCATAAGACGCTGTATTACGCGGAGCGCCATCTGAGCGGAACGTTTTCGGCGTATGTGGATAACATCGTTTACAGCTTTGTGGCAAATTTCAATGCGCAGACCGACTGCCTGAATATCCTTGAATGCAACGGCGTTCCCGCCGGCAGCATAGCTATCGCAAAGTCAGACGAAACTACGGCACAGCTTCGTTTCTTTATGCTGGAGCCGGAAATGCGTCAGCGTGGATACGGCAACCGGCTCATGGATATGGCACTGCAATTCTGTCGCAATAAGGGATACAAAAAGGTTTTCCTGCTGACGATCACGGCGCAGACGATCGCCCGCCATGTATATGAGACGCACGGATTTTATAAGGTCTCATCCAACGATAAATCCGAGTGGGGTCTTGGCGTGGTCGAAGAGCGCTGGGATCTCGATCTTTAAGCGCAGTCGTACCTTCATTCGGCTCGCCGCTCATAAAAAAGCACCGGCTGCTTAAGCCGGTGCTTTTTGCTCTTATTACAGCAGCTCGATTACTGCCATCTCCGCTGCGTCGCCGCGGCGGGGAGCCTTCTGCTTCGCAGAAGCTCCGCTGTTTTATTTTATTGGTCGTTCGGCTCGCCGCTGCAGCGGCAACCGCCGAACATGCCACGGACCCCGCCGCTTACGTAAAAAAGCACCGGCTTAGCAGCCGGTGCTTTTTGCTCTTATTTACAGCAGCTCGATTACTGCCATCTCCGCTGCGTCGCCGCGGCGGGGTCCGATACGGGTGATGCGGGTGT
>SAMEA3663242__coassemble_191_pt1 | contig 19617 bp, 14 predicted proteins | sample SAMEA3663242__metabat2_high_PE_022 | metagenome-assembled genome bin SAMEA3663242 (sample SAMEA3663242) | pig gut metagenome | biome: pig gut; feature: pig-associated habitat; material: faeces | place: China | collected 2013 | reverse complement strand
AGCGCTGAAAGGATAATCTATGGCTAAGAAACAAGCTCCCGAAAAGAAAAAATTCAATAACCCCAACGTCGTCGGCCTGAGAGCCGAGGTGCTGGAGCAGCCCATAACGGAAACACTTGAGCAGAACTATATGCCCTACGCGATGAGCGTTATCATATCCCGTGCAATTCCCGAGATCGACGGCTTCAAGCCCTCGCACAGAAAGCTGCTGTACACCATGTACAAAATGGGGCTTTTAAACGGCTCGAGGACGAAAAGCGCCAACATTGTCGGTCAGACCATGCGCCTGAACCCCCACGGCGACGCTGCTATATACGAGACCATGGTGCGCCTGTCAAAGGGATATGACGCACTTCTGACGCCCTTCGTAGATTCCAAGGGCAACTTCGGTAAGGTGTATTCACGCGATATGTCCTTTGCCGCCTCCCGTTATACGGAGGCCAAGCTCTCTCCCATATGCGCCGAGATATTCAGGGACATTGACCAGGATACAGTTGAATTCGTCGACAACTACGACGGCAGCATGAAGGAGCCGGCGCTCCTTCCGACGGCTTTTCCGAACGTGCTGGTGTCCGGAAACACGGGCATAGCCGTCGGCATGGCAAGCCAGATCTGCGGCTTTAACCTCGGCGAGGTGTGCCAGACTGCGATCGAATTCCTTCAGGACCCGGAATGCGATATTTTCGCCACCATGCCCGCGCCTGATTTTTCGACCGGCGGCGAGATAGTTTACGACCGCGCCGAGATGGAGTCGATATATAATACAGGCCGCGGCAGCTTCAAGGTGCGCTCGCGCTGGAGATATTTACCCAAGGAAAACATTATAGAGATATATGAGATCCCGTATTCCACCACCTCCGAGGCCATAGTCGACAAGGTCGCGGAGCTCATAAAGGTCGGTAAGATCAAAGAGATAAACGATATGCGCGATGAGACAGACCTCAGCGGCCTGAAGCTCGCCATCGACCTCAAGCGCGGCACGGATCCCGAGAAGCTCATGCAGAAGCTGTTTAAGCTCACCCCGCTCATGGACAGCTTTGCCTGCAATTTCAATATACTCATTGCCGGAAACCCCAAGGTTATGGGCGTGAGAGAAATACTGGGCGAGTGGTGCGCGTGGCGCATGGAATGCGTTCGCCGCAGGGTATATTTCGATCTCAGCCGCAAAAAGGAAAAGCTGCACCTGCTGAAGGGTCTTGAGCAGATCCTGCTCGATATCGACAAGGCGATATCCATCATCCGCAATACAGAGCTTGAGAGCGAGGTCATACCGAACCTCATGATGGGCTTCGGCATTGACAGGGTACAGGCGGAGTACGTCGCCGAGATAAAGCTGCGCAATATAAACCGCGAGTATATCCTCAAGCGAGTTTCCGAGACTGAGGAGCTTGAAAAGGCGATCGCCGAGCTGGAGGATACGCTCAAAAGCCGCCGAAAGCTCAAAAGTATCATAATATCTGAGCTCAGGGCAATAATAAAAAAATACCCGAGTCCGAGAAAAACAGGCATCGTGTACGCCTCCGAGATCGAGGAGTACGAGGAAACCGACACCGTTGAGGATTATCCCGTGACCGTGTTTCTGTCAAATGAGGGCTATATCAAAAAGATAACGCCCCTGTCGCTGAGAATGAGCAGCGAGCAGAAGTATAAGGACGGCGACGGGCTCAAGCTGTCCTTCGAGGCGACGAACCGCACGGAACTTCTTATATTTACCGACAAGCAGCAGGTGTATAAAACAAAGCTCTCCGACTTTGAGGACACCAAGGCATCCGCTCTGGGCACATATCTGCCGTCTAAGCTCAGCATGGACGAGGGCGAAAAGGTGAAAGCCGTTATCTGCCCGGGTGATTACAAAAAGAATCTGCTGCTGTTCTTTGAAAACGGAAAGGCAGCGCGCCTTGATACCGCGACCTATGAGACAAAAACAAACCGCAAGAAGCTGATAAATGCCTACAGCGATAAAAGCCCTCTGGCGGCGGTGTTTATGATCTCAGAGGAAACAAATGTGGCAATGTTCTCAAGTGACGGCAGGGCCATGGTGTTCAACACATCCCTGCTCCAGCTCAAGACCAGCCGCAGTACTCAGGGCGTTGCCGTTATGAGCCTTAAGAAAAACCACAAGCTCGTGACTGCCGCTCCGCTGGAGGAGACGACCATCAAAAACGTCTCGCGCTATCGCGTCAGAAGCCTTCCCGCGGCAGGTGCCCTGCTCAGGGACGAGGACAGGGGAGAGACCCAGATGTCGCTGATCGATTGAGGTGAAATTCAATGAACACAACAAATATTAAAGAGTATATAGTTAAATATGGCCTTGTTGTACTGGGCTCGGCGCTGTTTGCGGCGGGCTTCCAGTTTTTCCTTTATCCGAATTCCATAATCGTCGGCGGCGTCAGCGGTATAGCCATGATAATCAATTTCCTGACAGGCCTGCCCGTCGGTATTATGACCATCGTGCTCAATATCCCGCTTTTTATCATTGCGTGGAAGCATTTCGGCGGAAAGTTCATTATAAGCTCCCTTGTGGGAATGATGCTGTCCTCGCTGCTCGTCGACATCATGGCAACGCTTGACTACTCGCCGACCGGCGATATGCTGCTGGCGTGTCTCATCGGCGGCGCTATCAAGGGCTTCGGTCTCGGCATAATCTACTATGCAGGTGCCACGACCGGCGGCACCGATATCATCGCAAAGTTTGTCCGTCTCAGATTCCCGTACATCAACTTCGGTACGATCGTGCTTCTGACCGACGCTGTGATAATCATTGCCTTTGCAATGATCTTTGACAGGGTAGAGGCGGCGATGTATGCGGTCATAGCAATGTTCGTCGTGTCCAAGGTCATTGACCTCGTGCTTTACGGTATCGACAATTCAAGCGTCTGCTATATCATCAGCGAAAACAGCGAGCAGCTCGTAAAGGACATAACCGATAAGCTCCATCGCGGCGTGACTATCCTCTCGGGCGAGGGAGCATACTCCCACAGGGATAAGCAGGTGCTGCTGTGCGTTATAAAGCGCACCCAGATCGCCGATATTCGCAAAATCATAAAGAATATCGATGAAAATGCTTTCTTCATCGTCAGCGATGCCAAGAACGTCTTCGGCAAGGGCTTCGGAGATATAAGCGATTTCAGCTGAAAAGCAGCAGTAAAATTATAAAAAATGTCGGAACGGCTTATTTGGTGCTTGACAAACGAAAAATTTGTGGTACTATTTAATACGTTCCTTATGCGGGCATAGCTCATCCGGTAGAGCGCCACCTTGCCAAGGTGGAGGTAGCGAGTTCGAGTCTCGTTGCCCGCTCCAAAAAAGACAGTCTTCTTTTGAAGACTGTCTTTTTTACTTATTACTTATTCACTCTTCACTGACAGGCAAACAAATTTAAGCACGGCTTTTCTTAGAAAAATCTCCAAGTCGCAGACTTGGAGATTTTCCGTTATTTTATTCTTTTCCCGTGCAAGGTCAATGTGTATGCACTTATCAGCGCGGTTATCGGAACGGAAAGAATGACGCCGATGCTGCTGGATATGCCGCTTATAACTTCTATCGCGAGATATGAGGAGCTCAGCAGCTGATAAGGCTGAAGGCCAATGGAGTAGAGATAAATGACAACGACAAAGCTTGAGCCGATAAAGGCGAGGATAAGGGTGTTCGTCATGGTGCCGACCATATCACGGCCTATATTCATGCCGGATCTGAACAGGTCTTTGGGGCCGAGCCTGGGATCGACAACGTGTATCTCGTTCAGGGCGGAGGCGATGCTCATGGCGACGTCCATAACGGCGCCCAGAGCGCTGATGACTATTCCGCCGACGAGCAGATAACGAAGCCCTATCGGCGTGCCGGTCTGTCTGAGCTGCAGCAGGGGCTCAACATCGGCAAGCCGGAGACCGTCTATCCTCGCGATGCTTTGTGCGGCAAGGCCGAATAGCAGCGCAATCGCAATACCGCAGATCGTTGCCAGCGATGCGCAGACGGTCTTTTCGCTCACACCGCCGAGTATCGTAAATGACACGATGGCGACATAGGCGCAGATAAGGAACACCGTCAGCAGGGTGGGGAGACCCTTCATAAGCATAGGCAGAAGGAGCCAGAACAGGCAGATAAGCGTTATTATAAGCCCAAGGAGCGATTTAGCGCCTGTCTTTCCTCCGACCAGAACCGTTGCAATTATAAACAGTGTGACAACTGCGGCAAGAGCAAGAGTCCTGTTAAACTCATAGACCGTTGCGCTGTGACTTCCGTCGGCGTAAGTCGAAACTATAAGTACAGCGCTGTCGCCTACATTAATCGGCGCTCCGTACAGAGGGCCGACAAAGTTATATACCTGCAAAGTCTCGCCCTCGTATCTGCCCGAGGTCATCTCCACAAGCATGAGCTGTTCGCCGCGGTACGCTCCGTCGGCCGCTTCATCGGCCTCGGTGCTGTCCGACAGGATCTCAAGAACGGTGCCGGTATCATATTCTGCGAATTCAGCCGCTTCGTCGCCGATGTTCTCGCCTGATGACGGCGCCGCCCATATACGCGCAGCGATAAAAATGATAACGGCCGCAAGTAAAACGACTATCGTCCATTTGTCTTTGTGTAATAATGCTTTCATTAATGATGAACACTTCCAATCGCGCTTTTTTTCAGAATAGCAACTATCCGCTGTTTTGTCAAGAAACACAAAATATCCGGTGTAAAAAGTGCTATTATGCACAAAATGTTCCGAATTTGTCTGATCAACAGTAATTGTGGTGGAACTAACAGATAAAACGTGTTAGTATTTATAATGAGCAAAAAATTACTTTAGGAGGTTTTGCAGAAATATGAAAACAAGTAAGCGCAGCAGACTGCTGTCCGCGCTGTTGGTGTTGGTCATGATATTGACTCTGATGCCGACAGCAGCATTCGCGGCAGATCCTGCGGGCCACGTTGTTATCAACCAAGCGTATGGCGGCGGTGGTAACAACGGCGCCGAGTACAAAAACGACTTCGTTGAACTGTATAACCCAACCAATAAGGATGTTTCTCTGGACGGTTGGAGTATTCAGTATGCAGCGAAAGATAAGGATTTTGGAAACAATAATACACCACTTTCCGGAACTATCAAGGCCGGCGGTTATTATCTGATCCAAATGGCAGCCGGAAAAGAAGGCACGAAGGATCTTCCGACTCCGGACGCGTTCGGCAATACCTCAATGGGCGCCAAGGAATTCAAGCTGGCGCTCGTAAACAGCACTGACAGTATTAGCGGCAAGTCTGATGCAAAGGTTGTCGATTTCCTGGGTGTAGGCAGCAACGCTACCGAATACGAGGGAACTGCCGCAGCACCAACTCTGTCCAATGCTACAGCTGCACTTCGTGCTGTGGACGGCGTAGATACGGATGACAACGCTGCAGACTTTATCGCTGCTGCTCCTAATCCCCGAAACAGCGCCAACTATGTTGATCCCTATCCCGATATAGACAAGAAGTACTCCGTGTATGAGCCCGTTGCCGCACCCGAGACAGGCGATACGGTGATAATGTATAATCCGGGCAACGGCGCGGCGATTTCATCGGAAATTCTGTCGAACTATTACCTTACTCCGGTCGAATTGAGCGTGAATAACGGTGTTATAGCAACCGAAGATAAAACAGTCAGCTGGACTGTTGATGTCAAAGACGGTGTTTACACCTTTACTCAGGGTGACAGCACGCTCACTCTCGGTCAGAATAACGGCAAATTTAATCTTAATGTTGAGGCAAATGGTGATACCGGCTGGACATTGGGAACCTGTAATGCCGAAAACAACTCATATTACCTCTACAGCAGCACGGTGACCGGTCAATACGGAAATGTGTACATTGAGTATTATGCCAAATACACCGAGTTCAGCGCGTACTGCACAAGCACAGAAAAGCTCTCCGAGAAGGACTTCGGCTTTGTATTCTACAAGCTGGTGCGTGAGGGCGTAACTGAGGAAAAGCCCGTCGGACTGCCCAATGCAGGCGATCAGGTCGTTATCTACAACCAGAACGCTCAGGGCGTGCTTGCGGCTGAAAATGACAGCCAGAGCATAGAAAACGCGCCGACGACAATATCGGACGGCAAGGCTGTCCCCGGTAACGGCGGTGTTGTGTTCACCGTCGAGAAAAACGGTGATTACTGGCGCTTTGTAAACGATACCTATGGCTATCTTTGCTCAAACGGTACCGGCAACAACGCCTTCTACAGCAAGGACTTCTCGGAGGAAGGCGTATCTGCCAATGACGCAGATTGGCTCGTGCGTACCTGCTCCGGCGGAGTCGGCGGCTACGAGCTGGAAAGCCGCACCGCCAAATACAGCGGTCACAGCCAGTGGCTTGAATACTATGCTGACAGCTACAAGTCCTACAGCATGTATAAAGTCACCGATTACACCATCTATTCATTCTATTTCTACCCCGTGGCAGAGGGCGTTTACCTGACAGGCGGCGTGGTCAACGCTCCCGTCGTCAGCTTCGACGCTCCCGAAGCTTATGTAGGCTCTGACTACACGCTCACCTTCACCGTGGACGCAGTGTTCGGCGTGCAGGAGCTCACCGTAAAGCTCGGCGAAGAAACTGTCACTGCCACTGAAGCAGACGGCACATATACCGTCGTTATCCCTCAGGAGAAGGTCGCGGGCGATAAGCTCAGCGTCACTGTTTCCGGCAAGGATACGAAGGGCGTCGCCATCTCCGGCTCTGTGGAGATCACAGTTAAGGACGAGCCTGTTATCACGGACGTGACCCCGAAGACGGGCAGCGAGACCGGCGATAATAAGAAGCCTGAGATCTCCGCCGTGATAGTTAACGCGGGCGCTGATCCCAAGGTTGAAATGAAGGTCAACGACAAGGCTGTCGAAGCGACTTACGCAGACGGCAAGCTGTCCTACACTCCCGCAGAGAACATGGCCGACGGCCGCGTGAACGTGACTGTCACCGTCACCCGCGCCGACGGTAAGACCGCTGAAAAGTCATGGAACTTCACCGTCGGTGAAGCTCAGTACCAGCTCTACTACGGTCAGCTGCATTCCCATACCGGCGAGTTTTCCGATGGTTCCGGTACGCTGCAGCAGGCGCTGGACTATGTTAAGAACCTTCCCGACAGCGCAAATGTCGACTTCGTCGCATTTACCGACCACTCCAACTACTTTGACGATAAGAGTAGCGCAAACCCGGAAGATGCTCTGTACGACATGAGCAAGGGAACCGATCAGAGCCAGGAAAAGTGGAATAAGTATAAGAGCGAGGTTGCTGCGTTCAACGAAGCAAACGCAGGAAGCATCGTTGCAGTGGCAGGCTTTGAGATGACATGGTCCGGCGGCCCCGGCCATATCAACACCTTCAACACCCCCGGCATCGTTTCCAGAAATAACTCAACTCTTAATAACAAGACCAACGACGCAGGCATGAAGGCCTACTACAGCCTGCTGAGCCGTGCTGAGGGCGCAGATTCTCTCAGCCAGCTTAACCATCCCGGCTCCACCTTCGGTACCTTCAGCGATTTCGGCTATTGGGATCCTCTCATCGACAGCCGTGTCTTCCTCGTTGAGGTCGGCAACGGCGAAGGCCAGATAGGTGCCGGCGGCTATTATCCCAGCTATGAGTACTACACCATGGCGCTGGATAAGGGCTGGCATGTTGCACCCAGCAACAACCAGGATAACCACAAGGGCAAGTGGGGCAACGCAAACGATGCACGCGACGTCATCCTCACCGATAACTTCACCGAAGAGGGCATCTATGACGCTATCCGCGCTATGCGTATGTACTCCACCGAGGATAAGAACCTTGAGCTTTACTACACTGTGAACGGTCTGCAGCTCGGCAGCAGCATAGCTGAAAAGCCCGAGAAGCTCGATATCAGAGTTCAGGTATCCGATCCCGACAGAACCGACTCTATCTCTAAGGTCGAGGTCATCGTAAACTCCGGCAAGAGCATACACACCTGGTCTGACCCCGCAGAGCTTGCCAAGGGCGACCTCTCCGTAACCCTCAAACCTGAATACAGCTACTATTACATCCGCGTCACCGAGGGTGACGGCGACCTTGCCGTGACCGCTCCCGTGTGGGTGGGCGAAAGCCTCAAGCTCGGCATTTCCTCCGTTGAATGCGGTACCTCCACTCCCGTCACCGGCGAGGAGCTTGAGCTTACCACTACCATCTTCAACAGTGAAGCATCCGAAGCGGTCATCAAGTCCGTTACCTATACCGCAAACGGCAGCCAGGTCATCGGCACTCAGACCGATGCCGTCACCGTAGGCGCAAGCGAGAACAAGACCCTCAGCTTTAAGTACACTCCCGACAAGGCTAAGCTCATGAAGGTCACCGTTACCGTCGTTCTTGAGCAGGACGGTAAGGAATACACCTTCTCCAAGGACATCGAGCTTGACGTTCTCAATGCTGACGAGCTTGTGTATGTAGGTATTGATGCGTCGCACTATAACGAGTATGTTGCAGGCAACTACAAGGATTCAATGGGCAACTTCGGCAATCTGGCGGCGGGCTACTCCGTGCGCACTGTAGAGCTGAAGACCGGCGCCGACCTTATCGCCGCATGCAGCAACGATAAGTACAAGGCTCTGATCCTGACCGCACCGAGCCGCCGCCTCACGGCTGCACAGTCCGATCCCAGAACCTATTCCGCCGATGAGATAAACGCTATTGTCGCCTTTAACAAGGCAGGCGGCACCGTTATACTGGCCGGCTGGTCTGATAACTATGAGAATTACTCTGTCATTACAGGAAATCCCGAAATCAAGCACATGGCCGCCACTCAGAATGAGCTGCTTGCAGCTCTTGGCTCCAGTCTGCGCATCTCCGACGATGCCACCTATGATGATGTTCGTTCGGCAGCCGACGGCGTGGATAAGTGGAGACTCTACTTCAACACCTACGGTGACAGCTTCCTGACTTCCGGTGTTGAGGTTGACGCCGAGCACCCCTACGACCGTCTGTACACCGAGGTGTTCAGCCACTACGGCGGCGCTTCCGTCTATGCGGTAGATGCAAACGGCGATCCCACCGGCACCCTGCCGTCCACCGTCTCACCCGTGGTCTACGGTCACAGCAGCACATATTCCGTGGACGTTGATAAGGACGGTCTCGGCGGCGACAGCGTACCCAAGTATGCATACGCGGAGGGAGATAATCGCCTGATGGCAATGGCAAGCGAGCAGCTCCCCGGTCGGGGACTCATCATTGTTTCCGGCGCTGCTTTCATGTCAAACTTTGAGGTCCAGGCAACTATTTCCGATAACGGCTCGGAGAAGAATTACTCCAACTACAGGATCTGCGAGAATCTTGTCCAGTACATCAACCCCGTAAAGGTTACCGATATAGCAACCGTACAGAAGCAGACTGAGACCGGCATCAAGTACACCATTGAGGGCGTCGTGACCTCCAACGCTTCCGGTTACGATAAGGATACCGCTTTCTTCGACTGCATCTACGTTCAGGACGAGACCGCCGGTATCTGCTGCTTCCCCGTAGCGGGCGAGTATAAGATCGGCGACAAGGTCCGCATCACCGGCTCTACCGACTTCTTCCAGGGCGAGATGGAGCTTCAGGTTACCTCGATCCAGAAGATCGGCGAAGGCAGTGTAACGGCAAAGAACGTCACTGCGGCTCAGATCAACGACGGCAGCGTTCTCGGCTCTCTCGTAACACTGAAGGGCAAGGTCGTAAGCTTTGAGCTTGCAAACGGCCTCGTCGAGACGATCATGGTCAAGGATGCATCAGGCAACGTAGCCCGCGTGTTCATCGACGGCTATATCACTAAGGATAATGAGGTAAAGAATCTCAAGGTCGGAAATGATATAAGCGCGACCGGACTTGCTTCCTATGACAATACCTTCAAAGCGCCCGATGGTCCCTTCCCGAGAATTCGTGTCCGTGACCGTGCGGATATAGTTGTGAAGACAGCGACAGCCGATCCCTTCACCGACATCTCCGCAAGCGGCTACTATAAATTTATTGTTGAAGCCGCCAACGCAGGGATCATCGCCGGCTATCCCGACGGCAGCTACCGTCCGAATAACGTTGTCACCCGCGCTCAGTTCATCACCATGCTCTACCGCGCCGCAGGTTCTCCTGAGGTAAAGAACAGCGAGCTTAAGTTTGACGATGCCGGCACTATAGCAAAAGACTATGTGACCGCAGTTGCATGGGGCGTTGAGAACAAGGTGATAAGCGGTTACGGCGATAACACCTTCCGTCCTGATCAGAATATCAGCCGCGCACAGATGGCGACCTTTATGTACCGCTACATGAAGGACGTTGTCGGCTATGACTTCGGCGATGTCAAGCCCTGCGGCTTTGCAGACGCAAATCAGATCGCCGCACCCTATGTTGACGCTGTCAACGCCATTGTAAGCGCCGGCGTCATGAACGGTATGAACGCTACGACCTTCGCTCCCAATGACACCGCAAACCGCGGCATGGCAGCGACCGTTATCCTCAGAGTTCATAACCTGACGGCATAAGATCCACAGCAAAATTAAAAGACAAGGCTCATTGAGCCTTGTCTTTTTTACGCTGAGCGCTAAGCCGATTTGGCTTTTTGACCGGTACCCGTGTTTTCATATACAACAAATTTAAGATTTCGGTCGCATATGGCGAGAAACACCTCTTTTGCAGAAGCTATCCCGCATTGCTTGAGCTGCTTTTCGAGCCAGTTCAGGTTCAGCCCCATGCGCTTGAGATTATCCTCCAGAATCCTGCCGTCCATGATAAGCTCAGTAAACAGCAGCTCCTGCTCCGGAGCAAGAGACATATCGTTCGGCGTTGCCGGTCGCTGAGCGCTGACGGGGAGTATAGTGAGCTGACCGTTATATTCAAATACGGCGGTCTGTATGCTCGTAAGGTCGAAATAGCCCTGCTGACGGCACATCAGAAGGAACTCGCTGAGATCAAGCTTGGCCTTTTTAAGGTTTTCTCTGTAAAGCTTTCCGTTGTCCATAATAATGGTAGGGGAGCCGTTTATATATTTTCGTGTTCTCGGCGCCTTGCTTGTTATGATGTTCAGCAGAACGGTAACAGCGCCGTAAATGATGACCGCCGTGAGCGGTTTCCATGTCTCGTCAAGCTCGGTGGCCATCTCGGCGGCAATTGAGCCAATGGTTATACCCGTGATGTAGTCAAAAAAGTCAAATTGGGCGATCTGCTTGTGCCCGATAAATTTTGCCACTATAAAAAGGAGAGCAAAGGAGCCGAGTGAGGACAGACAAATAGCAAGAAATTCTATAATAATTCCTCCTTTTTGCTGTAGTTTGGCTCAAATCTAAGAAAACATACGTTTTTGGAATAAAAAGCCGCCGCAAGCCTTTTATTGCTTGCGGCGATGCTTTTTTAGATTTTTGTAAGGACTTAAATCAAGTTTTTTGGATAATAAAATGCTTGCCCCTTGGATGCAGTCACCAATCGAGGGATAAATAGTATGGCCGGTCAACGCCGTTCTCCAAACTATTGCAGAAAATGTACCGCACTTTTAAGGCTTCTTCATCATAGGCAAAAATATAGTAACAATAGTTGTCTGTTACTTCTTCAAAAGGTTTGTCTCCGTAATATATGATAAGACATTCGTAGGAGCCTTTTTGTACAGTTACATAGTTGCAATAATCTGACCGTCTTTCCTCGTCAGGGGCGTGTTTTTCAAACAGCGCTTTTACCCGCGTTACCTCTTGGTCAAGATCCTCTTTATCCAACGGCCATTCGGCGTAGATATCGTAGGTATAGTCAAAGCCCAGGGACAGACGATAGTAGTAATGTGCATCCAGGTATACCGGCTCCCAGCTGCCGTCCGGCTGTCTCTCGTTAACGATGTAGTGAGGCCAAGCAGGGAAAAGCTCCCGGAAGAGGATACTGCGGTTAGCAAAACAATCAGCATCCAGATACAAATAGTTGCGAAAGTCTGTGGTTTCAGAGTATCGGATGATGGCAGCGGACATCATACCGCTGACAGGTACGGTAAGTACGCAGAGTACAAGTAATATTCTTTTGATAACAGATTTCCACTTGTGTTTTCCGCCGATTTTGGGGAGAAGGAGAATAAGCCAGGTTGGTAGAAGCGCAAGCAGCGTCAGCACGATGTATATCGGAAAAACCTTCGGATAATGGTATGTACGCAGATCATCGATTATAATCAGTGCCGAAAACGCGACAGGCAGCCATGTAAGCAAACCTGTGAATACTGCTTTGACATTACTTGCCGACATCGCTGCTGAATACGGCTTTACGTCTTCCGTCGGTATGGAGGTATCGACAACGGGAGCAGAAAGAAATTCGGCAAGCTCTGTTACCGAGTAAAAATGCTTTTCATCCAATCGTGACAATGCCTGCAGCAGCTGCCGTTCTTCGTCAATGGCGGCTTGTTTCCTGCTCTTCAGGTCGTTTGAGATTTGAATTATTCTTTCGGGATGAAGGAGCATTTCTCTGATCTCTGCGATCGAATATCCAAACTTGCGCAATACGGCAATGTCGTTCAGGGTCTGTACATCCGATTCGGTAAAGTCAAAAGCCTTGCGGCCAAGGTAGTTTTCGGTGTAGACAGGGGAGATAAGTCCCTCTTCAATATAGTAACGAACGGTTCGGTCGGTAAGCCCTGTTGCTTCGCAAACCGCTTTGATTTTCATATTGTGCCCCCCTTTTCGATAGGAGTATCATCTTTTACGCAGGGTAGAAGTCAATAGATTTCGGGTAATTATATCAAAATTGTACCATAAACGATAAAGCAAATCCACCTATTCGTCATTTGCGTAAAAAAAGCAAAGGCGTGAGCTAAGTCTGATCCAATAAAAAATCGCCGCAAGCTATAGAAGCTTGCGACGATATGGTCCGAGTGTCATTAAAGGATCTGGCGAAACCCAGTAAAATCAACGGTTTGCAAGCGGCAAGCAAGGTGCTTTTATTCAAAAACAATCAAAAATTAGAAGGTCACTCGTCAAACCCGGAAATAATTTCTTCTAACATCAGTTTTATAAATTCAGATGCCTTGGCGTAATCTTCTATCACTCGCTTTAGCACATATCGCATTGGCATACGCAACTCGATAGCGTAGCTTGAAATAGTAACTACATTGGGGGAGTTTCGGTGTGTCATCTTATCGCGGTATGCTTTGACATACTTGTGGTTTCCTAACCAAAACTCGTCCTTTTCATATACTCGATCCTCAACCTCATCTTCGGTGATATACGCATATATCTGTTGAGCAAGAGGATTTGGATGCTTACCTTGTGCATCATTGTGAAAGAGCTGGCTGTAATATACCTTGTCCGGATTGTTGTTTCTCTTGTGCTTCACATTATAAAGTTGCGCCAACAAATCCCAAAGGGCTGATGTACGAAAGACAGCATTTTCTGTATAGTAAATTGCTTCTTCCTCTTCGGCGCTGGGCAGCCCAACCATATTAAACTTATCAATATTGGAGCTATACTCCCAACGGAGAGCAAGGTCAAATGACTTTTTGATTTTTCGATCCAAGTCAACGATCGTATCATACAGGGTCTTATACACAAAGAAAGATTTATCGGGGTTATAGTCCGGGTCAGCAGACATATAGCCCATAATATACTTATCCTCGCTAACATATAGCTTGAACAAGTCGGGATCGTATTGTACGCCCTCAAACAGTTCCCTTAACAGCTTTTCTTCTTCATGCATCTTTCTTCCCCCAGAATTACCGAACAGGCTTTCCGTTCTCGTCCAGCTTATATGTATGGAGGAAACCGCTGATAAACTCGGAAGGGCCCTCCGCCTTGCAGTACGGGCAAGTAGCGGTTTCGTGATCTTTACCACCGGGCCAGATGTTTCCTGTGCTTTCGCAGTAATAATCCTTACCGCAGCCCTCACATTTTACGATATATCCTTTTGTCATAAACAACACTCCTTTAATTAGCTCCCAAGCAGCACCCGACTTCGCCCAAAACCCGGGAAAAGATTTTCAAGGCACCACAAAGACAGATTGGTAACATCCAATTTGGCATATCAAACGCATAAAACAATGTGGTCGCCAGTTGCTCACCATATAAGGCCCACAAGATGCCTGTAATAGCGATACAAATAGAAGTTTCCGCATAGCGGGAGAAAAACAACTTTACTACTTCCAATGGTCTAAAAGCCCAAGGACACATCCTCATTATTGTAATGGTGTCATCAAGGCTATCGACCGCACCTACGGCGTATTCCGTAGCTGGAATTTCTTTGCAAACAAGATAGTATATAAACTCTTTGAATTTCTCCATAAAATTCATAAGATCACCACCTAGAATTATTTTACCATATTTTGCGAATAAGGCAAATAAACAAATTATGAATGACACGCCGCCCAAGCGAGACTATGGGCGGCGTTTTCATATACCACAACTTGAAAGGAGGAGTCCCTTATCTGCTGCCAGCCATCGGGCTGGCTTTTTTCATTTCACGAAAAGGAGGTTTGACATTGGCAGACGATAAAAAGAATATCGGCCCCGAGGTAGAAAAGACTGAAACAGCCCCCGCGCCGGAGCAGCCTGCTCCCGATATGGCCGAGCCTGTTGTGGCAGATCCCGCCCCGGCTGAAAAGGCGGCTCCCACGGAAAAAGCTGAGCCTATCACCCCGGAGGCTCCCGGCCCTGCGGCTCCCGAGCCGCACAAGCCCAACAAGGAGGCCAAGCAGACAGACACCCCGGACAAGGGCGATCCCGCCCCGACTCCCTCTGGCAAGGTAGTGGATTTCACCGCCGCCCGTGAGGAGGCAGGAAAGGACAAGACCCCGAAGGAAAAGGCACCCAAACAGAAAACCACGGAGCCGAAGGACAAAGCAGCGGCCAAGGCCAGCAAGGGCCGCTCGGCAAAGACTGACAAGGCGGCCCCCGACAAGGCCAAGCCGCCCACGCGAGACAAAATGTCCCAAAGTAAGGCCGCCCCGGAAAACGCTGCGCCCAATCCGCAGGAGGCTCCCGCCCCTGCTGCGCTGGAACAGCCCGCCGCGCCCCGTGACGCTACACGCGCAGAAAAAGAGGAAATTGTCTACCTCAATCTGTCCGAGCTGCGCCCGTTCAAAAATCATCCCTTTGGTGTCCGTGACGATGCCGAGATGCAGGACCTTGTGGAGTCTGTCCGGGCAAGTGGTGTAAACCAGCCCGCGCTGGTGCGCCCCACCGAGGATGGCGGGTATGAGATCATCGCGGGCCACCGCCGCCAGAGGGCAAGTGAGCTGGCCGGGTTTGTGAATATGCCCTGTATCGTCCGTAACATGACCGATGACGAGGCCATCCTCGCTATGACGGATGACAACCTGCGCCACCGCGAAAAGATTTTGCCCACGGAAAAGGCACAGTCTTTGAAAATGCAGGTGGAGGCCATCAAGCACCAAGGCGCTCGTCCCGGTGAGGACGCACAGGAAGCGGGTAAACGCTCCACGCAGATCGTTGGTGATCGCAACGGCATGAACTATAAACAGGTGCAGCGGTATATCCGCTTGACCGAGCTGGTGCCGGACTTGCAGAAAATGCTGGACGAGAAAAAGCTGGCATTTACCCCCGCCGTGGAGATTTCCTTTATCCGGCCCAAGCATCAGAAGTATATCGCCGTTTCCATTGAAGGCCAGCAATCCTCTCCGTCCCTGTCCCAAGCCCAGCGGCTCCGTAAAATGGATCAAGAGGGCAAGCTGAACGGCGATGTGATCGACGGCATTTTGATGGAAGAAAAGAAGGAGGTTGATAAGGTGATTATCAATAGCGCGGAACTGGAAAAGTATTTCGGCAAGGACAAGTCCCCTCGTCAGATGAAGGATCAGATCATGGCCCTGCTGGATGACTGGAAGGCCAAGCAGCCCCCCGAGCTGGGCAAGCCCGAAAAGAAAACGGACAAGAACATGTAACCTTGAGACATTTTGTCCCGAGGTTTTTTCATTAAATGGAGGTTTTTACAATGAAACGACCCCTCGCATATATCACCGCTGCGTGGTGCGGCAGCGATGCCGAAAACGCAAAACAGGCGGCGCAGTATTGCCGCTGCGTCTATGAGGCGGGCTTTTCGCCCATTTGCCCTACGCTGTTCCATCCTCTGTTCCTCAATGATGCCATTCCCGAGGAGCACAAAAGCGGGATCGACATGGCCCGTAATCTGCTCAAACGCTCTCATGTGCTGGTGGTGTGCGGCCATACCGTCACCGAGGCCATGAAGAACGATATTGCCGTTGCCCAGCTGCTGGGTATCACGGCAACCACGCTGGAGGGCATCTTGACGGTCAAGGGACAGGGCCGCCGCTGATATGGCGGCCCTGCTGGAAGCCTACATAACCAACCTCGGCAAATATGCCGAGGGGCAGCTTGTGGGCGAAACGCTGAAATTCCCCACCACGGCGGAGGAGGTGCAGTCCCTCTTAAAGCGCATCGGCGTGGACGGCATACGGTATGAGGAGATATTCATTACCAGCTTTGACGGCGATGTGCTGGGGCTGCATGAGCACTTGGGCGAATATGAAAGCATTGACGAGCTCAACTATCTGGCCGCGCTGCTGTCGGAAATGGATCAGAGCGATATAGAAAAGTTTGAGGCGGTCATAGACGCTGGCGAATACACAGGCAGCGTGAAAGACTTAATCAACCTCACGCAAAATCTGGATTGTTTTAATTTCGAGCCGGGGATCAGAAGTGACGAGGAATTGGGACGGCTGTATGTGCTGGAGTTCGGCGGCGTGGAAGTGCCGGAACACCTCATTGACTACATCGACTATGAGGCATACGGGCGGGATGTGCGGATCAATGACGGCGGCCACTATGCCCCCGGTGGATATGTGGCCGATAACCGCAGCAGCTTTATAGAGCACTACACGGGCCGGGATGACATTCCAGACGAGCACCGTGTTTTCTCCATGCCCAAGCTGTCTATCCGGGAGCAGATGTCAGCTTTCAAGGAAATTATAGACCGTTCCTCGCTGGAGGGTGAACGGAAACGGCCCACGCTGGGCCATACGGAACGATAACCCCACCTTGGGACAACTTGTCCCAAGGTGAGAAAGGAGGCGGCATAGCTGATAGAAGAAGATATTTCCCGGCGTACTGTTGCAGTTTCCGTCCGGGCCAGTAAGCTGACGGCACGGAGCCTTGCCTATGTGGTGGCCGCTGTGGGGCGCAAAATTGCCAAAGACCGCCGCGCCCGGCAGACCCCTCACGGCAGACAGACCGTCAAGCAGCTTATGCGGCATGGCGTGTCTACCAACAGTCTGGAGCTGTCCGGCGACACCAAGAGTTTTGACCGGGTGGCCCGGAAATGGAATGTGGACTATGCCTTTTACAAGACAGGCCCGGACAAATACCTGTTGTTTTTCAAGGCGGGACAGGCTGATGCCATGACCGCCTGTTTCTCGGAGTATTCCAAAAAGGTACTGAACAAGTCCAAGTCCAGGCGTATCCCCATCCGGGATCAGATCAAGCGGGCCGGGGATCAGCTCACCCGCGAAAAGCCCAAACAGCGGGAGCGTGTAAAGGAGGCGGTGCATGAAAACAGATAAGCTCCGAAAATACCTCATTCCCAATATCCCGTATGTGTTCATCGGCTGGGCGTTCCTCAAATTGGGTACGGCCTATCGGCTGGCCGCTGGCGCGGATTTCCTAACAAAAGTCATGGGAATCGGCCAGACCATCGGCCCTGCCTTTGCTGATTTCGCGCCGGGATTAAACCCTGTTGACTGGCTGGTAGGTATCGTGGGAGCCGTGGCGTTCCGTCTGTTCATCCACATGAAAAGCAAAAAAGCCAAGAAGTTCAGACGGGACGAGGAGTACGGCTCGGCCCGGTGGGGCAACGAAAAGGACATCAAGCCCTTTGTCGATCCCAAGTTTGAAAACAATGTCATTCTGACCGGGACGGAGTTTCTCACCATGAACACCCGGCCCAAGATCCCGGCCAATGCCCGTAACCTCAATACCTGTGTCATCGGATCGTCCGGCTCGGGCAAAACCCGCTTTTGGCTCACGCCCCAGCTTTTACAGGCTCATTCCTCTTTCGTGGTGGTAGACCCGAAGGGCGGCGTCCTGTCCCAAGTGGGCAGCTTTCTCCAAAAGTGGGGGTACAAAATCAAGGTATTCAACAGCATCGACTTTTCCAAGTCCATGCACTATAACCCGCTGGCGTATATCAAGAACGAGTCCGACATCTTAAAGTTCGTCAATGCCCTTATCTCCAACACCAAGGGCGAGGGCAAAGAGGGCGATCCGTTCTGGACGAAGGCCGAAACGCTCCTATACTGCGCCCTGCTGGGCTATATCATTTTCGAGGGTGCGGAGGAAGATCGCAATATGAATACGCTGGTGGATATGATTTCCGGCATGGAGGTCAAAGAGGATGACGAGGACTTTATGAACGCGGTGGACTATATGTTCGCCGGGCTGGAAAAGCGCAAGCCGGATTGTTTTGCTGTCAAGCAGTATAAAAAGTACAAATTAAGCAGCGGCAAGACGGCCAAAAGCATTTTGATTTCCTGCGGCGCTCGTCTGGCTCCCTTTGACATCCCCCAGCTCCGGGAGATTATGAGCTATGACGAAATGGAGCTTGACCGTATGGGTGACAGACGGACGGCAACATTTTTCTGCATCAGCGATACGGACAGCACCTATAATTTTTTGGTGGCTCTCGCTTTTTCGCAGATGTTCAATCTCCTGTGTGAACGGGCCGACAATGTGCATGGGGGCCGCTTGCCCCATCATGTGCGCGTCCTGTGGGACGAGGCGGCCAATACGGGCCAAGTGCCGGGGCTGGAAAAGCTGGTGGCCGTCATTCGTTCCCGCGAGGTGAGCCTTGTGCTGCTCTATCAGCAGCTTGCTCAATGCAAGGCCATTTACGATAAAAACGCGGAAACGATCCTCGGCAACATGGACAGCGTGATATTTTTGGGTGGCCGCGAAGCCAGCACCATCAAGGAAATATCGGAAAACTGGCTGGGCAAGTCCACGATCTCCATGCAGACGGATGGCCGCACACGGGGCCAGTCGGAAAGTTACAGCCAAAACACCCAGCGGCTGGGCCGGGAGCTGATGACCCCCAGCGAGCTTGCCACGATGCCCGGTGATCGGTGCATCTTGCAGCTCCGGGGTCTGCCCCCGTTCTATTCCCGCAAGTACGATTTGAAGCAACACCCCAACTACAAGTTTACGGCTGAGGCCGACAAGAAAAATACCTTTAACCTCGACAGGCTGATAAACCGCCGCAGGCGGCCCGGCCCCAACGAGGCTTGTGAGGTGTACGAAGTGGATGTGCCCGCCGAGGCGCTCACAGAAGAGGACGAGGACATCCTCAACTATGACGACCTCGACGATCCAGACGCTTTTGTATAAAACCTTGGGACAAATTGTCCCGAGGTACGGACGCTGCCGCCCTATATGGGGCGGCTTTTTTCATGGCCGGGTATAGCCCGGAGAAAAGGAGTAATATATGCAGTTTTTCGCTTCTGCCATCAACACTTTGCAGACCCTCGTTATTGCCCTCGGCGCTGGCCTTGGCGTGTGGGGCGTTGTCAACCTGCTGGAGGGCTACGGCTCTGATAACCCCGGCGCGAATGCTCATGTACGGTAAGGAAGCAAGCAACCGAAAACAAGAGATAGACCGCCAGCACTACACTATTCCGAACCAAAGACCAAAAGATAAGCATTG
>SAMEA3663242__coassemble_179_pt1 | contig 20394 bp, 15 predicted proteins | sample SAMEA3663242__metabat2_high_PE_022 | metagenome-assembled genome bin SAMEA3663242 (sample SAMEA3663242) | pig gut metagenome | biome: pig gut; feature: pig-associated habitat; material: faeces | place: China | collected 2013 | reverse complement strand
TTTCTGGTGCTTATTTGCATAAGCTGTTCTTACATTATCTAATTTTCAAGGTACAATGCTCGCCGCCTTGTTCAGCGGACAGCTTATTTACTATACCATGTCGGTAGGCGTTTGTCAAGCACTTTTTTCAAACTTTTTTGAAGTTTTTTATCAAGCTCTCGCATCGACGCCGCGCCCCCTTGAGGCGCTTGCTTAGAATACCATCCGAAACCGTCTTTGTCAACACTTTTTTCGCGTTTTTTTGCATATTTTTTGTGGTTATTTTTGGCATACTAAATATTGTGTTTTTACTTTGTCCATAATAACAATATGGCTGATTTATTGAAATTTTTCCGCCGGGAAAACTCCGGCGAGGAGCGCCACCCGCGGCAGGAGCCGCGCTTCAAGGGTGCTGTCAGCAGCAATGCGATCAAGGATATCTTTGACGGCTGCGACGATTTTGAAACAAGAAGCATAAAGCCCGGGCTCATCGGCGAGGAGAATATTTTCGTATGCTGGCTCGACGGCATCGTAAGCGGCGGCGACGCAAGCAAGGACATACTGCGCCCGCTGACGGATCTTCTGCGCGGCGGCGCCGCTCCCACGCCGCAGCGGCTGATGGAGGGCGCGGTTTACAGCGCCCAGGCAAAGCTGCGCTCGACGCTCGACGATATCGTGACGGACATAACGCAGGGCTGCTGCGCGGTCATATTCGACAAGACCGCCGAGGCGGTGAGCTTCGAGATACGCTCCGAGCAGAACCAGCGCAGCATAAGCGAGCCTACGATAGAAAAATCGCTCAAGGGCGGCAAGGACAGCTTCACCGAGGTACTGCGCACCGATACCTCGCTCGTGCGGCGGCGCATCGCAAACCCCTCGCTCAAGGTCAAAAGCACCACCCTCGGCCGCAAGAGTCTCACGCGGGCGGCGATAATGTACGTCGACGGCGTGGCCGACCCCAAGGTAGTCGAGGAGCTGGAGCGCCGCCTTGACGCCATCGACGTCGACGGCGTGCTCGCCACGGGCGTCATCGAGTCCGGCATCGCCGACAGACCCCGCTCCATGTTCCCTCAGGCCATACACACCGAGCGCCCCGACCGCTTTGCCCGCCTGCTTTTAAACGGCAGGGTGGGGCTCATCGTCGACGGCATACCCATCGCCTTTCTCGTGCCGGTCAGCCTGCCGGAATATCTGCGCGTGCCGCAGGAGGATTCGCAGAACTTTCTTGTGTCCTCGGTGCTGAGCATCGTGCGCTGGCTGGCGGTGGTGCTGGCGCTTGCGCTGCCTGCCTTTTACGCGGCGATCGCGATGTATCATCAGGAGATGATACCCTCAAAGCTGCTGCTTTCCATCATCCAGTCCAAGCAGGACGTGCCGTTTTCTACGGCGCTTGAGATAACGGGCATGCTCATCGCCTTCGAGCTCCTGCAGGAGGCGGGACTGCGGCTGCCCAACCCCATCGGCGACACGGTGAGCATCATTGGTGCGCTTATCGTCGGCCAGTCCGCGGTGGAGGCGAAGGTCATATCGCCCATCGCCGTCATCGTCGTTGCGACCGCGGGCATCGCAGGCTATGCCCAGCCGAGTCAGGATCTGGGCGCCGCGCTGAGGCTGTGCCGTCTGGCGCTGCTCATCGCCGCCATCGCCGGCGGGCTGTACGGCGTCGCGGCCGGACTGTGCCTGTTCGTATGGTATCTGTGCACGATAGACTCCTACGGCAGGAACTACACCGCACCGTGGTCGGGCGGCAGACCCGATAACCTCAGCCGGACATTTCTGCGCAAGCCGCCGTCGGCGGACAAGCTGCGCGAAGCCGAGCTCAACTGCCCCGACAGGAGGAAACGATCTTGACAAAAAAGCTTACGGCTGCCGTCCTTGCGCTGAGCCTGCTTGCGCTCAGCGGCTGCTCGGGCGGCAGCATCTATTCAAACTACCGCGAGATAGAGCAGCTCGTGGTCATCCAGACTATGGGCTTCGACGAGGCCGCATCCGGCGTCGGACTATCCATATCCTCCGGCAACACAGGCGGCGCGGGCGGCTCGGGCGAGAAAGGCTCGCAGCCGCAGAGCACCCTGCGTATGTCCGCCGAGGCAAAGTCTCTGCACGTCGCGCAGGAGACGATACAGGACTACAGCCCCGGCGAGCAGCTCTTCTTCGGTCACGTCAACTACATCGTGCTCGGCCGCAGCGCACTCGACGCCGGGGTGGAGAAGTACTTCGATTACATCGAGCGCGACGCTTCCTTCCGCCTTGACGTTCCCATATTCGCCGTGACAGACGGCGACGCATCCGAGCTCGTGCTCGGCACCGGCAGCAGCGATTACGACGCGACCAACGCTCTGCGCTCGATAGAGCGGAACCTTGAGCTGCGCGGCGACTGCTACATCTTTTCGGCGGCGCAGATCGCGGCGGACATGGACGCAAACGGCGCGGCGCTCATCTGCGCCGTGCGCTGCGCGGACGCGAAGGAGTCGGACTACGAGGCCGAGGAGGGCGAGCGCACCGCTCTGCCCGACGGCTACATTGTTATATATAAAGGAAAAACCGCCGGTCACATCCCCTTTGAGATGGCGCGCGGCGTCAACGTCATCAAAAATGAGACGGGCCCGCTCTCCGTGGATCTCGACGGCGCGACGGTGCAGCTTGACAAATGCAAGTGCAGCGTAAAGCCCGTATTCGGCGGCGGCAGGCTGGAGGGGCTGAAGATCTCGGTCAAGGCCGACGCTTCTCTGGCAGAGCTGAGCGGCAGCGTCGACACGACCGCGCTCAATGCCGCACTCGAACAGGAGATAAAAAGCTGGGTCAGCTACGTCATCGACAAATCCGTGTCCACCGGCTGCGATTTTCTCCAGCTCGGCAGCAGCCTTGAGCTGCAGGAGCCGCGCAGTCTGCGCGGTATGACGGAGGACTTCGCCTCCGTTATGCCCTACATTTATTATAATGTAAGCGTGCAGGCCGAGATAAGCCGCAGCTTCGATCTTGATATTCCGGAGGGCGGGCAATGAAATATAACTACGACCATCGCCAGCTCAGGGCGCTGTGCTATACCGCCGCCCTCGCGCCGGCCTCGAGCCTGATACCCAAGGTCACGGCGAAGATCGCCGGAAGCGGGAGCTGGATAGCGCCGCTTATCGCGCTGCCGGTGATACTCATCTTCATCCTGCTGCTGTCCGAGTTCATGAAAATGCGCCGCAGCGGGGAGGGGCTCGGCGAGCTTATACTGCGTACCGGCGGCAGCGTCTTCGGCAGCATCGTACTCATCCTGCTCGCCGCGTTCATGCTCTTCGACGGAGGCTTCATCCTGCGCTCGGCGGCAGTGCGGTTCACCGAAACGATCTTCCCCTCGTCGGGACCGTGGTTTTTCATGGTCATCATGCTCGGCATGGCTGCTGCCGCCGCCCTCGGCTCGGTCAAGGCGCTGCCCCGCGCCGCAAGGGTATTCGCGCCGATACTCACGGCAGTCCTGATCCTGACGCTGGTATTTGCTTTTTCCTCGGTGGATAAGGCAAAGCTCATGCCGGTCTCGAGATCAGATACCGCCGATCTCTTCCTGAGCTCGCTCATCGTCGTCGAGATCTACGCGGGCATACTCACCTTCGCCGCGGTGCTCGAGGATCAGTGCCCGCGAAAGCGCGGCAGATTTAAAGGCCACGTCCTGTGGACCATTCTGACCTGCCTGCTGCTGACCGTGCTCAGCGCCGTCATCATCGGAAGCTACGGAGCCAAGCTCACCGCGAAGCTGTCCAGCCCGTTTTTCTGCATAATAAGGGACGTTACCCTGTTCCGTACGGTCGAGCGCATCGAAGCGCTGGTCGCCGCGCTCTGGGTCATGTCGGATTTCACGCTTCTTGCGCTGCTGCTCATATCCTCCGGGCATCTGCTTAGGCTCGTGCTCGGTCACAAGCCCGAAACAGACGACGTGCCCATGCTCAGCATGGCAAACGGGCGCTGGCTGATACCGCTCTGCGCCGCCCTAACGGCGGCCGCGGCGGCGTTCATCCCGACACAGCAGGAGCAGCTTGAGTTCATCTCGGAATATATCGTCCCCGCCGTGAACCTCTGCGCCGCCTTCATCCTCCTGCCCGTCTGCTACGCCCTCGCCTGTTGCCACAGGGGCAAGCCGCGTTGAAAACGGTGCATATCCGGCGTTCGGTTTTTCCACCTCATCCGTCTCGCCGCCGGCGGCTGGCGGCGAGCCACCTTCCCCTCAAGGGGAAGGCAAGGGCAAAGACATTTCTCTACCGTCCGATTTATGCTGCGGGCAGTATTTCAGGCAGACGCTCTCCGACCTCGTGCGGAGCAAAGCCTTCCCCTTGAGGGGAAGGTGTCGGCGCAGCCGACGGATGAGGTGTTCATTCAAATCAAATACCGCTTTTGTTTCTTTCGTGTTCCCGCACCCGTATGACAAGACCGGCAGCACCTCGTGTGCTCCTCGCCGGAGGGGCGATTCGATGTAACGCCTCATGTTATCTTTTTTGCTGTATCCCGACCGGTGACATCGGCGATCTTTATTTCCCGACGGACGGCCAATGGCCGCCCCTACGGGTGCAGGTTTTATAACTGCTCTGTCATTTAGATAATGGAAATATCTCGAAAACTACCGCAAGATATATTTGGGCTGACTCAGTAGCGACGAACGACATTCTCAACCCGAATTGGCCGTCTGCCAAGACCGAGCATTGCTCGTCCGCTCCTCGCCGGAGGGGCGATTCGATGTAACGCCTCATGTTATCTTTTTTGCTGTATCCCGACCGGTGACATCGGCGATCTTTATTTCCCGACGGACGGCCAATGGCCGCCCCTACGGGTGCGTAATTTTAGAACGCCGCATTATTGTAGGGGCGAGCATTGCTCGTCCGTCTGTGATAATTTGCAACGATGTGAAACGGCGCGCGAGTGCAAAAAAGAATACTTCTTGTCTACGGTCGGGCTGACGCAGTAGCGATTATATAAAATGCGGCAACGACAGGAAAATAACGCGAATTGACCGTATGCCAATACCGGCAGCACTTCGTGTGCTGCCGGTATTATAATATGTATCCTATTTTTCGTTCTGCTTCCTGAGTTCCTTGAGGATCTCGCCGAGAAGCTCCTCGGTGGTCGGGGCGGCGGGCGCCTCCTCCTTGACCTCTTCCTCCTTCTTATGGGCAAGCTCGCGTGCCTTGTTGAAGAATTTCACCACGAGAAACACCACGAAGGCCACGAGGATAAAGTCGATGACGACCGCAATGAAGCTGCCGAAGCCGATCACTATCGCCTCCTGCACCACCTCGCCGTTTTCGACGATCTCCGGACGGGCTATCACGTTCAGCGCGCTCATATCGCGTGCGCCGAACAGCCAGCTTATGAAGGGCATGAACAGGTCGTTTACAAGGGAGGTCGTGATCTTGCCGAAGGCGGTTGCGATGATGACGCCGATCGCCATATCAAGCACGTTGCCGCGCATGATAAACGCTTTGAATTCCGAAACAAATTTCTTCATATTTCTGTCACCTTTCTATATTTATTATTGTCTCACTTCTTCGGTATCAGCAGCTCCGTGCCGCCCATGTACGGGCGCAGCGCCTCGGGGATCGTCACGCTGCCGTCGGCCTGAAGGTGGTTTTCAAGAAACGCTATCAGCATACGCGGCGGTGCGACGACGGTGTTGTTGAGCGTGTGGGGCAGATATGTCTTGCCGTCCTCGCCCTTGACGCGCATCTTTAGTCTGCGCGCCTGAGCATCGCCGAGGTTCGAGCAGGAGCAGACCTCGAAATACTTCTTCTGGCGCGGCGACCAGGCCTCGATATCGCAGGACTTGACCTTGAGGTCGGCAAGATCGCCCGAGCAGCACTCAAGCTGGCGCACAGGTATCTCAAGGCTGCGGAACAGCTCGACGGAGAAGCGCCACATCTTCTCGTACCACTCCATGCTCTCGGAGGGCTTGCAGACAACTATCATCTCCTGCTTTTCAAACTGGTGGATGCGGTAGACTCCGCGCTCTTCGATGCCGTGCGCGCCCTTTTCCTTGCGGAAGCAGGGACTGTAGCTCGTCAGGGTCTGCGGCAGCTTCGCTTCGGGTATCATCTGGTCGATGAACTTGCCTATCATCGAGTGCTCCGAGGTGCCGATAAGATACAGGTCCTCGCCCTCGATCTTATACATCATCGCGTCCATCTCCGCGAAGCTCATAACCCCCGTCACGACGTTGGAGCGGATCATGAACGGCGGTATGCAGTAGGTGAAGCCCTTGCCGATCATGAAGTCGCGCGCATAGGCGGTGACGGCCGAGTGCAGGCGGGCGATATCGCCCATGAGGTAGTAAAAGCCGTTGCCGGAAACGCGGCCTGCCGCGTCCATGTCGATGCCGTCAAAGCTCTCCATTATCTCGGTGTGGTAGGGGATGTCAAAATCGGGCACGACCGGCTCGCCGAAGCGCTGCACCTCGACGTTGCAGCTGTCGTCCGGGCCTATCGGGACGGAGGGGTCTATCATGTTGGGGATGGTCATCATGATGGTCTTTATCCGCTCGCCCATCTCCGCGGTCGCTTTCTCAAGCTCGGCAAGGCGGTCGGCGTTTGCCTTGACCTGCGCCTTGGCCTCCTCGGCCTCGGCAAGCTTCGACGGATCCTTCTTCGCCTGACCCATGAGCTGGCCGACCTTCTTGGAAAGGGCGTTGCGGCTTGCGCGCAGCTCGTTTGCCTCGGTCAGCGCCTCGCGGTAGCGGACGTCAAGCTCCACGACCTCGTCCACCAGAGGCAGCTTCGCCTCCTGATACTTCTTTCTTATGTTCTCCTTGACTGCCTCCGCGTTCTCGCGGACAAACTTTATATCAAGCATTTTTGATTACTCCTTGTTATATTAATATCAAATTATTATACATTCAGTTAATTAAATCTTCCCAGGTGCGGCCCATGCGGGAGAGATTTGCGATCAGCGCCTCGCGGTCGTCACTGTCATAAAATTCCAGAACTATCTTGCCGCCCCTGCGCTTCTGCTCTATGCCGACCTTGCGCCCAAGGCTGCGGCTGAGCTGATCCTCGGTCTCGGCAATGTAGTCGACCACAAGCTTCTGCGCTTCGTCCTCCTCAGGCGGCTCCTCGCTGAGCTTTTTTATGGTCTTTGCAACGAGCTGCTCGGTCTTTCTTACGGAAAGACCGCCGTCGATGACGGCATTGGCGACCTTGAGCTGCTCGCCCTCGTCGCTCAGGGGCAGGAGCGCTCTTGCGTGTCCGGCGGAAAGCTTGCCCTCCTCGACCAGAGGCAGGACCGCTTTGCTCAGGCTCAGCAGGCGCATTGCATTTGCGATGGCGGGTCTTGAGCGCCCGACACTGCGCGAGGCCTCCTCCTGGGTCAGGCCGTATTCCTCGATGAGGCTTTTGTAGCCGAGGGCCTCCTCGATGGGGTTTAAGTCCTCGCGCTGGAGGTTTTCGACGAGCGCAAGCTCCGCGACCCTGCGGTCGTCGGCTTCTATCACGCGCACCGGCACCTCTATGAGCCCCGCAAGGCGGCTTGCGCGCCAGCGCCGCTCACCGGCGATTATCTGATAATAGCCGCTCTCGCGCCTGCGGACGGTTATCGGCTGGATAAGCCCGTACTGTGAGATCGAATCTGCCAGCTCCTGAAGGCTTTCATCGTCAAAGCGATTTCTCGGCTGCTCGGCTCGCGGCTCGACCTTTGATATCGGCAGGTAAATGAGTTCACCCTCGGAGTCGTTATCGAGGATATCCTCGCCGAAAAGCTCACTGAGGCCCCTGCCGAGGCCTTTTTTCATATCCTTTGCCATTTTTAGCTCCTTTTCCTGTACTTTTCGCGCAGCAGGAATTCTTCGGCCAGCTTCATGTAGGCGCGGCTGCCCTTGCCTATCTTGTCGTAAGCTACGCCGGGCTTGCCGTGGCTGGGCGCCTCGGACAGCCTTACGCTGCGGGGAATGACAGTCTCGTACACCTTTGCGCCGAAATATTCCTTGAGCTCGAACGCAACCTGCTGGGTCAGGTTCGTGCGCGCGTCGTACATCGTCATGACGATGCCCTGTATGCGCAGACCCGGGTTCAGGCGCTTATTGCACATTTTGATGGTAGTCATCAGGTCGGCTATGCCCTCGAGCGCGTAATACTCGCACTGCATGGGGATGATGACACTGTCGGCCGCGACGAGCGCATTGAGCGTCAGCAGCTCCAGCGAGGGAGGGCAGTCGATAAATATGTAGTCATAGTCGTTATATACCATCTGCAGCGCGTTTTTGAGCACAAATTCACGCTTTTCCCGTCGCACGAGCTCGACCGAGGCCCCGGAGAGCTCCTTGTTGGAGGGAATCACGTCGCCGTAGGGCGTTTTGCGGATGCAGTCGGGAGTGTCCGCGCCCTTTATGAGCAGCTCATATGTACCCGGTGCGGCGTACTTGTCCACGCCCATGCCCGAGGTCGAGTTGCCCTGCGGGTCGCAGTCGACAAGCAGCACCTTTTTGCCCTTTTGCTTCAGCGCACAGCAGAGGTTGACGCAGGTCGTCGTCTTTCCGACGCCGCCCTTCTGATTTGCAATTGCTATAATTCTGGACATAGTTTCACCTCTGTGCCTATTATAGCAAGTATGTGAGTGTATTTCAATGTTTCACGTGAAACAAACAGAATTTTTTTGCCTTGTTTCACGTGAAACATCACTCGACGAGCATATCCACGTCCTCAACGCTCAGGCCGTCGTGCAGGGCGAGGTTAATGCCGTAGGCTATGAGCTTGGACACGGACTTCACCAGCTCGTCGATATTTCGCGGCGTGACGAACAGACCCTTGGCGGCCTCGTCCTGAGTGAAGGCGGATGCATCCACGACCGTGGGCAGGCCGACGGCTATCACGGGTCGTCTGAGGTATTCGGCGTTAATGGCTGCTCTGTCGTTTCCGACGCCGCTGCCGGGGGATATGCCCGTATCGCAGATCTGAATGTTGCGGCAGAGCCTGCCTATCTCGCCGCTGGCAAGGGCGTCGACGGCGATAACGCAGTCGGGCTGCACAAGCTCGCACATTGAGCGCACGGTCTGAGCACTCTCAACGCCCGTTGTGCCCAGAACTCCGGTGCAGAGAACGGCGACTGCCGAGAAGTCAGCAAATTCCTCGGGCAGGGAGTCTTTAAGGTGCCGCGTGACGATAAGGCTGTCGGCGGTCGCGGGTCCGACCGCGTCAGGCGCGACGGCGCGGTTTCCGAGGCAGGCTATCATGAAGCTTTTCGCTCCCGACACAGCGTCAAAGCCGCGCAGGAGCTCTGCAAGAGCGTTTGCGCAGTCGGAAAAGCTCAGAGCACGGCGGTTAACATATTCTTCCATTTCTATGGTGAGGTATTTACCCTCGGGCTTGCCTATGGCCTCGGCACCGGCGGGGGAGGTTATCTCGACCTTGCTGACGCGGCAGCCGTGAACGGTCAGTTCCTCGGACTGCACGCCCTCGACGGGCGCTTCGAGCCGGGCGCTGGCCTCGGCGGCGAGGTCTGTTCTGGCGTAGGATTTCTGCATGACGCACCTCGTTATATCAAGATATTGTATATCTTTGCCCTTGGCGGCACAACTAATACATACGGCGAAAAAATCTCCGGAAATTTAAGAAAAAGCTTGATTTTTCAATATGATAATGGTAAAATTATTATCCGCGAGCGTCTACTCGCGTTTCGTTACGTTATTCAGTCCCAACGGCAGTAACCATCAGCTCAGTCTGATAGCCGGCGTAAACCGGCGGTTTTCGCCGGAAAATCCCGTGAGGATTTTTGTTACTAAGTTACAAGGAGGTGCACGCGATGCCCAACATCAAGTCAGCGATGAAGAGAGACGAAAAGTCCAAGGAGCTCCGCGCAAAGAACCGCGCAGGCAAGACCGCTCTCAAGACCGTCATGAAGAAGTTTGACGCAGCAGTTGAAGGCGGTGACAAGACCGCAGCAGCGGAGAGCTACAAGGTCGCAGTCAAGGCAGTCGACAAGGCGGCAGGCAAGGGTCTTATCCATAAGAACAACGCCGCTCACAAGAAGTCCGCAATGACCGTCAAGCTCAACAATATGGAGTAATTCTTAAAAAAGATTCAAGCCCCGAACTTTCGTTCGGGGCTTTGTCTATTATTATTACAGAAACAGCCGGCGTCCATAACAGGACGCCGGCTGTTCTGTTAAGTTTTTTTCCGCTTCAGTAGAGACGAGTGGTTTTATCTTCTCTGTCATTCAGAGAATGGTAATGTACCAAATACCTCCGCAGGATATAATCGGGCTGACGCAGTCAGATACGCACGATCTTAACGCGAATAGCCCGTATGGCAATACCGGACGAGCGATGCTCGCCCCTACAATAAGGGGGTGCTATAAAATTACACTGACGTAGGGGCGGCCATTGGCCGTCCGCCTGTGATAATTTGCAAAGACGTAAAACAGAACGCGAGTGCAAAAAAGAGATTTTTCAATGTTACCGGTCGGGCTGACGTAATCACGACTATTTAAAACGAAGCAACGACAGGGAAAAAGCGCGAGTGCAAAAGCGACAACTGCCTATCTCACCGGTCGGGCTGACGCAAAAGCGATTGTATAAAATGCTGCAACGACTGGAAAAGATCGCGAGTGCAAAATAGAATTATTCCAATGTTACAGGTCGGGCTGACGCAATAGCGACTACTTGAAGCTTAAAACCGAAAAGAAAAATATTTTGTTTTGAGAAGGGCGAGGTAGAGGGCCGCGCCGGCGACTACGCCGAACACGCCCTGGATGACATTCATCGGCACTCCGCCGAGCGCCGCCGCGCCGTAGCCGAGAACAAAGGCCTCATATACAAGGTAGCCGAGCACCATGACGGTCTCCCCGATTATGCCCGCGAACATCGCTCTGACGACCGGCTTTTTAATGAGCTTGCTGCTCAGCAGCAGACCCGCGACGAGCGCCACGAGGAACTTTACCGCGAAGGTGCCGGGTGCGTACAGGGCATAGCCGGAAAGCAGATCAGCAAGGCATGAGCCGAGGCCCGCTGCAGCCGCGCCCCACCAGGGTCCCAGAAGGAAGGCCGAAAGCAGCACGACTGCATCGCCGGCGTGGATGTAGCCGCCGGTGGGTGTGGGGATCTTGATGACCATGGTCGCAACGCAGCTCAGAGCCGCGAAAAGCGCCGCAAACACTAACTTTTTCAAGGCATTATTCTTCATCTTCCGATCCTTTCTGGGCTTTGTAAAGCGCCGTGTAAATTCCGTTTTTCGCCAACAGCTCGCGGTGGCTGCCGCACTCGGCAATGCGTCCGTTCTCGATGACGGCGATGGTGTCGGCGTCGCGGATGGTGGACAGGCGGTGGGCGATGATGATGCTGGTTCTGCCGCGGCTGAGCCGGTCGAGCGAGGCCTGGATGCGCTGCTCGGTCACCGTGTCAAGGGCGCTTGTTGCCTCGTCGAGTATGAGTATGGGCGGGTTTTTGAGGAACACCCGCGCGATGGAGATGCGCTGCTTCTGACCGCCCGAGAGCATGACTCCGCGCTCGCCTATGTAGCTGTCGTAGCCATCGGGCATGCGCATGATCTCGTTGTGGATCTCGGCAAGCTGCGCTGCCCTTATTATCTCCTCGTCGGTCGCGTCCGGTCTGCCGTAGCGGATATTCTCGCGTATCGTGCCTGCGAACATATACACATCCTGCTGGATCATTCCGATGTTCCGCCGCAGGGATGCCTGGATGAGGCCGCGTATGTCCTTGCCGTCAACGGTGATCTCGCCGCTGTCGGCCTCGTAAAAGCGCATGAGGAGCTGGCACATGGTGGTCTTTCCGCCGCCGGAGGGTCCGATGAGCGCAAGGCATTTGCCCGGCTCGAGCTTTATGCTGATATCGTGCAGCACGGGCGCTTCGTCATAGCTGAAGCAGACGTTTTTAAACTCTATCCCGCCGCGCACATCGCTAAGCTCGACGGCGTTTTCCGCGTCTTTTATCTCCGGCTCGGTGCGCATGAGCTCAAGGAAGCGCTCAAAGCCCGCCGTGCCCTGCATGTATATCTCGGCAAACTGAGCAAGCTTGCGCACGGGGGTGACGAAGGTGGTGACGTATAGGGTGAAGGTGATGAGCTCGATGTAGTCGAGCTGACCCTTCATGACGAAAAAGCCGCCTGCGGCGATGACCGCAACGGGCATTATGCCGGTGGTGAACTCCATGCCGCTCATGAAAAGACCCATCGTCCGGTAGTAGCCGGTCTTGGCGCCGCGGTACAGGTCGTTCGCGGCGGCGAATTTTTCACGCTCGAGCTCCTCGTTGGCGAAGGCCTTCGCAGTTCGGACGCCGGACACGCCGTTTTCAAGCGCGGAGAAGATGACGCCGGTCTTGCGCTTGACCTCGATGTTCGCGTCGCGCATCCTCACGCGGCTTTTCATGGTAAACCACAGGCACAGCGGGAATATGACGACAAGCACCAGCGTCAGACGCCAATTTATCGTGAACATCAGCGCCGTCGCGCCGACTATCGTGAGCGTGCAGATGAGGATATTCTCCGGACCGTGGTGGGCAAGCTCTGTTATCTCGAAGAGGTCGCTCGTCAGGCGGCTCATCAGCGTGCCCGTGCGGTTGCGGTCGAAAAAGCCGAAGGACAGCTCCTGAACGTGGCGGAACAGGTCCTCGCGCATATTTGCCTCGATCCTGACGCCCATGCGGTGGCCGATAACGGTTATGACGTAGTACAGCAGCGATTTGAGCAGGTACGCGGCCGCGATTATCGCCATGACGATGAAAAAGGTCTTGTACATGCTCTGCGGCAGGTAGGTCTGCATGCTGTTTTTCGACACATAGGGGAACACGAGGTCGATGGCGGCGACCAGCACCGAGCAGCCCATGTCGATAAAAAACAGCTTCTTTTCGTCCTTTATGTACGATATGAAGATGTTTAAAGGTGATCTGCTGAAGTCTTTCATTGAAATTTCTGTCTTTCCGCGACCGCAAGCTCATCGCAGCGGTTGTTATACTCGTTCTCCGCGTGACCCTTGACCCAGTGGCAGCGCAGCTCGTGCGTTTCGGCAAGCTCGAGCAGCTCCGCCCAGAGGTCGGGGTTGAGCGCGGGTTTTTTGTCGGCCTTTTTCCAGCCGTTTTTGCGCCACGAAAGCGCCCAGCCCTTGCTGAGCGCATCGATGACGTATTTTGAGTCGGAGTAGAGCTCGACGATGCACGGCTCCTTCAGAGCGCGCAGCGCGGATATGACGCCCGTCAGCTCCATGCGGTTGTTCGTGGTCTGCCTTTCGCCGCCGGACAGCTCCTTCGTGCGGCCGTTGTAGCGCAGTATCGCGCCCCAGCCGCCCGGGCCCGGGTTACCCGAACAGGCACCGTCGGTATAGATGGTTACAGTTTTCATTATTTTCCTTTTTTCTTATCGTTGCTACATTTTAAAAAATCGCTTTTGCGTCAGCCCGACCTGTAACATTGGAATAATTCTATTTTGCACTCGCGCTCTTTTCCAGTCGTTGCAGCATTTTATACAATCGCTTTTGCGTCAGCCCGACCGGCGGCTGCCGGGAAGCGATCCGCATTAAGATAGTACACATCGTTTTTGCGGTATCCCGGTTATGAACTGCGGAGGTAGGGGGAATATTGCCATTGTCTAAATGACAGGGCGATTTAAAACCTCACACCCGTAGGGGCGAGCATCGCTCGTCCGCGTGCTCGGCGCACGGCCGATTCGCATTAAGAATGGGGCGTATCGCTTTTGCGTCAGCCCGACTGGCGGCTGCCGGAAAGCAATTCGCGTTAAAATCGTGCGTATCGCTTTTGCATCAGCCCGATTATATACTGCGGAAATGTTCGTTATATTACCATTGTCTAAATGACAAATTGGTTTTTAATGACCCACCCGTAGGGGCGGCCATTGGCCGTCCGTTGCTGGCTCATTTGAGGTATTGAGGAGATGATGTATACGGATCTTTCAAAGCGAAAACCCAACCGTTTGAAAGAATATGATTACAGCTCTCCGGGCGCATATTTCATCACGATCTGCACAAATGATCGCAGAAATCTTTTTTGGGAAAACGTAGGGGCGAGCATCGCTCGTCCGCTCCTCGCCGGAGGGGCAATTCGAGTTGAGAACGGCGGTTATCTCTTTTGCGGTATCTCGACCGGTGAGATTTCAGGGTATCTTTATTGCACTCGAGCTCTGTTTTAGTCGCTGCGAATTTTTACAGGCGGAGCATAAACAGCGGAACAATATAGAGTCGTTGGATTTGAATAAACACCTCATCCGTCGGCTCCGCCGACACCTTCCCCTCAAGGGGAAGGCAAGGGCAAAGCCGTTTTTCTTGCCGGTCGATTTTTGCGATCAGCGGATTTTCAGATCGCCCATCTGCGTCCTCGTTCTGAGTATATAGCCTTCCCCTTGAGGGGAAGGTGGCTCGCCGGTACACATACGATCAACCGTCGCAGGAAATAATCGGGCTGACGCACGAACGACAACATGAAGCTTCAATTCGGACCGGCCGTGCATTTCTATACTGCATCAGCCCGGTTATATCCTGCGGAATAAACCGACGATTGCCATTCTTACCGGTCGGGAACCGGCAAAAAGGATAATATGAAGCTTTAAACCGAATTGCTCACCGGCAGCCGCCGGGCGGACGAGCAATGCTCGCCCCTACGGGCAGAAGGTTTAAAACCGCACTGTCATTTAGACAATGGCAATTTACCGAAAACCTCCGTAGGATATAATCGGGCAACCGGAAAAGCGACACGCTCCGTTTTTAATGCGAATCGGCCGTATGGCAATACAACGGGGAAATAAAACGACGGTTTCCGATATCACCGGTCGGGATATCGCAAAGGCGACAACCGCCATTCTTAATGCGGATTGGCCGTGCGCCGAGCACTAAAGGCCGTATTTTCTCAGAAGGATCTTGTACTCCTCTTTTTCGATCAGGCCGTTTTGGAGCATGGACTTGAGCTGCTCGCGCCGCTTCTCGTCGGCAGACATATCGTAGCTCGGCTCGACGTGCTCATGACCGCCGTCGCAGTCGTCCAGATCGTCCTTTTTCATCTCCTGAGTGAGCACCTTGGAAAAGCTGCGCTTTGCTTCCTGCGCAAGCTTTTTGGGGTCGAAGCCCTCGGCGCCGAACACGCTTTTCTCAGGCTGCGCAGAGGACGTTTCGCCGCTCTTTTGATTTGCCTGCTTGCTGAGAGTATAGATGACATAGGCCATGACGCCTATTATCAAAAGCGGTATGATGATCCCGGCTCCGCCCGCGCTCAGCAAAAAGACCGCGGCAACAACTATTATGCCGACTATGGAGTTGTTTTTCTTATCTTTTCTGTTTTTGTTCACGGCTCGATCTCCCTCCTCGCCGGGCAGGCAATCCGATGCCCGACCGTCGATATCGTAAATACTCTTTATATTGCTGCAGCTCATGATCCGGCTGACGCGAAAACGATGCACTCCATTTTTAATCAGAATTGGCCGTGCGCCCGCCGACAGGCGGGAAATAAAACGATGATTGCCTATCTCACCGGTCGGGATACCGCAATAGCGATACGCACTATTTTAATGCGAATTGCCCCTCCGGCGAGGAGCTATCCGCATTCAGATAGAGCTTATCTGTTCTGCGTCTGCCCTATTATGCTCTGCGGCGATATTCTATGCATTACCATTATCTGAAAACAGTGAGTGTCCGTGTTGCGACACGCTCTGTTTTTACTCGGATAACTCTTCCGCCGGGTCGGCTTCCTCCTTGTCGGTGGGGGCGATGGATATGACCTTCGCGCCGTCGGAAAGGCGCATGACGCGCACGCCCTGCGTGCTTCTGGAAAGCAGGCTTATGCTGCCGACGTCCATGCGGATTATCGTGCCGTCGTCGGATATGACCAGCAGGTCCTCCTCGCCGGAGACCACCGCCACGTCGGAGATCTTGCCCGTCTTTTCGGTGATGTTGTAGTTTTTAAGACCCATGCCGCCGCGGTTCTGGACGCTGTACTCGCCGACGTCGGTGCGCTTGCCGTAGCCGTTTTCGGTGATCGACAGCAGCGCCGTGCCCTCCGCCGCGATGGAGGCTCCTACGACGAAGTCGCCCTCGCGCAGACGTATGCCGCGCACGCCGACAGCGTCGCGTCCCATGGCGCGGGCGTCGGTCTCCTTAAAGCAGATGGCCATGCCCTCGCGGGTGGCGATGAGTATCTTATCCTCGCCGCCGGTCTGCAGAACGGTCATGAGCTCGTCGCCCTCGTCGAGCGTCAGGGCGCGGATGCCGTTTGAGCGGATGTTCTTGAACGCCGACTGCGCGGTGCGCTTGACGGTACCGTCGCGGGTGACGAACACAAGGTAGCTGTCCTCGCTTATGCCGCGTCCGGCAATCATGGCACTGACCTTCTCGCCGGGGTCCAAGGGTATGATGTTGACGATGTTCGAGCCGCGCGCACTGCGTCCTGCCTCGGGGATGCGGTAGCCCTTGCGGACGTAGACCTTGCCGAGGTTTGTGAAGAACAGTATATTGTCGTGCGTGGAGGCCGCGAACACGGTCTCGACATAGTCCTCCTCGCGGGTTGCCATGGCGCGCACGCCCTTGCCGCCGCGTCCCTGGGCGCGGTACTCGCTCACGGGCAGGCGCTTGATATAGCCGTTGTGGGTGAGGGTGTAAACGCAGTCCTCCTCGTCGATGAGGTCCTCGAAGTCTATCTCGTCCTCGAGATCCTGGATCTCGGTGCGGCGCTCGTCGCCGTACTTGTCGCGGATGGCGATGAGCTCCTCGCGCAGTACGCCCTTTATCTTCTCGGGGTCTGCCAGCAGCTCCCTGAAGTAGGCGATCCTCGCCTCGAGCTCGTGATACTCGTTCTCGAGCTTTTCGCGGTCGAGACCCTGCAGTGCCTTCAGGCGCATATCCAGTATCGCCTGAGCCTGCACCTCGGAAAGGCCGAAGCGCTCCATGAGGTTCTGCTTTGCGTTGTCGTAGCTGCTGCGGATGATGCGGATGACCTCGTCGATGTTATCCTGCGCGATGAGCAGTCCCTGCAGAAGATGGGCGCGCTCCTCGGCCTTGCGGAGGTCGTACTTCGTCCTGCGCACGATGAGCTCCTCCTGGAAGGCGAGGTACTCGTCGATGATGTGGCGCAGGTTGAGTATCTTAGGCTGGGTCTGGTTGTTGACCAGCGCCAGCATATTTATCGAGAAGGAGGTCTGAAGCTGGGTCTGGGTGAGCAGGCGGTTGAGCACCACCTGCGGGTTTGCGTCGCGCTTGAGCTCTATTACGATGCGCATACCGTTGCGGTCTGTCTCGTCGCGCAGGTCGGAAATGCCCTCGATGCGCTTATCGCGCACGTTGTCCGCTATCGCGGCGATGAGCTGGCGCTTATTGACCTGATACGGAAGCTCCGTGACGATTATACGCGTTCTGTCCTTGCCGAATTCCTCAAATTCCGTGCGGGCGCGGACGATGACCTTGCCGCGGCCGGTGGCGTAGGCCTGGCGTATGCCGCTGCGGCCCATGATGATGCCCCGCGTGGGGAAGTCGGGGCCCGTGACGTGCTGCAGCAGCTCGTTCATCGTGGCCTCGGGGTTATCCAGCACGCAGACGCAGGCGTTTATGACCTCTGTGAGGTTGTGCGGCGGGATATTGGTCGCCATGCCGACGGCGATGCCGCTCGAGCCGTTGACCAGAAGGTTGGGGAAGCGGGAGGGCAGCACCAGCGGCTCCTGCCGCGTCTCGTCAAAGTTCGGCAGGTAATCGACGGTCTCCTTGTCGATATCGCGCAGCATCTCGTCGGCCATTCTGGCCATTCTCGCCTCGGTGTAACGGTAGGCGGCCGGAGGGTCGCCGTCGACGGAGCCGAAGTTGCCGTGGCCGTCGATGAGCGGGTAGCGCATGGAGAAATCCTGCGCGAGCCTGACCAGCGCGTCGTAGACCGATGCGTCGCCGTGGGGGTGGTAGCGGCCGAGCACGTCGCCGACGGCGGTGGCACACTTGCGGAAGGGCCTGTCGTGCGTGAGGTTATCCTCGTACATCGCGTAGAGTATCCTGCGGTGCACGGGCTTGAGGCCGTCGCGCACGTCGGGCAGGGCGCGGCCGACGATAACGCTCATCGCGTATTCTATATAGCTTGTTTTCATCTCCCTGACAAGCTCGGAGCTGACTATCGTCTGCTCGGGAAAGGCTATGTCCTCGGGTCTGTAATCTTTATTCTTGCTCGCCATTATATCTCCTTTTTCCTTAAGGCGCTTTGACGCACCAGCCTGTATTTCTGTATGTTGCCTTCCCCTTGAGGGGAAGGTGTCAGCGTAGCTGACGGATGAGGTGTTTATTCAGATTCAGCACCGCTTATTTGCCTTCCCCTTGAGGGGAAGGTGTCAGCGTAGCTGACGGATGAGGTGTTTATTCAGATTCAGCACCGCTTATTTGCCTTCCCCTTGAGGGGAAGGTGTCAGCGTAGCTGACGGATGAGGTGTTTATTCAGATTCAGCACCGTTCAGACGAATAAGTATATCCGTGCACACCCCATCAAAATTCTTCATAACCTCGCTGTTTTGATATCTGCACACAGTCAAACCCAGCCTGCCCAGATACTCATCGCGCACATTATCCTCGCTCATACCTTCCGGCTCGCAGTGCTGCGAACCGTCGAGCTCGATGACGAGCTTTGCTTCGGCGCAATAAAAATCAACGATGTATTGTCCTATCACTTTTTGCCGGTTAAAGTTCTGCGGCTGAAGCTTCAGAAAGTCATACCATAAATGCCTTTCTTCCTTTGTCATATTCCGACGCAGCTCCTGTGCAAAACCGGTCAGCTTCCTGTTATTCGTGTCATTCATACAACACCTCATCCGACTCGCCGGTGCTCGGCGCACGGCCGGTCCGAATTGAAGCTTCATGTTGTCGTTCGTGCGTCAGCCCGATTATTTCCTGCGACGGTTGATCGTATGTGTACCGGCGACCCACCTTCCCCTCAAGGGGAAGGCAAGGGCAAAACCTTTTTCTTACCGATCGATTTATACTGTGAGCGATTTTAAGACAGGCACTCCTCTTCCTCGCACGGAGCAAAGCCTTCCCTTTGAGGGGAAGGTGTCAGCTCAGCTGACGGATGAGGTGTCATTCGCCGTTACCGGCACAACGCAAATGAGCTGTCAGAAATCGAGATTGACCGCGTATTTGGCGTTTTCCTCGATGAAGGCCTTGCGCGGCTCGACCTGCTCGCCCATGAGGATGGTGAATATCTCGTCGGCCTTGACCGCGTCCTCAAGGCAGATGCGGCGCAGGGTGCGCGTCTCGGGGTTCATGGTGGTCTCCCACAGCTCGTGCGGGTCCATTTCGCCCAGGCCCTTGAAGCGGGAGATATCCACCTTCGCGTTGGGGTTATCCCCGCGCAGCTCCGCCGAAACGCGGTCGCGCTCCTCGTCGGAGAAGGCGACGCGGGTGGTCTTGCCGCGGGTGAGCTTATACAGCGGCGGCACCGCCGAATACACATAGCCCTGCTCGATGAGCGGGCGCATGAAGCGGAAGAAGAAGGTCAGCATCAGCGTTCTGATATGCGCGCCGTCAACGTCGGCATCGGCCATGATGACGATCTTGTGATAGCGCAGCTTATTGACGTCGAACTCGTCGCCTATGCCGGCGCCGAGGGCGGTTATGACCGGCGCGAGCTTGTCGTTGCCGTAGACCTTGTCCGCGCGGGCCTTTTCAACGTTCAGCATCTTGCCCCAGAGCGGAAGTATCGCCTGGAAGCGCGAGTCGCGTCCCTGAGTCGCCGAGCCGCCTGCCGAGTCGCCCTCGACGATGTAAAGCTCTGTCAGCGAAGCGTCGCGCTCGTTGCAGTCGCGCAGCTTGTCGGGCATCTGCCCCGACTCAAGCCCCGTCTTGCGGCGCACGCTCTCACGCGCCTTGCGCGCGGCCTCGCGAGCTCTCGAGGCCGTCATGGCCTTTTCGAGTATCGCCTTGCCGACGGCGGGGTTTTCCTCAAGGAACTGCTCCAGCTTATCCGACACGACTGAGTCCACCAGAGTTCGCATCTCGGAGTTGCCGAGCTTTGCCTTGGTCTGACCCTCGAACTGCGGCTCGGTGAGCTTTACCGAGATTATCGCGGTCATGCCCTCGCGGCAGTCCTCGCCGGAGAGCTTATCGTCGTTTTTGAGTATGCCGACCTTAGTGCCGTAGGCGTTGAGAACGCGGGTGAGCGCGGCGCGGAAGCCGGTCTCGTGCATGCCTCCCTCGGGCGTGTGGATGTTGTTTGCAAAGGAAACGATGACCTCGTTGTAGCTGTCGTTATACTGCAGGGCGATCTCCGCCTCGGAGTCGGATCTCTCGCCCTTCATGTAGATGACCTCGTTGTGCAGGGGGGTCTTGTTCTGGTTTATATACGAAACGAACTCACGGATGCCGCCTGCGTAGCACATCTCGTCCTTCTGCTCCTTGCCGGGGCGCCTGTCCTCGGTGGAGATGTAAAGTCCGCCGTTCAAAAACGCCTGCTCGCGCATGCGGGTGTGCAGGGTCTCATAGTCG
>SAMEA3663242__coassemble_169_pt1 | contig 20847 bp, 22 predicted proteins | sample SAMEA3663242__metabat2_high_PE_022 | metagenome-assembled genome bin SAMEA3663242 (sample SAMEA3663242) | pig gut metagenome | biome: pig gut; feature: pig-associated habitat; material: faeces | place: China | collected 2013 | reverse complement strand
ATCGTGATGATAACCCACTATGTCGAGGAGGCGGTTTTTGCCGACCGCGTGTACCTCATGCACGACGGGCGTATGCTCGCCGACGGCACTCCCCGCGAGATGCTCACCGACCTTGAGCTTCTGCGCAGGACCGGTCTGACTCCCCCGCTCCCCGTTCGTATGTACCACGACCTTAAGGCAGCCGGATTTGAGCTTCCGTACTGTCCTCTCACAAACGAAGAGCTCGCGGAGGAATTATGCCGATCGAAGTAAAAAACCTGTCTTTTACCTACTCTGCCGGTACGCCGTTCGAGACGGCGGCTCTTAAAAACATAAGCCTTGAGATACAAAACGGCGAATTCATCGGCGTAATGGGACACACCGGCTGCGGCAAGTCAACGCTCATCCGCGCGCTTGCCGGACTTATCCGCCCAACCGAAGGGAACATACTTGTTGACGGCAGCGACATAAACGGGCGGCGCTATGAACGCTCGGAGCTGCGGCGGAAGCTGGGCGTCGTTTTCCAGTACCCGGAATGTCAGCTTTTCGAGACGACCGTGGAAAAGGACGTCGCCTTCGGGCTGAAGCACTCGGGTCTTAATAAGGACGAGGTGACCGAGCGCGTCAGATGGGCGCTGGAAGTCTGCGGCTTTGACTTTGAAAAGATCGCAAAGGCCTCGCCCATGGGTCTTTCCGGCGGCGAAAAGCGCAGAGTCGCCATCGCCGGAGTTCTGGCGGTGAAGCCCGAATACCTCATCCTCGACGAGCCAATCGCGGGGCTTGACCCCTTGGGGCGTGAGGCCTTCCTTGAGCTCATAACAGGGCTCAACGCCGACGGGATGACGATAATCATGGTCTCACACAACGCCGACTGCATCGGCGAATACGCGCGCCGCGTGCTGCTTATGAGCGGAGGCGAGCTGATCGGCGACGGCAGTCCGGAGGAGCTGTTTTCCGACGTTGAGCGGATGCGCTCACTTCACCTCGGCGTGAGCCGGAGCCGCGAGATCGCATGGCTGCTGAAAAAAGGCGGCATGGACATCCCGCAGGATATATGCTCGTATGACAGGCTGCTGCCTGCGGTGCTCGCGCAGCTGAGGGGCGGTGATGAGCATGACTGAGCGCTTGACAGGCCAGTTTATCCCCGGCGCTTCGCTGCTGCACAGGCTTGACGCGAGGGCGAAGCTTTTCGGCTTTATCCTGCTCACGGCCGCCGTGATTCTGGCGGACACCGTCGCGGGATACGCGCTTATCATCGCGCTAATGTTGCTGCTCACGGTCGTTTCCGGGCTGCCGTTATCTACCGCCGTGGGAAGCGTCAGGCGTATGTTCTGGTTCTTTGTTCTTATATTCATTATGAACAGCCTCTTCTATTCCGCCGAGGAGCCAATATGGAGCTGGTGGATAATCTCGGTTTCAAAGGCAGGCATCATTCAGGGCTTCAATGTGATGTTCAGGATACTTATCATTCTGGTGCTCAGCAATATTTTCACTCTCGTTACCCCTCCGCTCGAGATCACCTCCGCGATACAGTCCATGCTCAGGCCCCTGAAGCTGCTGAGGCTCCCCGCCGACGATATCGCCATGATAATTTCCGTGGCGATTCAGTTCATCCCGACTCTCCTGCAGGAGGCGGACACTATAAAAATGGCTCAGATAGCCAGAGGCGCACGTTTTGAGAGCCGTAAGCTTCACGAGCGCGCGGCGGCCATGCTGCCGCTCATCGTGCCTATGTTCCTCTCGGCCTTTAAACGCGCCGACGAGCTTGCCACAGCCATGGAAGCGCGCGGCTACCGAGGCGCGAAATACCGCAGCGGTAAAAAGGCCGCTCCACTGCCCCCTGGCTCATATGCGTCAATTTTATTCTGCGCAGCCGTATGTGCGGCAGAAATCATAATATGAATCGGAGAAATACTATGAGAAAAATGACCACCGTAAAGAAATCCATCATAACCGCCGTATGCATCGCACTGTGCTACGTCATCCCGCTGATGTTCCACGGCATCCAGAACGCGGGCAGCATCTTCTGCCCCATGCACATCCCCGTGTTTATCTGCGGTCTTATCTGCGGCTGGTCCTACGGCCTGCTCTGCGGCATAGCCGGTCCGCTGCTGTCCTCCGCGCTGACAGGCATGCCCCCTGTCGCAATACTTCCTGCAATGATGGTCGAGCTTGCCGTCTACGGCGCCGCTGCAGGACTCATGATGAAGCTTGTCCACACCAAGAGCACCTATGCCGATCTTTACATAAGCCTCATCACCGCGATAGTCTGCGGCAGAGTGCTCTCGGGCGCTGCCAAGGCCCTCATTTTCGCCAGAGGCAGCTACTCCATGGCTGCGTGGGTCGCCGGAAACGTTGTCACGAGCTGGCCCGGCACCCTTATTCAGCTTGTTTTCATCCCCAGCATCGTTTTTGCCCTCATGAAGGCAAATCTCATACCGCAGAGATACCCCAAGCTCGACGACTGACGCCATGGATAAGAAGGATATCATTGAATTTTTTGACGCCCATGCCGCTTCATGGGACGCAGAGCTTGTCCGCAGCGACGAGATAATCGGAATCATCCTCGATAACGGCGGCATAGCTAAGGGCGCGAAGGTGCTCGACGTTGCCTGCGGTACGGGAGTGCTGATACCCGATTATCTTGCCCGAGGGGTCGCCTCCGTCACGGGAGTTGACATCTCCTCCGAGATGATCGCCTGCGCGAAGGCCAAATTTGAAGCGGAGAACGTGCATTTTATATGCGCCGACATTGAGGAGACGTCTCTTCCCTGCGACTTTGACTGCTGCATGGTCTACAACGCCTTTCCCCACTTCCCCGACCCTGCTGAGCTTATAAAGGTGCTTGCGTCAAGGCTCAGGCACGGCGGAAGGCTCTCGATAGCCCACGGCATGAGCAGGTCGAAGATCGACCGCCATCACGAGGGCAGCGCCTGCAAAGTATCCAGAGGGCTTATGAGCGAGACCGAGCTTGCCCGGCTCATGGAGCCGTACTTCAATGTCGATGTTATCATCTCCGACGACAGGATGTATCAGGTATCCGGCATAAAGAAATAAAGAGATCCGTATCTGAATTCTTCAGATACGGATCTCAGCGTGCAAAAAAGTCCTTCATACTTTTTTGCACACTTTAAAAACGCCATGTTTTTCGTGAAATTATATTTCACAAAAAACCTCGCTATGCTCGTCAAAAAGCCTGATAAATCAGGCTTTTGATGGCTATTTATCCAATTCGAGGCGGGCTTTCCGCCCCCTCGAGCTCCCCCACCTGATCATTTTTAGACAACGCTTATTTTTTAAGTATTTTGATAGTCTGTAAAGAGATCCGTATCTGAATTCTTCAGATACGGATCTCTTTTGCATTGAGCAGTGCTGCATCCTCTGCGGCGTGGCTCACGAACACAAGAGTTTTGCCGCTCGTATGCCTGTTTATATAATCTATCACTCTGAGCTTTGTATCGCCGTCAAGACCTGTAAAGGGCTCATCAAAATAAATGATGTCGGCGTCGCTCATGACCGCCCTCACTATGGCGACACGTCGGCGCATACCGCCGGAGAGCTTGCCCGCGGGCTTATCCAAATGGCCTTCAAGGCCGACCTCGGCAAGCCGGGCGCGTATCTCCTGCTTCGTGACGTGAGCACCGGAGGTCATTTTCACGCAGGTGACGGGAGTAAACTCCGCCTGGAGCCTATCCTCCTGAAAAACCGCCGCCTGCTTTGAAAAAGCGCCTATTATCTCGCCGCTGTCGGGCTTTTCAAGCCCCATCATTATTCGCAGCAGTGTGGTCTTGCCCCTGCCCGAGACGCCGCTTATCAGAACGCGGCTGCCCTTCGGAACGACAAGGCTTATATCGCTCAGCACCTGCCTGCCGTCAAAGGACTTGCATATGTTTTTTAGTTCCATCAGCCCCGCTCCAATCTGCGGTAAAAGCCCCTCAGCCCTCGCATGAACAGCTTTTCAAACGCAACGCTTATTATGACGATTATGAGCGTCCAGCACAGAAGATCGTCGGTATCCAGATTGATCTTGGCATAGTAGAGCTGCTTTCCGATGGAGCCGTCCGGGGTGCCGATGATCTCGGCCGCCACGCCCGCCTTCCACGCCATGCCCAGCGCGGTCGAGCAGGCGGATATGATAAACGGCTTGAGCTGAGGCAGATGGATATACAGCACGCTGCGCAGAAAGGGCATTCTGAACACCTTTCCCACCTCAAGCATGGCCTTATCCTCGTTCTTTATGCCCTCAAGCACATTTCCGTACACCACGGGCAGCACGATGAGAAACGAAATGAACACCGACAGGTTCTGCGCCGAGAGCCATATAAGGCATATGACCACGAACGACGCGACCGGCACGGTCTTGACGGTTATCATGAACGGCCACAGCATGGTCTCTATCCACGGAAAGCGTGCGGAAAGAGCCGCCAGCAGCACTCCGAGCAGCAGCGCGAGCAGAAAGCCTCCGGCAATGTGGTAGAAGCTGAACCATATCGAGCCTGCGAAGTTTTCCGTCTGCCAGATGGTCGTGAGCCGCGTGAGCACCTCGACCGGCGACACAAGGAGTATGGGCAGATCGACCGTCACGGCGGCGATCTGCCACAGCCCCAGAGCAAATGCTACGGCAAGGACCTTGCCGAGCCTGCTTTTATTTTGCCGCATTATAATAGAAATCCTCACCTGGCATCGCTCCGCCAATGGATGCCGGATTCATGCCGTACAGCACGCCGAGGTATCCCTCCATTGCGGTCTTCATCTCATCGCCGGTGATGAAGCTTATATTGCAGTAAGGCAGCGCCTTCAGTGCAATGGGAGCCTTGACTATCTCATAGCCGCCGATAAGCTCCGCGGCAGCCTCGTTGTTTTCAAGGACATAGTTAACCGAAGCTTCATACTCCTCCATGAACTTTGCAAGCTGCTGCGGGTATTTTTCCGCAAACTCGCTTCTGACGAGCACGACGCCCGTTACCATGGACGAGCCGTTATCGAGCTTTTCCCACTCCGCGTTCAGGTCAACCGCCACGCGCAGTCCGTCAACCTTTGCCTGAGCGGCGGTGACGAAGGGCTGCGGCAGCATTGCGATCGCGTTTTCATCCGAGGCGATGTAGGACAGAGCCTCGGTGGTATCCGCGCACCACTGGATCGTGGGTGCATTGTCGCCCTCAAGACCGTTTTCCTTCAGCAGATACTTAAGTCCGAACTCGGGCGCCGCGCCCTCGCCGGTCGCGTAAACGGTCTTGCCCGCAAGATCGGCAAGGCTGTTCACGCTCTCGCCGCGCTCGACGATATACAGCACGCCGAGGGTGTTTATCGCAAGGAGCTTCACTGCGCCGTCTGTGTTGTTGTAGATGACCGAGGCTAAGTTTGCCGGAACGGCCGCAATGTCTATCTCGCCCTTTGCAAGAGCGGGCACGAAGGCCGGAGCCTCGCTCTGGAGCGTGAACTCATAGGTATTCTCGCTCTCGCCCTTGTCGCTTTCGTCCATGAGCTTTACCATGCCCATGGCGGTGGGGCCTGTCAGCGCGCCGACGCGTATGGTCTGCGGCTCTTCCTTGACTTCGGGTTCCTTCTGCTGGGCACAGCCTGCAACTACGCTCATCAGCATCAGCAGTGCCAGAATGATCGACAGATACTTTTTCATATTATCACCTCATACATTTATTGAGCCTTTCGGCGTCATTTATACATATTTTCTTTCCCGTTTTCACAACGGCTCCGCAGCCGCACAGGGCGTCCATCGCCCTGTAGAGCGAGGCACGGGAAATATTCAGAGCGGAGGCAAGCTTATTCATCGGGAGCGGAAGCTCCGCAGGCTGACCGACGGGCATATTGTCTAAAAGGAAGCCCGCAAGGCGCTGCTCGGCACTGCCGGCTGTAAGAAGGTACATCTTCTTGTTCAGGAACAAAATGCGTCCGGACAGGTATTTTATATAATTCTCCGCGATCTGCGCCTCACGGCGGATCATACGCTCAACGAGCCGCTGGGAGAAGAACACTATCCTGCTTGCCTCAAGAGCCGTTATATTCGTGGCGTACTGCTCTTCGTCGTTAAACAGCGCCGCCGCACCGAAAAGCGAGCCGGTACCAAGAGTGCTCATTATCATGGCGTGCCCGTCGGCATTGTCCTTCGTCACTCTCAGACTGCCGTTAAGCAGCACGCCGAGACTGCGGATGAAGCTTTTCCCGCCGTACACGGTCTCGCCCTTTGCAAAGCTTTTCACCTCGCAGTCAGTGGCCGCGAGCACCTTGCGCAGCACCGTGTCAGGAGCTCCTCTGAACAGGCTCGTTCTCATTATCGTATTCAGCTCTTTTTCGCTGAGTTTCATTTCATTTCCTCATTTTTGTCTCATATGAGACGTTTTCAATTTTCATTATACATAAGCCGGGGGGTAAAGTCAAGCCGATTTCTTTTGATAAAAAACAAACTATATATTCCGCGCTGTGTTTGTCATTTATCAAGCACAAATGATTTTAGTAAACCTGACGAAAAAATGTGTATTTTATTAGCAATTCCAACTAATTGCGGGTTTTGTAAACGCACTTAATCATACGTTTTTGTCAGCATTTTTATATATGACGGCTCATAGGTTTTTACATATTTAAGAAAGTGTTAATTTAACAAAAATTAAACTATTCTTTACAGGGACAAAATTTGAATTTATAATTAAAAGCATAAAAACAGCAATTCGCTAAAGTGTAAACTCATTGAGAAAGGATGATATGATTTGGTCAAGGTGGATTTTAATTTCATTGACTCTGTGCTTGATAGACACGGGTACAGCAAGACAAAGGCTATCGCCATAATGCAGGACGTTCAGAATGAATACAAGTTCCTGCCCAAGGACGCTCTTTCCTATATCGCCGAAAAGCTCGGCATGAGCGAGGCGGAACTGTACGGCGTCGCTACCTTCTACGAGAATTTTTCCATGAACGAGAAGGGCAAATACATTATAAAGGTATGTAACGGCACCGCATGCCACGTCCGAAAATCCGACGATGTTCAGGAGGCGCTTTACACCGCTACCGGCATGAAGCCCGAGGATCACATGTCCGCAGACGGTCTGTTCACCATCGAACGCGTCTCATGTCTCGGTGCCTGCGGTCTTGCACCGGTCTGCACCGTCAACGACGTTGTACACCCGTCCATGACCCCGGAAAAAATGTACAAACTTATCGCAGAGTTAAGGGAGGCTGAAGGAGTATGAGAATTGAAAGCAGACAGCAGCTTATCCAATGCCGCGAAGAATTCAAGAAAGCGCTTGACTGTCAGTACAAGCAGGTGGTCATCTGCGGCGGCTCCGGCTGCGTTGCAGGCGGCTCGCTGAACATATACGACAGGATGAAGCAGCTCATGGAGGAGCGCGGACTTCGCGTTGATGTGGTGCTTCAGCATGAATCCCACGATGAATCAGTCGGCTTAAAGCACAGCGGATGCCACGGCTTCTGTCAGATGGGACCCCTTATGCGCATTGAACCTATGGGCCTTCTGTACATAAAGGTCACGGTCGACGACTGCGAGGAGATCATTGAAAAGACCATCCTTAACGATGAGGTTATCGACCGCCTTGTTTATCACGAGGACGGCAATTCCTACGAGCGTCAGGAGGATATCCCCTTCTACAAGCAGCAGACCCGCGTGGCGCTTGAGCACTGCGGTCACATAAACGCAGAAAGCGTTGAGGAATACATCGCTGTCGGCGGTTACTCTGCGCTTGAAAAAGCGCTGTTTGATATGACGCCCGATGAGATAATCGCAGAGGTGTCGGATTCCGGGCTTCGCGGCAGAGGCGGCGCAGGATTCCCGGCCGGCAAAAAGTGGGCTCAGGTAGCGGCTCATAAGGAAGCACCCGTCAAATACATCGTCTGCAACGGCGACGAAGGCGACCCCGGCGCATTTATGGACCGTTCCATAATGGAAGGCGATCCGCACCGCATGATTGAGGGTATGATAATCGCCGGTATAGCCACGGGCGCCGAGGAAGGCTATATCTATGTCAGAGCGGAGTATCCGCTGGCGGTAGAGCGTTTGAAGATGGCCATTGCCGACGACGAGGCTCACGGCATTCTCGGCGAGAACATTCTCGGCTCCGGCAAGAACTTCAGGCTGCATATAAACCGCGGTGCAGGCGCTTTCGTCTGCGGCGAGGGCTCGGCTCTGACCGCCTCCATCGAGGGTGAGCGCGGTATGCCGAGAACGAAGCCTCCGCGCAGTGTTGACAAGGGTCTTTTCGATGCTCCCACCTCGCTGAACAATGTTGAGACCTTTGCAAACGTCCCGCCCATTATCGAGCGCGGAGCACAATGGTATCGCGGCATCGGCACGGAGACCAGCTCCGGCACGAAGGCTTTCGCACTTACCGGCAATATAAAGCACACCGGTCTTATCGAAGTGCCTATGGGCACAACTCTGCGCGAGATCGTATTCGATATCGGCGGCGGCGTGAAAAACGGAAAATTCAAGGCTGTCCAGATAGGCGGCCCCTCCGGCGGCTGCCTGACCGAGGAGCACCTTGATCTCCCGCTTGACTTTGAGTCGACAAAGAAGGTCGGAGCGATCATAGGCTCCGGTGGCCTCGTTGTCATGGGCGACGACACCTGCATGGTCGAGATAGCCCGCTTCTTCATGAACTTCACGAAAAAGGAATCCTGCGGCAAATGCAACACCTGCCGTGAGGGCATCCCCAGGATTCAGGCCATTCTGGAGCGCATCACGCACGGCACAGGCGAGATGGAAGACCTCGATATGCTGCAGGAGCTTTCATCCGTTGTAAAGAGCTGCTCCCTCTGCGGCCTGGGCAAAACCGCCACCAACCCCGTGCTCAGCACTCTGAAGTACTTCAAGGATGAGTACGTCGCCCATGTGCGCGATAAGAAATGTCCCGCAGGCGTCTGCCGCTCGCTGTGCACGATGTGGATCGATCCGCTCAAGTGCATCGGCTGTACAAAGTGCGCGAGAAACTGCCCCACCGGCGCTATCTCCGGCGAGTTGAGAAAGCCCCACACCATTGACCCTGAGAAGTGCATTAAGTGCCGTGAATGTAAGCTCGGCTGCCCGAAGCACGCGATAAAGGAGGTTTGAAGATATGAAGCATATGATCATAGACGGCATAAGCTGTGAATTTGAAAATGCGCGCAACGTTCTTGAAGTTGCACGGCAAAATCATATCGACATTCCCAATCTCTGCTACTGTGAGAGTCTGTCCATTTACGGTGGCTGCCGACTGTGCGTTATCGAAAACGAGCGCGGCGGCATAGAGGCTGCCTGCACCGTTATCCCCAAAGACGGCATGGTCGTCCGCACGAACACCGCAAAGCTCAGAAAGCACCGTCAGATGATACTCGAGCTGCTGCTGGCCGGCCACAGAGCCGAGTGCACCACCTGCGAAAAATCAGGCAAGTGCAAGCTTCAGGAATACGCAAAGCGCTACAACGTAACCAATGTCCGCTTCGCAAACGATTACTGCAAGCTTCCCATCGACGACTCCTCCCCCGCGATAGTCCGCGATCCCTCCAAGTGCATACTCTGCGGCAAGTGCATCAGAATGTGCTCCGAGGTGCAGAACATCCATGCCATCGATTTTGCAAACCGCGGCATCGAGACCTATGTCTCCTGCGGCTTTGACAATAAGCTCGCCGATACCAAGTGCGTGGGCTGCGGCCAGTGCGCTTCGGTATGTCCCACCGGCGCCATCGTCATCAAAAACCAGGTCAGCGAAATGTGGCAGGCCATCTTCGACACTTCCAAGAAGGTAGCCGTTCAGATCGCTCCCGCCGTGCGCGTCGGCATCGGTCAGGAATTCGGGCTCCCCGGAAACGTTCCCGTCGTCGGCAAGATCGTCACCGCGCTCAAGCTGCTCGGCGCTGACTACGTTTTTGATACCTCGCTGAGCGCTGACCTCACCATTATGGAGGAATCAGCGGAGTTTTTGGAAAAGCTCAAGACCGGAGCAAAGCTGCCCATGTTCACCTCCTGCTGCCCCGGTTGGATAAAGCACGTTGAGAATAAGCACCCCGGACTGATGCCCCAGGTCTCTACCTGCGGCTCCCCCATGGAGATGTTCGGCGCGCTCATACGTCAGGAATTCACCGACGAGGATATCTATTCCGTGGCCATCATGCCCTGCACCGCCAAGAAGGCGGAGGCGGCGCGTCCCGAGCTCGTTAAGGACGGCGAAAGACTCATAGACCTTGTGCTCACAACTCAGGAGCTTGCAAGGATGATCACCGAGGCCGGCATTGACTTCAAAAACCTTCCCGATACCGAGCCCGACTCCCCCTTCGCCCCGTACACTGGCGCAGGCGTTATCTTCGGCGTTACCGGCGGCGTTACGGAGGCCGTCATCCGCCACGTTCTCGGCGCTGTCACGACCGAGGCCATATCTGGTGTTGCCGAGTGCGGCGTCCGCGGTCTTGAGGGCATCAAGTCCTTCGAGGTCACCGCCGGAGATCTCACTTTGAAGATCGCCGTTGTGAACGGTCTGGGCAATGCCGACAAGCTCATCGAGAAGATCGAGAGCGGCGAGGAGTTCTTCCACTTCGTGGAGGTCATGGCCTGCCCCAACGGCTGTATCGGCGGCGGCGGTCAGCCCCCCGCCTGCCAGAGCGAAAAGGCCGTGCGAAACGAGGGCATCTTCATTGCCGACGAGGACTGCGCTCTGCGCTCTTGCGAGCAGAATCCGGCTCTTGACGACATCTACAGGCTGCTTCGCGGACGCGCTCACGAGCTGCTGCACGTCCACTATCCCGATCACAAGCATTGATAAGGCACAGGCCTTCAGCCTGTAATACTTCGATCGTTTTCCCCGCTTCGCTGCTTTGACGAAGCGGGGAATTCTTGTATTATGTGCAAAAATGTTTCAGATTTATTAAGTTTTTTGAGCAATACTGGATTTAGTGTACCGGCTGTGGTATAATCTTTTTCATTAAAACCGTAAGGAGAGGTTTTTTATGCGCAGATTTGCAGCCATGATAATGGCGCTTATTCTTATACTTACGCTTTGCGCCTGCGGCAAGAAGGACGACGGCAGTGGTGATCGCGAATGCGGCGTTTATATCACCATGGAGGCCGACGACGTATACACGGTATCCTACGGCACCGATCAGGGCTCCGAGAGCTTCACGCATGCCGATAAATCCGCCGTCGACGTGGGTGAGGTCATCCACTTTGACTTTGCCGGCGACAAGGCCGAGAGCACCGAGCCTGCCGAGATCGATTACAGCATCTGCGTCTACGACGCCGAGCTCAACATTCTCGCCGTCAGATCGTTCACGGATGATTTCTCCAACCGGGCACGCGTCGATATCACCGTCACGGCCGACCACAAGATCATAAACGCCAATTCCGGACGCAGCGGCGACATCCTTATCGAGATGGAAAACGCAAGCGCCGGAGACGGAGTTACATACATGATCCCCCATGTTGCCATGCCGGACCGCGCCGAAGCCGCCGACAAGCTCAATTCCGGCATAAAAGAGCTTAACGATACCTTCACCGGCGATCTGTTTTCGTCAAACAAGGCCGCCTACGACGCCAATGTCGGCGACGGCACCGCCGAAGGGCTCACGGCCTTCTCCATGGACCGCACCGTAAGAACGGCCCGCGCGGACAGTTCTATCATATCCTTCCGCATGGTCGACAGAGCGTCCCTCGGCACGACGAACACCCTTGCCATAACCGGACACTGCTATGACCCGCAGACGGGCGAGGAGCTCAGGCTTGCCGATCTTACATCCGACACCGAAAAGCTCGTAAACGCGGTTGCCGAGGATATCCTGACCTCCTTCAACGAGGATGAGCAGTACAAGAACACATTCTTTATCGAGGGCTACACCGACATTCTGAGGTCGCTTATTTCCGACGGTCACTGGTACCTCACGAGCGAGGGCATCGTTATAATCGCCAACCCCGGTGAGATCGCAGACGCCGAAAAGGGCTTCTATGAATTTCTCGTTGACTTCGACGTCATAGGAAAGCTCATTGACGAGCGCTTTATCCCCGCAGAGCGCGAGGGCGACGAGGGCAGCATAAACGCAGTGTTTGCCGCGGACGCCGATCTCAGTTCCTTTACACTTCTCGGCAGCGAGGCAGACAAGAATATAAAGTCGATCATCGTCTCTGCCGGGGGCAGCATATACGATGTCAGCGTCTACACCATAAAATACTACCCTGACAGCGCAAGCTACACGCCCGTGCGTGAGATAGTTTTCTGCAGCGATATGACCGACGGAGCCGCACTCGCCGTGAACACTGAGCTTTCCGGCACCGATCCCGGCATGGTCATCAGCTTCACCCTCGGCGACGGCACCGCCGAAACACGTCTTCTTGCTCTCGACGAAAACGGCGGTTTGAAGGTCATCGACCCCAACTCCAAAAACGGCAAGATCATTACCGGCAGGCTTCCCTACTCCGCCGATCTTGACGGCGACGGGACCGACGAGACCATCGATACATCTTCCGACAGCGACGGACGGCTCCTTGTTTCCGTCAGCTCCGGCGACAAGACCGCCCAGGTCACTACCGGCATAAGCACCGTCAACAGCGTTCGTCTTTACGACCTTGACGGCGACGGCAGTATGGAGATATACGTTGACGGCGGAGCCGCCGACGGAACGGCCGTCACCTGCGTTCTGTTATACGACTCATCCGACGCCGAGCCCCTGAGTACGGCCTTGTTCGGAAGCGAGAGCTGCGCCGAGGGTAGCATTAAGGAATTTTCCGAGGGCAAGCTCATTCTCGATGCGGACATGAACATCCTCGGCACCTACAAGGTCAAAAACAGCTACACGCTCAGCGGCGGCGTCCTCACTCGGGAGGACGGCGAAATAAGCTTTGACAATGAGGGCATTTTCGTCACCACCTCCAAGGACATGACCCTTGCAAACGGCAGTATCCTCAGGTCCGGCACCAAGCTTCGCTTTACCTCGACCGACGGCAGCTCCGTCATCAATTTCGTCACCGACGGCGGCTTCACCGGCTCCATCGCCATCGCAAACAGCGGCAGCGGCTGGACTATCGCCGGTCAGCCCGATACGAGCTACTTCGTCTCCCTGCCCTACGCCAACTGATATCACCGTGCATTTATGCGGCGCTTTAAGCGCCGCATATTTTTTGCGCCTTTGCTAAAAATAGCTTCGAGGTGATAATATGAACGCGAAAAACGGCAGTGACATACCCCTGGGGCTGGGCATGGCCCTCATGCAGAACGCCGATGCTTTCTTCTATTTCTCGGCTCTGGACGAAGCCAAGCAGCAGAAGATCATCGACGGCTGCAAGGGCATTAAAAGCCGCGACGAGATGAAAAATTACGTCGCAGGAATCTCCGCAATGGGCTGATGGCCGCGTTGTGCGGCAGAGATGATAAAACGTCTTTATGGCGCGAACAACGATTAATTTTGTTGTCCCCATAAAGACATTTTTTATTCTTAGCTATTGAATATTACTTTTTAATGCAGTAAAATTCAGGTATAAACATTAAAGAGGTGTTATTACCGTGGAACTTAAGCTTCAGGATATCGAACTTGCCGCACAGCGGCTCAAACCCGTTTTGCATCACACAGAGCTTGATATGTCATCGACCTTTTCGGAAATGACCGGAGGCCGGATATATCTCAAGTGCGAAAACCGGCAGAAGACTGGCTCCTTCAAGATCAGAGGAGCCAGCAATAAGATCGCCGCTCTCGTCGAGCGCGGCGAGGTCAAGAGCGTTGTCGCCTCCTCGGCGGGAAATCACGCCCAGGGAGTCGCCTTCGCCGCCAAGAATTTCGGCATTCCCGCCACCATCGCAATGCCCGCGACCGCTCCCATTGCCAAGGTACAGGCCACTCAGGGCTACGGCGCAAAGGTCGTGCTCAGCGGCGACTGCTATGACGACGCTTACGCCAAGGCCTGCGAAATCTGCGAAGAGGAGGGCGCGACCTTCCTGCATCCGTACAACGACCTTGAGGTCATAGCCGGTCAGGGAACTCTGGGGCTTGAGATCCTCAGCGATCTGCCCACAGTGGACATCGTCATAGTCCCCGCAGGCGGCGGCGGACTGCTTTCCGGCGTCGCTGCCTGCATAAAGCAGATAAATCCCCGCATTCAGGTCATCGGAGTTCAGGCCGAGGGTGCGGACGCCATCGCCCGCTCCTTCCGCGAGAAAAAGTACATAAGCACCGATGCGGTATCGACCATCGCCGACGGCATCGCCGTCAAGGCCCCCGGTGATATAACCGTCGAGCTTATTAACCGCTATGTCGACGACGTTGTCACCGTCAGCGACATTGAGATATCCGAGGCGATACTCATGCTCATGGAGCGCTGCAAGCAGATCGTCGAGCCCTCCGGCGCGACCCCCGTTGCAGCCGTTTTGAAGGGCAAGGTCGATGTGAAGGGCAAAAAGGTCGTTTGCCTGCTCTCTGGCGGCAACATTGACGTCAGCTTTGTCCAGTGCATCATTGAGCAGGGTCTTGTATCAAGGCGCCGCAGACTGAAGTTCACTGTTACTCTGCTGGATAAGCCCGGCAGCCTCGGCAGGCTTCTCAACGATATTGCCGCTCTCGGCGCAAACATTCTCTCCGTCGAGCACGACAGGCTCAGCGCCGGACTCAATCCGAACGAGACGAATGTCCACATTGCCTGCGAGGTCGGCGGCGAGGCTCACGGCGAAAATGTGGTTGCCGAGCTCAAGAACAAGGGTTATAATTTAGACATCAATTAATCAGGAGGAAGCAATAATGAAAACCGTATCCACCACCAAGGCCCCTGCGGCTTTAGGTCCCTACTCTCAGGCTCAGATAGTCGGAAGCATGGTATATACCTCCGGTCAGATCGGCATCGACCCCGCTACCGGCGTTGTTCCCGAAGGCGCTGAGGCACAGGCTCATCAGGTGTTCAAAAACCTCACCGAGCTGCTCAAGGCCGCAGGCTCTGATATGTCCAAGGTCGTAAAAACCACCGTTTTCATCAAGAACATGGATGATTTCGGTCTCATAAACGGCGTATATGCCCAGTATTTCACCGAGCCGTTTCCCGCACGCTCCTGCGTTGAGGTCGCCCGTCTGCCCAAGGACGTTCTCGTTGAATGCGAGGTCATAGCAGAGCTGTAATTTAAAAAAGCATAAAAATATCCGCTGCTTTGCAAATGTCAAAGCAGCGGATATTTCACTATTTTATGGTTCTGGATCGCAAGGGCTGTACATAAAATTTATACATCACATTTCGGGGTAAAGCGGGAAACGCTCGCAAAGGTCAATTACCTGATCCTTGACCTCGCTGACCGCGCTCTCGCCCTCTTTAATGAGCCTGACGATCATGCCGCCGATCTCGGTCATTTCGGTCTCCTTCATACCGCGGGTGGTAACGGCGGGGGTGCCGAAGCGCATTCCGCTGGTGAGCTTGACAGGCTGTGTGTCGAAGGGTATGGCGTTCTTATTCGCGGTGATGTGTGCCATGTCCAGAAGCTCCTGCACCTCCATGCCGGTGCGGCCGAGGGTCATCGTATCTGCAAGCATGAGGTGATTGTCCGTGCCGCCGGAGACAAGGCGTATGCCGCCCTTGCTCAGGGTGTCCGCCAGGACTGCGGCGTTTTTCACTACCTGAGTTTGGTAGGCCTTGAACTCCTCGCTCATGGCCTCCTTGAAGCAAACGGCCTTGCCGGCGATGATGTGCATGAGCGGGCCGCCCTGAGTTCCCGGGAAAACGGCGCTGTTTATCTTCTTTTTCAGCTCGTCCTTGCAGAGTATGATAGCGCCGCGGGGGCCGCGGAGGGTCTTGTGCGTGGTGCTGGTGACAACGTCCGCATAAGGCACGGGGCTGGGGTGAACGCCCGCGGCAACAAGGCCGCCGATATGGGCCATATCGACCATGAGGTATGCCCCGACCTCGTCGGCTATCTCGCGCATCTTCTTGAAGTCGATGAAGCGCGGATACGCGCTTGCGCCCGCGATGATAAGCTTCGGCTTGCACTCGCCCGCCGCCTGCATCGCTTTTTCATAGTCGATGGTCTCCGTCTCGGGATCGACGCCGTAGAAGCGGGCGTTGAAGTATTTGCCGGAGATAGAGGCCTTTGAGCCGTGGGTCAGGTGTCCGCCATGGCTGAGATCCATGCCGAGGATGGTATCGCCGGGCTTCAAAAGCGCAAGATACACCGCAACGTTCGCCTGTGAGCCGGAGTGGGGCTGGACATTGGCATGCTCGGCGCCGAAAAGCGCCTTTGCCCTGTCTATCGCAAGCTGCTCGACCACGTCGACGTGTTCGCAGCCGCCGTAATATCTCGCACCGGGGTAGCCCTCGGCATACTTATTCGTAAGATGACTGCCCATAGCCTGCATGACGGCAGGGCTTGTAAAGTTTTCAGACGCAATTAGCTCAATATGATCGCGCTGACGCTGCAACTCCTGCTCCATTGCTCCGTAAAGCTCAGGGTCGCAGCTTTTTATAATGTTGTAGCTCATGTACGCCTCCATATATGGTGATTTATTTTGAATTATACGCTAAATGTCGCCCCATATCAAGACGTAAAAGCACATTTTCGGCAATTATCGCGCTCGGGGTCGAAAAATCTTGAATAGAGGGTCATGCTGTGTTAATATACTTTGGTGAGGTGAAGCTCAATGGCAAAAAAGGTATTTAAGATAGCACTCATTGTTCTCGGCGTCGTGCTTTTGCTCGCAGCCGGGCTTATTCTCTGGCTTTCGGTCTGTGAGTTCAATCCCGGCGATGTTACTGACGTCAAGGTCGAAAACAACTCCAATGTCAGCAAATTCTCGCCCTTCCTCGATCAGGAGCTGACCGTTGTAAGCTGGAATATCGGCTACGCCGGTCTCGGGAAAAACGCCGATTTCTTTATGGACGGCGGCAAGAATGTCTCCTCCGCCGATCAGGACGGCGTCACTGCCTCTCTGCTCGGCATATACAAGCAGCTTTACGGCGGCGATGAACAAGCCGGAATATATATGCTTCAGGAAGTCGATAAGAACTCGTCCCGTACATACGGCATTGATGAGCGCGAATGTCTGGGCATCTACAACAGCACCTACGCGCTCAACTACTCCTGCCCCTTTGTGCCCTATCCCCTGCCGCCCATCGGCAGAGTAAACAGCGGCCTTCTGACCACTACCATATATGACATCGATTCGGCGGAGCGTATCTCTCTGCCCTGCCCCTTTGACTGGCCCGTCAGCACCGCAAACCTCAAGCGCTGCCTGCTGGTGAGCTATCTGCCGATCGAGGGCAGCACCAAGGAGCTCGTGATCGTCAACCTCCATCTTGAGGCCTATGACGACGGCGAGGGCAAGATCGCCCAGACCAAGCAGCTCCGCGAGTTCATTCAGTCCGAATACGAAAAGGGCAACTATGTCATTGCCGGCGGCGATTTCAATCAGGTATTCCCCGGCAGCACCGAGAAATATCCAAACACCCACCCCGAGCTTTGGGAGCCCGGCATCATTGCCGACGACATCATGCCCGAGGGCTGGTCGCTTGCATACGACCTCGAAACTCCGAGTTGCCGCCTGCTTAATCAGCCCTACAATCCCGAGGACGCCGAAAACACCCAGTACTATGTGATCGACGGCTTTATCATCTCCCCCAATGTCGAGCTTATCTCTGTAAATACACTTAACGCCGGCTTCGAGTTTTCCGACCACAACCCCGTGGAGCTCAGAATCAAGCTCAGCCCCGCAGTTTAAGCATAGGAGTAAATCATGAGCAAAAAATCAATTTTCTTTCTGATAATCACCGTACTCGTCCTCGTCCTTATTGCCGTTATCGGCATACGTCTGGGCAGCGGCGACACGCCTTCGACACCTGATGCCGACAGCGAACAGACCCCGCAGGACAGCACCGTTCCCGCGACTCCTACCCCGACGCCTCCTCCCGAGTTCGTCGCGGCCCCGGAGGGCTACTTCAAGGACGCCCTGCTCATCGGCGACTCCCGCACCGTCGGAATTCAGATGGTCGGCGGCATTCCAGACGCCACGTTCTTCTGCACCGTCGGTCTGAGCGTTACCGGCTCCTGCTGCACGAATGCCGATGTATCCGGCTACGGCAGCATCACTCTGCCCTCCCTGCTGCAAAGCAAGCAGTTCGGTAAGGTTTACATAATGCTCGGTATCAACGACATAGGCGGACACCTGCCCACCGTTGCAAACAGATACTCAGAGCTCATTGACACCGTGCGCCGGTATCAGCCGGACGCCATCATCTACATAATGTCAAACCTGCACGTCACTGCCGGTCAGGATGCTAAGGGAAGCACCGTCAACAACGCAAACATCGACACCTTCAACGGCTATATCAAGGAATTTGCCGACGATGAGACCCTGTTCTATCTTGATTCAAACGAGTACTTCGACGATGAAAACGGCAAGCTCAACGGCGAGTACTCCCCCGACGGTATTCATTTTTACGGAGACGGCTACAAAGCCTGGGCCGAGTGGATAACACAGCACGTCATAGTAAAGTGACATAAAAAACTCCGGACTCAAAGTCCGGAGTTTTTTATGTCCATTGACGTCTCAGTGGCAGCCGCAGCCACAGCCGCCCTCGTCATGGTCGTGACCGCCGCAGCAGCCGCCCTCATCGTGTCCGTGGCATCCGCTGCAGCCGCCGCCGCAGCCGCCCTCGTCGGACAGGAAAGGAAGCTGGCCGCGCATCATCAGCTCGGCAGCGTCATCGGAATTGCCGCAGAAGCCGGCAAATGCAACGATGCCGTACTCGGCAAGAGCCTGTCTTGCGCTGGGGCCGATATTGCCGACAATAACCGCGTCGACGCCGCAGCTGTCCATAAGATCGGCGACGGCCTGATGTCCGCTTTCCTGAACCTCGACGAGTTCCTTGGAGACGAGCTCGGTCTGATCCTCATTTGTCTTGTAGATCGCGAACATCTCGGCATGGCCGAAGTGCTCATAGATCTCATTGTCCTTGTATGCTACTGCAATTACCATGGTCATTCTCCTTTTTCTATAAAGTCTGCCAGCTCATCGAGAGCATCGGCGTTAATACTTTCAACTTCACCGGCGTCGACCATCGTCGCAACGACGGGGTCGATGGGCATGCGCGCATAGTGGGCGATGCCGAACTCCTCGGCGACCTGCTTTACCTTGCTCGTGCCGAAGATCTCATGCTCCTTGCCGCAGTCGGGGCATTTATAATAGCTCATATTCTCCACGATGCCGAGCACGGGGATGTTCATGAGCTTTGCCATGTTGACGGCCTTTGCAACTATCATGGAAACCAGCTCCTGGGGAGAGGTGACGATGATTATGCCGTCGACGGGCAGGGACTGGAACACGGTGAGGGGTACGTCGCCGGTTCCGGGGGGCATATCGACGAACATATAGTCGACATTATCCCAAAGCACGTCGCTCCAGAACTGGGTAACGACGCCCGCGATAACGGGGCCGCGCCACACGACGGGGTCGGTCTCGTTATCGAGGATGAGGTTAATGGACATTATCTGCGTGCCCTTGTTGGAATAGCAGGGTATGAGAAGTTCCTCAGTGCCGTGGGCATGCTCGGTGATGCCGAAGGCCTTCGGGATCGACGGGCCGGTCACGTCGGCGTCAAGCACCGCCGCCTGATAGCCGCGGCGCTGCATCTCGCTTGCCATGAGGCTCGTCACGAGGCTCTTGCCCACGCCGCCCTTGCCGCTGACGACGGCGATCACCTTTTTGACGCTTGCAGCCGGATTAAGCTTTGCGCTCATGTCACGCTCGCTGCAGTTTTCGCCGCAGGTGGAGCAATCGTGTGTACATTCGCTCATTGTGATATATCTCCTAAAAAATTATTTCCGTCTATTGTCGGTTTCGCTTATTATAATACTTTTATACCCGTTTGTCCAGCCTTCTTACGGCTCCGGTGAGGTACATGGCTCCGAGGCCGGTGAAGGCACCTGTCACTATGGCCGAGGCCATGAGCACGGGGGCATAGACCAGAAGCCCCGCGGTCCTTGTTATCGCTATCGCCACGGCGAGCTGACCGGCATTATGCGCGACTGCGCCGAGGATGCTGACCGCCCAGAGCATTTTTTCGGGAAAGCGCTTCAGGCTAAGGCACATGACGGCGTATGCAAGCGCTCCGCCCGCGATGCTGAACAGCAGTGCCGACACTCCGCCGGCGAAAACGCTGCCCAGAATTATCCGCATAAGCAGGATAAGTCCGGCCTCCCTGCGGCCGAGGACGAGCATAGCCACAAGGGTTATCATGTTCGCAATGCCAAGCTTAACGCCGGGGATCGGCACGGGTGGCGGTATCTGGGCTTCGATGACGAACACGATGAGGGATACCGCCGTGAGCATCGCCATGAGGCTGAGTCTCCGCGTCTTAGGCATCTATCTCGCCCCCCTCGATCTCTATCGTCAGACGGTGCGGCAGGCACACTATGGGAACTCCGGCCTCATCGATTGCGCCCTGACGTATGCAGATACGGTCGCGGCAGTCGGCGTCCGTAACGCTTATGCTGCCGGGCTCTATGTGTATCTTATTATATCCGAATTCGGTCTTGATTTCCATGTCATATGCAACAGTTACCGTATCGAGGTTGATTTTTTCGTAAACCTCGCCGTCGACGCGGATAACGGCCACCGTTCCCTGCATACCGAAATGCCGCAAAAGGGCAAACGCGCCTATGCACACAAGGAATATGGCCGCGAAAATAGCTATCCACTTTTTCATCTTCATATTCATATTATTCATGAACCTATTGTAAATAAATCCGCCTTGCTTGTCAATGAGCAGAAATAATGGTATAATGCTATAATATTATTTATCTTTAAAAAAGAGGTGAACCGATTGTCCGGCGTCATTGTCAGCCTTATTTCATATATTCTGCCCCTTTTCGCCCTGATAGTGCTTATCCGCTGTATACGCTCCATGCTCAGCAGCAAATC
>SAMEA3663242__coassemble_162_pt1 | contig 21395 bp, 12 predicted proteins | sample SAMEA3663242__metabat2_high_PE_022 | metagenome-assembled genome bin SAMEA3663242 (sample SAMEA3663242) | pig gut metagenome | biome: pig gut; feature: pig-associated habitat; material: faeces | place: China | collected 2013 | reverse complement strand
TGCCGCGGGAGAACTTCATCTCGTATATCTTGCCGTTTTTGTGGACGTGCACGACCAGCCACTCGCTCATCGCGTTGACGACCGATGCACCGACGCCGTGCAGGCCGCCGGATACCTTGTATCCGCCGCCGCCGAACTTGCCGCCCGCGTGCAGCACGGTGAAAACGACCTCAAGGGCGCTCTTGCCGGTCTGCTCCTGGATATCGACGGGGATGCCGCGGCCGTTATCGCGCACGCAGATAACGTCGCCCTCCTCGATGATGACCTCTATCCGGTCGCAGTAACCGGCCAGAGCCTCGTCGATCGAGTTGTCCACGATCTCGTACACAAGGTGGTGCAGACCCGACGCCGAGGTCGAGCCGATATACATGCCCGGGCGCTTGCGGACTGCCTCCAGTCCCTCCAGCACCTGGATCTTCGACGCATCATATTCCTGCGTTATTTTCTCATTAATATCCGCCATGTTTTCCCTTTCGTTTTTTAAGCTTATATTGATCTATATTTCCGGTGCCCGACCGGTAACAATGGTTATATTCGTTTTTGCACTCGCGCTTTTTTCCTGTCGTTGCAGCATTTTACTCTATCGTTACTTCCGGCGCCCGACCATAGACAATGGAAAAAATCTTTTATGCACTCGCGTTCTTAACAACAATTCCGCACCCGTAGGGGCGAGCATCGCTCGTCCGCTCCTCGCCGTATTTTTAATTCGAATTAAGGCTTCGAGTTATCTTTTTTGCGCTATTCCCGACCGGTAACAATTGTGTTAGTCGTTTTTGCACTCGCGCTTTTTTCCTGTCGTTGCAACATTTTTAATAATTGCTACTGCGTCAGCCCGACAGGTGATATTGGCCATTGTCTTTATTTTTCCATTCTCTAAATGACCCTGCTGCAAAAATCCACAGGTCGTAGGGGCGAGCATCGCTCGTCCGTCGGCGGCTGCCGAAAAGCAATTAGGATTAAGGCTTCAAATAATCGCTATTGCCGATGCCCGACCGGTTACATTGGAAATATTCTATTCTGCACTCGCGTGCCGTTTCACATCGCTGCGAACTTCTACAGGCGGACGGCCAATGGCCGCCCCTACGGGTGGGTCATTAAAAACCAATTTGTCATTTAGACAATGGTAATTTACCGAAAACCGCCGTAGGAGATACTCGGGCTGACGCAAAAACTACAACCGCCGTTCATAATGCGAATCGGCCGTCTGCCAAGACCGAGCATTGCTCGTCCGCTCCTCGTCGGAGGGGCAATCAGGTTCAGTGCTTCAAATGGTCGTTTTTTCTGACTGATCTTATTCCGTATAAAAACAATCCTCAGCCCATTTTATCGGGTTGCTCTCGATGTATTCCAAAATCTTCAGATAATCTCTTTCCCCGCGAACCACATGATCGTGAAACAGCTTTTGCCAAATCGAATGACCTATCTGCTTTGTGACATAGCCCTTCATCTGCTGAACAACGGATGATATCGTAGGGGCGAGCATTGCTCGTCCGTTTTCATCCGTATTGATCTGCAGCAGCAAATGAATATGATTTGGCATGACCGTATAGCTGTCAATCGTGATCGCAGGATAATATACGGGGATATTACGGATCGCCGAATCAACGATTTTTCCGTATTCGTATAATTGAACATCCTGCGGACGAGCAATGCTCGCCCCTACGTTTTCCCAAAAAAGATTTCTGCGATCATTTGTGCAGATCGTGATGAAATATGCGCCCGGAGAGCTGTAATCATATTCTTTCAAACGGTTGGGTTTTCGCTTTGAAAGATCCGTATACATCATCTCCTCAATACCTCAAATGAGCCAGCAACGGACGGCCAATGGCCGCCCCTACGGGTGGGTCATTAAAATCCAATTTGTCATTTAGACAATGGTAATGTACCGAAAACCGCCGTAGGAGATACTCGGGCTGACGCAAAAACGATGCGCACGATTTTAACGCGAATTGCTTTCCGGCAGCCGCCGGTCGGGCTGATGCAAAAGCGATACGCACGATTTTTAATGCGAATTGCTTTCCGGCAGCCGCCGGTCGGGCTGACGCAAAAGCGATACGCACTATTCTTAATGCGAATCGGCCGTGCGCCGAGCACGCGGACGAGCGATGCTCGCCCCTACGGGTGTGAGGTTTTAAATCGCCCTGTCATTTAGACAATGGCAATATTCCCCCTACCTCCGCAGTTCATAACCGGGATACCGCAAAAACGATGTGTACTATCTTAATGCGGATCGCTTCCCGGCAGCCGCCGGTCGGGCTGAAGCAGAAGCGATACGTCCCATTCTTAATGCGAATCGGCGGTCTGCCAAGACTAAAAAATCGAATTTTCGTTTGCGCGTTTGAGCAGGGTCTGCGGCGAGAGTTGGCTGAGGTATACCTTCATACCCTCGCTGCCGCGGCACACGACGAATGATTTCGGTATATCCTCCGCGACGTTCACGACCTGTCCGCTTTTTTCGGCCGCGGCGAGGTATTTTCGCGTTATGTGCGACTGGCTCGTATTGTCCAGGTCAAAAACGCCCACAATGCTCTCCGCCGCGACGACGGCGCCGCCTCCGAGATGAAGGTACATCAGCTTATCCTGCCTTTCTCAACGTGCAGCACCTTGCCGCCGGTGCGGCCCGATATTCCCTCGTCCTCGCAGCAGGTGATGAGCGTCTGCCCGCCGCCGATGCGGTTGAGAACGAACTCCTGCCGCCTCGTGTCCAGCTCGCTGAGCACGTCGTCAAGAAGCAGTATGGGGTATTCCCCCGTCTCGTCGAGGTATATCTCCCGCTCGGCAAGCTTTATCGAAAGCGCCGCCGTCCGGGTCTGGCCCTGGCTTGCAAAGCTGCGCGCCGGTCTGCCGTTTATCGAAATTAAAAGATCGTCCTTGTGCGCGCCGGAAAGGCACTGCTGGCTCTCAAGCTCCGCGCGTCTGTGCGCTTCCAAATGGTCGCACAGGTCGTAGAAAATATCCTTCGCCGGGCCCATGGGATCTCTCACCGTGGACACGGTCTGATACTGTATCTCAAGCTTCTCGCCCGCGCCGGAGAACTCGCCGTGTATGGGCGCGGCCTCCTCGTTCAGGCGCGAGGCGAAGGAGGCGCGGTAGCGTATGAGCTGAGCCGAGGCCCGGCACATGCCCTCGGAAAATTCGTCGAGCGTGTCGAGCAGCGAGGGCTTCTCGCGCCAGTCCTTGAGTATTCTTGTCTTGCTCTCGTAGAATTTATTGAATTGCGAAAGGTACTCCGCGTATCGGGGGCGTATCTGGCTGATGGCGTTGTCCATTAGCCTCCGCCGTGCCGCCGCACCCTCTTTTATGAGGTTTAAGTCGTCCGGCGAAAACAGCACCGCCGTGAGCGTTCCGCTCAGCTCCGACGCCGTCTTTTTGACCGCGTTTACCGTTATCTGCTTGCGCTGACCGCTGCGGAACAATATCCTGACGGTCTGCTCACGGTCGTGGCTCACGATATCGGCGAGTATCTCCGCCGAGTCACATCCGAAGCCTAAAAGCTCCTTATCGAAGCGCGTGCGGAAGCTTTTGCCCGCCGCGAGGATGTAGACCGCCTCCAGAAGATTGGTCTTTCCCTGGGCGTTCTGTCCGTATATGACGTTCGTGCCCGGGGAGAAGTCCGCGGTCTCGAAATCGTAGTTGCGAAAGCCGTTGAGGGCTATTCTGTTTATCCTCATTCTTTTTCTATCTCAAGCTCGTTTTCTGCAAATTCCACCCTGTCGCCGGGGTATATCTTCCTGCCGCGCATGGTGCAGACCTCGCCGTTTACGCTGACGAGGCCCTCGGTGATGACGTACTTTGCCTCGCCGCCCGTCCCGACCAGCGCCGCGAACTTCAGCAGCGAGTCAAGCTTTATAAATTCCGTGTTGATTTTGATAATTTCCATTTTTACATCATACCTTTTAGGCTTAATACGAACATCAGCAGACCGATAAGGCTCACGCAGCTTCCCATGCAGCCATAAACGGCGGTCTTTGAAAAATCATTCATGCTGAAAACCGCTCCGCTTTTTTTCCTGTCGTTGCAACATTTTTAATAATTGCTACTGCGTCAGCCCGACAGGTGATATTGGCCATTGTCTTTATTTTTCCATTCTCTAAATGACCCTGCTGCAAAAATCCACAGGTCGTAGGGGCGAGCATCGCTCGTCCGTCGGCGGCTGCCGAAAAGCAATTAGGATTAAGGCTTCAAATAATCGCTATTGCCGATGCCCGACCGGTTACATTGGAAATACTCTATTCTGCACTCGCGTGCCGTTTCACATCGCTGCGAATTTTCACAGGCGGACGGCCAATGGCCGCCCCTACGGCAGCGTTATTTAAGAACACCCCATCACTGTAGGGGCGAGCATTGCTCGTCCGCTCCTCGCCGTATTTTTAATTCGAATTAAGGCTTCGAGTTATCTTTTTTGCGCTATCCCGACCGGTAATAATGGAAGTATTCTTTTATGCACTCGCGTTCTAAATGACATGATTTTGAGGTTTAACCGCCCTGTCATTTAGACAGCGGTAATTCACCGACCGTCTCCTAAGTATATAATCGGGCTGACGCAAAAACGATACGCACGATTTTAACGCGAATTGCTTTCCGGCAGCCGCCGGTCGGGCAAGCGCAAAAACGATTCGCGCCATTTTTAATCCGAATCGGCCGTCTGCCAAGACTATATTACTGAGCCCTCAGTCTGATGGGCAGGATCATGTATTTGAACTTATCACTGCCGTCGGCGGGTACCATTATGCAGGGTGAGGTGTTCGTGTTCAGGCAGAGCATGAGCTCGTCCGCGGGCGCGGCCTTGAGCGCGTCCATGAGGTACTTGCCGTTGAAGCCTATCTCCAGACCCTCGCCGTCGCCCTCGCAGAAGCAGACGTCCTCGGCCTTGCCGATGGGGGTCGCGCACAGGCAGTCGATGAAATTCTCGTTGAAGCTCATGCGCACGGGATTTTTGGTCTTCTCGTCAATGATGAGCGCAACGCGGTCGACGACGCGCAGCAGCTCCTGACGGCTGACCTTTATCATATGCCTGAAGGTATCGGGCATAGCCTTTCTGTAGTTGAGGAAATCGCCCTCGAGCCTTCTGGTGACGATGACGGTCTTGCCCACGGTGAAGGAAACATGGTTGCTTCCGACAAAAATGCCGATATCCTCCTCGGACTCTCCAGAGCTTATGCGCTCTATATCCGTCAGGGCGGAGGCTGGAACGATGAACTCATTGTGCTCAGCCGGTCCCTCGATCTCCTCGCGGCGGATAGCAAGCCTGTAGCCATCGACGGAAACGATCGTCAGAAGGCCGTTTTCGACCTCGAACATTGAGCCGGTATATACCGGGCGGCTGTCGTTATCGCTGACGGCGAAGATGCTCTGGTTTATCATGCCCTTGAGCACGCTCTGCTTTATGGTGTAGCTCTTGAGCCCGTCCACGGAGGGCAGCTCCGGATACTCGCCGCTGTCCATGCCCATGAAGGAAAACTCGGTCTTGCCGCATTTTACCGTGGTCATGTTCTGGTCGTCGGATACGATGGAGATCATGCCGTCGGGCATGCGCCTTACCATTTCACCGAAGAGCCTTGCGTCGAGAACGAGGCTGCCGGGCTCGGAGACCTCGGCCTCGATGTTCGTATATATGCCCTTTTTAAGATTGTAGCCCGTCACTCTGAGATCCTCGCCGGCTTCAAGAAGGATGCCCTCAAGGGTGGGTATGGGGCTTTTTGATGCGGCGGCTCTCGAGCTCACGGCGACGGCGGACTGTAAAACATGCTTCTCGCAGGAAATTTTCATAATGCTCCTCCCGATAAAAAACGAAGTGATTATAATAAATAAATCTAAAATAAGTTAAGTAGTAACAGCAGTAGTGCGAAAAACTGTGGAAAACCCGAAAAAAGCCTTGATACGGCTCGATTTCTTGTGTTGAAAAAATTGTTGATAATTTTCAGGCTTTCAACAGTGAAATGAGGGCTTGAAGTTTTCAACTCCACAATTTATTTTTTCAACAGCAAAATGTTGAAAACTCAGACCGAATTTATGTTCGATGTGATATCCCTCACGGTGGCCGCGAATTTGGGATCGTCCTTAATAAGCTCCTCGACCTTTCGTATCGATGAAAGCACCGTCGAGTGGTTTCTGTCCTCATACTCGGCGCCTATCTCCTTGAGCGGAAGATTTGTCAGCGTGCGGATGAGGTACATGGATATCTGACGTGCGGTCGCGGTATTTTTGCTGCGGTTCTGGCCGCGCAGATCCTCCTCGTTGAGGGAGAAGTATCGCGCGCTTTCGCGGATGATGAGCTGAGGCGAGGGGATGAAGGTGCCGATGCGGACAACGTCCTTAATGGCACGCTTGACGGCGGCGGTGTCGATGCGGCTGTCGAGTATCTCGCGGTAGGCCGTAAGGCGCTTTATGACGCCCTCTATCTGGCGGACGTTGGAGGTTATGGTCTCGGCGATGTAGGTCACGGCGTCGTCCTCCAGAACGAGGCCGAGCTGCGCTGCCTTGGCGCGGGTTATGACCATGCGTGTCTCGATATCGGGCGGCTGTATATCCGCCATGAGTCCGCCCTGGAAGCGCGACATGAGACGGTCGTCAAGAAGGCTCATATCGATTGGGGGACGGTCGGAGGTGATGACTATCTGATGTCCTGCCTCGTAGATGTTGTTGAAGGTGTGGAAGAACTCCTCCTGAGTCGCCTGCTTGCCGGCGATGAACTGGATATCGTCGACGAGGAAAAGGTCGACGTTGCGGTATTTCATGCGGAACTCCTCGCCGGTGCCGTCTTTTATGGATTTGAGGAGCTGGTTCGTGAACTCGTCGCCCTTTATGTAGGCTATCTTGGCCGAGGGCGTACTCTCGCGTATCGACTGGCCGATGGCAAGCAGAAGGTGGGTCTTGCCGAGGCCGGAGTTGCCGTAGATGAACAGGGGGTTGTACGCACTGCCGGGCTTCTGCGATACCGCGACGGCGGCGCTGTGCGCGAAGCGGTTGGAGTTTCCGACAATGAAGCGGTCAAAGGTGTATCCCGCCATCTCGGGCAGGGGATCGTCGTCCTTTTTCTTCTCCTGATATTCGCCGAGCTCCTCCTCGGTGAGAACGGTTATGCTAAAGCCGGTTGAAAAAATATCGCTGAGGGTGTTTTTAATGGTCTCGGAAAAGCGCTTGACGATAATGTCGCGCTTAAAATCGGTGCTCGTCTTGAGAACGAGGGTGCTGCCGTCGATCTCGACGGGGATGCAGTCGTCAAACCACGTTGATATAGCGGTCGGCGTGAGCTGCTGACCCAGCACGTCAAGCACGGCTTTCCATATATCGTTAAGGGAATTCATGCTCATGTAAACACCTCTTTTTCGCAAAATATCCCATTTTTTCAATAATATAAATTATAGCAAAATTTTAACCGTTTTTCAATAGAAATATAATATAATATAGTATACAAAAAAATATCGCCCTGCGGCAGATCGTTACTGCAATCTAAATAAGCGCCAAACAGGCGGCTGCCGGAACAATAAAGCGGAGTTGGATTTAATAAACACCTCATCCGTCTCGCTGTTGGTGAGCCACCTTCCCCTCAAGGGGAAGGCTATATGCGCCGGAAACGAACACGGAATGTTTGTTTTAAAAACTGCTCTCAGTAAAAATCGACCGATAGGGAAAGAAGTTTTGCCCCTGCCTTCCCCTTGAGGGGAAGGTGTCGGCGCAGCCGACGGATGAGGTGTTCATTTAAATCTTCTGCCGCTTATGTCCCGACAGGGAATATAACGACAATTGCCGCCGGCGGACGAGCAATGCTCGGTCTTGGCAGACGGCCGATTCGCGTTGAAAATGGCAAATGTCGTTTTTGCGCCAGCCCGATTATATCCTGCGGAGGTTTTCGGAAATTGCCATTGTCTAAATGACAGAGCGGTAAAAAATCCAGAACTCGTAGGGGCGAGCATCGCTCGTCCGCCCGGCGGCTGCCGGAGAGCTATTCGCGTTTAAATCGTGCTTGTCGTTATTGCGTCAGCCCGATTATGTACTGCGGAAATGTTCGGCATATTACCGTTGTCTAAATGACAGAGCGGTAAAAAATCCAGTATTCGTAGGGGCGATTCGGATTAGAATAGTGCGCATCGTTTTTGCGGCAGCCCGACCGGTGAGAAAGGCAATCATCGTTTTATTTCCCGCCTGTAGGCGGTCGGACGGCCAATGGCCGCCCCTACGGCAGTGTAATTAAGAATACCCCATCATTGTAGGGGCGAGCATCGCTCGTCCGTCTGTGAAAATTCACAGCGATGAGAAACAGCGCGCGAGTGCAGAAACGACTAACACCATTGTTGCCGGTCGGGTACCTGCAATAACGATTATTAAAAATGCGGCAACGACAGGAAAATAACGCGAGTGCAAAAAAGAATACTTCTTGTCTACGGTCGGGCTGACGCAGTAGCGATTATATAAAATGCCGCAACGACAGGAAAAAAACGCGATTGCAAAAACGGCAACTGCCATTATCACAGGTCGGGCACCGGTAATAAAGATTATCTGAAGAGTTGAAACGAAAAGAAAAAAACGGTATAATATATTGGTTATGAATATCCTGAATCAGCAAATTTTTGAGAATAAAGAGGCAGCCGCCCTCCCCGGTCTTTTGGAGAGCGGAGGACTTCCCGCGCTCGTTTCCGGACTTTCGGGGGTGCATCGGGTCAATCTCGCCGCCGCGCTGTTTGAGCGGCTGGAAATGCCCATGTTCGTCATATGCCCCGACGAATCCACCGCCGAGAGCTTCGCGCGCGACTTCGAGGCCATGACGGGCGAGCGTGCGCGGCTGCTGTTTTCGCGCGACTTCACGTTCTACCCCAGCGTCGCTGCCTCGCGTCAGGCCGAGCAGAGCCGCATCGGCGTTCTGGACGCCCTGAGCCGCGGCGAATGCCGCGTTACAGTCGCGACGGTATCCGCGCTCATGCAGCGCTGCATACCGCCACAGACCCTGCGCAGAGCCGCGTTCACGGTAAAAGACGGCGGAGTGTGTCCGCCCGATGAGCTTGAAACGGCACTCCTGCGCTGCGGCTATACGAAGACCGCGCAGGTCGAGGGCGCGGGGCAGTACGCCCGACGCGGCGGCATACTCGACTTCTTCTCGCCCATGTACCCCGAGCCTGTCAGGATCGAATTCTGGGGCGACGACGTGGACTCCATGGGCTTTTTCGATACCGCGACCCAGCGCCGCACCGAGGCCGTTTCCGAGTGCTGCATACTGCCTGCGGCCGAGGCGCTCGTATCGCTCGCCACAGGCGGCGGGCAGGCGCTCATCGCCGCTGTCGAGGCCATGGCCGAGCGCTGCGGAAGGCGCAAAAACTCCGAGCAGCTCCGGCTTCTGGAAAACACCCTGCGTCAGGACGCTGAAAAGCTGCGGCAGGGCATAAGGCTCGAGGACGCGGACAGGTACCTGCCGCTTCTGTATGAGCCGTCCTTCGGCACGGACTACATCCCCGCTGACGCGCTGGTGTTTATGGATCAGCCGGTGCGCTGCGCCGACAGGGCAAAGGGCTATATAAAGCAGCTCGGCGAGGACGTGTCCGCCCTGAACGCAAAGGGTATGCTCGCCGCAACGGCGGACAGCTTCCGCATCTCATGGGAGGAGCTTACAAAGCGCCTTGCCGACTTCCCCGTTTACATGGCCGACGCCTTCACCGTGGGCAGGTATCCCCTTGAGCCGCGCTCTCTTGCGAGCATACCGGCAAAGCAGCTTCCCTCGTACGCGGGTTCTGCAAAGACCGCCGCCGAGGACGTGGAGCTGTATCTTAAGCAGGGCTTCCGCGTTGTGGTGCTCGCGGGCGACATGCGCCGCGCACAGGTGCTGCAAGGCTTCTTCAAGGATAACGGCATACGGGCCATGCTGCACGAGTGCCTTGAAAAAATGCCCGGGTACGGCGAGTGCTTTATCACCGTCGGCGCGATGTCGGCGGGCATGGAATATCCCAATATTAAGCTTGCCGTCATAAGCGACAGCCAGCTTATCCGCGTTCGCGAGGGCAGGGCGAAAAAAAGCAGAAAGACCGCCCCCGACCGGCAGCGCATAAGCTCCTACGCCGATCTGTCGCCGGGCGACTATGTCGTTCACGAGGTCCACGGCATCGGCCGCTTCGCGGGCATCCACAAGATGAAGGTGGACGGCTTCGAGAAGGACTATATAAAAATCTGCTACGCCGGAACGGACACACTGTATGTGCCCGCGACGCAGCTTGACATGGTGACGAAATATCTCGGCGGCGGTGAGGACAGCAAGGTAAAGCTGTCGAAGATGGGCGGCGCGGAGTGGACGAAAACGCGCAGCCGCGCAAAGGCCTCGGCAAAGAAGCTGGCAAAGGAGCTCATCGCGCTCTACGCCGAGCGCGCGAGGACGCCCGGCTACGCCTTTTCGCCCGATACGCCCTGGCAGCGCGAGTTTGAGGATAACTTCGGCTACACCGAGACGGACGATCAGCTGCGCAGCATAAACGAGATAAAGGCCGATATGGAAGCTCCCGCGCCCATGGACCGCCTGCTTTGCGGCGACGTGGGCTACGGCAAGACCGAGGTCGCGCTCAGGGCTGTCATGAAATGCATAATGGATAACCGTCAGGCGGCGATACTCGTGCCGACGACGGTGCTGGCCCAGCAGCATTATCAGACCGCCGTGCAGCGCTTTTTCGGCTTTCCCGTAACGGTGGAGGTGCTCAGCCGCTTCCGCAGCCCCGCGCAGATATCAAAGACGCTGCAGGATCTGAAAACCGGCAGGTGCGATCTTGTCATCGGCACCCACCGGCTTCTGCAGAAGGACGTTAAGTTCAAAAATCTCGGCCTGCTCATCGTCGACGAGGAGCAGCGCTTCGGCGTAAGCCACAAGGAGCACATAAAGGAGCTCAGCCGCGGCGTGGACGTGCTGACGCTCTCGGCAACGCCCATACCGCGCACGCTCAACATGGCGCTGTCGGGCATCCGCGATATGTCCTCCATCGACGAGCCGCCGCAGGACAGGCTGCCCGTGCAGACCTTCGTCATGGAGCACGACTGGGGCGTCATCGCCGACGCGATACGGCGCGAGATCCAGCGCGGCGGGCAGGTGTATTACCTGCACAACCGCATCGACAATATAGAGCGCACCGCGATAAGGCTGCGCGAGCTTCTCGATAATGAGGTGACGGTGGGCGTGGCCCACGGGCAGATGGATAAGGATCAGCTCGCCGCCGTCATGGAGGATGTCGCCGAGGGCAGCATACAGATACTTGTGTGCACGACGATAATCGAGACAGGCATCGACATACCCAACGTCAACACGCTGATAATCGAGGACGCGGACAAAATGGGGCTTGCCCAGCTCCACCAGATACGCGGCCGCGTCGGGCGAAGCACACGCAGGGCCTCGGCCTATCTCACCTTCCGTCAGGATAAGGTGCTCACGGAGGTCGCGGAAAAGCGCCTCGGCGCGATACGCGAGTTTGCCGAATTCGGCTCGGGCTTCAAGATAGCCATGCGTGATCTTGAGATACGCGGCGCGGGAAATCTCCTCGGCGCGGAGCAGTCGGGGCATATGATCGACGTCGGCTACGATATGTATATGAAGCTTCTGAACGAGGCGGTGCTCGAGGAGCGGGGCATAAAGCCGGAAAAGCGCGCCGAGTGCTCGGCAGACCTCGCCGTGTCGGCGAACATACCCGAGAGCTACATCTCTTCCGCCGAGCAGCGCATGGATATCTACCGCCGCATAGCACTCATCCGCACCGAGCCGGAGGCCGACGACCTCATCGACGAGCTGATCGACCGCTTCGGCGATCTGCCGCCGAGCGTGAACGCGCTCGTCCAGGTCGCGCTGCTGCGAGGCGAGGCCGGAAAGGCGGGGATAAGCGATATATCTCAGAAGAGCGGGAGGCTCGTGTTTGTGCTCGAGGATTTCGATATGGAGAAGATTTCGCTGCTGTACGCAAGACCCGAGTACAAGGGCAGGCTCAAGGTCGAGGCCGGTACAAAGCCCTGCGTGAGCCTGCGGCTTAATTCCAAGTCCCACGCCGTCGACGAAGCCCGCAAATTTATCCGGTCTTGGCAGACACCTGATTCGCATTGAGAATGGCGAGTATCTATATTGCGTCAGCCCGAACGGCGACAATGGAAATTGTCGCTCTTGCACTCGCGTTCTGAATAACATAGCAGGGACGGCCATCGGCCGTCCCTGCTATACTTATCATTTTTTCAATGAGCATATCCGGGGTGGGGTTTTTCCACCTCATCCGCCTCGCCGCCGGCGAGCCACCTTCCCCTCAAGGGGAAGGCAAGGGCAATACTTCTTTCCCTATCGGTCGATTTTTACTGAGAGCAGTTTTTAAAACAAACATTCCGTGTTCGTTTCCGGCGCATATAGCCTTCCCCTTGAGGGGAAGGTGTCGGCGAAGCCGACGGATGAGGTGTTTATTCAAATCCGATACCGCTTATACCACGACAGACAGGAAATTAAATGACAATTTCCATTGTCACCGGTCGGGCTGACGCAAAAGCGACAATCGCCGCTTTTAATGCGGTATGGAATAGGAAAAAATTTTTTGGAAACACTATGGCAGAGGTGTTTCTATGTTTATTCGGAAAAAGACTTTTGTGCTCATCATAACCTATCTCACGGCGGCGGTGATCGCGCTCGGCGCATACGCCGCGGTGCACAGCCGCATCGAGCTCGGCTACCGCCGCACCGCCGAGTACGGCTACTCCCATGCCTTTGACGAGGTCGTAAACGCCGCGTCGAAGCTGAGCGAGTCGCTGCGGCGCGGGGCATATGCCACGGGTCCGGAGATGTCGGCCTCGGTCTGCGCGGATATCTACGGCAACTGCCTTGCCGCGGAAATGACCATGTCCGCGCTGCCGTTTTCCACGCAGGAGCTCGAGCAGACCTCGGCATTTGTCGGCATAGCGGGTGACTACGCGCAGTCGCTGCTGAGGACCTCCGCCGAAAGCGGCTTTGACGACGCGGCGAGAGAAAACCTCGCCAAGCTTTACAAAACGGCGGAGAAGCTCAGCCGCGAGCTGACCGAGCTTCACAACAATGTTGACAACGGCGACGTGCTCATGGACGCGCCCGAGCGCCTGTTCCCCGATGACGGCAGCTTCGTCAGCGCCGCAATGCTCGGCGTGGAGTCGGGCATGGGCGGATACCCGTCGCCGGACTACGACGGCCGCTACACAAGGGAAGATCCCGTGCCCTGCGACGATCCCGTATCTGAGACCGAGGCCAGGCAGGCCGCGGCGGAGTTTTTCGGGCTCGACCCCGAGCAGCTCAGCGCCGAATATACCGCCGAGAGCGGCACGCGGTGCTTCTCCTTTGACGGCGGCGGTCACATCTGCGTCGACGGCTGGGGCAAGGTGCTGTCGCTGAGCTCCGAGCGCAGCGTCGCGGGCGACATGAGCTCGGAGGAGCTCGAGCAGCGTGCAATTGATTTCCTCGAGGCGCGCGGCTTCAGGGATATGTTCCTTGCCTCCTCCGCGCGGCGTGACAGCGTGCTGACGATGGAGTTTCAGTGCACCGATAACAGCATTCGCTGCGAGGGCGACAGCGTCATGATCTCCATGGCGGCCGACGACGGGCAGGTTTACGCCTACGACGCCTCAAAGCACCTGAAATACCACGGCGAACACCCCTCGACGGAGGGCGTCGTGGGCGAGGATGCGGCGAGAAATGCGCTGACAAATTCGCTCAAGGTGGAGTCGAGCTCCATGTGCTGTGCCGAGACCGACGGCGGCGGGCAGCGGCTGTGCTACGCCTTTGAGTGCACGGACCCCGACGGCAAGCCCCTGCGCGTTCTCGTCGACGCCAAAACCGGCAGGCAGTATAAAATAGTTTTTTAAATCGTGTTGAAATTGGCGTATGTCGTTTTTGCAACAGCCCGATTATGTCCTGAGGAGGTAATCGGTATATTTCCATTGTCTGAATGACAGCTCCGCAAAACTCCACAGATCGTAGGGGCGAGCATTGCTCGTCCGCCCGGCGGCTGCCGGAACGAAAACGCGGTATCGGATTTGAATAAACACCTCATCCGTCGGCTGCGCCGACACCTTCCCCTCAAGGGGAAGGCTATATGCGCCGGAAACGAACACGGAATGTTTGTTTTAAAAACTGCTCTCAGTAAAAATCGACCGATAGGGAAAGAAGTTTTGCCCTTGCCTTCCCCTTGAGGGGAAGGAGGCTCGCCGGCGGCGAGGCGGATGAGGTGGAAAAACCGCACCCCGGATATGCTCATTGAAAAAATGATAAGCATAGCAGGGACGGCACAATGTGCCGTCCCTGCTATGTTATTCAGAACGCGAGTGCAAAAGCGACAATTACCATTATCACCGGTCGGGATAGCGCAAAAACGATGGTGTAAAATGCGGCAACGACAGGGAAACAGCGCACGAGTGCAAAAACGACAACTGCCAATATCACCGGTCGGGCTGTTGCAAAAACGATATGCGCCAATCTAAACGCGAATAGCCCCTCCGGCGAGGAGCGGACGAGCAGTGCTCGCCCCTACGAGCTGTGGATTTTTGCGGCAAGGTCATTTAGAAAATGGAAACATAAAGACGATTACCATTATTACCGGTCGGGCTGTTGCAAAAACGATATGCGCCATTCTAAACGCGAATAGCCCCTCCGGCAGGAGCCGGTCGAGCTGACGCGAAAACGATATGCACAACGTCATTCAGAGCGCGAGTGAAATAAAGAATACTACCATTATCACCGGTCGAGCTGACGCAATAACGACACGCACAATTTAATCACGTACTAAAAGCTCGGCGATTTGGATGGCGTTGAGGGCGGCGCCCTTGCGCACCTGATCGCCGCAGCACCAGATGTTCAGGCCTCTCTCATCGGTGAGGTCTTCACGGATGCGTCCGACGTACACGAGATCCTGGTTCGAGGTATCCAGCGGCATGGGGTAGCTCCGGTTTGCGAGATCGTCGACCAGCTTGCAGCCTGCGGCCTTTGCGATGATCTCCTGAGCCTGAGCGACGGAGATCTTCTCCTTTGTTTTGAGGCAGATGGACACGCTGTGGCTGCGCACGACGGGGACTCTGACGCAGGTGCAGCTGACCTTGAGCTCGGGCAGGTGCATGATCTTTCTGCCCTCGTTCTGCAGCTTCATCTCCTCGGAGGTGTAGCCCATGAACTGCTCGCCGCCTATCTGCGGGATGACGTTGTAGGCTATCTGATGCTGGAACACGCGGGGCTCGTAGCTCTCGCCCTTTGACAGGGCCTCGACCTCGGCAAAGAGCTCCTTGGGGCCGTTCGCGCCCGCGCCGGACACCGCCTGATAGGAGGACACGACCATGCTCTCGATGGGGGAGATGCTGTTGAGCGCGTTTATCGCGGTGCAGGAGATGATGGTGGTGCAGTTGGGGTTTGAGATGACGCCCTTGTGCTTTTTGACGTCCTCGGGGTTGATCTCGGGCACCACGAGCGGCACCTCGGGATCGAGACGGAAGGCGCTGGAGTTATCCACAAACACCGCACCGGCGGCCTTAATATCCTCGACAAAGCGCTCGGCGATGTCGTTTTCCGCCGCGCCGAGGACGATGTCCAGACCCTTGAAGTTCTCCGCGCAGGCCTCGACGACGGTGTTGCCCCCGATGACCTTGCCGGCGGAGTTTTTGCTCGCCAGAAGGCGCAGCTCCGCAACGGGGAAGTTTCTCTCGGCGAGGATCTTCATCATTTCCTGACCGACGGCGCCCGTCGCGCCGAGAATGCCTACATTATATTTTTTCATAGTTTTTACCTCACTTTACAAAGCTATTATATAATACGCGCACCGTGCGCTCAAAATCATCATTATTTACGCCGACTATGATGTTCAGCTCGTCGGGACCCTGGGATATCATGCGGATGTTTATCCCGTTCTGGCCGAGGGCGGCGAAGATGCGGCCCGAGGTGCCGGGCTGGAAGGCCATGCGCCGTCCGACGGCGGCCACGACGGAGATATCGCCCGTTATCTGGATGTTGTCCGGCTGAAGCTCCTTCTGGATGTCGCCGACGATGGAATAGACCCGGTTTTTCGCCTTGTCCGCCGCGACGACCAGCGATACGCTGTCGATGCCCGAGGGGGTGTACTCAACGCAGACGCCGTGCTTTTCAAAGGCCTCAAGTATGCGCCTGAGCGAGCCCATCTCCGAGCTCATGCCGTTTTTGGAAACGGTGATGATGGAAAAGTTCTTCCTGCCCGCGATGCCGGTTATGAAGCGGTCGCCGCTCAGCTCCTCGCCGAAGCTCTCCATGATGAGCGTGCCCGGGTGCCCGGGGTCGTTGGTGTTGCGGATGTTGAGGGGTATGTTCTTCTCGCGCACGGGGAACACTGCGCCCTCGTGCAGCACCTGCGCGCCCATGTAGCTGAGCTCGCGCAGCTCGTTGTAGGTTATGCGCTCGATGGTGTCGGGGTCGTCGACGATGCGCGGGTCGGCCATGAGAATGCCGGAAACGTCCGTCCAGTTCTCGTATACGTCCGCGTCCAGCGCCGCCGCAGCCAAAGCTCCTGTAACGTCGCTGCCGCCGCGGGTGAGCACCTTGATGCTGCCGTCGGGCATCGCGCCGTAAAAGCCCGGGATGACCACACTACGGTTCCCGGCGAGCTGACGCAGGTTCTCATAGGACTGCTCCTTGTCGATAGAGCCGTCAAAGGAGAATTTCAGCCACAGCTCCGCGTCGAGGAAGTCGTAGCCCAGATAGTCCGCCATGAGCCTTGCGGAGAAGTATTCGCCGCGTGAAACGAGCCTGTCCTTGCTCATGCCGTCCTCGATACCGTCTCTGAGCGCGCTCAGCTCGCTCTCGATATCCACACCGAGCCCCAGCTCCGCGCAGATATCGCGGTAGCGCCCGGCGATCATGTCGAACACCGGATCGCAGCTCACGCCGTATTTTTTGTGCGCGTGGCAGAGATACAGAAGGTCGGTCAGCTTGTGGTCGTCCTTGAATCTCTTGCCCGCCGCGGAGACGACGATGACCCGCCGCGCGGGGTCGGCCTCCACGATGGCCTTTACTTTTTTAAACTGTCCGGCGTCCGCCATGGACGAGCCGCCGAATTTTGCAACCTTAAGCATTTTTTATCACACAAGACCCGCAATGAACACCGCAGGGTCGGCCTCCTTTGCTTTGCTTGCCCATGCGTGCATTTCCGCGACGGACACGGGCTTTGTTATAACGCCCTCGCCGCACTTTTCGACCGCGACCGAGCCGAGCCATTCGTCGCCGGCGGCGCAGCGCACATAGTAGGGGTGCGCTTCGAGGGAGTTGTCGGTCTGCGCGGGCTCGCTTTTATCGGTGTAAAAGCTCTTTACGCCGCCCATGATGTCGAGTACGTCGGCCACGGCGTTGTACGCGGTGGGGTAGCGTCCCGCGCCCTGACCGTAGAAGCTCTCCTTGCCGGTCAGCTCCGTGTCGAAGGATATGACGTTGCGGTTCGTGCCGACCGCCGCCTCAAGCTCGCCGCGCTTTACGAAGCAGGGCTCGACATAGGCCGCGAGCCCGCCCTCAAGCGCCTTGCCGAAGGCCAGCATCTTGCACACGCAGCCAAGGCTCTCCGCCGCCGCGATATCCGCCGAGCCTATGCTGCGGATGCCGAAAACGGGCACGTCCGCCTCCGTGATGCACACGCCGAAGGCGACGTTTGCGCTTATGACGCACTTGCGCTGGATGTCCAGCCCGTCGATGTCCGCGGAGGGGTCGGCCTCGGCGTAGCCCAGCTCCTGAGCCTGAGCCAGAACCTCGGAAAAGTCCCTGCCGTCAAAGTGCATGGCGTCGAGGATGAAGTTCGTCGTGCCGTTCATGATGCCGCAAAAGCTCCTGACACTGTCAAGCCGCAGTACGCGCTCGAGATTTTTCAGCCAGGGTATGCCGCCGCCGACGGCGGGGGTGCAGCGGAAGGCCACACCGCATTCCTTTGCGAGCGAGGTCAGCTCCTTATAATAATGCGCGACAAGGTGCTTGTTCGCCGTGACGACGCTCTTTCCGGCCCTCATCGCCGCGCATACATACTCGTACGCGGGGCTCAGGCCGCCCATGACCTCGACCACCGCGTCGATCTCCTTATCATTTATAATAGTTGAGATATCCTTCACCGCGCGGCCGCCCAGCTCGGGCTTATCCCTGCGCACCAGAACATATTTCAGCTCGATATCCTCTCTCGCGTCGCATATCTCCAGAACGCCGCCGCCGACAACGCCGCAGCCAAGAAGCGCAATCTTCATGTTATTACCGCCTTTGTAAAATTTGTCTTTCCTGCAAAAACAATTGTTTTTGACATGGGAACAATATAGCATGAGCGGCGCACAAATGCAAGGCTTATTTGCAAATTAGTTGTAGAAAAGCGTCAAGAACGGAGCGGCGAAATAGGTAAAAATGACGAAAACAAAAAATCTGCTGCATGGAGCCCTTCATTTTTGCGGCAGGCTCAAGATATAGTGAAAAATTGCATTTTAGGACAAGATATTGCAAATTACAGCGGTAAAATGGCTATTTTTCAACTAAAGCGAATTAGCTTGCGAAATTTTTTGCATAAACGAAGCATAAAAATTTCATTTTGTGCTTGAAATCCGGCCCTTACGGGTGTATAATGCGTGCGTGGTGAATTTTCTGAAATTACTTATTTCAAAACTAAAAATTCAAAAACAGGAGGAAATATTAATGAAAAGGTTTTTAGCTCTTCTTTTGGCAGCGATGATGGTGTTCTCGCTGTGCGCCTGCGGCAACGGCGGCGACAAGGACGTCGCAGATGACGGCGCTGCTACTCTCGACTTCGCCACCGGCGGCGAGCAGGGTACATACTACGCCTTCGGCACCGTGCTTGCGCAGCAGGTATCCGAGAAGACCGCCACTCAGGTCACCGCAGTCACCAGCAACGGCTCCCAGGCAAACGTTGAGGATATCAACGGCGCCGCCGTGCAGCTGGCATTCGTTCAGTCCGACGTTATGAGCTACGCATATCAGGGCGAGAAGCTCTTCACCGACAAGGTCGAGTCCTTCTCCGTCGTTGCGGCTCTGTACCTCGAGCAGGTCCAGATCGTCACCCTCGATCCCAGCATCAAGACCGTTGCGGATCTTAAGGGCAAGACCGTTTCCATCGGCGCAAAGGGCTCCGGCGTTTACTTCAACGCACTTGACATCCTCGGCGCATACGGCCTGACCGAGGACGACATCAAGGCCGAGTACCTCAACTTCGGCGACTCCACCGACAGCCTTAAGGACGGCAAGATCGACGCAGCCTTCGTCGTTGCCGGCGCTCCCACTCCCGCTGTTCAGGACCTCGCCACCGGCAAGCAGGTCTACCTCGTCTCCCTCGACTCCGAGCACGTTGCAAGCCTCATCAAGACCTCTCCCTACTACAAGGAGTACACTATCGCCAAGGACGTTTACAACACTCCCGAGGACGTGACCACCGTTGCAGTCGCAGCAGTCGTTATCGCCCGTGACGATGTTTCCGAGGCCGCTGTTTACAACTTCGTGTCCTCCATCTTCGAGGATATCGACTCCATCGGCCACGCAAAGAAGGCCGAGCTGGATCTTGACTTCGCCGCTTCCATCACCGACGTTCCCTATCACCCCGGCGCAGCCAAGTACTTCGCAGAGAAGGATATCGAGGTCGCAACCAAGTAATTTAACGCGAGCTTAACGCGGTTTTACCGCCATACCGGAAACTACGGCGCCTTTGCGTCGTAGTTTCCGTCATCTTAGTGCTGCGCACGGCTGATCCGCATTAAAAATGGCGCGTATCGTTTTTGCGACAGCCCGGTTATGTACTGCGGAGGTAGGCGGTAAATTACCACTGTCTAAATGACAGTGCGGTTTTAAACCTTCTGCCCGTAGGGGCGAGCATTGCTCGTCCGCCCGCCGACAGGCGGGAATGAAACGAAATTTCCATTATCACCGGTCGGGCTACCGCAAAAAAGATGCGCACAATTTAAATGCGAATTGCCCCTCCGGCAGGAGCGGACGAGCGATGCTCGCCCCTACGGCAGCGGGATTTAAGTCAAAAATGTCATTAAGAAAATTGAAACATAAAGATAATTTCCATTATCACCGGTCGGGATAGCGCAAAAACGATATGCGCTAATCTAAACGCGAATTGCCCCTCCGGCGAGGAGCCGCCAGCCGGCGGGGTGTTTACCGGAACGGCATGATATGTGCCGCTGCGGTAAATATCAGACTAAAGTGAAAGGATTGTTTGGCATGTCCCTGTTTAAGAAAAAGGATGAAGCCGTCAGAGAGGCTCCCGCGGCTGCGGAGACCGTTGAGGCTGTTTCCGCCGCGGATGTCGAAGAGGTCATGAAAAAGTATGACCGCGAGTCCAACACCCGCATATGGGTAGGTGTGCCGCAGAAGATTGTTCGCTATATAATGGCGCTGTTTTCCCTGTACTGCATCTACTCCACGCTGGCGAGCAACGCGTCTCTCGAGGTACGTCTTATGATCTTCCTCGGCTGCGTTGTGGTCATGGGCTTTCTGTACTATCCCGCGAGCAAGAACCACGTCACGCCCAATAAAATGCCGTGGTACGACTGGCTCATCATGATCGTCGGCGCATCGTGCTTCTTCTATTACGGCTTCAACTATGACTCCATAATCGAAGTCCTCACCAGCGCCTCGAGGATGACGCCTCAGTTCATCGTGGTCGGCATCGTGGGCATTCTGTGCCTGATGGAGCTGTGCCGCCGCTGCGTCGGCATCCCCATCCTCTGCGTTGTGGGTGCGCTGCTGGTCTATACCTTCTGGAGCATGCTCTCCAAGGGCATGCAGCTTAACATGGTGCTCGGCAGAGTTATCTACACCCTGTTCTACGGCACAGGCGGCGTTATCGGCACCCCGATCAACGTCTGCGCGAAGTTCATCGTCGTGTTCATCGTGTTCGGCGCGTTCCTCGAGCGCACCGGCATCTCAAAGTTCTTCATTGACCTCGCGAACAAGCTGGCCGGTGCGTCCTCGGGCGGTCCGGCAAAGGTCGCGGTCATCTCCTCGGCGCTGTGCGGCATGGTGTCCGGATCCTCGGTCGGCAACACCGTCACCACCGGCTCCGTGACCATCCCCATGATGAAAAAGACCGGCTATAAGCCCGAATTCGCGGGTGCCGTCGAGGCGGCGGCCTCCACCGGCGGCCAGATCATGCCCCCCATCATGGGCGCTGCGGCGTTCCTGATGGCCGAGTACCTCGGTGTCAGCTACGGCACCGTCGCCCTGAAGGCGATCCTCCCCGCGCTCCTGTACTTTGCCGGCATTTTCATCGCCGTCCATCTTGAGGCCAAAAAGCTCGGGCTCAAGGGCATCGACCGCAAGGACATGGTGTCCGGCAGGGAGCTTGTTTCCAAGATATATCTGCTGGCTCCCATCGTTCTGCTGATCGTGCTGGTCAGCATGAACGTGTACACCATGCAGAAGGCGGCGGCGCTGTCCATCGTGG
>SAMEA3663242__coassemble_161_pt1 | contig 21497 bp, 20 predicted proteins | sample SAMEA3663242__metabat2_high_PE_022 | metagenome-assembled genome bin SAMEA3663242 (sample SAMEA3663242) | pig gut metagenome | biome: pig gut; feature: pig-associated habitat; material: faeces | place: China | collected 2013 | reverse complement strand
GGTACACGCGGTCGGCAAAAACCGCCTCCTCGACATAGTGGGTTATCATCACGATGGTCTTGCCCTGCTCCGAGTGCAGCCGATCTATGACGGACAGCACCTCGCGTCTGCCGTCGGGGTCGAGCATCGAGGTGGCCTCGTCGAACACGAGGATATCGGGATCCATGGCGAGCACCCCTGCGAGGGCGACACGCTGCTTCTGCCCGCCCGAGAGCATATGAGGCGAGCGCTTTTCAAAGCCTGCCATGCCCACGAGCGCGAGTGCGGCGGACACACGTTCGGGGATCTCCGAGCTGTCTGCCCCGTAGTTTTCAAGGCCGAAGGCGACGTCCTCCGCGACCACGGATGACACGAACTGGTTGTCGGGGTTTTGAAAGACCATGCCCACCTTTCGGCGCAGCTTCCAGACGTTCGCTGCGCTTTTTGCATCAAGCCCCGCGACGGTGAGCTCACCCTTCTGAACTTCAAGCAGGGCGTTGAAGTGCTTCACAAGTGTGGACTTGCCGCAGCCGTTGTGGCCGAGAACGGCAACGAACTCCCCGACCCTGACGGTAATGCAAGCCTCGTCAAGACTGCGGCTTTTGCCGCCGTCACAGTCATATGAAAAAATAAGGTTTTCCGCTTTTATCATGTCATGATCCCCAAGCCTGTACTGCTGATATAATATCGGGTAAACCGCGATCGCACAAGCCCCCCAGGGGGTTAAAATTAAAAAGGCAGCTCAGGGAGCAGCCTTTTTTGCGGGTAATTTCATTCTCTGGATTAATCCTATGATCTGACCTGACAGTATAACGGTCAGCAGGGAGTATATGAGCTTTCCGAGCGGGATGTAGCTGAGCGAGAGCGCGAGGACGACAAGGTCGCTCACGAGATATATCCACTGTATGCCGACCTTGAACAGGCTCGACAGGCTGAGCGCAAGCGAATCATCGCCGGTCGGAGCCGAGCCTATACGCACGCACAGCCCCACACCTATGCCCACAAACAGCGAGCCGATCAGCGCGGCAAGCAGCGGAGTATCCGCAAGCTGCGGCCAGAGCGGCGGAAAGCGCTCGAAGATCGCATAGAACAGCGAAAAGCCTCCACCGGCGACCGCCGAGTAGGCAATGAATTCCTTGCCCAGCAGCCTGAAGCCCAGCAGGTAGCAGAGGAAATTCATAATAAAGCCGCTTATAGACGGGGAAATGCCGAACCAGTGCTGCAGCAGCAGGGTAAGACCCAGCACACCGCCCTCCGTGACTCCTGACATGGAGTGTACGTTGTATAGACCGAAAGCCAGTATGGCGCTGCCGATAAGAGCGGTGATGCAGCGCCGCGGCTTGAGCTTCGGGAACATTTTTTAACAAAACCTTTCTCTGTATATTGGTTATCTCAGCCGCTGCATCTGCCGTAGAGCTTTGTCATTTCGGCGATCTCGGAGGCAAGTGTGCTGCTTATCTGAGCGGGGGTCATCCTCCATTGCCAGTTTCCGCCGAGAGTGCCGGGGGTGTTCATTCTGGCTTCGCTTCCGAGCTCAAGATAGTCCTGCATCTGGGCAATGAACAGTGAGGCAACGGAGCTCATGCCGCCGCGGATGATGCCCCTGTTAAAGCCCTCCTGCTCATTAAGACCGAGATAACGGGCGGCAAACTCAAGCTCCTCCGAGGAAGCCTCATCGCGCCATGCGGCAAGGGGTGCGTTGTCGTGAGTGCCTGTATAGCAGACGCAGTCGGGGGAATAGTTGTGGGGAAGGTAGCCGCCGCTGTCCTTCGGGTCGAAGGCAAATTCAAGCACCTTCATGCCCGGAAGCTGAGCTGCGCGCAGCAGCTCGTATACCTCGGGGCCGAGCGTGCCCAGATCCTCGGCGATGAACCGAACGTTTGAAAACCATGCCGTCAGCCTGCCTACAAGATCCATTCCCGGACCCTTTACCCAACGTCCTTCTTTGGCGGTCTCGGCGCCGTAGGGGACTGCCCAGTAGCTTTCAAAGCCGCGGAAATGGTCTATCCTAAGCGCGTCAAAGAGCTTGGCTGCGCCGTCTACGCGGCGTATCCACCAGCCGTAGCCGTCTTTTTTCATGGCATCGTAGTTGTAGAGCGGGTTTCCCCAGAGCTGACCGTCCTCGCTGAAATAGTCAGGCGGCACGCCCGCAACCTCGAGGGGGATGTTGTTCTCGTCGAGCATGAAGCAGCTCGGCTCTGCCCAGACATCGGCGGAATCGAACGCAACGTATATGGGCAGGTCGCCTATTATGCCCACGCCCTTTTCGCGGGCGTAGGAGCGCAGGGCCTCCCACTGGCGGAAAAAAAGAAACTGTATGTACTCGAGATGCTCGACCTCGTCCTTCAGAAGCTCAGCGTATTTTTCCGTAGCCCCGGCCTTGCGCAGCCTTATGTCATCGTCCGGCCACTCGTACCACGCGGCCATTCCGAAATGCCTTTTCACGGCCATAAAAAGCGCGTAATCGGGAAGCCACGCCGCGTTATCGCGGACAAATCCGTCAAATTCGGCCCTGTTTCCGGCAAGACCTCTTGCAGCGGCCTTTTTCAAAACGCCGAGCCGCTTGTCGTAGAGCTTGCCGTAGTCGACCCTGGAAGGATCGCAGCCCCAATCGATAGAGTCAAGCTCGGCTTTTTCGAGCAGTCCTTCGCCGCACAGCAGCCCGAGATCGATGAAATACGGGTTGCCCGCGAAGGTGGAAAAGCTCTGATACGGCGAGTCGCCGCAGCCGGTGGGGCCGACGGGCAGTATCTGCCACCATGACTGCTTTGCCTCCGCGAGAAAATCAATGAAGTCGTAAGCGGCTTTGCCTATCGTGCCTATGCCGTATTCGGAGGGCAGGGCGGATATGGGCAGCAGTATGCCGCTGCTTCTTTTTATAGACATGCTGTCAGTCCTTTCTGTCGGACGTGAGCGCCTGCGAGTGCATGAGCCCGAGCTGATAAAAGGCCACCGCGCTTGCCGCGGCGACGTTCAGGGAGTCGACTCCGTGGGACATGGGTATGCGCACCGTGTAGTCGCATTCGGCGATAGTGCCCGCCGCAAGACCGTCGCCCTCGGTGCCGAGCACTATGGCGAGCTTTTCGACCTCCGCAAGCTGCCTGTCGTATATGGGCAGGGAATCGTCGCTCAATGCCATCGCGGCGGTCTTGAAGCCCAGCCCGTGGAGCTGAGATACCCATGAGCTCTCATCGTCCAGATATGTCCAAGGCACCTGAAAAACTGTACCCATGCTCACCCTTACCGCGCGGCGATAGAGCGGATCGCTGCCGTCGGCGGTAAGCAGCACGGCGTCGATGCCCAGAGCCGCAGCGGAGCGGAATATCGCGCCGATGTTGGTGGGGTTCATCACGTTTTCAAGCACCGCGATACGGCGTGCGCCCGCGCAGATATCCTCGACGGAGGGCAGCTTCGGGCGCAGCATGGCGCAGAGCATCCCGCGGGTAAGGTGAAAGCCCGTGAGCTGAGTGAGAACCTCAAGCTCTGCCGTGAACACGGGGATATCGTCACGGCAGCGGGCGAGGAGATCCTTCGCCTTGCCATAGGCGTGTCTTGTCTCCATAAGGAAGGAGAGGGGAACGCAGCCGGCGTCCAGAGCCCGACCGATAACGAGCGGGCTTTCGGCGATGAACATGGCGTTTTCGGGATCGCGCCGGTTCAAAAGCTGGTTTTCCGTCAGCCGTGCGTAAACATCCAGCTCCGGCGCGGAAAAATCCTTTATCTCAATAATGTTTGCCATAGGCTTCTCCAAGCATTATGTGATATGTAAAAAGCCGGAGCGAACGATATGCAGTCCGCTCCGAATAAGTGCGGTAAAGCGAGCTGAATGCGGGTCCAAATATAACTCAGCGGCGAGCCCAGCGGAAGCGGGTCGCTGCTGAAAAGGAGGAGCGACGAAATGAATGAGCTCTGGCTTTAGAATAAAGTCGGAGCGAACGATATGCAGTCCGCTCCGACGTGGTGCGGGTAACAGGGGTCGAACCTGCACGCCTCTCAGCACGAGAACCTAAATCTCGCATGTCTGCCAATTCCATCATACCCGCATGCATTGAGTTGAAAGTTGAAAGAGTAAAGTTGATAGTTGCTATTCTTTCGAGGTTTTTAGGATAGATACCAGTATTTTCTCGATTTCAACACAATCTGAAATAATAGACTGATATTCTGTTTCCGATAAGTAATCGGCTGCTTTTAAAAGCCTGATCCAATACTTGGTTTCTGCGGTTTCCTTGAGGGATATACTGAGCTTGGAAATAAAGTCGGCTTTGCTTTGCGCCTACTGCGATTCTGCAACATTTGCACCGATACCGGTGCCGGAGCGCAGGAGCTGTTTAGAAAGGGTGTATTCTTTCTTCGTGTTGCGCAAATGCTTGCACAGCTTTACAATCCGTACCGCGAATTGAAAACTTTTGTCTTCAATGATCAATGATGCTGTTCATAACTTTCAACTTTCCGCTTTCAATTATCAACTTTGCATAAATCCCTCATACCCGCATGTGCAGCAAATATAATAGCACAGCGCGTATTTTTTTGTCAATCTTATTCAAGCTGCCGATTGACTTTTCATTTTTTAATAATTAGAATAATCCCGTTATCCGAAAAGTCGGAGGTGGAGCATGAAAAATAAATATGTTATCTCCGTTATAGGCGCCGGAACGCTGTGGGGCTTTATGGGCTTTTTCCGCAGAACGCTTGACGCGATGGGCGTTTCCGCCATAAGCTGCATAGCGGTAAGGTGCGTGTTTGCGGCTGTGTTTTTCGCCCTGACTATCCTTCTGTGCGACCGCAATGCTTTCAGAGTAAAGCTCCGTGATGCGTGGATATTCATAGGCAGCGGAGTCATATCCCTGCTGATATTCGGCGTCTGCTACTTCCGGGCCATGGACTACATGAGCCTGTCCGCCGCCGCGATACTGCTGTATACCGCGCCGTGCTTTGTTATCCTGATATCCGCGCCGCTGTTCAGGGAAAAGCTCACCGGGCAGAAGCTTACCGCCATGGGGCTGGCATTCGTGGGCTGCTGTCTTGTGTCGGGTATCGGCAGCGGGGGAGCGGTCATAACGCCCAAGGGCCTCATCCTCGGACTGTGCTCCGGTCTATGCTACGCGCTGTACAGCATATTCAGCCGCTTCGCCCTTAACCGAGGATACTCCGCCCTGACCATTAATTTCTATTCCTGTCTGCTGGCAGGAATAGGCGCGACCGCCGTCGGAGGTACGGAATACCTCGGTATCATCACCGCAAGCACCCCGGATTTCATTTTTGCTGTTGCGACGGGGCTTGTGACCTGCTTCCTGCCGTATCTTCTGTATACATACGGCCTTGAGGGGCTTGAAAACGGCAAGGCCTCGATCATGGCCTCAATCGAGCCCGTGGTGGCAACGGTCGTCGGCGTCGTGATATATCACGAAACACCGACGCTGCTGAGCGCCGCCGGCGTGATACTCGTGCTGTCGGCAATCGTGCTTCTTAATGTAAAAATCAAAGCAAAAGCGTGATTAAACACCGCACCGAACACGGTGCGGTGCTTTTTTCAGAAAAAAATTATTGACAAACAATAATTACTATAATATACTGACAATGAAATTATCGAAAAACAATAATCAGGAGGCGAGCACGATGAAGAAACTGAAAGCGCTGCTCACGGCGGAGGCGGCGGTATGTATAGCACTGCTGACATATGTTGCCGCGACCGGAGAGCGGGGAGCAGTCGGCGCTTTGTACGGAGTGCCGTTTGCACAGATTGGGGCGGGACTGCGCGCCATGTCACTTTCGGGAGCGGCAGGAAACGCTGCGGCGTTTGCGCTGTATCTGCTCATATGTCTGTCGCCGTGTGCGGTTTTGCTGCTTCTGCGCCGCCGCGGAAGACTGTGCCGGGACGACATCCTGCTCCCTGTACTGAGCGCGGTGCTGTTTCCGCTTATGTATCTGCTCATTAACCCGGGGCTGGCTGCGAGCCGATTGGGTATGCCGGGTATGAATAGCATGAGTGCCGTTCTTTACAACGCGCTGCTGCTGACGCTTATCGCCGGCTACCTGGTGCTGAGGTTCATGCACAGCGTAAGCAGGGCCGATGAGCCTAAGCTTCACCGTTATTTGAAAACACTGCTCGCGGTTATATGCGCGGTGTTTGTGTTCGAGGCCTTCGGCGGCTGTTACTCGGAAACTCTTTCGCTCATTGAGCAAACCCGCCTTGCAAATTCCGGTATGGAGAGCTCCCTGGGACTGAGCAATTTCTTTTTTTGGCTCAGGTATGCCGTTATGGCTGCGCCCTGTCTGCTGGGGGTATGGGTCATCTTCGGAGGGCTCAGGCTCATCGACGCGCTGTCTGCCGACGCATATTCCGAGGAAGCGGCAAGCCTTGCAAAGCGCCTTGCGGATATAAGTGCAAAGAGCCTGAAGATCATTGTTATAAGCCAGCTCGCTTACAATGTACTTGAGATACTTTTCATGGAAGGGCTCAGGAATGTAAGCATATCCTTTTATCTTCCGCTTGCGCCGCTCGCGGTCTCATTGTGCATGCTGCTTTTCGCCGGTTATATCGGCCGCGGCAGAGCATACAGGGACGAGAACGAAAGGTTTATTTGAGGGGTGAACTAAGATGGCGCTCAAAGTATGTCTTGACGAGGTGCTCAGAGCCCGAGGCATGACCTCAAAGGAGCTGTGCCGGCTCATAGGGATAACCGAGGCGAACCTTTCTATCCTGCGCAGCGGAAAGGCAAAGGGCATTCGCTTCGGAACGGTGAATAAGATATGCTATTATCTCGGCTGTGATGTGGGAGACATTTTGAAGTTTGACGGCAAATTGGAGGAAGAAGATGAGGATTAAAAGAATACTTGCTCTTATTTCGGCTATATGCCTTATGCTCGTACTCGGAGGCTGCCGGCTTGCTGTGCCGGACGGCGAGATGCAGGAGAGCTCAGACCGGCTGATAGGAATGCTTATCACAACGGAGCATTATTCGGCTTCGGAAAATGAGGAAGGGCGTGTGTATGCACGCCTGAGCTATGAAGAAGCGGAAAACGATGAGGGCGAGCTGGTTAAGTTTAAGACCTACGTCTTTGACGACATCGACGGCTGGTACATTCTCTGCCCGACCTTTGAAAACGAAGACGGAGAAACATATTCGGGAATGTGCGGCAGCGATGGCATTGACGAAAGCGGCGTATCGCTTATCTGCGGCGATAACGGCGACAGCATGAAAGTGAGCGGTACACTGAGAGCTGTATCAGGCAGCGGCGAAAACACACTGACATTCATCGGAAACCCCATTTACCAGTCGGCCGACGGCTCGGTATATGCGCTTATGAACGGAACGGGGATGAGCTTTGACGACAGCTCGATGGGAGACGGCTCTATTAGCTTGTCTGAAAGCGAGACATCTGAGGACATGACGCAAAAGACAGAGCGAAGCTCCGAGGTAGTGGTGAATATCAAGCTCGTCGACCCCACCGAAAAAGTGCGCGTGTATGAGATGGACGAAAGCGGCTCATGCCTTCTGAAAAATGAGTATACCGGCGAGACGATACCCGATGAGTACAGCCCGCGTAAGAGCGCGGAATTCATAGTAGTTGAAGAGCTTTTGCGCGGCGGCGGCCGCAGCTACTTCGCATACGGCAGGAGCGACGAAAGCTTCGTCAGCTATTTCGCCGACGGGGATGAAATCTGCACAGGCTTTACGACAACAATAAACTGGCAATAGAAAAACTGCCCGGACGATGAAGTCCGGGCAGTTTTTAATATTATCAATGTCCTCCGCCGGCTATCATGTGCATGGCGTGCTCAAGCGTGCCTATGACTGCGCTGAGGTTTTCGCGTGCGGCCTTTTCGCTGCCGGGCAGATTGATTATGAGGCTCCTGCCGCGCATGCCGGCCGCAGCGCGTGACAGCATGGCGCGCGGAGTGATGCCGAGGCTGTAGTAAAGCATGGCCTGAGGAATCGCGGGGACCTCACGGTCTATAACGTCGCGGGTCGCCTCAGGAGTAACGTCGCGCATGGAAAAGCCCGTACCGCCGGTGGAGATCACAATGTCTGCCCCCAGCTCAACGCATTTTATAAGCTCTTCCGATATCTCGCTCCGCTCATCGGGGACTATGCCGGTGTATATCACATCAAAGCCTGCGTCCTTCAGCATTCCCGCCACTGCGGGGCCGCTTGTGTCGACGCGCTCGCCGATGCTGCATTTGTCGCTGACCGTAATGACTGCTGCTTTGTAGCTCATATGTTTCCTCCTAAAACTTCTCCCGAACCTCGCCGGGCCTATCCACTGTGTAGCCGCCCATGTCCATAAGGCGCTGCCTGAATCCGTCGCTTTTCATGATCTCGATGAGCTTTTGCACCATCGGAGTATCCCATGCGTGATCGGGGATGAGCAGGTCGTACTGCTCAACGCAGACGGGGATGAAATCAAGGTCATACATCCTTGCCGCCGAGTAAATGCCCAGCCCCGCGTCGGCGCTGCCTGCGGCGATCTGCGCCGCGACAGCCGTGTGCGTCAGCTCCTCGCGCTCATAGCCGTAGAGCTTATCCGTCTGAAGACCTTTCGTTCTGCACAGATAGTCCAGCAGCACGCGGGTTCCGGAGCCCTTTTGGCGGTTTACATAACTCACATTTCCTTTGAACAGATCCTCAAGGCAGGAGATGCCGAGGGGATTGTTTTTCTGCACCATGATGCCCTGAGTGCGTCCGACGCACTCGACAAGGCGCACACCGCCGTTGGGGAAATACCGCTTAATATAGGCGGTGTTGTAGCTGCCGTCGGCTTCGTTGAGCAGGTGACAGCCTGCGGCGTGGGCTTCGCCGCGGCGGACGGCCATGATGCCGCCCATGGAGCCGACGTGGGATGAGCTCATGTAAAGCTCATCGCAGCTTTGATGGAGCATATTCCCAAGCTCATCGAGCAGGGGATCGTGGCTGCCGATAACGACAAGGCTCGCTTCAAGCTCAGCCTTAGGACGCAGCAGACGGACAGCAACCTCGGTGCCTGCCTCCATGCCCTCGCAGCCCTGCGGTATCTCAAGGATGCCGTCGGCCTTCATGAATGAGGACACAACGCCCGCACCGCGGTTGAGGGGAGAGGCGATGAGCTTACCGCCCACGCAGCCCATGCGCACGCGCACAAACTCCCTGTATTTAAGTCCGGAGACCACGGGACGGGACAAAACGGCGGATACAAGCTCCGCCTTGTCCTTTTTCGTGCCGCACAGGAGCTCCAGAATGGGCTTTAAGAATTCTTCGATCACGATTATTCCCGAAACGGGATAGCCCGGAACGCCGAGGACGGGCTTCGGGCCGGAATAGCCCAGTATCGCGGGCTTGCCCGGTTTTATTGCAATGCCGTGGTACAGGACCCCGCCCAGCTCGCGTATTATTGACACCGAGTAGTCGTCGCGTCCGGCGGATGAGCCGGCGTTCAGCAAAACGGCGTCGCAGGTTTCTATGGCGTCGCTGAGGGTCGCTTTCAGAAGCTCCGGCTTGTCCGGAACGATGGAATAGACCTTGCTTACGCCGCCCCATTTTTCAACCATCGCGGAGAATATGGAGGAGTTAAACTCCAGAATATCGCCTGGCTTCGGCTCGGCGGTGGGGGGTACGACCTCGTCACCCGTGGGGACAATGCCGACGACGGGCTTTTTAATAACGCTTATCTCAAGGCAGCCGCCCGCTATCATCGCGCCTATCGCGGCGGGGCTTATCTCCACACCGGCAGGCAGGAGCATTTCGCCGGCGCATATATCCTCGCCGATCTGACGGACGTGCTGCCACGGTGCGGCGGCGGAATAAAGCGTCACCGAGCCGTCGTCGTTTTTTATAACGTCCTCTATCATGATAACGGCGTCGCAGCCCTCGGGGAGAGGGTCGCCCGTGTCGACCGCGATGTACTGCTGATCAGTCAGCGTGACGGGTGTGGTCTCGCCCGCGCCGAAGGTCAGCCTTGCGTCAAGGGCGATACCGTCCATCGCGCAGGCGTGATAGTGCGGCGAGCAGATACGCGCGTATACGGGCTCTGCAGTGATGCGCCCGCAGGAGGCGGACGCGCATATGCGCTCGGCCTTGGGGCTCATGCCGAGCTCTGCAAGCTTTTGCAGGTATTCGCTTTTTGCCTGCTCGAGCGGCGTGTTGGTCAGATATTCAAAGCCCATGATCTACCTCAGAAATACAGTAATTACATCGCCCTTTGCACAGCCCTCGCTGTCTCTGGGGATGCAGAAATATCCGTCGCAGCCTGCAAGGGAGCTTATGAGTCCCGATTTGCTGCGAACGGGTCTTGCGTATACTTTGCCGTCCTGCTCGGAGAGCACGACGCCGACGTACTGAGCCCTGCCGTGATTTGCGCTGACGGCCTCGGTCAGCCGTGCCGAAACGCTGAAAACGCGCGGCTTTATGCCGAGCATGATGGCGATGAGCTCCTTAACGAAGATATCGGTGACGAAAAACGCCGCGGCGGGGTGCCCGGGCAGACCGATAACGGGCTTGGAGCCGATCTTGCCTATGATGGTGGGCTTGCCGGGCTTCATGGCTATGCCGTGCAGCAAAAGCGTGCCCAGCTCCTCGATGACGGCGCAGGTGGAGTCCATCTGTCCGACGGAGCTGCCGCCGGATATGAGCAGGGCGTCACAGCCGTCAAGGTGCTCGACGATGGCTTTTCTGAGCCTCATATAACCGTCCCTGACGATGCCGAAGCACCTTGCCTCGGCGCCGCAGAGCTCGACAGACGCTGCCAGCATATCGGAATTGACATCCCGCACCTGACCTGCCTCCGGTCTTTGCGACACAGGAACAAGCTCGTCGCCTGTGGAGATTATCCCCACCACGGGGCGCTTTTTGAGCTTTACCTCGCATATTCCCAGGGCGGCGAGCGCTCCGATATCCTCGGCGCGCAGGACTCTTCCGGCTCTTATTACGGTTTTCCCGGGAAATACGTCGTCGCCGCGGTAGATTATGTTGTTCCCGGGAGCGGCGGCCTTGAGGATGCCTATCTCCTCGTTGCCGTAGCTGTCACCGTGCTCGATCATTACCATGGCGTCAGCTCCCTCGGGTATCTCGCCGCCTGTGGGGACATAGGCGCACTCGCCCTCGTGCAGTACGATGCCTGAGGCCTTGCCCATGCCGACTATGCCGCGCAGCTTGAGTATCGCGGGCATGGAGTCGGAGCAGCCGAAGGTGTCGGATGCTCTGACGGCGTAGCCGTCAACGGTGCTGCGGTCAAAATCGGGAACATATTCGTTTGCCGTGATATCCTCGGCCAAAACTCTGCCGATACAAGCCGACAAGGGCAGCACCTCCGTTTCGGTGGTGCTGCCCGCAAATTCGCGGCGTATTATATTAAGCGCCTCTTCGGGCGTACAAACATTAAGCATATTTTTTTACCATTTCGATGGCGCTTACCGGACAGCGTCCGGCGCACATACCGCAGCCCATGCATTTTTCCTCCTCCGCGAGAAAGGCGATGGAGTAAAGATCGCCCGGAGTGCGGGGCTTTGAGACGGCCAGCGCGTATTCGGGACATACCTCGACGCAGAGCATGCAGCCCGTGCATTTATCAAGGTCGATGGCAGGCAGCTTCCACTCGCTGACGGGGACGTATTCCGCGGGCTTTCCCTTATCGTCAATGACCGCGGCCTTTTCACAGATATAGCCGCAGTGACCGCAGGACACGCAGAGATCCTGATCGACCTCGCAGCGGATGTGCTCGCCGTCACGACGGACGATGACCGCACCCGCGGCGCAGCGCTCGGCGCATTTTTCGCAGTCAATGCAGTTTTCGTTAAATATGTACGGCATATTTGCCTCCTATACGCGCGGGATCATGCTGATCGCCTTGATCGGACAGCGCTTCATGCACTTTTCGCAGCCAATGCAGACCGAGGGGTCGGCGAGAAACGCGTGCGTGCGTATATCGCCGCGAAACTGCGGCTTGCTTATCTCCAGCGCGTACATGGGGCAGACGTCAACGCACAGCGAGCAGCCCGTGCACTTATCCTCATCCACGGAGGGCATATTCCAGTCCACCCATGAGCAGAAGGTGGTCAGCCTGCCGTTGTCGTCGTAAACCGCTTCGTTTTCGCAGAAATCGGCGCACAGCCCGCAGGATACGCAGATCTCGGGGTCAATAGAGTGCGTCTTATACTGCTCGCCGCTGATGGCCTGAGTGGGACAAGCGGCCGAACAGGCGTCGCAGCCGGTGCATTTTTCTTTGTTTATACTGTATGCCATAATCAGCCTCCTGCGACCGCCGGGACGAGCAAGAGGGTATCGCCGTCCTGAAGCTGAGTTTTCATACCGACCTGCCTGCCGTTTAACGAAACGATGCAGCCTTTAAGATCCTTCATCGTGAGTGCGGTCTGCGGATCGCGCTTTATAACCTCATCCATTATGATGGGGAAGATATCCTTGACGGAGCTTACGTCAAGGCTCATCTCTTTGATTCCGCTGTCAAGGCGGAAGGTTCCGAACAGTTTTACAGTGACCATGACTCCTCCTTACAGAATCTTCAGTTTTTTGAGCTTTGCCTCGCCGGGAAGCCCGTTCTTGTCCCAGCCTCTTGCTTCGTAGTAGATCTTTTTCATGACCTCAAGCGGCACCTTGGTGCTGGGATCCTTGGGATCCTGTGGGACGTTGGTCAGGCGCTTGGGCAGAGTGTCCATGGCGGCGCTGACACCGAATTTGGCGTTGACGGCGCGTTCAACGTTGTAGCTTCTCTCGCCGGTGCGGATAAATCTTCCCAGATTGCACTTCATGCCTGTTGCGTATTCAAGCGCCTTGGTGTGGGGCAGAAGGAACAGGTGGAAGGCTGCGATCTCGGGGAACTTATTCAAAATGCGCACGACGGGCCCCAGGAAGGGGATGACCTTGTTGACGGCCTTCGTGACGATGCTGTTGGGCTTGGAAATAAGAAAGCTGGGGAATACGGCGTATGATGTGAACAGGCACTGTCCGGTCATGGAAACGGACTCCATAAGATCCTGCATTAACATACATAAATCGGCCTTAGCGTGTGGAGTCTGAGGGTCGGCGTTAAGTCCGAGGTTTTCGACAATGACCAGATATCCGCCGTTAAGGTGGCAGCCGCCGCGGTTGGATACCGCGTAGCCGAGACCCTGACCCACGGAGCGGCGGGGCTCGTAGGCTGCGAGCTCCAGACCCTTTGACTGGATGGCAAAGTCCTTGCCGCCGTATTTTTCACTGAGCCAGCGGCTGCCCTCGGCAAGCTCGTTGCCTATGCCGCGCCGGTATGCGATATTCTCAAAGGTCTTTGAAATGTTGGCGGTCTTGCCGAAGGACAGGCCGTTTTTCCACAGCCCCTGCTCGTTTGCCTCCATGGCCCAGGCAAGCGTGCTGGCTGCGGAAATAGTGTCCATGCCGAGCTCGTCAAGCTCATAGTTCCACTTGAGTATGAGCTCAAGATTATCGTTCATTATGCCGCCGCCGAGCAGACCGAGGGTCTCGAGCTCGGGGCCTTTGACCTCTTGCCCTTCAACATTGACTGTGCGGGCACACTTGATGGGGCAGGACATACAGCCCTTGTTGACGATGTTGTAATCCTCCGCAAGGACCTCGCCGCTGACCTTGTCAAAGTGCTCATACTGGCCGTAGGCGTAATTTCTCGTGGAGAGTATGCCGCGCATCTGCATGGGGCTGACAAGTCCGGCGGTGCCCATTTTGGGGAGCTGGTTGCCGGTGAGCGGATGCTTGCGCAGAGTCTCCGTCCATTTCTGATAGAGCTTCGTCGTTTTTTCGGGATCAAATACCGGCACCTCGTGATTTCCGGTAGCGACCATGGCTTTGAGATTTTTCGAGCCGAACACAGCGCCGACGCCGGCGCGTCCGGCTGCTCGCTCGCCGCTTATAACGGCGGCGTATTTGACCAGATTTTCACCCGCGGGGCCGATGGAGAGCATGCCGCACTTGACTCTGCACTTGCGCGCCTCGTTCATCCTGCGCTGGAGCTCCTCCTGCGACTGCGAAACCTTCATGCCCCAGAGGTCGCCGGCTTCGTGGAAGAAGAACTTGTCGTTTTTTATCTCGATCCAGGTGGGGACTGCGCACTTGCCGCGGATGACCAGTGCGTCGATGCCCGCTTTCTTGAGATAGTACCCGAAATTGCCGCCGCAGTTAGAGGAGGTGGTTATCCCGGTCAGCGGGGAGAGGGTGGATATGTTGAAGCGGTTGGAGCAGGGCGCTCCCGTGCCGGTGAGCGGACCCGTTGAAACGATGATGAGATTATCCTCCGAAAAGGCGGTCTCATTGCCGGTGAAATTATCGAACATGATCTTTGAAGCCATGGCCTTTGCGCCTATGTAAAGCTCGCGGTCTTCGTCCGACCATGGGTATTCGGTGACGAGCGACTTGCTCAGGTCGATCATCATGACCTTCCCCATATAGCCTGAGTATTTTGTCATTCGGCGTCCCTCTTTTCCTATAAAAGTATTTCTTATACTATAATAATATAGTTCTTTTACGAGTAAAAGTAAAAAGTTGCACAATCAATCAAAACAGCCCCAATTTGTCAATGCACACAAAATATATAGTCCATATTTATACATATTGTAGGTTTGACCGCTGCTATTTTTAATATTATACTGTGTTTATACGGAAATGCCAACCAAAATCTTAAAAAGGAGCGAAAAAAGCAATGAAAAAGTATGTTTCCCTGCTGATTGCGCTGCTGATGATTTGTTCATTATGCGCATGCGGTACAAACGATGAACCCGCCCCCAGCAAAGAGCCTGAAAGCAATGTTAAGATAGAGATCCTCGTCGAGCAGGACGACAGCATGATTAATACATACAGCCTGCTGGCAGTGGATCCCGCGGCGCCGTTTGCCGATGCCGACGGCAATCCTGTGAGCGACGTTAAGATAAACACCGTCGGCGCCGACGCGCTCATCAACTGGCTGCTGTCCAAGGAGACGATGGAGCTTGCCGCGAACTTCGGCTATGCCGATTACGGCGAGTATCTGTTCTATGCTCTGGACGGTGCGCCCGTGTCCGAGGCGGCAATACCTCAGGCTGATGAGAATACCAAGACCATCCGCCTTTCCACCACCACCTCCGTTAACGACTCGGGTCTGCTCGGATACCTGCTGCCCATGTTCGAGGATAAATACGGATATGAGGTCGAGGTTTTCTCCGCCGGTACCGGTAAGGCTATCGCCAACGCCCAGATGGGCAACGCAGACCTTATCCTTGTCCACGCCAAGGCCAAGGAGGAAGCCTTCATAGCTGACGGCTTTGCCCGCGTCATCGACGGCATGGAGGCTGAGCGCCTGTCATTCCTGTACAACTATTTCGTCCTGGTAGGTCCCTCCGACGATCCCGCCGGAGTCAAGGCTGCCGGCGATGTAAAGGCAGCCTTCAAGGCGATAGCCGACGGCAAGTATAAGTTCGTATCCCGCGGCGACGGCTCCGGCACCCACACCAAGGAGCTCTCCCTCTGGCCCGAGGAGCTCGGCATCACCGCAGAGCAGGAAAGCTTTGCTGATTACACTGACTGGTATGTTTCCTCCAATGCCGGCATGGGCGTATGCCTGACCATGGCAAACGAGCAGGGCGCGTACATCCTGTCGGATAAGGCGACCTTCCTGACCTTCCGCGCAAACGACGGCGTTATCGAAGGCTGAGTTAAGCAATGGAAACAGCTCTTCACAAGGCGATCGAGCTCATATTCTCGGGAAGCGCGCTTCTGGAGGATATAGTTTGGGTCACTGTGCGAATGAGCCTTGCAAGTTCACTTACGGCACTCCTTATCGGAGTGCCGTTTGGTGTACTTTTCGGCAGCGGCTCCTTCCCGGGAAAGCGAATACTTGTAGTCATGAACCGCACGCTTATGGGACTTCCGCCCGTGGTATGCGGGCTTTTGTGCTATCTGATGTTCTGCGGAGTGGGGCCTCTGCGCCATCTTGAGCTGCTGTATACGGTAACTGGCATGGTGATCGCCCAGATAATCCTGATAACCCCCATCGTCATCGGCATGATGGAGCCATTTGTGTCGGGCATATATCCCGATATACGCGAAACGGCGCGGGGCATGGGCATAAGCCGGATAAAAACGCTGGGTCTGCTTATAAACGAGAGCCGGTATCAGATCTTTTCCACCTATCTCATGGCGCTGTCGAGGGCACTGGCGGAGGTCGGAGCGGTCTCCATGGTCGGCGGAGCCATTGCTTACAAGACAAACGTCATGACGACCGCCATCATGAACTTCACCAACATGGGCAACTTCACAACGGCTCTCGCACTGGGAATCATCCTGCTTGCGGGCTCCCTTGTCATAAATGTTGCGGTATCTCTGATGCAGGGGAGGGCTGAGGCGTGATACTACGGGATCTCAGAAAAAGCTACAACGGCAGATGCGTTCTCGAGCTTGACGATCTGAGCCTTGAAAAGGGGAAGATATATGCCGTCATCGGCGCAAACGGCAGCGGCAAATCGACTCTCGCAAAGCTGACGGCGGGCATGATCGAGCCCGACGGCGGCAGAACGGAGAAGCAGGGGATAAGCATAGGTTATATGCCGCAGAGGAGCTTTGCCTTCCGCATGAGCCTCAGAAAGAATATGCTGATAAACGGTGATGACCCGGATCGCGCGCAGGAGCTTCTCGGTGCGCTGAAGCTTGAGCATCTTTCGGAGGCAAAGGCCAAGCGGCTGTCGGGCGGCGAGACCGCGCGGATGGCGCTGGCAAGGCTGCTGATGCGCGACTATGAGCTTCTGGTGCTCGATGAGCCTAGCTCGGCTATGGATATCGAGTCAACGCTGCTGGCGGAAAAGCTTATCCGCGATTATCGTGACAGGACGGGCTGCGCGGTGCTTATCGTGACCCACGCCATCAATCAGGCCGAGCGCATAGCCGATGAGGTGCTTTTCCTGTCCGAAGGAAAACTCATAGAGCGCGGCAGCCCGGAAAAGCTCATCAGACATCCCGAAAACGAAATAACCCGCCGGTTTATAGAGTTTTACAGCAAATAGACAACAGCTCCGCACTCATTTGAGCGCGGAGCTGTTTCGTTATCATATCTTACTTTTTGAAGCTGTCCTTGAGGGCGACGGCGCGGTTAAAGACAAGGTGTCCGGGAGCGGAGTCCTTGTTGTCAACGCAGAAGTAGCCCATGCGCAGGAACTGGAAGTGCGCGGGAGCGACTGCGTTTTCAAGCATCTTTTCAAGCTTGCAGCCGTTGAGTATCTCAAGGGAGTCGGGGTTCATGCAGCTTATAAAGTCCTTGTCGGCGGCGTCGGGATCGGGATCGGAGAACAGGTTGCTGTACTGCCGTACCTCGGCGTCCACGCAATTGTTTGCATCGACCCAGTGTATCGTCGCGCCCTTGACCTTGCGGCCGTCTGCGGGATCTCCGCCGCGGCTGTCGGGATCGTAGGTTGCCAGGACTTCGGTGACATTGCCGTTTTCGTCCTTTACGCAGCCGGTGCAGGTGATGAGGTACGCGCCCTTGAGACGGCACTCGGGGCCGTCGGGATACAGGCGCTTGTACTTGGGAACGGGCGTCTCAAGGAAATCCTCGCTCTCTATCCAGAGCTCGCGGGAGAAGCTGACCGTGCGGGTGCCGGCGTCGGGATCGTTGGGATTATTCTCGACCTCAAGCTCCTCGCTCTGTCCCTCGGGGTAGTTCGTGATGGTGAGCTTTATGGGTCTGAGGACTGCCATCGCGCGCTGTGCGTGCTCGTTCAGATCCTCGCGCAGGCAGTGCTCAAGGAAGGCGTACTCGATGGTGTTGGGTACCTTTGCAACGCCGATGCGCTCGCAGAAATTGCGGATCGACTCCGGGGTGTAGCCACGGCGGCGCAGACCGCAGAGGGTGGGCATGCGCGGATCGTCCCAGCCGGAAACGAGACCCTCCTCGACGAGCCTTCTCAGCTTGCGCTTGCTCAGGACGGTGTGGTTGATGCCGAGGCGTGCAAACTCGATCTGGCGGGGCTTTGACGGCACCGAGACATTGTTTATCACCCAGTCGTACAGCGGGCGGTGATCCTCGTATTCGAGCGAGCACAGCGAGTGGGTTATACCCTCAAGCGCGTCCTGAATGGGGTGCGCAAAATCGTACATGGGGAAGATGCACCACTTCGTGCCCTGACGGTGATGCTCGATGTAGCGGATGCGGTAAAGGACGGGATCGCGCATGTTGAAGTTGCCGGAGGCAAGGTCTATTTTTGCGCGCAGAGTGTATTTGCCCTCGGGGAATTCGCCGTTTTTCATGCGGCGGAAAAGATCGAGGTTTTCCTCGATGGGTCTGTCCCTGTAGGGGCTTATTGCGGGCTTTGTAACATCGCCGCGGTATTCCTTGAACTGATCGGGCGTGAGCTCGCATACATAGGCAAGACCCTTTTCGATCAGCTCGACCGCATATTCATAGGTCTGCTCAAAATAATCCGAGCCGTAGAAGAAGCGGTCGCCCCAGTCGAAGCCCAGCCAGTGGATATCCTCCTGAATGGCGTCGACGTACTCGGTGTCCTCCTTGGCGGGATTCGTGTCATCCATGCGCAGGTTGCACATGCCGCCGTACTTGTCAGCCGTGCCGAAATCTATGATAAGGGCCTTGCAGTGACCGATGTGCAGATAGCCGTTGGGCTCGGGCGGGAAGCGGGTGTGAACCTTCATGCCCTCACAGCGTCCGCCCTCGGCGAGATCCTCGTCGATGAAATTTTCAATAAAATTCTTATTCAGTTCTTCCATGCTGCTACTCCTGTTATCCGGATACTTTTGAATAATTGAGATTATAAACGATAATTGTAGTAATTACAACAAAAAAGTAGTATAATAACTGCTAAAATGAAGAAAAAAGCGGCGGAGCGACAGCAATAAGCAAAAATCCTGCATCCCCGCAGCCGCCGGATAATAAAAAACGTCCGCGGCGGAGAAACTGTTATAAAGAATGTTTTCGATGCAGGGAGAGCAATATAGCTTCTCTTGCCGCCTGTGAAAATATAAATTCATTGACAAAGGAGAAACGATCATGTCAGTTATGCATCTTACAAAGGATAATTTCGATTCCGTCACATCCTCCGGCCTTGTTATCGTCGATTTCTGGGCGGAGTGGTGCGGCCCCTGCCGTATGCAGGCTCCCATCCTCGATCAGCTCGAGGCGGAGGTAGGCAGCAAGGTCAAGGTCTGCAAGCTGAATGTAGACGACCATCCCGATATCGCTCAGCGCTTCGGCGTGTTCAGCATCCCCACGCTGATCGCTTTCCGGGACGGCAAACAGATAAGCAAGGCCGTCGGAGTTCAGAGCAAGGAACAGCTCATCGCCATGCTCGGCTGATTTTTGGAGTTATGCTTAAATAACTTAAATAATTTGTTGCATTTAGTGCTGCACCCGTATATAATACGGGTGCAATACTTTTAATGAGTATATAAATCAAGGAGGTAGCTATGTCTGATTATATATTGAGCTGCTGCTCGACCGCCGACCTGTCAAAAGAGCACTTTGACCGCCGCGGTATACATTATGTTTACTTTCACTACATGCTGAACGATGTTTCGTATCCCGATGACCTCGGCCAGAGCATCGCGTTCGAGGATTTTTACAGAATGATGACCGAAGGAGCTGACACCAAGACCAGCCAGGTGAATGTCGCCGAGTTCGTCGATTACTTTACCCCCTTCCTCAAGGAGGGCAAGGACATTCTTCATGTATCGCTCTCAAGCGGATTGTCCGGCTCCGTCAACTCTGCACGTACCGCAGCGGGAATGCTGTCAGAGGAGTATCCCGACAGAAAGATATACATCGTTGATTCCCTCGGCGCTTCCTCCGGCTACGGCCTTATAATGGAGACCCTCGCCGACATGAGGGACGAGGGAAAAAGCCTTGACGAGGTTTATGAGTGGATCGAGGCGAACAAGCTGCGTCTGCACCACTGGTTCTTCTCAACCGACCTTACCTTCTATGTCAAGGGCGGACGTGTATCCAAGGCCTCCGGATTCTTCGGAACTATGCTCAATATCTGCCCGCTTCTGAACATGGACAATCTGGGCAGACTTATTCCCAGGGAAAAGATCCGCACCAAGAAGAAGGTCATCAAGACGATCGTGGACCGCATGGAGGAATGCGCCGCCGACGGTCTGGATTATTCGGGCAAGTGCTTCATTTCCCAGTCGGCCTGCGCCGAGGACGCGGAGGCGGTCGCGGCTCTCGTTGAAGAGCGCTTCCCCAAGCTCAACGGCAAGGTCGTTATAAACTACATCGGAACGACCATCGGCAGCCACACCGGTCCCGGAACGGTCGCACTGTTTTTCTGGGGCAAGGAGAGAGTCGATTAATATTGACTTTTCCGAATTTTTCGCATATAATGATTTTTTGTTAAAAGCAGTGATAAGCAGGAGTAGGCCAAACGTGCTTTTCAGAGAGGGAACGGCAGGTGAAAGTTCCCAAAGCGCGCCGCCGAAGGTCGGCTTTGAGCAGCCGTGCTGAATTGAGTAAGCCGGACGGGAACTCCCGTTACAGAGTCACGAGTGTCACGCATATTGCGTGGAATTCAGGTGGTACCGCGTAATTTACTGCGCCCTGATGTTTTTCATCAGGGCGCATTTCTATTGTCAGGAGGAAAATGATGAGAGAATTACCGAAAGTTTATGACCCCGCTTCGGTGGAAAAGAAGATCTACGATATGTGGCAGGAGGGCGGATACTTCAAGGGCGTTATCGACCCCGAAAAGAAGCCCTTCTCGATAGTAATGCCGCCTCCCAACGTAACGGGACAGCTCCACATGGGCCATGCCCTCGACTCCACCCTGCAGGATATCCTCATCCGTTACAAGAGGATGCAGGGCTATGCCGCACTGTGGCTTCCCGGCACCGACCATGCCGGAATAGCGACGCAGATCAAGGTCGAGGAGGAGCTTCGCAAGAACGAGGGACTCACCCGCTACGATCTCGGCCGCGAAAAGTTCCTTGACCGCGTGTGGGACTGGAAGAATATGTACGGCAACCGCATCGTTGAGCAGCAGAAGGTGCTGGGCGCCTCCTGCGATTGGGACAGAAGCGCCTTCACCATGGACGAGACCCGCGCAAAATCGGTGCGCGAGACCTTCTGCGAGCTGTACGAAAAGGGACTTATCTATAAGGGCAGCCGCATCATAAACTGGTGCCCCAAGTGCCGCACGGCCCTGTCCGACGCCGAGGTCGAGTACAAGGACATGCCCGGCTCCTTCTGGCACATCAGATACCCCATCGAGGACTCCGATGAGGAGTTTATCATCGCCACCACCCGTCCGGAGACCATGCTGGGCGACTCCGGCGTCGCCGTCCACCCCGATGACGAGCGCTATGCGCATCTTGTCGGCAAGAACGCTATACTGCCCCTCGTCGGCAGGAAGCTGCCCATCGTGGCCGACGACTACGTCGAGCTCGGCTTCGGCACCGGCGCCGTTAAAATGACCCCCTGCCACGACCCCAACGACTATGAGGTCGGACTGCGCCATAACCTTGAGCAGATCCTCGTCATCGATGAGGACGCAAAGATCATAAACGGCGGCAAGTACAACGGCATGGACCGCTATGAGGCGAGAAAGG
>SAMEA3663242__coassemble_159_pt1 | contig 21659 bp, 15 predicted proteins | sample SAMEA3663242__metabat2_high_PE_022 | metagenome-assembled genome bin SAMEA3663242 (sample SAMEA3663242) | pig gut metagenome | biome: pig gut; feature: pig-associated habitat; material: faeces | place: China | collected 2013 | reverse complement strand
GCTCGCTGAAGATGCCCGTCACGTTGTAAACGGAGCTGACGGGGAAGGAGGCGTAAAGCTCGCGGTCGCGGTAGACGGTGAAGAAGCAGCCGAGGAAAACGGCGATGCTCAGCACCGCGCCGATGACCCGGGGCAGGACAGGGCGTTTTTCGGTGCGTCCGAGCCAAATGCCGAGCAGTATCATGGCCGCGGAGCTAAGTATAATAAGGGCGAGGATGCCGAAGTGCATATCCAGACGGTATTCTCCGGTGGCCTGCAGAGCCTCGCGCAGCAGGGCAAAGTCGCCCGGGACGAAGGGGTCGTCGCGCCCCTCGACCTTGAGGAGATTGGCGTAGCTCATCAGACCGAAAACGAGGTTCGTAACGCCGCCGGATACGAAGCTGTTTGAGCATATGAAGTAGATGACCAGCAGCATGACGGCGATTGGCAGCGCGTTGAGCGCGATGAGCAGCGGGTTTCTCAGCATGAAGCCGAGGCTGTGCCGGAACGAACCGGGCGAGATGAACAGGCACATGAGCAGCGTGAAGCCCACGATGGCGATAAGCTCCGCCCAAACGGCCCTGTTATGCAGTTTTACAAGCTTTTCACGGAATTGTCTCATATCTCTTCCTTATAGAATAATAATACCGCAGGTGAAGAAGGCGGCGACGCCGATGGCGGCGCCCAGGATGAATTCGGCAGCCGTGTGCCGACCCAGCTTGAGGGACGCCCACATGGTAGCCGCGCCGGCGAGCACGCAGGGCGCGACGGACAAGGGACCGAAGAAGCGGATGATGCAGGCCATTGTGCCTATCGAGCTGCAGGCGTGTCCGCTGGCCTTTACCTTGCTGAATTTGTTGACAACGGCGAGCAGCAGCGCGGCGGAGAAATAGGCCGAGGTGATAAACAGCAGCTCCTTGCTCGCGCTGAAAACGAGGGAGAAAATGAACGAAAGCGTGTATCCCACGGCGGTGAGGATAAAGGCGAGCCTGCGCTGGCCTTCACGTCCCTGCCCTCTGAGCCGGGGCACAAGCAGCTGTATCGGGTAGGCCAGAGTCGGCGCCAGTACCTGACAGAAGAAAACGGCGGCAAAGAGCCACGGCGCGGCAAAGTCCCTGCCGTCGCGCACAAGGCAGCCGATGAGCAGCAGTCCGACAAAAACCGGCGGGATGGTAACGACGCGTATCGCCTTTGCGATTTTTTGGGTAGTAGAAGTATTCATAAGCTCACCTGCGAGGATAATGCGGCGCTCCAAGCGGAGCGGGACTGATTCAGTGTGGGTCTATTATGCTCCATGCCGCAGGAAAAATCAAGGCGAATTGCCGCGCAGAGCCAAAAAGGACCCGCACAGAGCGGGTCCTTTCGGGAATATTGATTTCGGCTTCAAAACCGCGAAGCGGCTGACACGGAGAGATCCGACTCTCCTATGCTTAAGATTATGCGCTCCATAAGCGCCACACGGCGGAACGGGGTCATCTTCGCTGCCGCCCGCGCCCAGATATCGCAGGGCCTCGTCCACGATCAGCTCCACAAGCCTTCCCTCCTAAGTTTCTTTACGCATATTTGTCGTTGGAAACAAGCTTTCCTCATAGAAATATAATTAAGTGGTATATCAACAAGAACCTACCGCGTCAATAGGTTTTCCCCTTTATAGGCCCCGCGTTTTGTGTCGAACAAAAAATCTGATAAGGTCTTGACTTAAGCGCGCGGCTGTGGTATTATGTATAAGCTCTAAAGAGCAACGGATATCGCGGAGTGGAGCAGTCCGGTAGCTCGTCGGGCTCATAACCCGAAGGTCGTGGGTTCAAATCCCTCCTCCGCAACCAAAAAATAACAGTCACACCATGGTGTGGCTGTTATTTTTTTGTGCTGCCCGGTGTTCCGGAGGAACGGGTTATGAGACCGACGAGCGGAGCTCGTTGGGATTGGAGACCGAGCGCCGCCGGGGGCGGAAAAAGCGAGGGCGACAATGGGCAGCGGTCGAAAAACCGGAGGAAAAGCGTGAGCCCGACCGGTTTTTCGGGCACCGCAACCCGGCCCGAAGGGATAACCCGAAGGTCGTGGGTTCAAATCCCTCCGCCGCAACCAAAAAACCCTAGAAGTTCAATGCTTCTAGGGTTTTTCTTTTTTTAGAATCGGAATAAATCCGCAATTTGTGGAATATTTGTGGAATGAAGACCAAATAAACGGTGCGGTTGTTATTTTTTTGAAAGTAATATATATTAATATCATCATAGATTATTGTGTGCAAAGGCAGGTAGATTTAATTTATATGACACCTGAATATATGGCGGAGCTACATAAATTTATCTATATGAGTAAAGACTCTGATGTTGACCGTCTAAAAGAAAAAGTGGGAAATCATCTTAAATATATTCCCAAGAGAAAACTCTATCGGTATCGCAAGTGTATTGATAGAGAACTAAATCTAATTGAAGAAAATGCCGTATGGATTTCCAATCCGGATACATTTGCCGATCCTTTTGATTCAACAATTCCAGTGCAGGAATTAGAAGATGTGGACTTTTATTACCCTTTTCTTACGGGATTCGAAATTGCCTACATACAAAAATATATTGAAATCTTTCGGAATTCTAATATAAAACAGCCTGCCCGTCACTATACGCGCAGGCTGTTTTTGCATTTGATCGACTATGGGAGGATCGCAAACTGACTTAAAACACCAAGCAGAAAAGCTTAGCCGGTGCATATGCTATAGTGCACACTGCAAGTCCCAAAATATACTCTTCTTTTGAATGTCTATCAGTATAGACAGAGGCACAAATTATAGTTACATACAGCATCAAGCCCACGATGACACCTGCTGCACCAAAGAAGATACATGAAATTATTATTGGTAACGTAATACAAAGGGCGTGGCAGCTTGTTCCAACATGCAGCAGTTCATTTGAAGCAGCAAGCAGAATTGCCGCGAAAAAGTATATCGTCAGTATAAGCATAAGCTTATTATTACAGCCGATTATTACCCCAACAATTCAGGCCAACGCGCCGCCGACAAGAGAAAGTAAAATCTCCAGTTCACGCTGAGTATTGCGGCCGAATTTTTCTATCTGCGGTGCTGCGCGGCAAATTGGATATGAAAGTGCGGGAACAATTCCGAGAAGCAGCACTGAAAGCACTAACTCCAAAGGTGTATTGAATACCCCTATGTCCGAAAAATATAGTGCAAACAGCAAGATTGCCGCCAGAACAGGTGACGCGCATATCTTCCTAATAATATTAGCCAATACTTTAATCATAAATCTTAATTATATGTCTTTTGATCTTTTCTCTGTGCTTTGACCAGTATGTCGGTTCTCTGTTATGCATAATGCGGTTTGAATAAGCACCTCTGGATATCCCCAGAACCTCACACAAAACTTTTAATCCAAAAATAAATTGCGGTGCGGGATAGGCTGTAATTTCTCGAAAGAGAGGTAACGCTCTCACCGGATTTGTACGCAGCAACCATTTCCTTTTTAGTCTCTTCGATAACAGTGTTCTTAATATTAGACCTCCTGATAATTTTAGGAGTTATTATATCAAAAACCGCAACCGGCGAGCAAAGGCCGGCTAAAAACTCAAATAATTATGTTTTTTCTTTGTAGCGCGATTTACTCACTTGCGCAAAAGCGCTCGTAAAAAGTTCTGAAAAACGCGAAAAATTGCGAATTTCACAGGACTTTTTGGCTGTTTGTGCGCAAAACTGTTTGTAACATAAATATCAACATTTGCCGTCAAATAACAGAAGGGGTGTGTAACAAAAGTTGCGGAGTGCCTTGAAATTGTTTGATAAAATATGAACGAATAAATATCTGCGTGAGTCCCGCGCAGCTGCCGTAATGTCCACCGGGACATTGCGGCTTTTTTCTTTGGAGTGATTTTTATGCTGCTGAAAGACACGGAATTTTCTGATGTTAAAATTGTATTTACGGATGATGAAGAATTCTTCGGTATATTAACGCCTGACGGGATTGAGGCTTGTGCGTTAAGAACGCGATTCGCTTTTGGCTGGCGTGTATTATCAAGCTTCAGAGATGTTGTGAAGCAGGTTGACAATATGCTGAAAAAGCAAATCGATCTGGACTACCCCCGAGGGTTTACAGCATCAGTAGGCACATTGGATATTGCGTTTTTTGTGACTCAGAACTGTACCGCAGACAGAATAGAATTATACCTTGAGCAAAAGTGCGCTGCACTCAAGGAGGAGATAGAGCTATGGAACAGAGAGCGGCTCTGGGATACAAACCCGGTGTTTTCCGATGAGCTTGAAGCGATGAACTTTGCATTTGATGCGGAAAGCGGAACCCTATACACAGACGGCGGAGTCAACTCCCTAAAGCACCTTGAAACCCCGACATCTGTTGACGGCATTCGTGTTAAGGCACTTGCGCCCTATGCACTTGCGGCCTACAGAGAGCTTGAGTCCCTTGTCATCTCCAACAGCATAACTGAGATTCCGGAGTTTCTGTGCTTCGGCTTCATATTCCTTGTATCAGTGAAGCTTTCCTCGAATATGGAGTGCATTCCGGACGGAGCATTTTGCAAATGCAAGGTGCTGAAAACGGTTTTGATACCCGAGGGAGTTAAGAGAATAGGCAGAGACGCATTCTATATGGACTGCTCAATTCAGCGACTGCAGCTGCCGAGCAGTGTTGAAAGCGTGGGCGGCTGTGCTCTTGTTGGCGTACGAAAGGTGGATTATCACGGTACGGCGTCGGGATATCCCTGGGGAGCATCCTCCGTGCTGGCAAAGGTGAATTATTAAAGGAGGCCAAGATGGAAAAAGCAGTATGCAGCGGCAGCAATATGAGAGCGCCTATGAAAATGGATTTTATGCGAAGCTTGAAAAGCACACCGCAGGAGCGGTGGCAAAGCATCTGTATATGCAGGTCAAAAAACGAAAGCGACACATCGGCAAAGCCCATGTGTTTTGAAAGCGAAGAAAAATCTGAAAACGCACTGAACTGTATTGGAATTATAAACGCACCCACGGACGAACTGATAAGCCTTTTGCGAGCGGGCGCGGTCTGTGCACGGGTAGTCTCCCTTTGCAGACCCGATGGTGAGGCATGTACCCCTGACGACGACAATGCGTGGGGCTACATTGTAGAATACAGCCCCAAAAGCGGAGTTGGGGAAGCGGTGGACAGAGCAATAAAAAGTGCATTTGAAGCGGGCCGCGGAAGCCTTGAGCAGCTCACGGAGAAGGCGGAGTATTTGTTGAGCCAGGCTGTACCCGAGAAGGTGATTGTTGCGGTGCTTGATAGCATAGTGGACGAGGTTGAATATAAAGACATGATACCCAATCCACCGGTGAAATTTGTGCAGGAAACAGCTATGGGTGAGCTTACGAGAGCCTTAAGCTACAGACTCACGGGACTGAATCTCCGACTTGTGGGAAACAAAGGCTCGGGTAAGAATACGCTCATGCAGACAGTAGACTGGCTGCTGGGAGTGCCGCAGTACAGAATGCAGGGTAGTGCGGAGCTTGATAAGCTCGACCTATTGGGCGGCCCGGTCATTGAGCACGGCACCATGAGCTATAAGCTCAGTGATATGCTGCTGTATCTGCAGGCAGGAGCTGATGTTGTGCTGGACGAGGGCAATACGATTAAGCCCGAATGTGCCGATGTTCTGCACAGCCTTATGGACTCGGCACGCAGCATTCAGGTGCCCGGATACGGTCTCGTGAAAATGAAAAGCTGGTCTTCCTTTACAATTACGATGAACGAGGATTACGCAGGCACGAACTTTATGAATGAGGCGACTGTTGACCGCTTTACACCTCTGCATATGACACAGCCCGTGAGCATAGCGGAGGTATTGCACCGCGTGGTACCCGAGGCGAGCGAGGAAAGTCTGCGCGTGTGTGACGAAATGTATTCTATGATAAGAGAAATGATTTGCGACAGAGAGGGGCTAGAGCCTGAGGCGATGACGATTCGAGGCTTCATCGACGCCCTTCGCACCGAACCGCTGCTGGGACTCAAGGCAGGGCTTATGGACAATGTAGCAGGCAAGCCGCAGGATCTCTACACGAGAATGCAGCTTGCAGAGCTTGTGGAGAGCCTTGTAAGATGAGCAGGGAATATGACGAAGCACTGGTTAAGTTTCGCAGCTTTATAGAAACAGAGCCCGTAGTATCGATTCTTGGCCGAAACCTATACTATCTTGACAGAAACAGGCTGGTGACCTCGGTGTCGGTTGACGACAGCATGAGGTGCGGACTTTTGGGGAAAGAAGTTACTCTTAGCCTGAAGCCTTTTATGCTCGCAGACGGATTTACTGAGGCTCATTGGCTCTGCGCTCTGAGAGTGTTTCTTGCGCAGGAGGTTCAGCATGCCTGCAGCTCCGATAGACTCGTTCAGCAAAGGGTTAAAAGCCGGTTTGCTGAGCATATGAAATACAAATACGGAATCACCTCTTTCACACCTGTTACAGTTGCGGGAAAAGTGTTAAGCATACTCGAGAAAGGCCGAATTAATAATATCATCTGTGCTCGCTTTCGCGGATATATACCATCGGTGCACTTTATAAGCTTCGCGGAATGTGCGGCAGAGAATGACTGCACGAAGCTGGGCGGCCTGCTATTTGCTCTGAAGGTAAGGGCGCTGACGGGCCTCAAAGCAGATGGAGTAGATGACGGCATTTTTAACCTTGTGGATTCCGCAGTGCTTTCAGAAACTGCGGCGGAGTGCGGCGAAAAATGCCTTGAGCTGTTGTTGCTCTGCGACGAGCTGATTGCGGAAAGCTGTGAGGGCATTGCGGAGCTGCTTGAGCCCGAAGCCGATGAATACGCATACTCCTGCGAAGAGCGCACAGAACAGGAGGGTGACGGCACAGACAGCCGTATAACAGCAGCGGAGACAGCGCTGCCCGTGGATTCCATCGAGCAGGTGCTGGGTGCTGCAAAGGGTGTAGACGGACTTACAGCCCTAACGGAAAGCGAAACCAAGGAAATGCTCATCGGCTGCGTCAGAGAGCTTGAAAAAGAAAAGGAGTACCAAAAGGCAAACAGAGTTGATACAGCAGAGGGCGAGCCGCTTTCAAGGGGCAATGCGGGGATGCTCAGTAGACTCTATCCCAATGTAGAATTTACAGAAAAATATGTAACTCCCAATGGGGCGGTGCTCTCCGAAAAAACGCAGGCAAAGGCACTGCACAATCGGCTTGAGCGAATGCTCAGAGATCAGAGACAGCGCCGTGAGGGAGAACGCACAGGCAGCGTTTCCCGGAAAAACCTTTGGCGCGTGGAGGTGGATGACCCTGATGTTTTCAGCAGAAAAAGCTCCCCCCGGGAATACGAAAGCAGCTTCTGCCTGCTGATTGATAAATCGGGAAGCATGGGAACTGGCTTTGAAAACGGTGAGTCAAAGCTCGTAACGGCGCTGAAAACAGCTGCTGTACTGGAGGAAGCACTGAAGGGGATTGCCTATACGAAGATAGTTGCCTTCGATGGAGGCGTTGACATCGTTGAGCACACTGTGATTAAGAATTATAACCAGAAAGAACTGGGGAATAGATGCACGGATGCACTTAGAACTTTGACTCCGGGTAACGGCAATAAGGACGGCTATTCTATCAGAAGCGTTTCAATGGAGCTTTCAAAGCGCAGGGAAATGCGTAAAATACTTGTTATTTTGTCAGACGGGCTTCCTTCTGGCTATCGTGGAGAGACGGAAGCGACAGCGGATGTACGCTCCGCCGTTCAGGAGGCAAGAAAAAATGGTATAATTGTTATCCCCATTCTTTACGGTTCGGCAGAGCAGGATAAGCACCTTGAGGTGTACAACCGGATGTACGAAAAGGGAATCATCTGTGCAAGTCAGAGCAGTGTTCTGGATGATTTTGAGAAACTGCTGGTTTCGCTTATAAGATAATTGCAAAACTATCTACGCTGTGTAATAATAGTGTCGGTGATATAATGAGCAGAGCTGAAGAAAGAGAACTGAATATCGGCAGAGTTATCAAGGTGGCCCAAGCGCTGTTTCTGAAAAACGGCATTGCCAACACTTCAATCAACGCCATCGCAAAGTAAGAGGGGCTTACACCGATGTCCGTTTACCGTTATTTCGGGACAAAGGATGAGCTTATTAACCGCACCTGGCAGGACGCGCTTGTTGAGTTTTATGATATTTTCATGAATCGCTACAGAGAAAAGGCCTTGGGACTAAGTACGGGATATTCTTCTCAAAAAATATAGTGATGAGTGCCAGGCCGACCTGGAGCGTCTAACATGCAATGCGGACAATTTAGATTTGTTGTCCAGCGTATGCTGTGGTATCGTATCAGGCATAATTGATGCTGTAGTAGTTGGCAAATGGGATTTTTCTTCCGCGAAAGCGTTGAGCCACGAAGATGTGAACCACCTCGTTATAGACTTTGCAAAGAAGGATCCTGAGTATCAGGATTTCCTTGGCCGAGGAAGAGATGGGGAGCGTCTTGAAAACGCAATCACTTTCTTAGAGAAAAAATACCACCTTCCTGGTGATGGAGCCTATCAGAAAAAGGGACTGAATATGCGGGTCGGTGGAAAAGATCATCGGCTCGCAGATTTCTCGCACCATAATTCTCCGGTAGGCTTGATTTGCAGCATACTTGTGCAATTCACAGGCAAAGCAATATTCTTTAATCCCGCCGGCGAGCTTTTACCTATTCCAATTACCGTGGATGCCGAGGGCCAGTTTGTTGGCGCGAATACACCGGCAAAAATATTCTCAGGTATAGTTAAATGGTTTATTTCGGTTGGACAATCGGCGGCTCTGCACAAGGGGCACCTGATGAGTGATAAGGCAACGGCACAAGGAATTCCGGGCACTTTCATGTCAATATTGAAAGAGCTGTCCGTACTGCCATGCTTTAAGGATAACGACTTTGGTGTAAAACTTCGTAATGCTTATGCCAACGGCATAGGTTCGGGAAATGGTAAGCTCGACCTCGGTCAGTTCAATGCCCTGTTTTCAGGGGCATCAAGCAAATTTGATATGCGAACAGAAATGGCTGTTGGTCATGAACTCAAGCGCCAGAGTATTCCAGTTGTCGTAAATGAAATGCTTGTGCGCGGTGTTTACTTTGTCCGTAGATTTATTGATGAAATCAAGGAAAAGGGCGCTGTCGACAAAATCAACTGGCATAATTGCATCCCCATCAACAACCGAACACTTCAACGAATGGTGACCGTAGCCTCTGGGACATTTATGGCGGTCGACCTTGCGGATGCTTTCATTGAAAGTGCTATAGAATCGTTGACACTGCTTCCCGTCTGGTAATCGAATACGTTCCCGAGCATACAAGCAGAATGCTCCTGTTTGTGAAGCGTTGGAAAGAGTCACCATCCTGCATTTGGGAGATTCACGACCGGCGTGATGGTACTGTAGAGATCATAAGTAACGCTGATGTTGAGCTCGGTTTAAAGTATTACCGCGGAAAGAAAGTTGTAATGGGGAAGCCCAATTTGTTTAATGAAAGCGGCTGGATACTGGAGCGCATCGAATGATGTTTTAGGGTCTGGGTTATCATAGCATAAGCCAAGGCAGAAGAGAGCTCTTTGCTGAAATCATAGCAGTAATGATTTCTGCGATGTTCCAGCAAAGGGCCTATAACTGCCGGGATACAATTATCCCTATGGTTCTAGAGCGTAAATGAATACCCCCTGAGAAAATTTGAATACCCCGCTTCTTTTGGTCAACGATCTAGAAGTGAAAATGAATACCCCTGTTTGGCGCGGTCTGGCTCAAACAGGGGTATTCAATTCTATCAAAATTTGCGTGATTTCACACGAAAGAAATACTAAATGTGGCAGTATAAATACCTTTTTGTTCGACTCTCTTATATTCAACAAAAGAATGACCGCAATAGTGATAAGACTCTTGATTTTGTGATGGGACTAAGCACAAAAAAGGAATTTAGAGAAGCCAAAAGTCGTGTCAATCGAGATGAACTGGGTAATTACAAAATCGTATAATCCCAAAGCAACTGCACTGCCGACGGCACCTGCAGAGGTCTCTGCCGTCCCGACGCCGACCCCCACGCCGACTCCCACACCCACACCGACGCCGGAGGTCACGGAGCTGAAGATATGCTATAATAACGATCAGCGTACGGAGTTTGCGGCACGTGTCGGAGACAAGGTGAAGCTGACAGGGACCCACTATCCGCTCACTATTCCGGCGGACTATTCGTGGAGCATAGCAGATGAGAGCATCGCAAGCATCAAGGTCGATGAAAACGGCGCATGCACCGTAACGGGCGTATCCCCCGGAACGACTACGCTGAAGCTGACCTGCTACGGCAAGACGGTGACCTGTACTGTATATGTCAGAAACTGATAAATAAGAACAGCATATAAAGAACAGCCTTTTGACGGCTATTCTTTTTTTGTTTATGTGAAAAGTAAAAGATTGGCATAAAAAAACAAGCGGTGAAAATAAAAGTTGTTAACAATATATAGGAAAATAACCCGAAAATAATAAAAATTACAAAAACGGGATATTATTCAAATAAATACCGAAAAATATGTTGCAATAGGTCGAGAGAAGTGATATATTGTAGTACATTGTCGAAATAATAAGGTTTTTTTACTATATTTAGTAGTGTTGCTTTTATTGAAACGGCGGGTGCAGCAAATATTTTTTAAACAATTTTACAGCGCAGGAGCCGCGTCGGCACATTGTACCGAGCGGGTTTTCCCGATGCATTGTCAATTAAACGGAAAGAGTGGTACGGCGTATGACCGACAAAGAGTTCAGAAAGCTCAGCCGCACGGAGCTTGTCGAAATAGTTTACGAGCTTCAGAAACAGAATGAGTGCAGCGCCGAGGAGATAAAACAGCTTCGCATGCAGCTTGAGGACAGGACAGTTGCGGCGGAATCGGCAGGCTCGATAGCGGAAGCCGCACTCAAGCTCAACGGAGTGTTCGAGGCAGCGCAGAAAGCGGCGGATCAGTATGTTGCGTCGGTATGCGCATCCTATGGCGAGATCGAAGAGCGCGCTGCCGAGGCAAACAGGGAGCGCGAACGGCTGATAAGCCAGGCGCATGAAGAAGCAGAGCGGATCATCGAGGATGCAAATCGCCAGGCAGAACAGAAATGGGTACAGTTCAACGAAAAAGTGGAGTCTCTGCTGTCTGCACGTGCGGAACTGCGCGAGATGCTGAAAAAGGATTGATTTTCGGGTGAAAACAAAAGGCACCGTTGTAGACCTACCCACTCTTGAGCAGGTGGAAAAGGAAAGAGAACGGCTTAAATATAAAAACAGATATAACAGGACTCTGCGAAGCACTATCGCAATACTTGTCGTCGTCGCAGCGCTTGCGGTGCTTGTCGCAACGCTGTGGATGCCTGTGCTGAGGATATACGGCAAGTCAATGGCGCCGACGCTTGCAGACGGGCAGATAGTCATAAGTATAAAGACGAACGATTTCAAGCCCGGCGATATCACCGCATTTTACCACGGAAACAAATTGCTGATTAAAAGATATATTGCCGGCCCGGGCGACTGGGTCAACATCGACAAAGAGGGCAACGTGACCGTAAACGGCGAGGCGCTTGACGAGCCGTACGTCACGCAGAAGGCCTACGGAGAGACGAACATTGAGCTTCCGTATCAGGTCCCGGAGGACAGATGCTTCATAATGGGCGACAACCGGGATGTGTCGCTCGACTCCCGAAACACGGCCGTTGGCTGTGTCGCCTCCGACGAGATAGTCGGTAAGGTCATATTCAGGATATGGCCGCTTAGTGAATTCGGACCTGTAAATTAAAAGAAAGGAGAGCAGAAGAATGCAGAATAACACCGATGCATATGCAAAAGCGCACGAGCGGAAAAGCATATGGAAGCGCATAGTGACAGTGCTGTCATGCCTTGTCGTGTTCTGCACAACCTATGCTCTCATCCTACCGGCAATAACCGCATCGGACGATACCTTCTGCGGCTTTGCCGAGCATACACACAGCGATGTGTGCTTCAGCAGCAGACTCGTGTGCAAGCTTGATGAATCCGACGAACACACGCACGCAGACGGGTGCTATGAAGAAGTGCTTATTTGCGATGAGCAGGAGCACGAGCACACGCTTGCGTGCTACTCCGACCCCGAGGCGGACAAAGAGTCTGCCGCAGTCTGGGAGCGCTCCGTTCCCGACGATCTGGGCGACAACTGGGCGGAGAATGTTGCCGCTGTTGCCGTCAGCCAGATCGGCTACGCCGAGAGTGAGCACAATTTCACCGTACAGGACGGCAATATGAACGGCTACACCCGCTACGGCGACTGGTACGGCAAGCCGTATGACGGCTGGAGTGCGATGTTTGCCTCGTTCTGCCTGCACTATGCGGGCATACCCGAAACGGATGTCCCCTACGGCTCGGACTGTGAGGTCTGGGCGGCAGACCTTGAAAGAGCAAAGCTATATAAACAAGCGGATAAATATGCTCCGCAGGCGGGCGATGTGGTATTCTTCGACACCGACGAGGACGGCAAGCCCGATGCGGTCGGTATCTACATCGACAGCGGTACGGACATTTCGGACGGTACATATATTGTGACGATAGACGGTGACTCGGACGGAGCCGTTCGGAAAGAAAAGCATTTTGCAAAGGACAGGACCGTGCTCGGCTACTGTGCCGTGCCGGACAATCCGGATGCGCAGAAACCTGACGGCGAACAAGCGGAAGACCTTGAAACGGCGCAGTTTGAATACGAGGACAGCGAGCTTGCGATGAGCGTCAGCGTGGAGAGTGCCGAGCCGATAGACGGCGACGTCACGCTTTGCGTTGAAACTCCGGAGCTCAGCAGCACGGATTTCCAAAGCCTTGAAGATACCGGCGACGAGCTGCAGCGGCTCATCCTGCGAAGTGTTTCTCTCATGAAAAACGGCGAGGAGCTCGATACGGGCAGCTTCCGCATCACCGCAGAGGTCGAACTCAAGCAGTCGGTGCTCGAACCGCTGGCGGAGGAGATGGCAAGCATAACCGACGCCGCACCCGAATCCGAGCTCGGCATCGTTATTTCCGCGCTGCAGACCGATGAGGAGCAGAACATCAGCGAGACGGACAGTGTGTTTCTCGCTCTTGACGAGCAAATGTCCGCAATGACGGTCCCGGTGCAAAACGGCGTTTTCGCCCTGCGTGCAGGCGCAAGCGCAAACCCGCACTACACCGTTCAGTATTACGCATATATCCCCCGCTTTGCCGAAAGGGGAGACAAAGCGCTTACCGTTTTTGACACGAGCGGCGGAAAACTGCCGTCAAACAACCCAACACAAAACAGAAAGAAGAGTCTGTATATCAGCAAGACCGGCGAGCAGACGCTCGAAGGTCAAAACGCAGGAAACAAAACGGATGTTTACCGCGTTGCCACCGTTAACACACTTACGCAGATGTACAGCGACAATCAATTCGAGTACATCAAGGCGCCGAACACCTCATATGTCAACAAGCTTATAGATAATGACAGCTATGACCTCGCCGAGGTATGGGTGCTTTTGGACGGGAAAAGCCCAACAAGCACGAACAAGGCCGACTGGAAGGTTTACAATCCAAGTGATGTCCATTTCACCAACAGAAGCGAAGCTGCAGCGGGGAACATTATCTATATCTCCGATAACACCTGCATCCGACTTGTCTATACCTGCCACGAGTCAAGCTTCACGGCACCGAGCACCTTCTATGACTATGATATCTCCAGCGGTCAGAATTCCGACGGCGCATGGAGGACCGGCATAACAGGCATAAACCAGTCGGGAAACTACACTCCCAACGCAAATACAAAGTGGACTGATTACAGAGATATTATTGCCTTCGGCAACGCAAACTGCGGCACCGGCATGGCAAACTACAAATTTGCGGGAGTATATCTCAATAAACACAGCGGCGTCAGAGATAACTTCGGCTGTGCCTTCGGTCTTGCCAAGGGCCTTTCCGACGGCAAGATAGTATACAACGACTGGATCATTGCACCGAAGCTGTTCAACGACGGCTCGGCAGACGGCAAGCATACCTATGAAGGCAGCAGCCTTACATTCAGCAAGGTCGGCGATACCTATACGCTTTCGTCGGCAAATGTAAACGGCGTCGGCTCGATAAACGGGCTTGAGAAATTCAATAACCCGTCTCCCAGTACAGATAAGACCCACACGCATATATTCACAAATAATTTCTGGCCCCTTGATGCTGCGACAAACAAGACCGATCCCCTGTTCGGCTCGTATTCGAATTCGGTTACCTACCAAGGCTTTGCCAGCGCAGACAACATAAACGGAACATGGGCGGATGAAAGGGCGAGCCTGCCGATCAGCGACGACGGAAGAAACCACAACAGCTTCTTCGGCATGCAGTATGCCGTAAGCTTCACGCTCACCGCAGACTATATGGGCCCGCTGGAGTACTACTTCTTCGGCGACGACGATATGTGGGTGTTCCTTGACAACAGGCTCGTTTGCGATATCGGCGGCGTTCACTCGTCCGTCGGCGAGTATGTCAATCTTTGGGACTACCTCAATAAGGGCGAGGCAGGTACACATACGCTCACCTTCTTCTACACCGAGCGAGGAGCCTCGGGCTCGACCTGCTATATGAACTTCACGCTCCCCTCGGTATCGGGCGTCAACATCGAGCAGAAGACCTCCGAGCTCAGAGTCAGCAAGACGGTCATGGGAGAGGACGATCCTACCAAGGAATTCGACTTTGATATCCGATTCTACGACAGCTCGGGCAATACCATCCTCGATGACTATGCCTACAGCAGATATGCGGCAGACGGCAGCGAGCTCGAGACCGACCTCATCATCCATGACGGCGGCAGCTTCAGCCTGAGAACGGGCGAGTATGTCATCATCAAATACCTGCCCTACGGCCTGCGCTATACCGTGTCGGAGCACCTACCGTCGGGCTACACGGTCACAAACAGCATAAACGGCATCGTCCAACCCGGCAACTCGGCAACGGGCACGATCATAATGGACACGCTCAACGAGGTGCGCTTCACGAACACGCTTGATTCGGTCGGGCTGACGCTGCAGAAGCTTGACCCCGAGGGCGAATCTCTCTCGGGTGCGGTCTTCGGACTTACCGACAGTTCGGGAAATGCCGTTGCATTTGTTGCAGATGACAGCGAGGGCAGCTATACGGTGCCCGAAAGAGCGGGGACCCGAATTCATGCGGGCGAGCTGTATTACATAGCCTCGGGCAAAAACAGCAGCTATGTCATCGGTGAGGTCTCAACAGGACCATACGCCGCCCAGCTCCAGAGCAAGACGGGCTCGAACGCACAGAAATTCAAGGTATACAAGCAGGCGGACGGCTCGTACAGCTTCCGCTGTGAGGCAGACGGGCGCTGGCTCGACCTTGATAACGGCAAGCTTGAAGACGGGCATCAGGTTCACTTCTGGACGAATGACGATACTCCAACCTCGCACGATAACCAGAAATGGTTTCTCTTGCCCAACGGAGACGGCACCTTCACGATAAAGCCCCGTGTTGCGGTGCTTAAAAAAAGCAGTGCCGTGCTTGACCTTAACGGCGCCACCATCGCCGAGGGCGGGCGAATACAGGTCTGGAAGGGCAACTCCTCGGACGCACAGAAGTGGCTTCTGGTCCCGGTAAACGCAGCGACCAAACCCACTTCCACGACAGAGCTTACAGTCGGCGCTGACGGTGTGCTTCGTCTAAACGGGCTGCTGCCCGGCAGATATACGCTGACCGAGCTTCAGGCTCCCGACGGCTGCGTAAAGCTCGATAAGCCCGTGAGCGTCCATATCGACGCCAACGGCGTCGTCACCGTGAGCGGCAGTGACCTCGTCACGACCGATACGAGCGGCGGAGTAAGCGTCGTCAAGGTCGTCAACAAGTACCCCGACCGTGAGCTGACGCTCGAAAAACAGGTCACGGGCAGCGATACCCGTGCCGAATTCGAGTTCACGGTAAGCTACACCGCGCCGGACGGCGTGAAAGAAGAGAAAACCGTTTCGCTGTCAAACGGCGAAAGCGAAAAGATAAGTATCCCCTATAACTCAAGCGTGACCATAACGGAAAAGTCGCACGACGGCTTTGCGCTGAGTTACATGGACGGACAGACAGTCCTTCCCTCCGACGGCGACAGCTGCACCTTCGTAATGAAGCAGGATGTCACCGTCACGGCGGTGAATGCGGCAGGCTACGAGCTGCCCGCATCCGGCGGCATCGGGACGGCATTGTATACCTTTGGCGGTGTGCTGCTGATAGCGGCGGCAGGCTTCCTTTTGTATAAAAAAGCGAGCAAAAGGAGGAATGACCCCTCCGCCTGACGCAAGCATATTCAAAGCAAGAAAAAAACAAACAATAGAAAGAGGTAAACAAAAGTGAAAACTACAAAGAGAATCGCAACAGTTCTCCTGGCACTGGTCATGGTGCTCAGCCTGAGCGTCTGCGCATTCGCAGACAGCGGCAAGAACAGCAACAATGGCGAGATCACCATCAACAATGCAGTTGTTGGCTATGATTACACCATTTATCAGATCCTTGCTCTGGAAAGCTACAACACCGGATCCGGCGCATATGCCTACAAGGCTACCGATGCTTGGGCAACCTTTGTAAATAGCGAGGCTGTCAAAGGCGTTTATATGAATGTCGACGGTCAGGGCTATGTTACCTGGGTGGAAGGTGCCAGCGAATCCGCTTTTGCTGCACTTGCCAAGGAACATGCCGCAACTCTGGGCAGCAATCAGGGCCGTGTAAAAGCAACATCCGCTACCGTCAAGTTCAGCAACCTGAATCTGGGCTACTATCTGGTTGACTCCTCTCTGGGTGCACTGTGCTCTCTGGACACCACTAACCCGACTGTCACCATCATGGAAAAGAACGGCAAACCCACCATCGACAAGCAAGTTCAGGAAGACAGCACCGGCGCATGGGGCGATGAGAACGATGCCAGCATCGGCGACACCGTAAATTTCAAAGCAACCATCAAAGTCATCGACGGCCAGCCCAAAAACTATGTCATGCACGATACTATGAGCGCAGGTCTGACCTTCCAGCCCGACAGCGTTAAGGTAACCGTCAATGGCAAAGCATCTACCAACTACACCCTCATCTGTCCTGCGACTGACGGCCACACATTTGACATCAGCTTCAGCGATGTGAAGCCCAACGATGTTATCGTAGTGGAATACTCCGCAATTCTCAATAATAATGCTGTTATCTCCCCCGATGCCAACACCAACAAGGTTAAGCTGACCTACACCGATACCAACAATGTCGGAAAGGAAACCGAAGAAGACAAGACCGACACCTACACCTTCAAGTTCGATATCATCAAGACCGACAGCAGCCTGAAGGTCCTGAACGGCGCAAAGTTCGAGCTTTATGATGCAGCGGTAAACGGCAATAAGATTGCTCTTGTTAAGGAAAGCGAAGGCGTATATCGCGTTGCAACCGAAGCAGAGAAGAATGCTGATAACTTCACTTCTGCTGTAATCGAAGCAGGCAAGGTCACCGTAAAGGGTCTTGATTCCGGCACATACTATCTGGAAGAGATCGAAGCACCCGACGGCTACAACAAGCTTGCAGGTCGTGTTGAAGTCAAGATTGAAGGCGCAAACCTGACTACCACCATGACCGGTGATACATGGGCAAATGGAGACGGCGGCGTTCAGATCACCAACAACACCGGCGCAGAGCTGCCCAGCACCGGCGGCATCGGCACCACCATCTTCTATGTTGTCGGCGGCATCCTCGTTGTCGGCGCAGCAGTCGTTCTCACCACCAGAAAGCGCATGGAGAAGAACGCAAAGTAAACCGTAGAATTATCTGATGCAATGCGCGCGGGGCTTTTGCCTCCGCGCGCAAAGCAGCAGTAAGGAGAAGTCTGTGAAAAACAAGTTTTCAACCGTTGTGCTTGTCATAATCTTTCTCGCAGGCCTGTCCTTGCTGCTGTATCCGACGGTCAGCGACTATTGGAACTCGATGCACGCCACGGCGGCGATAGCAAAGTATTCGGAAAAGGTCAATGAGCTTGATGAGAAAGAATACGACGAGCTTATTGAAGCCGCCGCCGAGTATAACAGGGCGCTTTCAAAGCACGAGAATTTTTCTGAGCTTGACAGTGAAAGGCGGGAGCAGTACGAAAGCCTGCTTAATATTGACGGCACGGGAATAATGGGGTATATTGAGATACCGAATATCGATATATATCTTCCGATATACCACGGCACCGAGGAATCGGTGCTGCAGATAGCCGTGGGGCATCTCGAGCAGACGAGCCTGCCCGTCGGCGGCAAAAGCACCCACTGTATGCTGTCCGGCCACCGTGGTCTGCCCAGTGCAAAGCTTTTCACCAATCTTGATAAGATAGTCGAGGGCGATACCTTCGTTATCCGTGTGCTCGACGAGGTCCTGACCTACGAGGTCACCAAGATACTCATAGTCGAGCCTGACGATACCGAGGCACTGAAGATAAGCGAGGGCAAGGATATGTGCACGCTCGTGACATGCACGCCCTACGGTATCAACACGCAAAGACTCCTCGTTATCGGCGAGCGCACGGAAAATGCGCCCGATGCGAAAAGCATCCGTGTCGTTTCCGATGCTGCGAGGATAGAACCGCTCATCGTTGCGCCTGCGCTGGCGCTGCCCGTGCTGCTCGTGCTTGTGGCGGTGCTGCTGCTCAAGCCCGCAAAGAAATCAAAGGAGGCCGAAAATGAGAAAAATGAATAAGCGCATTTTTTCTTTCATAATGTGCCTCGTGTGTGCGCTGGCACTGCTGCCCGCACGCTCCGATGCTGTCTCTGCTATCGACACCGGCAGGGAAACGGCGCTCACGGTAAGCTATACCGACGGAGGAGCGCCCGTGGGCGGCGTGCCGTTTGAGATTTATTATGTCGCATCTGTCGGGGCTGACGGAACCTTCACCCTCAGCGGCGATTTCAAGGATTATCCCGTCAGGATAAACGGACTCAGCGCCGAAGGGCAGCGTGCCCTCGCCGGCACCCTTGCCGCCTATGTCGACCGTGACGGGCTCAGCCCGTACGACAGCGGCAAGACAAATTCGCAGGGCCTGCTGTATTTCCCGAAGCAGCGCACCGCCATGTCAACGGGGATGTATCTTGTCGTGGGACGTACCCACACCGTAGACGGCAGAGTTTACACGACCGAGCCGTTTGTCGTAACGCTCCCGACTCAGGTCGACGGCAAATGGGAGTACAAAGTCATAGTCGAGCCGAAGCACAGCGTTGAAGAACTCAACCCCTCGGACGAGACGGTCAGCCACAGTGTCGTCAAGATATGGAACGGCGATGTGGGTGAGCTTCGCCCGACGGAGATAACCGTGCGCCTGCTGCGTGACGGTCAGGTGTATGACACCGTTTGCCTGAACGGAGAAAACAACTGGTGCCACACATGGAACGAACTGCCGAAATACAACAGTGACGGCACGCCGATAGTATGGCGTGTGGCGGAGGATGAGGTCAGCGGCTATAGCGTCACCGTTACGCTCGACAGTGCGGTGTTCATCGTTTCGAATACATACGATCCGAAGCCTTCCGACGATACGGTCAGCCGCACCGTTCAGAAGCGCTGGAGTGACACCGGCTATGAAAACAAGCGCCCCGCTTCGGTCACGGTGGAGCTTCTGAAAGACGGCGAAGTCTACGATACCGTGCTCCTTGATGCCGACGGCGGCTGGCATTACACATGGGATGAGCTTCCCCGCTATTATGCCGACGGAAAGGAAATTAGCTGGACCCTGCGAGAGGTGTCCGTCAAAGGATACACCGCCTCTGTCACACAGACAGGCGATATCTTCGTTCTGACAAATACTTACGACAAGACCAAGCTGCCGCAGACAGGTCAGCTTTGGTGGCCGGTGCCGTTGCTTGCGGCTGCGGGCCTCGGTCTTATCTGCGTGGGCCTGAGCATGCGCAAGAGGGACGAAAATGAGTAAGCGTGCGTCGTTGCTTATAAAGATAGGGCTGCTGCTGACGGCTGCCGCCCTTTGCATTGCGGCGTACAATCTCTATGAGGGTGCAAAAGCGGGAAACGCCGCCGCCGATGCCGCCGCAAAGGTAGATGCCCTCATAGGGGAAAGCGGAGCGGTGTCTGCGTTTGACCCCGATATGGAGATGCCGACAGTGCAGCTTGACGGTTACGAGTACATCGGCATTTTAAGGATACAATCACTCTCGCTCGAACTGCCCGTAATGAGCGAGTGGAGCTACAGCGCCCTGAAAATTGCGCCGTGCAGATATGCCGGCAGCGCATACAGCGGCGACCTTGTAATTGCGGCGCACAACTATTCGAGCCACTTCGGACAAATCAAGGGACTGTCTTTGGGCGACGAACTGAGCTTCACGGACGCTGTCGGCAATGTGTTTTACTATACCGTTACCGAGATAGAGACCCTTTCACCGTTTGCAACGGAGGAGATGACCTCAAGCGGCTGGGATATGACGCTGTTTACCTGCACCGTAGGCGGCGCCTCGAGAGTCACCGTGCGCTGTGAAAAAATATAAAAATGAGCTTCTGCAGACTCAAGACGGCACATTATGCTGTTTAGTCGATGGAAAATGTTAAAGAAGTACTGACAAATGCATCGGCATCGGTTAGAATAATCGATGCCGATAAACGGACGATTGGCGCAGCTGGTAGCGCATCCGCTTGACGTGCGGGAGGTCACAAGTTCGAGTCTTGTATCGTCCACCATAATAGACAGCAGATATTGATAGAAATATCTGCTGTTCTTTTTTTGCCTAAAATCCCTTGATTTCAAGGGGTTTCAGCTATTCAAGGTATAAAGCAACCCGCCCTGGAGTGTTTTCCGGGACAGGTTTTTCTTGTTTTCGGCGGCCTATGCGGACTGCCGTAAAAGTAAAGGTTTGCTTTATGGGGTTATCGTTTGCTTTGTGATTAAACAGAAATAAACTAAATCAAACTGCATTAAACCAACTGAAATGGAAGGAAGATGGTGGTATAATAAAATCATTATTTTAAACGCGGTGCATCGTCAAGGGCGACTGCAGCCATCGAAAACTATTTCTCTGAACGAAATCGAGAAAACAATATCCTTTATAATCCGTACAGAAATATCTCGTTTGACCAATGCTTCGGAGAGAGCAAAACTCCGGTATCGGAATGGCTGAATGTTTCGGATTGGGAAGAGTGGGACTGAGAAAAGAAAGGCACATCTATAAAATAGACTGTACCTTTCTTTTGAACTATTTGAGCTTGATTATTAGAATGTGAAAAGGCTCTGCCACTTCGCAGACGAAGCGTTGTAATGTGTGGTTGGAGAAGACTGTCTTCGTGATGTAATTACGCAGGTCACTGTGCTTGACCGCACAATATGATTGACTTATAGACTGACTACTATATGTGATTATTTCCCAAAAACCCGAAGGTCGTGGGATGGGGTCAACATGCATCACCTTTTGCAATAAAAAGTGTGTTTTAGCGGTATTCAGCGGACAAAATTGTCGTCATTTTTGGGTGAATTTTGGGTTACAGCACTCGAAAATACTCGTAGTTGCTCAAAAATACTCGTCAAAAAGTTACGAAAAACGCGCAAAAATGCGAAAAACGGGGCATTTTTTCGAGAAATTGTACACAAAATGAGCCCTCATAACCCGAAGGTCGTGGGTTCAAATCCCTCCTCCGCAACCATATCGAGTGGATGTAACTGATTTCAGTTACATCCGCTTTGTTTTTTCTTTGGC